>Ga0208373_1000031_pt1 | contig 312694 bp, 283 predicted proteins | sample RifOxyC2_FD_184036 | JGI IMG/M metagenome (GOLD analysis project Ga0208373, IMG submission 184036) | Soil microbial communities from Rifle, Colorado - Rifle Oxygen_injection C2 (SPAdes) | ecosystem: Environmental > Terrestrial > Deep subsurface > Rock core/Sediment | place: Rifle, Colorado...
CCCCCCTCAACCACACATACCTCGCAGAAAAATAAAAGCCCAGGCTTGAAGGGCAGACTTTACCCATAGGGGAAAGCGCGAAAAATGGAAAGGTGGCCCATCCCTGGCAACCCACCCTAATCGTTAAGGCTGGGTGAATAATTGGCGGCTTGTATTTATGTATTTCATTAATTATATTAAAAGCAGCTATAAATCATCTTTAAGTCTAAATGGGTGGATTTAAAGGAAATACTATTGACTGGTACGGGGAGAATTGTGTATATTCGTTTTACATTTTAATAAAAAATAATGGTATAAAACCTACACTTAACCGGTAAAGTCGCGATGGAAATCCGAAACAAAATTATCACAGGCCTTTGCATTTTCGTGTTTGCCTGCGTCTCTCATGGCGCAATGCTGAAAGTGCCCCAGCAGTTCAGGTCCATCTATCAGGCGCTGCTCAAGGCGCAGCCCGGCGACACCATCTTCGTGTCCAAGGGCATTTATTACGAAAACATCGTCATGGTCGATGATGTGGTCATCCAGGGCGAAAACCAGAAGACCACTGTCATCAACGGCAGGCAAAAGGGATACGCTGTGGTCACGGGCGCTGACCGCGCGGTTCTCGAGAACTTTACTATCCGCAATGGCCGGATCGGCGTGCTCTGCAAGGCAACCGCCCCGGTCATCAAGAACAATATTATTATCGACAACAAAGGTAGCGGTATCATGGCCATCATGGCCCTTCCCGCCATCCGCAACAACGTCATCATGCGCAACAAGTGGACCGGCATTTTTTGCCAGTCGGTAAAAGCCATTGATACTGAAATCGAAAACAATGTCATTATCGAGAATGGTTACAACGGTGTCCACTGCGCCAAAGCAACCCAGGTCCTTGTCCGGAACAATATTCTTGCCGGCAACGACGAATACGGCGTCTACTGCGATCAGAGCGCCAAGCGAACCCGTATTATTTATAATAATTTCTTCGGCAATTTCCTTTCCGGTACTAGCTATTTTGCCATTGAAAACAAGACCAACATGCACAAGCAACCCATGTTCAAGAACCCCACTGCTGGAATACCGAGTTTCAATTATTTCTGCAAACCGGTGTCGCCCATGCTTAAGGCTGGTGAAAACGGGATCGATGTGGGTCTGCTCTCGGTCGAGTTTATGAGCACGGTCTCGGTCGATAAAGATAACGACGGCATCCCTGACGACCGCGACCAATGCCCGGAAATTCCCGAAGATATCGACCAGTTCGAGGACGATGACGGTTGCCCCGACTATGACAACGACAAAGACGGCATCTACGACAGCAAGGATAAATGCCCGCTTGAGCCCGAGGACAAGGACGGTTTCGAAGACCTCGATGGCTGTCCCGATACAGACAACGATCAGGATGGCATCCTCGATGTTTCCGATGGTTGCCCCAACGATCCTGAAACTATCAACGGCTACAAGGACCAGGATGGCTGCCCGGATGAAAAACCGGTTGAGATGAAAGGCACACTGGTGCTCGAAGGCATTAACTTCCGCACGGGAAGCGCCGAACTTCTCGACGAATCCTTTTCCATTCTCGACAATGTCTATAATTCGCTCGAGGCTTTCCCCAAGGTGAAGATTGAAATACGCGGCCACACAGACAATGTGGGTTCGGCCCAGGCGAACATGGTATTGTCGCTCGAACGTGCGCAGTCAGTGAAGAGCTATCTGGTCAATCGCGGCGTGGCCGCCGACCGAGTCCAGGTCAAGGGTTTTGGTGAGAGTCAGCCTGTTTCCAGCAACCGTACGGCAAAGGGCCGCGCCGAGAACCGAAGAATTGAATTTGTCAGAATCAACTAATAAAAACGGGGTTTATTCTGTGAAATCCATAGAAACACATACGTCCGGTTTCCAGCGGTTCCTCGCTGTATGCGCGCTGCTCGCGGTTTTTGCCGCGCCGTCGCAGGGCGCCATGGGTTATGGGGCAGGCGGTATTCCCGGCCTCATTCTCACCTCCGATCTGCTGGCGAACTTTTCCGATTTCTCCTCAGCATATCTCAATCCCGCGCTGCTCACGGGCATTGACCAGGGCGAATTCAACGCTGGCATCAACACTTGGGGAAAAGGCAGCGGCACGGTTTGGAGCCCCAAATACCTCACGGTGTCCCTGCCGCTCGATCTCGACCATACGGTGGCGCTCTCTTTCATGCAAGTGGGTCTTTCGGGCATTCAACGGACCGACAACAAGGGCATAGCTATTTCTGGGCAATACACCGACTATTCGGAAATTGCACTCCAGGCTTCATATGCCTACCGGCTGCTTCCTATGTTGTCGGTTGGCGCTAATGCCACCATGATCCGTCCCACCTCCACCGAAGTGGGGGCTTTCGGCTTTACAACAGACTTGGGTATACGGTTTCACCCTATCGACGACTATCTCCTGGGAAAGTTCAGTTTAGGTCTCAACCTCCAGAACATCTATTTTATCGAGGCGCTTCCCGACACGCTTTCGGGTGAATTCAATAAATATCCCCTTAATATTCACATGCAGGTCCATTGGTACAACGAATATTATAGGCCTTTCTTCGAACGTTTTGAAGTGTCGTTTAATTGCGCGGTCATGGATCTTATTACTGAGGCCCAGAATTTTGGCGATCCCGCCTCAACCGAGCGCATCAGCAATGCCGCCGACGCTCAGGCCGCCTTGCGCGCAAAGCAGGAACAGGTAAAGAACATCAGCTTCGTATATGGTGTGCACGCCAAATGGTTTCCTTTTAAATTTTTCGGCATCGGCAGCGGCATCAAGACCAACGGCGTCATTCCCATTGGCATCAGCTTTAACTGGAAACGGATCAATTTCATCAAACGGTTTCAACTCGACTACGATTTCGGCTATGCCACCGAAAACGAGCAGCCAAACGACTCAAAATTCTCCCATGTTGTCAGGCTTGGGTTCAGGTTTGGAAAAACGCGCGAAGAAGCGGTTTCTGAACGGTGGTATCGCCAACTCATGCGCGAACCGCAGAATGATTTCAACGAAGCCATGCGCCTCTACCTGGCAAAAAAATACTGGCTCGCTTCCTTTGCTTTCGGCAAGGTCATAGCGAAATGGCCCTCATTTTCAAAGGTTGACGTGGCGACTTTCTACATGGGCAAATCATACGAATACCTGCATATGTACGATGTGGCGCGCGAAATATACTCAACGGGCCTCAAGAAATATACCACGTCCGACTTCAGGCCAAAATTCATCTTCCAGATACAGAATCTTGACTATAAAACCATGGATTTCGAAAACGCGCTAAAAAATTACGGGTTCATCATGAACCTGTATAAGGACAGCGACATCGCGCCCGATGCTGATTATGTCGCGGGCCAGATCTATTACGATAAAAAAGACCATCAGGACGCCATCAATGTGCTGGCTACCATCGATCAGACCAACGAGAACTATCTCTACGCACAGTATACTCTCGCCATGATCGAAGTGCACCGCAAAAACCTTAACGGCGCGCTCGAATACCTCAACAATATCATCTCGGTCGATTCGTTGAAAACAATCTCCGAGAAATCGCTCCGCGAACTTGCTTTTGTCAAAATGGGCCATATCTTTTTTGAACAGGGCAATCTGAAAAACGCCTATGGCTGTTATTCGCGGGTGAGTAACAGCAGCAGGTTCTACGATGAGGCGCTTCTGGGTCTTGCCTGGACCAATGTCAAAGGCGGCGTACCCGAGGCCTATACCAAGGCTATTCAAACCGCCGACAACCTTATTAGCGCCCGGCCCCAATCAAGCCTGGTGGCCGAGGCTTATCTGCTCATGGGCTATGGTTTTACCCTGCTCGAGCAGTACGACAAAGCGGTGCCCGTCTACAAAAAGTGCATAGAAATCTGCGACGCAAAATACCTCTCGCGCGACGAATTCCAGGCGCGCGAAAGCCAGCACTCCGGCGCCATGAACCAATATAACGATTTCCAGAAAAAAGCGCTCAATATCGCGTTGCGCAAACCCACGCCCGCGCTGGTGGCGCAGAAAGACGCCATGACGCCCGAATGGCAGAAGTTCGACGAAGAGATCAGGAACTTCGACGTCTTTCAGATCGACGCGCAGAAGCAGTTTTCTTTCAAACGGAGTTCAATCCAATTGAAGAACCAGGCTGAATACGCGCTTGCCACGGCATTGCACCTTCAGGAAACGCAGAAGAAGCGCGCCATCATGCGTGATACGCAAGACAAGACCAAACAGATCGACAAGGAGATGGAAGACCTGCAGAAGCAACTCAAGGAAATGGAAGAATAAACTGCAAGGAATTATCACGTATGAGACAGAAGAGATATTTATTGTTTGTTGTACTCCCGATTGCAGCTTTTCTTGTGTTCGCGGGTCTTGCTTTTGGAGCAAAAGAGGACAAAGAAATAAAGAAGAAGCAGGAATTGCTCCAGCGTCTCGAGGAGCTGCGCCAGAAAAAGGACGAGATCAAGCGCAAGGAACAGGAGAAGATCAGCCAGATAGACACCAAAAATCAACAGGGACGCGCCGAATCCATCGCCCTATTCGAGCGGGTAATTACAACGGCTGGCAGGGACGATCCCCGCAGGGCCGACGCTCTTTTCCAATTGGGCGCCCTGTATTACGAAAAAGAGCAGGAAGATTTCATTACCGCCCAGAATCAATACGAAAAGCTCTACCAGCGGTGGCAGAAGATGGGTGGCGTTGACGCCGGTCCTGTCGCCCCGGTTCCGGACTACTCAAAATCGATTAACGCTTTCAAAACTCTGGTACTCGAATTCCCTATATACAAAAGCCGCGATGTGGCGCTCTACAAATTGGGGAATATTTTCACCTCCCTGGGCGATTTCGAATCAGCGTTCGAATCGTTCAACGAAATGGTAAAGAAGTATCCCAACAGCGACAATATCGCTTTTGCCTACCTGCGTATCGGCGAATATTATTTCACTATCCTGCGCGACAACGAAAACGCGCTCAAGAGCTATAAAAATGTACCTCTTACCGCGGGCGCCGATAACTATATGCTGGCGTTGTACCGTATTGCCTCGTGCTACTATAATATGGGCAATTTTGAAGATGCCATCAGCCGCTTCTTTGAATATGTTGAATTGGCCGACTCAGGCAAATTCAAGGGTGCGATTCTGCGCAACGAAGCGGTCGAGTTCCTCGCCATCAGCTTTTCAGAACTCGAAGGCGGGGCTGAAAAAGCGCTTGAATTTTTTGATAAAATGGGAGGCCGGCCCTACCAGGACCTTGTCATTTACACTGTTGGGCTCAAAAACCGCGACCACGACAACGTGTCAGAAGCCATCAAATCGCTGAACTTTCTCCTCAAGCACAGCCCCAATTATATCGACGCGCCTGTTGCAATCAAGGCCCTCATCGACTGCTACATCATTGAGAAGGAATATGAGACCGCGAATAACCTGCGCGAACGTATGATGAAGGACTATGGTCCGGGCAGCATGTGGGAAAAATCCTATGCAAATTATCCGGAAAAGGTCGCCAAGGCCAAGGAATATATCCAGGAAGCGGCGGCCATTATCCCCATCTACTATCATAAGCTCTACATGATCAGGAAAGACTCGGGCCAGGTAAAGGAAGCCCTCCAATACGGCCTTAAGGCCATTGATGGCTACAAGACCTACGTGAGCCGTTTCCCCAGTGAAAAATGGAACGCCTACACTTTCCATTACTTCCTTGCCGAACTGCTCAGCGATTCTCTCATGGACCGGTGGGAAGAGGCAGCAACAGAATACGACTGGGTGTCGCGCGAAGATACTACAAAGTATCCTGACCGTTCAAAAGCCGCTGAAGAGCTGCTCGAGAAAAAGAAAAAAGAGGCGCGTGACATCAAGGACCAGGGGCGTTCCGATATCCGTGAAGAGGTCAGGACAATCGCGGTCAATCCTGAAGAAGCGGGTTTTGCAGCGGTCATCTGCTACGACCATATCATGCAGAAAGCGCTCAAGGCGCGCGGTCTTTCCGATACCACCGTGGGCAACCAGGGTTTTGCCCTTCCCGAAACCCAGGCCTATCTCAATTATATCAGGGATTTCCGGAACAGGTTCCCCGCTTCCAAACATTCAGCGGAAGTGGCTTTTCTTGAATCAAACCTCTATTTCAATGCTAAGGAATTTAACAAGTCCCTTGAAGGGTATCAGTACATCGTTGAAAAGTTCCCTGACCACGAAAAGATATTCAGGCCCAGCCTTGAAAACCTTGCCAAGAGTTATCTGAACGCCGGAAAATTCGAGGATGCGATCAACACCTACAAGCGGCTCTATCATACCACCAACCCAACATCGCTCGATGAAAAGAAAAAGCTCCTCGAATCCATATGCGCCGCCATGTTCCAGCTGGCGCAGTCAAAGCAGAAAGAGGGCGACTATTCTGGTGCGGCTGACATTTTCAAACGGATTGTACTCGACTATCCCGATTTTTCCAATGCCGACAAATCGCTTTTCAACGGAGCAAACGCGTATCAGGAAGGAAAGATGTACGAGGAGGCCGCTCGCGAATTTGAGCGCGTTTTCGATAAATTCACCGAGTCAAAACTGCGAAAGGACGCGCTGCTCCGCGCGGCAAAGAACTATGAAGATGGCCAGCAGTATATCATGGCGGCCCGCATCTTCCTGAAATTCAAGGACGCCTTTCCCGCGGACGCAGAGGCTGTACCCAGCATGTTCCGCGCTGCGGACATGTACGACAAGGCCGAAGACCTTCTTATGTCGGCAAAAGTGTACGAACAGGTCTACGACGCTTTTCTCGAAAATAAAAAGGACAAAACCCGGTTTGTTGGCGCGGAGAAAGAGGCGCCAGGCGCTTTGTACAATGCGGGCCGCATATACGAAAAGGCGAAACGATACGAGGACGCCATTGGTCTGTACAACAAACTCAAGAAGGATTTTCCTCAGTCGGAGTATACGGCCGAAGCGGTTTTCTCTATTGCCCTCTGTTACGAAAAATTGAACGACAACAAGAAAATAGCTGAAAGCTATATCGACTATGCCAAGGGATTTGCCAGCGACCGTTCACGCGTGGTCTTTGCTCTCTACAAGGCTTCAAAGTCCTTTCAGGCCATGGGCGACAGGGTCGAAGAGGAAAAGATGTATCGCAATATTATAGATATTCATGCTAAGGATGGCGAAAAATTTGGCATTGACCCCCAGTATGCGGCCGAGGCCGATTATATCCTGGGCGAACGCGCTTTTGAGCAATACGCCAAGCTCGATCTTTTTACGTCTAAAAAGGGAAAAGACGGAATGAAGGAGATTGAGACAAAGCTCAAAGCTAAAAACGACGCCATTACCGTTCCCTTGAAGTTTTTCACCGATTGCATCGCGTTGCAGACCGATAAGTGGACCACGCACGCCACCTTTATGTGCGGTGAAATATTTTGGAACCTCATGGAAGCGGTCAAAAACCAGCCCATTATCGAAAAGGACCAGTTTAAGGCCGCCTATGCAAAAGTTAAAATAAATGAAGCGCTGCCGCCTTATTATGAAAAAGCGGCCAATTATTATAAAATCAATGTTGAAAAATTCGGCAACACCATGGGCATTGACAACGAATGGGTGCAGCAATCAAAGGACAAGTATGCGCAATGCTGGTATCAGGTCGGCTTCTCGCACATAGAGAATGGGCAGATTTTTTCGGCCGCGCCCATACCATTTCCCAAGGGCACCCAGGAATATGATGAATACAAGCTTCAGATCGACGAAATGGTGAAAAAGCTCACGGAAAAATGCACACCTGTGTTCGAGACAGGGATTAAAGAATGCGCGGCAATCTATGTCAACAATAGCTGGGTCGAACGCATGCGCAAGGAACTCGAGGTCCGTGATCCTCAGAACCAGGCTATCTCCATCGTCATCGGTGAGCCTCCAAAACCCCAACAACAGACAGCTGCTTCAGGGCAGGGTAGCGGTGTTGCGGTAGGAGGCTTTTCAGACCAGGCTTTTGAACGCTCCCTGAAGGCCATTGGCACCATCTATCAAGACAATAGCATACCCATCATGGAAAAGATATCTATTTTACGCGGACTTGAGGAGAGCGCAAAAAGGGAAATGGAACGGCTTGCCGAGGAGATACGCGAACTGAAGGGACGTTAGGCCGCACATGCGAATAGTGGCAGGGTTCCTGATACTTGTGTGCGTCACGGTTCAGGCCCAGTGGACCATGGTGGTCGCGGCGGATTCGGTCCCGGTGTATCTCAATGAGATACGAAAGATGTACGAAAAGCCGCTTTTTTCTCTGTCAGGGGGCCAGGCAGTGACGGCAACCATGGAACGCGACGGCAAAACGCTCATTGAAACTGTTGATGGAAAAAAAGGCTGGGTAAGCAGGGAGTTTCTGAAACCGGAAAATGAACAGCGATTATACATGAAAGAGGTGTCTGTGCTCGGATATCTTGATAATGTCGACCCGGTCTATATTCTCGATTTCGAGAACGACAATTTCAAGCCAATCCGCATGGCAAAGGATTTCCTGCTCGATCCGCTCTATAAAAGAGACGTCGTGAGAGAAGAGTTTGAATGGGAGAATGAAATTTATTATTATAAGGATGTGAAATTCACGCCCGAAAAGGTTGAAAAAGAGTTTGATTTGAAATAATACTATCTACACACACTACAAGTTTTAAGAAAGGAGTATCGCACATGGGTACCAGTTTCGGAGCACTCTTCAAAGCGCTTGTCCAGGGGTTTCAGGGCCCTGGCGGATGGTCAATGTGGGCCATCATCATTCCCGCCATGCTCGCACTCGCCATTGTTTTTGAACGTTTCTATTTTCTCGTCATCAAGTGCGGTCTCAGCCGCCAGAAATTTATGAGCGATTTTTTCCAGATTCTCAAAACCGGTGACCATGCCCGCGCGCTCAAGTTTGCCAAGGGTTTCAATATGCCCCTCGCAAAGACCGTTGCTGCCATCATTGAGAACAAAGACAAGGGCGAAAAGGCCATGAACAAGGCTGTGGACGAGATTTTTCTCACCGAGACGCCCAAGGTCCTCAGGTATACCCCGCAGCTGGTCATGCTTGCCAACGTAGCAACGCTGCTTGGACTTCTGGGAACCATTTTCGGCCTCATTCTCGCATTCGACGCGGTTGCCAATGTTCCGGCTGCCCAGCGCGCCCAAGCCCTGGCAACCGGTATCTCGGTCGCCATGGCAACCACCTTCTTCGGCCTTCTGGTCGGTATCCCCACCCTCTTTGCGCACGGTGTCATATCCGCTCAGACCGACCGAATCATCGAGGAAATGGACGAAAAGTCATCAAAACTCATCAATATCCTCATTGGAGGGGAATAATAACCCATGGCCAAGAAAAATCCGCGCAAAAGGCGCGGGATGTCGGTCGAGAGCGCTGAGATGAACCTCACGCCCATGATGAATCTCTTCTCGAACCTCATCCCGTTTTTGCTCCTGTGCGCCTCCTTCGCATCCATTAAAATCCTCGATGTAAATCTGCCCGAGGTTCAGATGATGAACCAGCCGGTGCAGCAGAAGGACAAGGAGGACGAGGGGCTTTTGCTTACGGTCTTCATCACTGACGAAGGTGTGCGGTTGGGCGCCAAGGGGGCAATGCTGCCCACCACCTTTGTCCGCGAGTTCCATAAGTACAAGTATAATTTTCCCAAGGGAAGTGCGCATCAAGAGGAATATATTTTTCCGATCACCAAGGCGACGAAGAAGGACCTGCCGCTCTGTCCGCAGGACCCTGGACGCAGACTTACCTTGTATGAGCGCGATGAAATATTGCTATATGCTGTGACCAAGCAAAGCGAAGACGACACCGGTATTGTCCAGCAGGCGCTTGGGAATAAACTCAACGAGACCCTGACGAACAGCGCTGGCGCGGTGCTGAACCAGTTGCCAAATGTCGGCGATACGGTCTATGTGTTGAATATGCTCAACCGACGGATGGAAATTGTGAGGGACCCTGCTGAATATTTTATAAAAGAACTGACCCTCTACGACGAATTGGCAAGCAGGCTCATGCGCATCTATTCCAACTACCCCAATGTTCCTGACGCCGGTGAAATCAAGGTTGTTGCCGAGGACGACGTGGTGTTTGATAAAATTATCCACGTCATGGATATCTGCAGGGAGTTCGGGTTCCCGAAAATTTCTATCGGCAAGTTGGCCGGATAAGGAGACATCATGGCACGCTATGCGAGACCGAAACTGGCGAGCAGTATGAACATTACGTCCCTCATGGACATGATGACCATCATTCTGGTCTTTTTGCTGAAGAGCTATTCGGCCGAGGGACAGCTGCTTACCAATGCCGATAACCTGGTACTTCCCAATTCCACCAGCAAGGAGAGTCCCAAAGAAACTAGTCTTATGGTTGCGGTCACTAACGAATGGATCATGGTCGATAATATTCCCGTGATCCGGACCAACGCGGTGCGCGAGAACCAGGACATCGTGGTTGAGGCGGTGCAGGAAAAGCTCGAGATCGGCATGCGCCAGGAAGAGAACATGGTCAAAATCGGGGCATTGCAGAGAGTCAAAGGCGAAGTCGTGTTCCAGCTCGATAAAAACATCGAGTTCGACGTGCTTTTCAAGTTGATGAACACCTCCGGCACCGTGGGATACAACCACATCAGGTTCGCCGTGATGGGAAGGGAGGAATAGCCGTATGTCCGATCAACGTTTGGTCGCTGTTGTCCAGCGCAAAGACATTTTTTTGGTCGACGACGACCGCCGTATGGGCGTCATTATGGCTATCTTCCTTGCCATTGGCATGATGCTCGGGGTTTGGTTCTCCACCATGGAAGTAGTGGAAGTTGTCTCTGATTTCTTTGAAAACCTTCCCCCCGAGCTTACCGCCAAACTGGTGGTCGATGTGAAGAAGGACGAGAAGAAGGAAGAGAAAAAAGAGAAGAAAAAAGAAGATAAAATGAAGAAAAAGGTGCTCAAAGCCCAGGAACTGCGCGCAAAAGCGACCGGGGGCGTGGGCAAGGGTGATATACGTCAGAAGGTGACGCAGAAAGGACTTTTGGCAATTGTTTCAGGCAAGGCATCGAGCAATGCAGTCGCTGGCGCGGCCTTCCAGAACAATGTCTTTTCCAAGGACCTCGACGCGATACTCGATAATGTGGGCGGGCTTAAGACTGCTGGACAGTCAGCGGTAGGGCGCATGGGAAAGGCAGGGGGCCAGTTCAACATGGGATATACGGGCGGCGGCGGCGCTGGCGGAATTGATGACCTGCTCAACGGTCTGGCAGGCGAGGCTGCGGGAGTTTCAGGCCTTCGTTCCAGGTCGCGCGACATCGACCTTCCCAACTCCGCGTCATTCTGGAATTCGCAGGACGGACTCAACGGCCGCAACCCGCAGGACATCTACCGGGTGGTCATGCAGCACATTGGAGGCTTGCGTCACGAGTACAACAAACGACTGCGCGACAAACCGGGGCTCAAAGGTAAAATTACGGTCAAGTTCACCATTGCCCAGTCGGGCAGGGTACTTATGTGTAAGCTAGTCGAATCGACCATGGGCGACCCCACGCTCGAGCAGTCTGTCGTGGAGAAAATTAAGACTTGGAAATTCGGACCCTGCAGCAAGTGCGGAATTGCGACGGTCACCTATCCGTTTGCATTTTCACAGTAGCCGGCGTGGAAACGACATTCATTTAAGGAGCGATATATGAAAAAAACAGTGTGTGTTCTAGCAGTGGTTCTCATAGGGGCCGCAGCCCTTTTCGCCACCAACGCGCGGGTGGAGTCAATGGGAAAAAGCGCAACCTTTTTTATGGACGATGTCAGCATCTTCGAAAATCCAGCCAATATAAATATTTACCCCAATTTTCTGATAGGCGAGCCGGGCCGCATCACGGAGTTCAGTGATTCGAACACCAACTACAAGAACCAGGACCCTGCCGAACCTTTTGGAGGCGGCATTCTTGCGTTTTCCCTGAACAAGGACAAAAACGCTGAAACGCGCTATCCCATGCTCACGCTGGGCGCCATTATGAACCATCAGAACGAATTAGTGGATGTTCTTATGGGGGCTGCACGCGCAAATGTGGATGCGTTGCATCCCGATGGACACATTATCCCGAAACCAGTGGTGCCTAACTCAGATTTTTTTATCGGATATACACTTGACAATGGCGTCATGCTTGGCGGTCATTTCTATGCAACCAAGCAGACCATTGATGTCCCGTTCAAGGATTTAAACAATTCAAAACAGGAGCTCATAGACGCGGGCATTCTTACAGCCACTGATTCTTCAGGTATGGCATATGATAGTCTTATGTTGCTCAATGCTTCCGAAAAGACAGGCGATATGTCGTGGAGCTCGGGCGTGTATCGTGGCGACCTTGGTGTTAATATGCCTGTATCCCAGAATATGGACCTCGAAGTTTCCCTGGGCATTGCTATCATGCAATACAGCGGTAACAAAAGCGTCGAGTTGGGAAAATACGCCATTCCCGACTATAACGATCAGGACCTCTCTATTTTCGCCAGCGCCCGCCTCTTCTCAACCCTGGTATCGCTCAACGGCGAGTTGGTTCCCGTTGTAAAATACAAACATGTGGCAATCCGCAACTATACCAAAAACGAGGTTATTGGCGGTATAGGCGCAAACGTGACGCTCGATCGCGGCTTTTTCTGGGCTGGAACAGAAGTGAACTGGAGCAACACCGAAAGCCCCAAACAGAATGGAAGACTAAAAGACATTAGCGCGCTCAACATCCCTTTAAGTTTTGGCATAGAACGCAATGTTGTATGGGACTGGCTGGTCCTCAGGGTTGGTTTCCGCAAGATTCTTTGGGGAAGTTACTCAAACCAGAGCGATCTTACTATGCTTAAAACAAATCCCGAGGCCGACATGACCGCAAGCGACCATGTCGGCGGCGGCATTGGGCTCAACATTGAGGAGAAACTGAAAATTGACTGCGTTGTGGCCGAGGATTTCCTGTATAAGTTCGGGAACCTGATCAGTGGGAACAGCCATCACGTCTTCTCGAGGATAACGGCGACCTACTCGTTCTAACGCTGTCCATACGTGTCATTTAAAGCAGGATCTTACCGCGCATAAGATTCTGCTTTTTTTTTAAGCGGAGGATTTTTCTGGTCTCCTTGTTCGGCAGCCTCTCCCAGGAAAACAGGAAGGCGTTTTATCACCTTCTGGTGTTCCTTATCGCCATTTATTGTGCAGCCATTTTGGGCGACTATTTGTCCGAGGCGCTGGTTATCAAACATCTGACGGTCAATGCGCTGCCCGGACTCTATCAGCTTAACGCGGCATTCCTTTTTGTGGTCACCTTCATTATGTTTCTCTTTGTCGACCGCGTCCACCGGTGGCAGTTGGTGCGGGTTCTTTCCGTGAGTTATGCGGTGCTGGTGGCTGGATGCGGGCTGCTGACCCGCTGGTACGGCTGGTCCAGCGTCGTACTTTATTCCCTGTCGTATATCAGCAAACTCTCCCTCTTCTCAATTTTTTGGATAATCGCCAACGACATCTGCGACACGCGTAAAAGCAAATCGCTTTTTCCCCTCATTGCGGGAGGCGGACTGCTGGGGGGGCTCGTATCAACCATTATTTCCGACAAAGTGGTCCATTATATCCACACTGAAAACCTCATTTGGCTCTGGGCGGCCATGCTCATTGTCCCTTTTTTTCTGGTCAACCGGCTGGTGCGTGAATTCGGATTCAAGCTCAACGCCCCGGACAAAACGCAGCTGCAAAGCCAGACCAGCGACGAGTCATTAAGTATTTTCAGCGAAAAGGCGGTTGTCATCATGGCCGGGGTTTACTTCCTGGTCTTTATCCTGGTTTTCAATATCGATTTTATTTTTACCCGCGAGCTCAGTAAAAAATTCTACCTTTCCGGCCAGTTCAATTCAGACGGATTTCTGTCGTTCAAATTCAGTATTTACCTTATCATTACCCTGCTTATCATTGTTTTCCAATTTACGTATACCAGCGACATTAGCAAGCGCATCGGCGTTACCAATTCCATGCTGGTGCTGCCCATTGTCATGTTTCTCGGTTCCATGGGCCTCTATGCGCTCCATGTACGCGCCCTTGATATCATGTTCGCTTTTGTCATTGTGTTCTATATTTTGCGGCAGTTCCTTTTCGAGTCGCTCTTTTCGTCCAATTATCAGATTTTCTTCTCAGCCTTCAGCCGGAAGTTCAGGGGCAGGGGCAAACTTATCCTTGAGGGTATCGTAAAACCGCTTGCCATAGCCTCGGCAGGCCTGCTTCTTATGGCGAAACTCGATCTATCGGTTCATGCGCTGGTCCTTGCCGGATGCTCCCTTGCCATGGCAATCCTCGTCATCAAGCTTAAAAAAGAATACCGCATTATTCTCCTCAAGGAGGAATTCGAAGCGCAAAAAGATGATTTGCGTACCATGATCAAAAGAGAAATAAGTGGTAAAAACAATAAAAAAATATTATCTTTAATTTTGCAGGCTTTTGACACTCAAGATTTTGATTTAAAAAGAGTTGTGATAAAATATCTTGAGTATTCCGGGAGCCATGCGGCCTTTGAATTATTGCGTAACAAGTTCTTTGAAGAAAGCGACCGGATTAAGGAGATCATTGCCCGTTCGCTTAGCACTTTTGATAGCGTTGAGGTGCGCGGGTTCTTGCGTAACTTGCTCGAAGAACAAAATCCTGTCATAAGGGCCGGTACTATCAGGTCAATACGGACCAATCCGTATATTGATAAGGGGAGCTATTCTCTGACCCGTTTTATCTATGACAATGACTCACTCGTTTTTGAGGAGGTGGTCCGCCTTCTCTATCCCGCGCTCAATGCCGACGAGAAAGAGGTGGTGCATGCCAAGATCGCGGCCTTGCTCGATTCGGAGCGCATGGACGAGAAGTGTCCTGGCATTAGGCTCATCGGCCATCTCAAGCTCTCATCCTTTTCCAGCCGCCTGGAGAAAATAATCCATTCTCAGACCAAAGAATTCTGGTACGCCGCGGTCAACGCGCTCCTGCAGTTCGACAATGAGCGGAGCATTGTGTCGTTGGTTTCTTTTCTCGAGCAGAACCGCGATCGCGCCAAGGAGCGCGCGATTGTGGAGGGTCTCAGCAGGGTGAACTTCCGGTTCTATCCTATCTTTGAGGGGCTTTTCCTGTCCACTGAGCGCAAACGGATCGCTTTTTCGCTCATCGATGTAATGAAATTGCTATCGCTGCGGAAGCTCCGGGAGAAGAATGCGCCTGTGCGCCAGAGCGATGAAGTCAAGAATAAGTTAGTGGCCATGGCCATGGACGAGATGCGGTCCATCTATCTCGACGCGTACCGGTACTACGACATCGCGGTGCAGGCGACCCTGCGGTCGGCGGTTTCAGACATCAGGAAGACGCAGAAAATGATTGATCTTCTTAAGACCGCGGTAACCGAAAAACGGAAACGGTTCAGCATGTTCGTCTTTGACATGCTCTCGCTTCTCGATCCGTCAGGTGCGCTGCTCACCATCGAGCGCGATTTTAAGCTTCTTGACGAGCGTAAGAAGGCGAATATTATTGAGCTAATAGAGGCGTTCGGCGACAGGACCATCGGGAGGTACCTGATCCCCATTCTCGAGGGGTATGGCGAACGCGAGTTGCTCAAGATCGGGTCGTACCGTTGGAAAAACGAGCCCGGATCGTTCTCCACGGCCATCAGGTATTTCGAGGCGCTCGACAACCGGTGGATTTCATGGATTGCCCTGTACATCGAACATAAGGTATATAAAAATGCAGCCTGACACCCTTGAAAATGACGACCAGCGGGTCTTCACAATCCTCGAACGGGTACTTTTCCTCAAGGAGGTGGAGCTCTTCAGGAACGTGGATACCGAATGTCTCGGCGTCATCGCCGAGATAGCCCGCGAAATCGCCTGCAATACCGGTGATATCATTGCGCGCGAAGGGGATTTAGGTGACTCTCTTTATATAATAAAACAGGGATCGCTCAAAATCATCAAAGAAAAAGAGGGAAAACAATATCTCCTTGCCAACCACAGCGAGGGCAAGTGCTTTGGCGAACTGGGTCTTTTCGGCCGCACTCACCGGACCGCGGGCGCCGTGGCCAACGAGAAATCGGTGCTGCTCGAGATCCGCAAGGACGAATTTAAGAAAGTAATTTTGACCAACCCTGAAATCGCCTACAACATGCTCGAGATCCTCTCTGAACGAATCAGGCGTATGGACAACGAGATTATTCTGCTTACCCAGACACTGGGTAACGACCTTGTTAAGGACCTTAAAAAAGCATAAAAAGTAAAGAATATTGCAGAATTACCAGGAACGAAAGGAGTCTTCAATGATGTTTCTACGGATTGCGCTGGCGCTGGTTGCGGGAGCGCTGGTTTCATTTGTGGCGGCCGGATGCGGCGCCAAGGGACCACAGCAGAAAGAGATCACGGTCCTCATCCATATGTTGCAGAACCAGGAGAAGCATTTCAGGAACGAGATCCTGAATCCCTTCGAGAAAGAGAACAACTGCAAGGTCAATATTGCCAGTTTTGATAAAATGTGGTATATAGAGACTGCACTTGATCTCCAAAAAGAGAAAAAAAATCCCAATATAGCGCTGGTGAAGGTCCCCTTTGAAATGACCCGCGTTTTGGTGGGCAAGCAGCTCATGGAGCCGCTCGATAACATCGTTGATCACGCCACGCTTGAGCAGGACCTTGCCGAATACCATCCCCTGGCCCTTGGCCTTGGATATATTAACGAGAAACCCTACTATATTCCCCGCAAGCTTGAAACCAGGGTCATGCTTTACCTGAAATCAAAGGTGCAGGAAGCCGTGGCCAATTGGAAGAAGTACGAGAAAGACTTGAACAAGGAACTCAAGAAGCAGAACGGGTATGGCCTTCCCAAGGACTATGCGCTCGAATCCGATCCCGAGCTGTGGGATTTTTACGACGTGCTGGTTGCTGGCTACTACTGGGCCCACACCAAATATTTTAACACCAATGTTTTTATGCCCCGGGTTGCGCACCGCGGCGACCGCTACGAAGGAACGGCGCTGGGCCTTGTTGATCAGGCGATCCAGTTTGGTGCCACGTCCGACGATATCATGAAAATGAACACAGACCCCATTGTCGATATGTTTGAATGGGAAGCCGTGTACGTCAAAAACAACATCTTTAATCCGGGCATGTGGGAAGATCCGTGGCGCGGAACCAATATCTACGAGGCTATCAAGGACGGCAAAGTCTTTCTTACCATTGCCCAGCAGATTGACTGTTTTCTGATCCACGGCTGGGATGAAGATCCGGAAATGCAGGGTTACCTCAAGGACCCGGACGACATGGGTATTGCCACTATGCCCCTCGCGGTCTCGTTTGCCCTGAACAAGGATGGCACCTACAAGAAAGTTGGTTCTAAGAAAATATCCACAGGCGGCTGGTGGTGGGGCATCCCCAAGACCTCGCCCGACAAAACGCTGGCGTACAAGCTTGCCAGGTTCATTACCACCCACAACAACCAGGCAATTGAATGCGCTAAGTTCGGCATTATTCCGGTGCGCAAGGACATCCTGAATAATATTTCCGGCGCCTTTGAGCTGGCGTGGGTGGGCGATATTTTCAGGACGTCGGTAGCCCAGATTGAAATAAACCAGTATTCGACAGTTCCTCTCGTAAAGGAATACTCGGAAATCGGGAAAAACTACATTGAGGCGTGGTACGAACTTTGTGTCGACGCCTATGGCAAGAACAAGGCCGCGCCGGTGAACGCAGCCGAATTGTCCCAGAAACTCTCGGGAAAATACGCCGACATTGAGAAGCAAATTTTAAAAGACCGGTACCCGGCCCGCTGACCGCGATACGATGAGAGATCTTGCCAGGAAGTATTATAAATACAGGGTGGAGCTGCTTATGCTCCTCCCTGCCTTTCTTTTCCTGTTCGGGTTTTTGGTGATAATTTTCCAATGCCTGGTGAAACTTTCATTCACCTACGTGGGGTCCGATTACACGGAGCAGTTTCCTTCCCTGCACAACTACCTTTCGGTCTTTAATGCGGGTGAGTTTAAAAACGCCTTCATCAATACACTGCTGTTCGTCATTGTGGGTACGCCGCTCGAGCTTGTTGCCGGCCTGGTGCTTGCGCTGGTCATCTACCGCGTCTTTGTCCTCAGGGGGCTGGTGCGCAGCATCTTCATCATTCCTCTTGCTATTCCGGCCATGGTCACCGCCATTATCCTTTATATTCTTTTCGACTATCCCAACGGCCATGTGAACAACCTGCTCATGGGAAAATACGCGATCTTTCCCGCCCTGCTCTCAGAACCGATCAACTGGCGTTCGTCCGCGGTCTCTTCGCTGGGCATTTCCCTTGTGGGCAAGGTATGGCGCGACATGCCTATCTCCATGCTTATCCTGCTGGCGGGCCTCAACTCCATAACCCGGGATCAGTACGACGCCGCTGAAACCATGGGCGCGCGCGAACGCCAGAAATTCATGTATATCACGTTACCGCTCCTGCTGCCGGCAATCTCAACAGTGCTGGTCATCAGGTCTATTGAGATGTGGAAGGAATTCATCTTCCCCTATTTTCTCGCGCGGCGCTTCAGGCTCCTGGGCACCTTGATTGAGGAACTCTACCACGACTGGAACCGGGGCGGTGATGCCGCGGTGGTTGCGCTCATCCTTGTTTTATCCATTGTCGCCTGTACCGTTCTTCTCTATTGGGCGCTCAAGCGCACGCGCCTTTTCCTGGTGAAAGTGTAGGCAGCCATGACATTCATCCGGCGGCTCGATTACCGCACCGTGGCCTGGTTCCTGGTTTTGTTACTCATGATCTGCGTGGTTTTTTTACCCCTCTACTTCATGTTCAAGTATTCGGTCAGCGACCGGGCAAGCATCATAACGGGAGGCGAGGTTATTCCCCTCTGGCCCTATGCGCCAACGCTAAAAAACTACCTGTACATCCTCAGTTATCCTGATTTCTACCGCGCAGCCGCGGTCAGCTTTAAGATCGCGTTGCTTACTATCTGCATTGCCATGACGCTGGGCGTGCCTGCGGCCTATGTGCTTGCCTGGTACGATATTCCGGGAAAGGCAGTGCTGCTCATCGGTCTCATCTCCATACGGCTTTTTCCCGACATTGTCTCTATTATCCCGGTGGCGGTCATATTCAGCCGGGCGCACCTCCACGACACCTACCTGGGCGGCGCGCTCGCCCATTCGCTTCTGGCGCTGCCGTACGTCATCTATATTGCCATGGGAGTCTTTGAGAGCATTCCCAAGGACCTCGAGAAACAGGCTGAAATACTCGGGGCGAACAAATTCTATACGCTATGGCGTATTGTGCTCCCCCTTGCCGCGACCGGTCTTGCCGCCGCGGCAATTTATACCTTCCTCCTTTCGTGGGACGAATTCATCTTTTCATATTTTCTCCTGGGGTTCGGCGAATTGAATACGCTGCCCATTTATTTGAAGCAGAAGATGGCATATGCGCCACCTCAGAGCATTCTCATGGCCATTGCCATGCTGTTGTCTCTGCCGGTCATTGTGTTCACCATGGTCTTGCAGAAATACATGCGTTCTGGCCTAACAGCGGGAGCGGTCAAATAATGTCTGAAGTCATCCTCAAGCAGATCACCAAGTCGTACAAGGAAAAAGAGGTCATCCACGGGATAGACCTGCATATCCGCGAAGGGGAATTTCTTACCCTGCTCGGACCATCGGGCTGCGGTAAAACAACCATCCTCAATATGATAGCGGGACTCGAAAGTATTTCCTCGGGAGAAATCCACATAGGGGGAAGACTCATGAACGATGTGCCCGCGCGCAAACGGAACATTGGCATGGTCTTCCAGAGCTATGCGCTCTTTCCCCATATGACCGTTGATCAGAACATTGCCTTTGGCCTCAAGATACAGAAATTGCCGCGAATCCAGATTTTCGAGAAACTCGAATGGGCGAAGGAGTTGCTGCACCTGTCCGAAAAAGGGAAGAGCTTTCCCCGCGAGCTTTCAGGCGGCGAACGCCAGCGTGTGGCCCTGGGCAGGGCCTTGGTGCTCCAACCCCATGTTCTGCTTCTTGACGAACCGCTCTCGAATCTCGATCAGGAACTGCGCGAATCAATGACCACCGAACTCAAGAGAATACATCAGAATGTTGGTTGCACCTCGGTCTATGTCACTCACAACCAGATGGAAGCGCTCCGCATGAGCGACCGGATCGCCGTGATCCGTGACGGACGCCTTATCCAGTGCGATACTCCCATGCGCATTTTTGAACGGCCGACCACTGTTTTTGTGGGGAATTTCATAGGATCGCCCGCAATGAATCAGTTTCCCGCGCGCATTGCCGAGGCCGGGGGAGAGGCTGTGGTCACCATTGGCGATACGGCCCTGTGCATGGAGAAGGGGCGCAGTCAGGCTTTACTGCGCCATACGGGTCGCGAAGTGCTCGCTGGCATACGGCCTCAGCAGATCAATTTCTTCAAGGACCGTGAAGGCATGCGCCATTCCGACACTGATGTCCGTGTTGAGGTCCAGATATATGAACCTCTGGGCGAACGGCTCATGGTCACGGGAAAGTTCAATAGTCATGACATGGTTTTTTTCATGATACCCGACCCTGAACATCTTCCCAAACGGGGCGATGCGCTCCAGGTGGTCATTGACGGCCGCCATATCCACTTTTTCGATAGGGAAACAGGCGTACGGATTACCGATGGCGAATAAACGCCTGCTGCTCGCGGTTGCGGCCCTGTGCGTGTGCGCGGGCTGCATAGGAATGCCGCAAAAGGGAGTGCGGGAGAAGCTTATGTATATCTGCGACGATGACCTTGATTACATTGCGGCCGAGGTGCGGGGTAATGATCAAAAAGCCCTTCTCGACCGACCGTATTATCGTATTACCGAATACGCCTATTTTCCAGAAAGCAGCATGTTCTCCCACAAGGCAGTGGTTGAATATTATTATTTTAAGACCATACTCATGAAACAAATCCGGAAATACCGGTATTCTCCTTCCCAGGGAAAGTGGAACCGGTACTACAAGGAATACGGATACAACTTGTAATCCTATGCGCGCAGTCATCACTATTTTTTTCGCAACGGCGGCTTTTCTTCTGGCCGTTGCGCTCCCGGGGCCCGCCTATTGCGGCAGTATTTCCATTGGAGGAAAGGAAGAAGCGGGTCTCGACGCCGAAATCCAGGAGGGATTGCGCCTGCTGAACCTCGAACGGTTTGACGAGGCGCAGAGGATGTATGAGAAGATCAAGGACCGGTATCCGGACCATCCCATCGGATATTTCCTCGTGGCCGCGGCCCTCGAATCGCGCATGATTTTCTATTTTTCGAGTTTCAAGGAGCAGGAATTCTATAAAAATTGCGACAAGGCCATTGAAATCGGCGAGAACATCATGATTAAGCGGCCCGACGACCTATGGAACATGTTTTTTCTTGGCGGCGCCTATGGCATCAAGGGGACCTACGAATCGCGGTACAAGCGATATATTACCGCCTTCAGGAACGGATGGACCGGTGTTTCCCTCCTCAAGCAAATCCACGAAAAGGACTCCACCATCGTTGATGTGCTTTACGGGCTGGGCACCTACTATTACTGGAGCAGCAAGCTCTCCAAGACCCTCTGGTGGATGCCGGGCGTGGGTGACAAGCGCGAACTGGGGATTTCACAACTGAAGAGGGTTAATACCGATGGCCATTTTTCACGCGAGGCTGCGGCGAACGTCCTTGTTGATATACTGATAGAGGAGAAACGGTACAATGAGGCGGCTGACCTTGCGCGCGTAACGCTCAAGCAGTTTCCCAACAACCGGACCTTCACCTTTGGCCTTGCCGAAGCGCTTTTTTACCAGGGAAACAATACGGAATCAGAGAAGATCTTCCGGTATATCATGGACACCGCGGATTCCGAAGAATTCAATAACAGTGTCAATTCACTGAAGTGCCGCCTTTTTCTTGCCAAGATTTATGAGAGGACAAAGGTCTTTTACCGCGCAGCGGCCGAATGCCGGCGCGGCATTGCCTACCGGTTCAATGAAACGGATAAAATTATTGCCGACGAGTGCATAAGCGAGATGCACAAAATACTCAAAAATGTGAACCAGTATCTCCGGAAATGAGGAACAATTCCCGGCGGATTATCTTTTTTTTCTTTTTTTACGCGCTGTGGCGAGAATGCGGTATATCTGGGAGGCGGAGAGTTTCAGCTTCTGCGCCACGCGGGTGCCCGAGACGCCTTTATTGAAGAGAGCGGCGATCTCCTTGTTCCGGATGGTGTTTTTATTACGGTTGTAATCGAGACCGTACTTCTTGCGCAGCTGGTGAACGGCCTGGCGTGTAATGCCGTACTTGGCGCCGATCGCCGCGTCGGTCTTGAGTGTCTTCTGCAGCGCGACAAGCGCTTGTTTGGAAATGCATGCCATATACAGGACCTCCATGGTTAGGTTGCTTTTCAGAAAGATACTATTATTATTTTGAATCTGTCAATATATTATTGTTATATGGTCAACAGCCGGGCGGAATGTCATGGGTAGGCGGCCGCGCATAGTGTCGCACAGAGGCAATACTTGCGGTCCATTCCAGGCCACTGAGAACACGGTCAGTGCGTTTGCGGAAGCATTGGGCCTTCCCGGCGTGGGCGGTATTGAATTCGATGTTGACCTCACCAGCGACCGTCTCCTCGTGGTGCACCACCGCGGAAAAAATGAGCCGCCGGTTGTGCGGACCTCCTACGCCAGGCTCCGGGAAAACAACAGGGGCAAACAGATCCCTTTGTTCGAGGAAGTGCTCAACTCACTTGCCGGGATACTCGCTGCCCTTGGGCCGGGTGTGCAGGTGCTGCTTGATGTTGAAATAAAACGAGACCCTGAAACAGGGTTCGAGGAATACGGTCCTGAATATGCGGGCGCTGTTCTTGGCCTTCTTGAGCGCCACCTCAGCCCTTCTGTGTATGCGGTCACCTCTTTTGACGGCTCTCTTCTCAGGCAGGTGCGCGCCCTTAATCCAGGTCTTGCCCTGGGCATTCTCTACGAAAACAACCCAATACTAGCCGCATCCCTCGTCCGGGACGTGGAAGAGCTGCGTCCGGGCTTTCTCGCGCCCAATCATGCGCTGGTAGCCCAGGGGTCGGCACAGCGGCCCCTCTTTGAGAATGCCGGATTGCCCCTCTTTCTCTGGACAGTGGACAATCGTGATCTGGACCGGTTTTTGGCAGATCCCCTTCCTGCGGCGCTTATCACGGATCAGCCAGGCCAGGCCCTTTTAAAATTGACCCCATAGCACGATTAATAGTATTTTTTCTGTTTTTAAGGATGTTATTTACCTGAATTGGAGGAGAAGAATGGCTCGCAAATGTCAGATTACTGGAAAACGGGCGATGAACAGCAACACGGTTTCGCACGCCCACAACAAAACCAAACGGCGCCACCACCTGAACCTGGTTGAACGGCGGATATGGGTCCCTGAAAAAAACAGCTGGGTCAAGGTCAAACTGACTACTCGCGCTCTCAAGACCATCAAGACCAAGGGCGCGGCAACGGTATTAAGCAAGGCGGGCCTGCTGTAATGGTGTATGCCATTATCTCCGATATCCACGCCAATATCGACGCGCTCGAGGTGGTGATCAACGACATTGAAAAGATCAAGCCCGACCGCCGCATCTGCCTGGGCGACATCGTGGGATATTGCGCAGCCCCTGCCGAATGCATCGCGCTTGTGGAAAATTTCGACGTAGTGCTGCTGGGCAACCACGACTACGCCATCAACAACCGCGACATCATCGAGAAATTCAATTTCCACGCTCGTATCGCCATTGAATGGACCATGGCCCAACTCTCTGACGCTGCGAAACAGACCCTCAGCAGACTCCCGTACCTCAACCGTGAGGCCGACCTTTCTTTTGTCCATGCAACACCGCGCGAACCTGAACGATGGGGTTATATCACCAATCTCGACGACGCCCTCGACTCCTTTCACCATTTTGAGACGCGCACCTGTTTCATCGGACACACCCACTATCCCATAATCGTCTCCAACAATGGCGAGGTCATTGCCGATAAGAAGTACTCTTGGAGGGAAGAGACGCGCTATCTAGTCAACGTTGGGAGCGTGGGCCAGCCCCGTGACGGCGATTACCGCGCCTGCTACGTGGTTTACGATTCCGACGCGGGCACTCTTGAATACGTGCGTCTCAAATATGACGTTGAAAACGCGCAGAAACGCATGCGAAAGGCGAGATTTCCTGAATTTCTCGTCAATCGTCTCAAAGAAGGGCATTAGCGTTCTCCTATGAAAATAAACATACGCCTCACCGATCAGGCCCCTGCGCGCATTAGTGCCGACCTGCTCGCGGCAATTGTTTTTAAAAAACCTTCTCTTTTCAACGAAAAACCCCTGCAGCGATTTGTCAGAGAATCGCGCGCTGGATTCGCCGCGGAACGTTTCAAAGGTGAAAAGATCCATGCGCTCTCCGGATATCATGCCAGGCACCTGCTCATGGTTTACGGCGAGGCCTTTGGGGGTCTTTCTGCCGGCGAACGCATTTCCGCCGCTGTTGCCGCTTGCATGGCCTATACCGAGAGACAGGGCTATGGCTCAATCGCGATTCTTCTCGATACCGCGGATGAGAAACAGTTTGAGCGCGCTTATTTTGGCGCTTCGCTTGGCGCTTATAATTTTGACAAATACAAAGCCAAAAAGAGAAACCACGAGGTGACTCTTGCTTTCCAGGTTGATGCACGGGTGCTTAGCGCCCGCGGCCAGCTCATGACCAGGCTGGCCGTAACTGCCCAATGCGTCAATGAATGCCGCGATTTGGTCAACGAGCCCGCGAACATTGCCACTACCACGGCCATGGCCACCCGTGCGCGCGCGGTTGCCCGTGCCAGCGGTCTTGCCTGTACCGAACTGACCAAACCGCAGCTCAAGAAAAAGGGACTGAACGGCCATCTCTTCGTCGGTTCGGGCGCAGCCTCAAAACCCCGCATGGTCATCCTTTCCTACAAACCAAAAAAAAATGCGTCAAAGCACCTGTGCCTGGTGGGCAAGGGAATCGTCTTTGATAGCGGCGGCCTCTGTATCAAGCCCGCGCAGGGCATGTGGCTCATGAAGGGCGACATGGCAGGCGCTGCCGCGGTACTCTCGACTCTCAAAGCGGTCGCGCTTCTCAAACCCGCCATTGCCGTCACCGGCATCCTCTGTCTTGCCGAAAACATGCCTGACGGCGCAAGCGGCAGGCCCGGCGATATATTTATTGCCGCAAACGGCAAGAGCGTGCATGTGGAAAATACCGACGCTGAGGGACGTCTGGTGCTCTCCGACGGTCTTTATATGGCCGGGAAGCTGGGCGCCACCCATATTGTCGATGCCGCCACACTCACGGGCGCCTGCATGGTGGCCCTGGGAGAAAAAGTAGCTGGCGTCATGGGGACCAGCGATTCCTTGGTCAATGCGCTTCTCGAAGCGTCTGAAAAGAGCGGCGAAAGTCTCTGGAAATTACCGCTGTACCCAGAATATAAGGAGATGCTGAAAATCCACTGCGCCGATATTAACAATATTACCGGGTCGCGGTATGGCGGCGCAATTACCGGCGGTCTCTTTCTCTCCGAATTCGCTCCTGAGGGCATACCCTGGGCGCACTGCGACATTGCTGGCCCTGTCTTTACCGAAAAACGCTGGAAGTATTATGCCGAAGGCGCCACTGGGTTTGGCGTGCGGCTCTTCCTGAAACTTATTGAACTCCTGTAACGTAGGTTTTTCCCTGCATACCATGACGGTATTCCTCCTGTGTTGTACGGCGTTCGCAGGTGCGGCAGTCAGTCTTTACGCGTTCTGGTATTTCTCTTTTGGACGAAATTATTCCTTTCCCTCCCAGGTCCTTACCTATCATCACATACACGGCGGTCCGGGTCTACTTGCCACACGTACCAGCAGGGCCAGCCTCGAGAAGCAGCTGCATGCGCTCAAGGAGCGGAATATCCGATCTTTATCGCCTGGTGAATTTTTCGCCCAGAGAAAAGGCGAGGGAAAGGGATCTATCCTTATAACTTTTGATGACTGCTATGCCACAGTTGCCGACAGCGCTTTGCCGCTCCTTGCTTCCGTGGGGTATACGGCCAGCCTTTTTGTTATTTCAGACTATATCGGCCGTCCTAATACCTGGGACGTGCGGCTCTCCCATGCGACACACATGACCGAAGAGCATATCAGAAAGGCCATTGCCCGTGGTTTCACCATAGGGTCGCACACCAAAACGCACCGCGACCTTACCGCGCTTTCTCCTGACGAACTCACCGAAGAGCTGTTGGGATCGCGCAGGCGCCTCGAAGAGACATTCGGCATTCAGGTCAAATACCTCGCCTATCCCTTTGGCAGATATAACTATCGTGTCAAGGAGGCCGCCCGTGCGTGCGGATACGAGGGCGCATTTACCATAAACCGGCCCATATGCCAGCGCGCACGCGACCCCTTTGCTGTTCCCGCGAACGGCATTTATATGACCGATACCCTGAGCAACTTCCTTTCCAAGGCAACCCGCGACCGTTTTGTCTGGATCGACGATCTGAAGTGCAAGATCATCAACCGTTTCGCTGATGGCGCTTTACTTGTCAAGGGACGGAGGAGCGTATGACACGCGTGTACTGGCGCTGTCTGGTTGCCGCGGCCACTTTGGCCTTGCACGCGTCTCCGGCGCCGGTGACCTATTCCCTTGATAGCGTATCACGTGTAGTGCGTGTGGAGACGGGCGCGGCGCACCGCATGCGTGACTGCCGCATTGCGCTCGATTCCCTTACCAACGGCTTTCCTGATTCGGCAATGGTTGTTTTGCATCATGAAGAAGCGTACATCAATTGCGCGGGGCTTGCCCGTGATCTTTCACTGCTGCTGGTGGCGCGGGGAGGCGCGGCTGTACTCACCATGCCGGAAGAGGCGCGGGTCGTTGTCCATTGCGAAAAAGCGTTTTTGACCCGTCTGCACGGCAATGGCCTTTATGGCGGCCCGGATCTCTTTATTAAACAGGGGACAGGCCCTCAAGTCACCATCTGGCTTAGCGCATACGGCGGCAGTTTGCACATTCAAACACCAGACGACAGCATACGGCCTCCAATGATTTCTATTGTGGGAAAAGAGAAAGTGGCGCGTTTGGTGCGCTACAACCGCGTTGAAGGGCTTTTTGCCGGATTCGAGTTCGACACCAGGGACCGTACGGGTCTGCCCTATGGCATTGCCGGCAATATTGGCTATGCCTTTATGCCCGAGGTGGCCCAGTACCGTCTTTGCGCCCTGGTTACGCCTGATACAAGGCGACGGCTGACCCTTGGCTTTGAATATTTCCGCGCTATTGAATCAGTTGATACCATGGTTGTCTCGGTGTTTGAAAACAGCCTTGCCATGCTTTTTGCGGGCAGGGATTTTATGGACTACTATCTGACCACAACCGCGCGTGCACGCGGCATATGGTCGCTTTCTCATGGTCTTGTCCTTTCCGGATCTTTTGGCAGCGCTTTTTATCACCCTCTCGGGGTTGCCACCAGGTTTTTCCTTTTTGGTTCAGACACTCTTGTGGTACGGGCCAATCCACTGGTTGCCGAGGCAGAAGACCGTTTTATAACCGCGGCAATCGCTTTTTCCAATGCGAGTAAAGCGTTTCCACGTTCGGGCGTCAATGGCAATGCGGGCGCGGAGTATTCTGGCGGACGTATTGGCAGCGGTTTTGCCTACCGGAAAATAACAGCTGACGTCCGCGGTTTTGCGGCCATCAGCGGCCGTACGGAAGTTGGCTGCCGGCTGTTTACCGGTGAAATAACGGGAAAGAACGGACGCGGCGCCATTCCTGTTCAGAAGCTCTTTGACCTGGGCGGCATGGGCACGGTGCGCGGCCTTCCCTTTAGGGAAGATCCGCAGTTGCTCGACCGCGACCGCATTTTTCTTGTGTCGGCCGAATATAAAAGGCTCATGGATGCGCGCAGAAAGGCGCAGGCACTCTTCGTCGTTTTTGCGGATTGGGGCTGCGCATGGAACGCGGAAGACAAAGGCGCTGACAATACAGGGTTCAACAACCTATTTTCACAGATACGAACTGATATGGGCCATGCCACGGTTGGCCTGGCTGTGGCAGACCGGGAGGAAAATGTGAGGCTTTCAATCATGCGCGGGTTTAGCAGCGGCTCAGACATCTATTACGACAAGGTGACCCTGCGGCTCCAACGGGCGTTCTAATTATGACCATACTTCAGACCATTGTCAGCGAGTTTAAACTCCAGCCCTTCCAGGCCGAGAACACGCTTGCCCTTTTTGCTAATAACGACACAGTCCCCTTTATTGCGCGTTACCGTAAAGAGGTAACAGGCGGCCTGGACGAAATCCAGCTGCGCGCCATAGAGGAGCGGTTCGCCTATCTCACTGAGCTCGAAAAACGCAAGGAGACTGTGCTCAAGCAGATTGAGGCGCAAGGCAAGCTTACGGACCAGCTGCGCGAAAGCATAGGCGCATGCACCGAGAAATCGCGGCTCGAAGACCTCTACCTGCCGTTTAAACCAAAGCGTAAAACCCGCGCGGCCGCGGCAGTGGAAAAGGGCCTTGAACCGCTGTTTGCCTGGATTATGGACCGCACAGACCCCAATGCCGATATCGCGGCAGAGGCGCAAAATTACGTGAACCCGGACAAGGGTGTTGGTTCGGTTGATGAGGCGCTTGCGGGAGCCCGTGACATTTTAGCTGAAAAGGTTGCTGAGACCGCAGACAACCGGGCGCTGGTGCGCGACCATTTTTTCACTAAGGGCATGTTTGTATCGCGGGTGCGCAAGGACTATGAAGGAAAAAAGACCAAGTTCGAGATGTATTACGAATACAAATCGCCGGTGCGTACTATTCCCTCGCACAACATGCTTGCCCTGCGCAGGGCCGAGAACGAGGGTGTGGTACTGTTCGACATTGAAGCTGATGACGCATTTCTGATTAATGCATTGGTAAAGAAAACAACGGGTTTTACATCCGGACCCGTTGCCGCGTTTGTCGCTGAAGCGGTTGCCGACGGGTATGGCCGTCTGCTGAAAAACTCCATTACCGCCGAAGTGCGGGTCGAAAAGAAGCACGAGGCTGACCGTGATGCCATACTCACCTTTGAAAAAAATCTGCGCGAATTGCTTCTGGCCCCTCCCGCGGGCCATGTACCGGTCATCGCGGTTGACCCGGGTTTCAGGACCGGTTGCAAGGTCGCGTGCTTGGATGAGAATGGGAAATATCTTGAATACAAACCGATTTTTCCCCACGAGCCGCAGAAAAAGAAAGCTGAAGCGGAAGCGATGATGTGCGTTTTTATCGAGCGTCACAAGCCTAAATTTATTGCCGTGGGCAACGGGACCGCAGCGCGCGAAACAGAACTTTTTCTCAGAGAGGTTGTGCGCAAGACGGCCGAAGGCGCGCGTCCTGCTGTGCTTATTGTCAGCGAAGCCGGCGCGTCGGTCTATTCAGCCAGCCAGCAGGCAATAGACGAATTCCCCAATCTCGATGTTACCGTGCGCGGCGCTATATCAATCGGCAGGAGATTGCTCGATCCCCTGGCCGAACTGGTCAAAATTGATCCCAAGTCCATTGGCGTTGGCCAATACCAGCACGATGTTGACCAGACCCTGCTCAAGAAAAAGCTCTCGGAAGTGGTGGAATCATGCGTCAACTTCATCGGTGTTGACCTCAATCTGGCTTCAGTCGAACTGCTTTCATATGTGGCTGGTCTCAAGCGGGACATTGCTGTAAACATTATTGCCTACCGCAATGAGCATGGGGCGTTTACCGACCGTACCCAGCTTCTCGATGTACCCAAACTGGGAAAAAAGGCCTTTGAGAACGCGGCAGGGTTTTTACGGATAAAGAATAGCGCCAATCCGCTCGACGATTCGGCCGTACATCCTGAGAGCTATGCCATTGTCGAGCGCATGGCCGCAAAGGTGAATCTGCCGGTAAAGCAGCTTATCGCGAACAACGATGCAATTGCGCAGCTCAATCCTCAGGACTTTATCACTGACACCGCAGGGTCTGCAACGATCAAAGATATTATCGATGAATTACGTAAACCCGGCCGCGATCCGCGCTCTGAATTTGTCGCTGCAAAATTCAGGGACGATGTGACCAAAATCGCTGATCTCACCAAGGGCATGATTCTCGAAGGCGTTGTCACCAATGTGGCTAATTTCGGTGCATTTGTCGATATAGGCGTGCATCAGGACGGACTGGTCCATATCTCAAAGATGGGCATACAGTATGTGACTGATCCAAATGCCGTGGTAAAAGTGGGGCAGGTGTTGAAGGTCAAAGTTGTAGACGTAGATGAGGCCTTAAACCGCATTTCTCTTTCCATGAACCTTGAGGAAGAAAGACCGGTTCCCGAGAGACGGGTTGAACAGCGCCAGACAGGTCAGACACCGCGTTATACCGGGCCCCAGAAGGGCAGGGAAGGGGATAGGAGGCCGCATCAGCAGCAGGGACAACAACAGCGGTCTGACCGTAAACCCATGCCGCAAAAGCCCCAGAAGTTCCAGAAACCCCAGGAACCCAAGAAGAACTATACGCTCCAGGACCTGATCAAGAAATTCAACGCATAAGACAGAGCAATAAGCTTGCGTTCACAGGGCCTAAGAGTTATTTTTTTAGTCTTTCGTACAGGTAAAAAACGGCGCTTTAGCTCAGACGGTAGAGCAGAGGACTGAAAATCCTCGTGTCCGCAGTTCAATTCTGCGAGGCGCCAAATGGAACTCCTTAGGTCGAAAGGCCTAAGGAGTTCTTTTATTTTACGTTAGCTCTGTTTAGGAATAATTTTATTGGCCGCCGCAACTCATTTATGAATCAGTCCCGATCTGAAAAACGGTAGGACTATTCTCCGCGCTCAAAATAGTCATCGTTGTCATAAGTGTCATTCTCGTTGAGTTGCTCAGTTTTTTGCTTTCGCAAATGTCGCATCATGATTCCGGTAACCCCTTTCCATAAATAAGTGCTGAAACGGTAAGAAGCAAAATTACCGTCCCCCCTTTTTCTTGAACCACAATTTGTAAGAGTTCAGTCTTGTATCTGCATATAAAAAGCATTCCTGGATAATATCTTCTCCTTTGCTCCGAAGAGAATCGCCATGAAGCTTCGTCAGAACACGGTAAAGGAAGAATCCGGTAAGGTGGAGCATTAATTTCTTTTTCGACTCAACATTTCCCTTGCGTGCATGCCGGATCAAAAGACGCTCTTCTTTGTGAGAAAGTTTGGGATGTTTTCGGGCAATAACGAAATAGGATTTAAGTTTCATTCCATACCAACACATAGGTATTCTATTGAGAATACCGATAAATTATACTATATTCAAAGGCAATGAAAAACAACATTCCTAACCTTTTTCGGATTAAAGAATTAAGGCTATCGCGCAGCCAGCTAAATTCCCTGATTAATAAAAAGAAAATCACTAAGCTTTATAGGGGTATTTATTACCGCTCTGACTACCAATTCAGCGAGAATATTTCCATGGCAGCAGTTGCAAAAGCGGTTCCCAATGCGATATTCTGCCTTCTGACAGCGCTCAGATTCCATGGAATAGGTACTCAATATCCTGCTAAAATCTGGATTGCCGTTCATTACAAGGCGAATAAACCTTCACAGAAAGAACTTCCCATCCAAGTCTGTCGCTTTTCAGGAAATTCCATGATATATGGGATTCAAAAGAAAACTGTTGATGGTGTCTCTATTCAAATAACGGATCCTGCGCGGACGATTGTTGATTGTTTTCGGTATCGGAACAAAATCGGGCTGGATATCGCCCTTGAAGCGCTTAGCGAGGCTATTAGCGAACGCAAAGTTTCACGCGATGCAATCAACCGGGCGGCGCAAGCAGTAGGCGGGACAACCATTATTAGGCCTTACATGGAAGCGTTTAGCAGATGACACAAAAAAATATCACCGACTGCAAGTTTATTATGACACGGTTGTGAATATGCCGAATCCGAACCACGAGACTATTTCCCGGGTAAAAAGTCGCTTGCAGGAATTGGAACAGGAGAAGATGGCTTTACTCGCAGATCTTCGGCAGTTGGAAGAAATTCCACCTTCAGAACAGATTTTCGGCACGCCTCTATACAATAGCATTCCAAATACCTCCGAAGAACGCATCTCCCTTTTCTGCAAATTATTTGCCAATCGCAACGATGTTTTCCCAAAACGATGGGAGAACAAAGCCAAGGGATTACAGGGATACTCACCGGTATGCGGTAATGAATGGGTGCGTGATATATGCAAAAAGCCCCAGGTCAAATGCTCGAAGTGTTCGCATCGCGTTTTCACTCCCTTTGATGAACAAACTGCCCGCGCACATCTGGAAGGACAATTTACGGCAGGTACATACGCTATCGGCCCCAATGACAATTGCATTTTCCTGGCAGCGGATTTTGACGGCAAGACGTGGTCAGAAGATGCTTTGTCTTATCAGGTTGCAGGAATTGCTATGGGGATTGATATCGGGTTGGAAAGGTCTCGATCAGGTAATGGGGCCCATGCGTGGGTTTTCTTTTCGGACCCCATTTCCGCTAAGATTGCAAGACAACTTGGAACAATCATTTTATCCAACGCGCGCGCCAAACGACACAACATCAGTTTGGACAGCTATGACCGATTCTTTCCCAGTCAGGATACCTTGCCTAATGGCGGGTTCGGAAATCTGATAGCGCTTCCCCTTCAGCGACTGCCGCGGAAAGATGGAAATTCCGTTTTTATCGATGCATCTTTGACCCCTTTTCCTGACCAATGGGCTTTTCTTGCCAGCATACGGAGACTTTCGTATGCCGAAATTGCAACCATTCTTGATCGCCATTGTCCACAGAAGGATATACCGGCACTATCAGATACGGAAGAGATTGAAATCATTAACGCTGAGGCACCCTTGGATTCATCATTCATCAGTCTGGAAGGGTGCCATACCGATGAAATAAAAATAATTCTGGATAGTCAGGTCGAAATTGATATTAGCGCACTTCCGGCCCGTCTTATCAACGCCTTAAAGAGAGTTGCCACATTCGCAAATCCAAAATTCTTTGAACTGCAACGTCTCCGTTTTTCCACTTGGAAAACCCCTCGTTATATCTTCTGTGGTGAACTGGATGGAAGTCGTTTACTGTTGCCACGCGGAACGCTTGATGAATGTGTCGCTCTGTGTGAAAAGGCTGGCGCTCGTATCCGTATCGAGGATAGACGGGTTCGCCATACTCCTGTATCCCTTAAATTCCAGGGAGAATTGACCGTCGAACAGAAAAAGGCCTTAAACAAGTTAATTCAGAATGAATATGGTGTTCTGGTTGCTCCTCCAGGAGCCGGTAAAACCGTAACCGCGTGCGCCGTTATGGCCAAACTTAAAGTGCCGGTGTTGGTTTTGGTTCATCGCAAGCAATTACAGGAACAATGGAAGCAGATGATTACAACCTTTCTCGGTATTTCTAACAAACAGATTGGAAACCCTGGCGTTAAAAGAAGCGGACTGATTGATATATCTACGTTACAAACACTTGCACGCTCCAAAAATATTCCCGACATAGACCACCATTACGGGTTGATCATCGTGGATGAATGCCATCATGGTTCTGCGGTCTCTTTTGAAGGGGTGCTCAAACTATTTTCCACTCGCGTCATACTTGGTCTGACTGCAACCCCTTTCCGAAAAGATGGAGACCAAGCCATTTTTCATATGCAGTGCGGACCAATTCGCCATCAGATGAAAGGGCCGGAGGATTCCATTTTGATAAATAAACGAGTAGTTGTTCGCGAATCGCATTTCCGTATGCCTCCGGAGTCACCACCCCAGTCCCCGATCCACGAAGTCTGGAATCAATTGATTTTAGACCAGAATCGCCTTGAATTAATTTCTAATGATATCATTGCGGCAATTCAATCAGGTCAATTCCCGCTTGTATTGTCTGAAAGAAAAGACCATTTGGAGCGGCTGTATAGCTTTGTTCAACAAAAGAGTGCCGACACTGCCTTCAAAGGATTTCTGTTATTCGGTGATATGGGTAAAAAAGAGCGCAAGCGAATTATGGTAGGGTTGGCTCAATGTCTGGAACAGAAAGAGAAACCCTGTCTTTTCTCAACGGGGTCGCTGATAGGTGAAGGATTTGACCTTCCAGAACTGGATACGCTTATTCTTGCCATGCCTATTTCGTTTAAGGGGCGGATTATTCAATATGTCGGTCGCATCAACAGAGTTAGCCAGGGGAAAAGCACGGCAACGGTATATGATTATGTGGATATAAATCTTGGCCTGACAATTTCGATGTTCAGGAAGCGGCTCCCTGCCTATAGAAAATTGGGCTATACAGTCGAAGCTCAACCGAATACTAAAGTCTCAGAACTGATAAAGCGAACAAGAAAAATAAACCTGGAGTAACGATTGCAACTTTTCGTGATTTTGGATGTTTTAGAAGATTATACACTTGGCAGGAGGAATTTTGGATGGTTATTTTGATAATGCCGATGGGGCATCAGAATTTGGCAGCGGATGCGCTGCCGCGCACCTCTTATGCCAGACGTTAAGAAGCAACGTTATGTTTAATGGATCCAGCATATATGAAGAGGATAGAATCCTAACGGCGAAATACTGTGATCGCCGTTCCACTGATTATCTACACTACAATGCCAAGACAACAATTAAAGCTACCGGCAAAAAACGGATCGAGATGTCTTTGGTTTTCAGCGGAACGCCACCATTTGCTGCGCCTATGCCGCCTTGTGAGCACACTATAAATGCAGAATGCATTCTCGATTTGTATTCTAAACTGATGAAATGGTTTCGGAAGTGGGGGTATGAAATACAGTAAGCGAACCAACCCTTCTAAGCAAGCCGCACGTGAATTACTTAATACGATGTCACGGGATAATGTCCGATAAGTTTCCTGAGATTTGCAACTTGAAACCATTGGTGACGTTCGGTCAGAAAGGTAAGATATGGCAGAATATGGTGAGTGGAATCGGAAAGGGGCAACCCTCAGCGACATAACGGCTAAGAGGGAATATGGAGTAGACCGGGATTTCATCATTAAGGGCATACAGGCCGGCAAACTCGAATACCGCGAGGGCTCAATATGGGGCAATCCGTATATAAAGGTCTTGCGGAGCCAACTTGAGAAGTACATCACTGAGCAGCTTGGAAAAGATCATCTACGGACGGGCACGAATAAGACAGAGCTTCGGAAGATCAAGAAGGAAATGGCCGATCTAAAGAAGAGACTGGATGAGCTTCAAGCCCGAAGAACAGAGCTTGAGAAAGAGATGAGGAAATAGGGGACCGAATACGTGTATCTACCCAACTGTTGATTGCCCGACCAGAGAGAAACATCAGCCAGAAAAGAGAGAATCCTTCAAACCAGAAGGACTTGCAGGTTTCTTATTGTAGCGGGGCTTGGATTTGAACCAAAACTTACAGGTTCTTTGAGCTATGAGAGCAAATCCGTGCCAAAACACCCCCTGCCAAAAACATCTCATTTCTACCTCACCGCTCTATAACACATTGATTTTAAAGACTATTCTTCGGGTCGCCATATTGAGCCCCCTGATTCCAAAAGAGTTGGGGGGTTCTTTCTTTATGCTCTTGCCAGCTGCTTCTATTGGCATATTTTTTGTGGGAAAATCCGGGTTTTTCAATTGGAAGATAAAATCACACCACATGGTTGTTTTTCTTTTCGTCCATTCTTTTATAATCGTCTTCAAGTTCATTCAGGGATTTCCCGGATTCGATATCAGCCAAAAGAAATCTTGCCCCCTGATTGTCTGATGGGTTAAGCCAAAGCATTTTATCAAATACTTGCTTGGCTTCTTGGATTTCCCCTAATTTCCAGAGTACCAATCCATACCCATGCATACACCGAAGAAAAGGCCGGTTATTGATGTGTCCCCATGGCAATAATCCTTCAAACTCATTTCCAAAGGACAATTCAGCGATCTTAATCCCAACCTGATAGTGTCGTTTTGCCCGTTCCAGCCTAAACGTACTTCCATCACTGTCCCAATTCCCCAAATGAGCATGCGCATCTATACAGCGAAGGTCTGTAGTCAATATGTGTTCCATAATTTCATGAGCCTTTTCGTAATCGCCGCGATCATGACAATCCGCCGCTTCGATAATAGGATCGCTCCAATCATCATCAGGATCCTGAAAGGGTATTACCTGTTCCATTTCGTATGATTTTCTGGGGCCGCGGACAATTATTGGCGCATAGTATTTCTCAAAGGGATCCCCGTTATCAAATAAATCCTCACCGGCAGGGTCCCATTCGCCCTGATCTTTAATGCCGAGAGGGGTCAGTTTCAAGGCCGGTATATCAATTCGACTTGAAAGAACGCTGCCGGTCATATAATCCGTGGTTTTATATCGCCAAATCTTTATAACCTCTACGGTAATGATTTCTCCCTCAACTTCTTCCCGAACCAGCCTGAACGTGACCGGTTGGCACCCATTTAATAATCTGCACCTAATCCCTGTTCTTTTTACGGCAAGGACAACCAATTCAACGACCTGCCCTGCTTGAATATTTAAGTCACTATTTTGATTTTCAACCAAATCCCAGGGCCTTTTTAAAATATCCGTCATTTTTTATTTCCTTCACCTGATGTTTTTCAGACGCGCCAAGGTCTATGCTAACTTTCTTAACAGGTCTTTGAGAAGAGATTTATTCTTTGCCTGGTAATCCAAACCATAATTTATTATCGGGACAGGACCTTCATGCAGGGTCTCGCCTTCTTCAAGCGACAAAAGCGAAGCCTTATTTATCTGGGCAGGTTCATAATCCGGATCGACTTGAAGCGCCTTGTCAAAAACCGCGAGTGCTTCCTGTTTTTGCCCAAGTTTGGCGTAACAAAGACCCATATTGCCGTACGAACGCGCATTTCCGGGATTAATTGAAACACACTCTTTGAAAATACGTATAGCCCCTTCCCAGTCCATTTCTTCCATGGCTTTAACAGCTGTTTCAAACACATCGTACGCCTTGACAAATGTGTCCAAGTTCACGCCTTCTCTTTTGCGGATATCATCGTTAAGTTCCCATAGGAACTGCTTGGCCCAAATGACATTTTCATTGTTATGGTCTCCATATTCTATCGCTTCCTTGAAAGCCCTGACCATGTTTGGAATGTCCATCTTGATCTTATATGCCATTCCCTTATTGAACAATGCGGGGAAGAAATAAGGAAACATTTTCAGCGCTTTATCGAAATAGCGTATCGCATCGTCTGGATTGTCCCATTTGGCCATGACTGTACCACGGGCAAAATTGACCATGTAGTATTCTGAATCCACTGCCGGTATTCCATCAAGCATTCTTTCCGCTTCAGATAGGCTGTTATTTTCAACAAGTTCCAAGACACGATCAATTTGTTCCTCTATTTCAGGTTTCACCTCGAAAATGAATTTTGGGGTCTTTTTTCCCCCTAGTTCTTTCTTATATTTCATGGAATCAGCGTAATATCGGCATCCATCACATTCATCATTGCGAATGGCCGCGCAGCACATTGAACAAATTTCAAGCTTGTTTTTTGCCATGCAGGTTCGCTGGGATTTCTTTATTTTACAAAGTCCGCATTTTTGCATTTTTATTTCCTCTTCGCCTTGAACCACGACTGATCGCCCATGTGGAAAGCAATTTTACCGTATAGGGTTCCGTCTTCCTCAATTCTTGTCCAACCTCTACCGCTGACCGGATCCATTTCGTCGTTTCCGGCCCAAGAAAATTCAAGGCGCTGTTTTCCTTCGATTTCCTCTATTTCGTAATCTATCTGCCCTTGGACATATCCAAACTGAAAAGAGCTTCGTTTGCCGAATTCGATGAAACCTTCCACCTCTTCATCAATGAAATCCTGGTCCCCACTGCTCCATTTCGGTAATGCGCCATTTGCCGATGAATGGGTTTCTATTTTCAGCCATTGATTTGTTTTCCCCGTTTTACCCCAACAAGCCCTTTTCGGTCTTTTGCAGGCGTTTGGACGTCAATCCATGGTGTATTTCAAATCATTTTTCAGGAGGTGGACTGATAACAAGCCAATGCCCGCCTTTATCCGGACCAATTCGGCGAAGCAGGCTTTTCTTCTTCAAGTGCATTATATTCTTATCGATCGCGGTAGTGCTAATGCCAATATTTTCAGATAATTCTTTCTTCGAGATGTTCGGATTATTTGTCATCAGCTCAAGCATCTTTTTCTGGTTTTCTACCAACCCTTCTACCAACCCTTCTACCAACCCAGCCTTCGAACTTTCCCCTGATTCAGCGATAATACCTTTGTTCCTTTCGGTCTGCAATGTGGTCATGTCAGGTCTGTAGAAGGTCACCATAAAGCCGCTTTTGGTCCTTTCAAACATCACTTTCACGCTTGCCGCTTTGCACTCTTCACTAATTCGCCGTAAACCAGAACCCCATTTTTCAATATCTTCAGAACGATATAATGTCTCCGCGATTAAGGGATTCCGGGGAATGCTTGGCTCCGTTCCTTTGATGAAATCTTCCGGTGAAAAATCGAAGGGGAATTGACCGGGGTTAAAGATTTCTATTCTGTCCCGATAGATGGCAACCTCGTTGCTCTTGGGATTCGTAAAATCCCTGTGGCACAACGAATTGATGATGGCTTCCTTGATGGCGCGTACAGGAATTTCGGGAATTTCCAGCCTGCGGCTTCCGGAAAGGTCGGCACGCCAGTTGATGTGCTCTTTTATATACAGTTCACTTTTCTCGATCAGATCAAAAAGATTACCCCGGAAGCTCTGGATATCCAGAAATGTTATCTTGTCATTACCTGCGAAAACAGCGGCCTGTACCTCGATTCCATTGTCCTTGCAAAACAATCCTTTGCCTGCGTTAAGCAGTTTGTCGCCTTTCATAAGGTTCAATTTATTCAGGGCGTTTTTTGCGGAATCGTAAGGAAAGCTGATCCGTCCTACTTCGTTGCCTCTTTTTATAAACTGGCGTAAGGTTGAAACGTCTACATCGGACACGGGGATATCTGAAATTTCCGCACCCCATGGGTAAACGTAATGGCTTTTCTTTTCAATAAGCCGACGTATTTCACTTACCGAAAGCTTTCTATCCTCGTCTCCGGTCCGCATATAAAAACGGCCAAAGGCCGAATAAAGCGCCTCATGACCGGAAAACTCGACTTTGATGCAGTCTTTGCTGTCAATCTTTTCAACTTTAATATCCGGGAATATCTTTGGATCAATATGGTCGCTTATGGCCCTTGAAATGTCTTTTAGTGTTAAATTACCGACCTGCTGTCCAATGATCGTTCCATCATCTTTGATGCCGAAATAAAGGATCCCTTTCCCATGCTTATTTAGAATGGAAGATATGGATATAACCGCCTCTTTCAGTTCGGATGTTGATTTTTTCAACTCGACATTTTCCGTCTCTTTAAATTGCATATTATTAACCTCATGTAAAAAATACATTTCCGGCCAGAGATAGATGAAAGAGAATTATGGGCATACACTCCGCCCAGTGTTAATAAGGACCCATAGCGACAAATAGGGGAATTAAAGAAAATCCATGCCGCAGCACCCCTGCCGTTAATATCTCAATTTTATCTCACCACTCCGTAACGCATTGATTTTAAAAGCCATTCTGCGAGGCGCCAGATCGCAGAAACCCCTCAATCCAGCAATGGGCTGAGGGGTTTTCTTTTTCCATTTCATTCGGCCTAATTGTTGATTTTAGTTGGTTGATAAAGATAACTGTTGCTTATTGCAACCATTTGTATTATATTTATTACTGCTCTAAAGGAGAAACAATTGAGACAGCACGAAATACCTTTTGGAATGGTGATTGGCGAACTGATGAGACCGTACATGAAACAATTAAAAAAACGCATATCTGAATCAGGATTAGATATCACTTTTGAGCAATTAGGACTTCTGCATGCAATTTCGACAAAGATGGACGATGTGTTTCAGCAGGATATGGCTGACATGCTGTGCAAGAATAAATCGGGAATTCTCAGGTTTACAGATATTTTAGAAGCAAAAAGATATGTGGTGCGTAGTCATGACCCCAACGATCGCCGGAAAAATATTCTTTCAGTGACAACGAAAGGACACGAAGTTTTGGAAAAAGTCATGGGCATTGATTTTGCCATGGCTGAATCTTTTACAGAAGGAATTGAGTGCGCGGATATGGATGCTTTCTATAGGGTCATTGAAGCAATTAAGATAAAAATGGAGGAACAGGACTAAAAAAATTTGCTCCAATAGTTGACATTATCAACCGTTGACGTTGTTAATCTATTTTGAAAGGAATTCGATATGCGATTTAACATGTATCACCCTCTTTTCTGGTGTGGAATGCTTTTTCTCGCATGCATGCTCAATGCCCAATCGTCCTTCTCTCTTAAAGATTGCATTGAATACGCGAAAACTCACCATTCAACCCTAAAAACGGGTGAATATGATATTGCCATTGCTCAGAAAAGAGTGAATGAGCAGATAGGTTCAGGACTCCCGCAGATTACGGCATCCGGCTCGTTGGATGACAATCTTAAAAAGGCCACGCAACTCATGCCGGCGGCAATGTTCGGAGGCCCTTCAGGAAGTTATGTGGAAATGGAGTCAGGCACCCGGTACAGTATGTCCGCCGGTGTTTCGCTTAATCAGAACATAATAAACCCTTCTTTTTGGATTGGATTGGAAAGCGCAAGAATAAGCAAAAAACTTTCAGAGCAGAGGTTTCAACAGAGCTATGAACAGGTTGTTTATGGGATAGGATTGGCATACTATCAATCCATGATTCTGCAAAAACAGGTGCGGATATTGCAGGCCACGCTTGATGCTTCGAACGCGTCCCTTCGGGCCGCCGAATTGCGCTTTGCCAATGGAATGGCCAAACAGACTGATATAGATAGGTTACGAATCAGCTTTAACAATGCCCGGTCACAGATGGAACAGACCGCGATGAATTATGAACAATCGCTCAACAGCCTCAAGTTTAATTTGGGAATGCCTGTTGACAGCGCCCTCATACTGGCTGACACGTTACTACCCACAAGTTTCGCTGATACATCCGTCGATACTTCGGTTGCAATGGCGGTGGAAAGTAGGAGTGACTATAGATTACAGGAGACTAATCTTTTCCTTTCAAAATTGGATCGTAAAAAGCTGTTCGCATCCACCCTTCCGGTTCTTACTGGTTATGTCAATCTGAGATATAATGCCGCAAACGAGGAGTTTAATTTAATTGACAAGGATCAGAAGTGGTATGAAAGTTCGGCCATCGGGCTTCAGCTTTCTATGCCGCTGTTCAGCGGTCTGCAGACCTTCCAGAGGATTGCCCAATTAAGACTCACTATGATAAAAGCAGAGGAAACCCTCAAACAGACCGAACAATCGATTAAAGTCAATGTTTCAAATTACCTGGTGCAGTACAAAACCACCCTGGCCCAGATAACCAACGAGTCTGATAATTATGAACTGGCAAAACGGGTTTATGCCGATACGCGACTGGAATTCGAGCAGGGTGTAAGCTCAACCTATAATTTAGTACAGGCCGAGAGTTCGCTTCGCGAAGCGCAGAACAACTACTTCAACAAGCTGCTTAATTTTTATATCGCCAGGATAGGACTGGAACAGGCCAAAGGCACTCTTGTTTCATTTTTTCTAACAAAAGAAAGGTAGTACACCATGAGCAAAAAAACATTCATACTCATAGGTCTGGTCATCGTAGGGCTGATCATTTACCGATTGAACGGTAATTATAATAAAATCAATTCGCGCCAAAATGTCAGTACGGACCTTCCCCGGGTCAGTGTGACCGTGGATACTGTGAAATCATTCTCCTTGGAGCAGGACATGGAATGCGTTGGCACTCTCGCTCCCATCACTGAAATCAATATTGCAGCAGAATCTCAGGGCGGTATTACTTCTTTGCCGGTCCGCCTGGGGCAGAGAGTACAGAAGGGAGAGATCCTTGCCAAGATTGACGACAAACAGAAAGCGCTTTCCGTAGAGGCGGCGCGTATCAGTTTAAGGAAACTTGAAAAAGACTTACAGCGTTATCAGAACCTCTACAAGGGTGGGACAATCACAGAGCAGCAACTGGATGAGATGACCAGTGTTCGCGACAACACGGTGATCCAGCTTCAGCAGATGGAAAAACAGCTATCCGACGCTGTTATCCGAGCCCCTATCACCGGAATTATATCCGAAAAGTTTGCCGAAGAAGGAGCATTCATCAATGTAGGTTCTCCGGTTGTCACCATTGTCAATGTTGACAGATTTAAAATAAATCTCAATGTTTCCGAGGAACAGGTCTACGTGTTGATAAAAGGATCGCCAGCCACAATAAAGACCGATATTTATCCTGATGTCGATTTTTCCGGTATCGTAAGTTTTATCAGCCCAAAAGGGGATGCGGGACACAATTATCTTGTGGACGTGATTCTGAACAACAGCGCACATCATTCGCTTAAAGCAGGAACTTTCGTAACCGTTAGAATATCTCTTCCTGCCTCTCCCAAGGCATCTTACATTCTGAGAGAAGCACTGCAGGGGACGCTCCAGAATGCTTATGTGTATGTTGCGGAAGGGGGGCTTGCCTTATCGCGCTCTGTGGTTGTACAAAGCGCAGGGAACAAGTGGCTCCGTATTCGTAAAGGGCTTAATCCCGGAGAAGCGGTTATCATAGGCGGTCAAGTCAACCTCACCGATGGCAAAGCCATTGCCATCCGCAATTAATGGAGGATGTCATGTCCATAACAGAAATAGCCATCAAACGACCGACCCTAATTGTTGTCATCTTTACCATATTGGCGGTACTGGGATTAACATCCTATTCTTTGCTGAATTATGATTTAATCCCTAAGATGAGTATTCCTAATATTACAGTGGCAACAATTTATCCGGGCGCTTCTGCGCATGAAGTGGAAAGCTCCATTACCAAGCCTCTTGAAGAAGCGCTTTCATCGCTGGACAATGTCAAAAGCATGCAGTCGACATCACAAGAGGGCGCCTCAACCATTATGCTAGAACTGGGGACTGAAGCTGATGTCAATCGGGTGTTACAGGATGCCCAACGGAAGGTAAATACCATATTGGCAGGTCTTCCTTCGGGTGCCAAGACTCCTTCCATCAACAAGTTTTCCTTCGATGATATGCCCATCATGAAACTGGGTGTCATCGGGTCGCTTCCTCCCAAGCAGCTCTACCAACTTGTCGAAGATCAGATCAAACCTCAGCTGTCCAAGATCGGTGGTGTAGGCCAGGTGAGCTTGGTGGGCGGGAGCAAGCGTGAAATCCAAATCAGTGTCAAGAGAGACCGTCTCAACGCCTATCAAATGAGCATGGATCGGATTTATGCAGCTATCCAGGCAGCTAATCTGGAAATGCCGACCGGCAGTATCGAAAGCGATTACAAACAATACACGGTAAGAATGAAGGGGAAGGTGACCTCCCTTGACCAGCTAAGAAATCTCATGCTCTCAAGGACGACATCGGGCGGAATCGTGAGATTGGGTGATATTGCCGAAATTACCGATGGTATCGCGGAACAAACGGCCCTTAACCGTATCAATGGCCAAAACTCCATAGGGCTTCTTATAACTAAGCAGAGCGATGCCAATACGGTGGATATCTGTACCAAGCTAAAGAAGCAATTCACCCTATTAGAAAAACAATATGCGGGCGACCATATTGTTTTTGATATCGCGGCAGATAACTCCACCTATACGCTGGCTTCTGCACATGCCGTTATGGAAGGTCTGATGCTCGCAATCATCCTCGTTGCCTTTGTCATGTTTTGCTTTCTTCACAGCGTCCGCAATTCATTCATTATTCTTGTTTCAATTCCCTGTTCGATCGTTTCTGTCTTTATTGCCATGTATGTTTTTGATTTTTCATTGAACATGCTCACCCTAATGGCACTCTCTCTGGTGATTGGCATTCTGGTGGACGACTCCATCGTGGTCCTTGAGAATATCCATCGCCATCTTGAAATGGGAAAGAACCGTACCGTTGCGGCCCTCGACGGAAGGAATGAGATCGGGCTTACCGCTCTTGCTATTACATTCGTGGATGTGGTTGTCTTTCTGCCGCTTTCATTGGTGTCCGGTATGATCGGGCACATGTTGCGTGAATTTTCACTGGTTATTGTATTCTCAACCTTAATGAGCTTGTTTGTTTCTTTTACAGTCACTCCGCTGTTGGCCTCCCAGTTGAGCAAAATTGAAAAACTGACCCGGAAGCGTCTTATCGGCCGCTTTGCCATCTGGTTTGAGGGGTCTTTCAAGGCGCTATTGTGTAAATATGAGTCCATTCTACGTTGGGCCTTGCAGCATCGGAGATGTGTATATGGTGGTGTTTTTGCTCTCTTGCTTGTTTCCGTTGTTCTCCTAAAATTGGGATTAATTGGCGCCGCGTTTATGAACGATGGTGATAAAGGGGAGTTCGTGATCAAACTTGAAGGTGAGCCCCAAAATACATTACTCCAGTCTTCGCTCCTCACCGAAAAAGTTGAAAACCTGCTTAGAAAACATCCAGAAGTTATCAAGGTCTTTTCCAATGTGGGTTACACCAGCGCAGACATGGGAATGGGCAGCAATGGTCAGTACAAAAGTGAATTGACTGTTACCTTGGTGCCAAAGGAGAATAGGTCCATGCCGGTTGACGCTTTTGCGGCCATGATTAAAAAAGAGATACAGGAGATACCCGGACTAAAGGTAACCTCTACCCCATCTAACATGATGGGTAATGCCGATGACGCGCCGATACAGCTTCTCTTGCGGGGGGCGGATGTCGTCCAGCTCTTTGCAACAGCAGATAGCGTTATGGGGGTTGTCAGGAAGATTCCTGGCACCAACGATGTTAAACTGTCCATTGACAGAAGCAATCCGGAGATTCAGATAGAATTTGACCGTGAAAAGATGGAACTCCTGGATATTTCTGTACGTCAGGTGGGGAATACACTAAATATGGCACTTGCCGGAAATAGTGACCTTAAATATTCGGAGGGGGACAAAGAGTATGAAATTAATGTGGAATTCAACCGCTTTGACCGAAAAAGCATTGAAGATATCGGTTCGATGAAATTCCAGAATAGCCGTGGTGAAAACATTGCTCTGAGCTCTTTCGCAACTCTGACTCAATCTACTGGACCAAATAAACTGGAACGTTTTAACCGAATGCCTTCCATTACAGTCAATGCGTCGGTGTTCGGCCGACCTGTGGGTACTGTTGGCGATGAAATCAAAAAGGCTGTTAAGGAACGCATCCATCTCGGTCCGATCAGTTTGGATTACAAAGGACAAATGGAACGTCAGGCGGATGCTTTTAGCAGTCTCTTTATTGCTATTGGGGCGGCGCTCCTGTTCGTTTATCTGGTCATGGTTGCCCTCTATAATTCCTACCTTTATCCCTTTGTGGTCATGTTTGCAATCCCAGGGGCGGTGTTTGGTGCTTTTCTCGCACTTGCAGTGACGGGTGAAGCACTCACAATATTTTCAATGATAGGCATGATTATGTTGATAGGACTGGTTGCCAAAAACGCGATTTTGTTGGTTGATTTTACCAATAAATTGAAAGAGCAGGGAAAGAGTGTAACCGAAGCGTTGGTGGAAGCGGGCAAGGAACGTTTACGCCCAATCCTCATGACCACATTGTCTATGATCTTTGGCATGCTCCCCATTGCGCTGGCATCCGGGGCAGGTGCGGAGAGCAAAAATGGTCTGGCCTGGGTAATTATAGGGGGACTGACCAGTTCACTCATACTCACGCTGGTTTTGGTGCCTTCTGTTTACATGACGATGGAAAAGTATAAGAGTAGAATAATAAACCTTTTTCGTAAAAAGCAACCTGCCATTTCCTGATGCTCACGAAGATTGGGTTTAATATTCCGCCCCTAATCATCGTGTGGCCAGAAATCACAGATAGTGCTTAGCGGTCTATAGTATAGAATTATTGTGGATTACGAGAGAAGCGGCAAAATATTGATTTAAGAATTCCATGCCACCGCAATACCCCTGCCGTAAAATAATCCCAATTTAATCTCACCGCTCTGTAACGTATTGATTTATAAGACCATTCTGCGAGGCGCCAGATCGCAGAACCCCTCAGTGCAGCAATGTGCTGAGGGGTTCTTTTTTATTGCAACGAAAGAGGGGAGATTAGGGACCGAATGAAGTAAGAAAGAAAATAGCAAATGCTGAAAAGAGGAAGATGCCAGAAAATTTTGCAATGTTATAAGCTACTACTTTTGATTTTGAGTCGTTCTGCGTAGCGTAAACTAATGATGCTGATATTGAAGGTACTGAAATACCATCATTGTACTCTTTGGTAGTCGCCGACTCAGTTCTTCCCCAACTATAAAAAGTGTAATCAAAAGAAGCGTTTAATAGAACATTCTTTATTAATTTGAAGCAATAGTGTTGCACATTTAGCTGACAAATAAAAAATAGCATTTTGCCCCTTGCGTGGGGCATCTTTTTTTATTATATTATGTGTATATATACACATAAGCGTTTAAACACCCAAACAGGAGGTTCCCATGCCATCTCTCGCCACTCTCATCAAAAAGCGCGATGTCCTCGTCAGTCAGCTGTCAGGCTTCCCTGGCGCAATCAGCGGCAACCTTTCAATAACCCCAGTCCCCCCCGGAAGCGCCAATGCATACTGGCGTATCACCTGGAAAGTGCAGAAGAAGACGAAAATCCAATATGTTAGGCCGGATGAGGTAGAAGCATTCAAAGCGGGCATCAAGCAGTTCACCCGATTGAAGGTACTGGTCAACCGGTTGGGTGATGTGAACCGCGCCATTATTCTGGCAAAACGAAGCCACGCATAGGCCCCATGAACCTACTCATCCCACAGGTTGCACACACATTTACCGCTTTGTTCGCCTTCTGCCTTGATAAGCGTAAGACGGTCATCATGCCGGTGTTGATCAGCAGTCTGCTGTTATGCCGTGGCCCGAAGTCTCATGCCGGACTGGCACGGACCATTGTGTCCGAAGAACGGCACAGGGCATGTTTCTGCAAGGTGTACCGGGCGCATTCCCGATTTGTGGGTATTTTATTGGCCAGGTATTGACATCGGCCTCTTTTTTTAGTATATTTCCTATAGCCATATAATGGCTATAGGAAAGGAGGCTCGTTATGAGTGGCTCATTGGATCGCGTCCAGCTGCTGTTAGACCAACTCGCCCAACTCGGCCCCATGCTCCCCGGCACCATCAGCACCCAGTGGAACGTCTGCGGCAAAGCGGGTTGTCGCTGTAAGGATCCCCACAAGCCGCGCAAGCACGGTCCCTACTACCAGCTCAGCTATACGTTGGGGGGCAAGAGCTCCACAGCATTCGTCCCGGCCGCCAAGCAGCGCCAAGTCAGGTCCTACATCGCCGCCACCAAGCGTTTCAGAGCCCTGCAGGTCAGGTTACTGCAAGAGTATGTTGCGCTACTACGTCAGGGAGAGATATGAACCAGAACCTTCCATCGGCAGATGCACAATTCGCGACGACAACACCATCGGCCGCCGAACTGCTTGAGGCGACTATCCAAGAGATGCGGTGATGTATCCAAAGCCCCAATACCATACGCGATGCCCAGCACATGCTGGCCATGGAGCGGGATGTCGTGGCGCTGACCGATCGGTTAGCAGGAGCGATGATTGCTCAGATGACCACCAAGGCGTTGGAAGACCCGCTTCTGCGAGATGAGGGAAAGCAGATGAGTCGTTCACAGCCCCAGCGCATGAAGAATGTCGGCATCCGCTCGGTAACCATCCAGCCGGTCCGGGGGGAGGCGTTTGCGGTGAAGACCACCTACTACCACCGAAAAAAAAAGGGCTCTACGCCGAGCTGATCTTGCTGGGGATCGAGGATGGCCATACGCCGGGGGATGCGGCGGATCTGGCGATCATGGCCAGCGCAATGTCCTCCTTGGCCGAGGCGACGGCGATGCTCGCCCGACAGGGCCGTCCCATTGATATAAAAACACTGCGCTCGATCACATATCGCTTTTCTCGCAGAGCACGGGCTACGCAGGGTGTCGCCCAACTCGGCGCCCACATGTCGCTACAGGGATGTCGCTGCGCGGTCTCGGTTGATGGGGGGCGCATCCGTATCCGTACCCCCAAACGAGGGCACCATACCCCCAAAAAGCGCCAGCGCTACCACACCGACTGGCGGGAACCCAAACTGCTGCACATTTGGTTGCTAAGCGAGGACGGCATAATCCTGAGAGAGGCTTCTCCCTGGATCGACGGCACGTTGCGCGGCCCTGACGTCATTTTCGGACAACTGCGCTACTACCTCACTGCCTTCGGTGTCACCGAAGCCGACCATGTACTGTTCATCGCCGACGGGCACGCTGGATATGGTCACGAGTAGAACAACTCATCGTCGACCTACGCCTTAACCCGGCAAAAGTCACCCAACTGGTCGACTTCTATCATGCGGTGGAGCATCTGGGTGTCGTGGCATCACTGAAGAAAGGATGGTCATTAAAAAAGCGTTCCCGTTGGCTCAATACGCACAAACGCGCACTAAAGAACGGAGCAGTAGATATGGTGGTCGCTGCCGTACAAAAGATCTGTCGCGGAAGAATCAGCACCGCCATTGCCAGAGAGCGTGACTACTTCGACAACAACGCGCACCGTATGAACTACGCCAAGGCCCGGCGGCGGCATCTACCCATCGGCAGCGGTCCAATGGAAAGCGCGATCAGGCGCGTGATAAACTTGAGGCTTAAGGGCGCAGGTATCTTCTGGAGCGAGGAAAACGCCGAGGCAATGATCATGCTCCGCGCGTTCTACAAGGCGGGTAGATGGGACGTGCTGTTGACTTTGGCAACAACGCCACCAACGAATACCGCGAAAATATCAACCAACTAAATGGGAATGCACCCAAACCTGATTCTATCAATGAAAAATGACAACCTGTTGTGGGGTACGAAAAGAATTCAAGGTGAATTGTTGAAGTTAGACATTGCGTTAGATACAAAGACTATCCGTAATATTCTAAGGATTTTTCGCAATAAGGGTAAAATCAGGCTTTCATTAACCTGGAAGAAATTCTTGAACGCCCAGATTCATTCTATATATGCGATGGATTTCTTCACTGTCGACACTCTCTTCAATAAACGGTTCCATGTGTTTATAATCATTGCGCATAAAACGCGGGAAATCATTCAATTCGCAATAACTGAGAATCCGGTGAAGGAATTTATTCGCCAGCAATTGATTCGGCTCGGGGAGGCTATCTCCCATCCGATTTATATAATTCACGATAATGCAGGGATGTTCAATGTCGATTATCCAGCCTACAATCTGACATCAGCCCGGACTTCCCTGGAAGCCCCGGATATGAACAGTATTGCAGAACGGTTTATTAGGACTGTCAGACGGGAAGCCTTGGATAATTTTCTGATAACAGATAGAAATCAGATTCGGAGAATCCTGTCTGAATATGTGATTCATTATAATTCGCAACGGCCCCATCAGGGAATAGAACAGCAAATTCCGATACCGTCAGAGATAAAAAGCAGCGGGGCTGTCTGTAAAAGCCCTGTCCTGGGTGGGTTGCATCATCATTATTACAGAGAGGCGGCGTGATGGGAATTCCTCTACGCTAATAAAATAACTTGCTTAATTATCGCAATATTGGTATATTTACAGGGATGAACTTTGAAGTAAAAATACTTCCCCCGGCACATGATTTTATCTGTACCCTGTCTGAAAAAATGCAGGCAAAAGTTCACCGTGGACTCGATCTGCTTAAAGTGTTTGGTTATAGGCTGGGAATGCCGCACGCAAGGACCCTTGAGGATGCTGAGGGCCTAAAGGAGCTGCGAATAAAAGTGGCAACAGATATTTGCAGGATATTTTATTTCCATTATAAAGGCAGAGTCTATGTGGCCACTTCGGGTTACATTAAGAAGACAGATAAGACCGATGACCAGGAAATTCAACGGGCACTTAGAATCCGAAGCCAATTCTATCAGGAGTATAGCATATGAAAATGAAGATCTATGATGCAGATGAAATGCTCAGGGAAGGACTTAAAAATCCCAGGTTCCGTAAGGAATACGAGGCTCTTGAGGAAGAGTTTGAGGTCGCCAAGCAGGTAATCGATCTCCGCCTAAAAAAGGGCCTTACGCAAAAGGCGCTCGCGGAAAAAATACACACTTCGCAGTCGTGTATTTCCCGCCTTGAATCAGGCAGCTATACGAATATCAGTCTATCTTTTTTAAGGAGGATTGGTGAAGCGCTTGGGGCGGTCCCACAGGTAAAATTCAGAAAATTGCGGATGGCTCACTGATTAAAAAGTTGGTACATAAAATGACACACCACCCCTGTAAGTGGTTCATAAATATAGAGAGTTGTTCAGCAATGGACTGAAAATCCATGCCCGCCTCGCCGAGGCGGGTGTCCGCAGTTCGATTCTGCCCGCTTCGCCTGGCGGCCAGCCTCGCCGGCTAGGCGGGCGACGCGAGGCGAGCGAGGCGCCATGTGGAACCCCCTGATTCGGCAACGAGTTGGGGGGCTCTTTATTTTGGGACGACAGTTCGAGAAACTGATATATCAAAAAAGATATACCTTAGAAAATTGTGTCCTCAAATTTCTACCAATTCTTCCATAGACAGTAATTGTCTCAGTTTCGTCTTCGGCAAGTAGATGAAGATGAAATATTCAGTTGGTCCTACATCAATTCCCCGGATGCCGATTTCTAAAATATCCCGGGTGTCTTTCTTTTTGGAAAGTATTAAAAACAGATTCATTTGCCGTCTCAGAATGACCCTGAAAAAACCCTTGCATCGCTTATCCATCAATTCCAGGACTTCGGCAAAACTTTTATCCGCCCGCACCCGTGCCAGACCAAGCTCACTCTTGCGCATGTCGACGAATGTCTCTTCACCGTGTTTGTCGGCCCATACCAATATCTTTCTTATCCGGGCCAGGCTCGGTTTCTTTAGTCGGTAAAAAGTGTTCTGCTGTATGGACATGCTTGGGTTTCTCAGACTTGGTTTAATCGCCGTTCAAATTCACCGACAACCTGCAATATTTCGTCAAAGTCCGGCGTCTCACCGAAAAACATGGCCTCGCGCATGGCCTCATAATCTTTCTTCCAGGCGGACTCGGTTCCCTCACGTGGCAGCAACCTGAAGGTACCGGGCTTTAACGTGTCCCGTATCTCCTTCCCTTTGCAGAAATAAACGGCGCGGTGTTCGACTACGCGTACGAACAAGCCGGTATCCGAAAGGGCCCTGTCGGCCACCCCGGCCCGGATAAGACACCACACATCATAATAGTGTCTTGCCAGGCGGGCTTTCGGGGCGCTGTCATCTGTCATGAAAGTCTTTTCATGGAGCAGCATAGTCTTTTCCCAGAATGTCCGCTCCGGAGTCAGGGACTGTAATGTAAACGTGCTATCCTTGAATAGCTGGGGTAGGGCCTCGGCGAGATAGGGTTGGACGGTCGGCATTGTCACAGGTTCGGTGTCGGAGCGCGCACCCATCTCAATCTTCACCACGGGTCGGAGGTAACCGCCGACAGCAAATACGGTTGGATAATGAAACAGAAGCGACTGTTTGTCCACGTCATCAGGGTCATTCACCAAGTCCCAATTCAGTGCCTTGGGAAGGATATCCTGGAACCTGCGTTGGAGCGCGGGATGCAACTTATCCCTAATCACCGACTGACAGGTCGCCCTTAACTCAAAAAGCAGGTCCTCGCGCTTGCTCTGGCTGGAAGCATTGCCGGGGTTCCTGGTGTCTCCGAATCCAAGGAAGGCGCGCTCGATAACGATGTCTAGGTCCTCAGAAAAGCGTTCGATGAGTTTCCAGCACTTGGCAAGGGATGTGCCACCCTTAAATGTCAGGTGCGGGCCGAAGTCCGGTTGGGTGAACAGCTCCCGTAACGTCCAACACACCCAGTAATCTTTTTCAATACTCGGGGCATGGATTCCGAGAAGACTACCGGCTTTTTCGCAGTAACGACGCCGGTCAGCAGATGATAGATTGACGAATGAATTCATGGTATCCACCGGTTATTTGGCAGCGACTCGACGCAGGATCTCGCCTATCCACGCTGGTGCGAAACGGATATCGTCCAGAAGCTGCTGTTTATCCCGCTTTGAAAGCTTCCGTTGAAGCGAAGCAACGACTTTATCATCCACGTGAGTCTGACCGAGCCAACGAAGCGCCTGGATGACGGTACCGCTTATCCGGCCCGCGGTAACCATCTGCCTGGGCGTGGTCTTTTTAAGAATGACCGTCTGCCGTCCAAGCTGAACTTTCCGGGTACGGCCGTCGGTTAAGAAAACCGCTTTCATGGGCACCTGCTCGGAAAGCCCCAGGAGGTTGGCGGCATGGGCTCCGGAAACCTGCAACCGCGACGAATCCTTGTCCTGCAACGCTTTTGCAACAGCATCAACAGAAGGTGCCAGTAGTCCCAGCCGGGGATGCTTGCGGGGATAGTCATACAGGCCTCGGGCGAGTTTCCGTATGAGACCGGCCCGGGCGTTGCGGGACAGGACGTGGTCCAAGGCATCGCGTCCTCCGAGATCCAGAAAGGCCGATTGGCTGAAGATATAGCCTCTGCCTTTGGCCTGAATCCGTGACATCACCTTGCTATCAATCGAGCCGTTATGCTTACCCATGTTTTGTCAGAAAAATATATACGTTTATCTGACAAAAAACAAGGTAAATCTTTCGCTTCGTATCGGCCTTGCCCGTCCTATAAATGTATTCCATCTATATTCCCGTAGGGGGGATTTATTTCATCTGAACCCCAAAAATGCCGATAATATACTCTGAAAAGCCTTCACCGCTTCTTCGGAGGAAATATGATTACATTCCTTGCCAATTTTATCCGTTTTATTCTCCGGTTATTCCAGTCTAAAAGTTCTCTGCTCTGCGAGAATGCTTTGCTCAAGAAAGAGAACGATATTTTGTTACGGAAAGCCGGAAGGAAACGTATTCATATCAATATTTATGATAAGCTGTTTTTGATCATCCTTAACAAGGCAGCTGATATTAAAGAGCGGGTTGTAATCGTTAAACCTGAAACGCTCCTTCATTGGGAGCGAACCATAATAAAACGGTTCTGGACATTCAAACCTGCGCCGGATAAAAGGGGCCGGAAACCAATATCCACAGACATTAAAAACCTGATTCTATCAATGAAAAATGACAACCTGTTGTGGGGTACGAAAAGAATTCAAGGTGAATTGTTGAAGTTAGACATTGCGTTAGATACAAAGACTATCCGTAATATTCTAAGGATTTTTCGCAATAAGGGTAAAATCAGGCTTTCATTAACCTGGAAGAAATTCTTGAACGCCCAGATTCATTCTATATATGCGATGGATTTCTTCACTGTCGACACTCTCTTCAATAAACGGTTCCATGTGTTTATAATCATTGCGCATAAAACGCGGGAAATCATTCAATTCGCAATAACTGAGAATCCGGTGAAGGAATTTATTCGCCAGCAATTGATTCGGCTCGGGGAGGCTATCTCCCATCCGATTTATATAATTCACGATAATGCAGGGATGTTCAATGTCGATTATCCAGCCTACAATCTGACATCAGCCCGGACTTCCCTGGAAGCCCCGGATATGAACAGTATTGCAGAACGGTTTATTAGGACTGTCAGACGGGAAGCCTTGGATAATTTTCTGATAACAGATAGAAATCAGATTCGGAGAATCCTGTCTGAATATGTGATTCATTATAATTCGCAACGGCCCCATCAGGGAATAGAACAGCAAATTCCGATACCGTCAGAGATAAAAAGCAGCGGGGCTATCTGTAAAAGCCCTGTCTTGGGCGGGCTGCATCATCATTATTACCGTGCGGCAGCCTGATGGAGTGAATGAATTTATCCTGCGTGATGTGGGGTACCCCCAGTCTAAATATGTTATATTTAATGTATGAAACAATCCGTTTATATTGAAACCAGTATCATCAGCTATTTGACTGCTCGGATGAGCAGGGATCTGCTTGTTGCCAGCCATCAACAATTGACGCGAACATGGTGGGATGAACAACGCAAGAATTTTGATTTGTTTGTTTCAGAGTATGTTTTTTCTGAGGCAAAAGCAGGAGATTTTTCGGCAGCCCAGCTTCGACTGGAAACCATGAAAGAATTGCGGATACTGGAAGTGGACAGTCAGGTTAATGACCTGGTACAAAAATTCCTGGCAAGCCGAGTGATTCCTAAAAAAGCCTTGGTCGATGCATTTCATATTGCCGTAGCAACGGTGCATGAAATGGAGTATCTGCTAACCTGGAACTGTGCCCACATAGCCAACGCGACTATTCGCTCCCATCTTGCTCTAGAAGCGACCAAGGCTGGGTATAGGCTTCCAGTAATTTGTACACCTGAAGAATTATGGGGAGGGAAATATGTATAAGGATGAAATTATTGAGGAGGTTCGCAAAAACCGGGAAGCATATGCTGCCAAACTGGGTTTTGACCCGGATAGGATCTTTGCAGATGCTGTCAGGCAGCAGAAGAAACGAAAAGGGCTCGTTCCAGCAGGTTCCAGGGGCAGGGGGAAAGTCGCACATCGGAGGCGCGAGGTGTTGAGCCTTGCCTGATCGTGGGTAGGGGGGGCATGCAAATGGATTTATTTGAGAGGTATAGCATCGCAACACGTTTTTTATAGCGAAAAAAGTGGTACATAAAACGACACACCGCCTCTGTAAGTGGTTCATAAATATAGAGAGTTGTTCAGCAGAGGACTGAAAATCCATGCCCTCCTCAACTCGCTCGGCGAGGCGGGTGTCCGCAGTTCAATTCTGCCCGCTTCGCCTGGCGGCCAGCCTCGCCGACTAGGCGGGCGACGCGAGGCGAGCGAGGCGCCATATGGAACTCCTTAGGTCGCAAGGCTTAAGGAGTTCTTTTATTTTACGTTAGCTCTGTTCCGGAATATTTTTTTGGCAATGTGACTCATTATGAATCAGTCCCTATCTGAAAACCGCCGACTATTCTCCGCGTTCAAAATAGTCATCGTTGTCATAAGCGTCATTCTCGTTGAGTTGCTCAGTTTTTTTGTTTTCGTAAATGGCGCATCATAATTCCGGTAATCCCTTTCCATAAATAAGTGCTGAAACGGTAAGAGGCAAAAGTACCGTCCTCCTTCTTGAACCACAATTTATACCGAGGCAATTTAAAATCCGCATATATAAAACATTCTTGAAAAATATCTTCTCCTTTATCAACTAAAGAACTACCATGAATCGTAGTCAAAATTCGAAAAAGGATAAATCCTGAAAAATGAAGCATAATTTTCTTCTTTGACTCCACATCTCCCTTGCGTGCAAGCCGGATTAAAAGACGCTCTTTTTTGCGGGCAAGCTTTGGATGTTTTCGGGCAATTTCGAAATAGGGTCTGAAATTGGAAGAAAGCATAATTAATCAAACGCCATTTTGAGCGATATAAAAATGGCTCTTCGGGCGAGCGAGTGGGTAATTTTAGACATTTTATTTACCTGTAGATAAAAATAATCATTGCCTCGTGATGACAGTTACTCGCCGTGAGCGATTGCCATTTTTCGTGATTTCGCGTCTTTAGAAGGCTATTTTCTACAATTGAAAGGACTCAAATAAATATGCCAAGAAAATCTAAGAAGAAAAACCCCTTCCTCGGTAGATGGCGTATTACAGCGATGGAACAATGGGATAAGGACTTCATAGACGAGGAGGAAGAAGGATTCTTCAAATTTCGCAAGGGCGGACAAGGTGAATTCCATTTTGGGAATGTCCAAGGTTCAATTGACTATGACATTGAAAGTATAGAAGAAAAACAGCGCCTTGAATTCTCATGGGAGGGCAACAGCGAAATGGACGATGCAAACGGCAGGGGTTTGGCGCACATTGAAGACGATGGGTATATGTTCGGTAAAATTACCTTTCATTTGGGAGATAGAAGTTGGTTTCGAGCCAAGAGGAAGAAATAAGAGAATCGGACGATATTTTTAATTCCATCCCAATATCAGAAGATGATGTTGTCATGAACATCAATTTTCAGATAATCTTTATTGCGAATGATTCTTTCGGAGGATTCGACCAGTGGATGCAGAATTATTTGGCAGACGGTTTTAAGGGATACAACTTTAAGAACTCTATCCGGCTGACCAAAATTGAATTCCTTTCCGAAAGATCGATATCCTTTCTCGTAAAGCTCATAGACCCGGATATTACCCCTCAAAAAATCATCGATGATTTAGATAAAAGGCTACAACGCCTTCTAAACTCACTTTCAGTGACGGTTATCAATAATTTCTGGAAAGACGTTGCAAGTTTTACCATCGGTGATGAAAAAGAAGCAAAACTAGAGATTGCAGAATATATACGCAAAACAGGGGAAAGACGTTAATAAGTAAGCCTACGGTAACCCCCATCTTTTATTTTCTTTTCGAATTCACGATATTATATGCCGTCACACCCAAGGAGGTTTTATGGCTACACGCCATGAGCGACGGCAATTCATGCAGCGACTACTGCGCACTTGGCGGCAAAGCGGCGAACAAGCGCATGCTTTCTGCGTAAAGAGCGGCATCCCGGTTTCGACATTCTACTGGTGGAAACAGCGGCTCCGATCCGAACCCGCTGCTGCTCAAAGTTCCCACAGTCCCATCCTTCCAGCCTTTGTACAGGTCGGTCTACCTGCGACCTCCGGCACATTTCAATACCGATTTCCCGATGGTGGCAGCTTGATTCTGCCTACCACGCTCGCCTTGCCGGATGTTGCGGCATTAGTCCGGCAACTGCGCGGTGTTCATGATTAGTCTGCATGGTGGGATGAGCATTTTTCTGTGTACTCGTCCGACAGATATGCGGAAGGCGTATAACGGGCTATGCGGCGAAGTCCGTTCATACATGGGGCAAGACCCGCAATCCGGAAGCTTGTTTGTGTTTGTGAATCGTCCCCGGAACCGGATGAAGATACTGGTGTGGGACCGCCACGGGTTTTGGCTGTTCTGCCGTCGCTTGGAGGCGGGCCGGTTCCAGCAGTTTCCAACCACAGGAACCTCTTGCTCCTTGGGTTACGAGCAGATGGTGATGTGGCTGGAGGGTATTGACCTGGAACAGGTACGCCGGAGGAAAAGATATTTGGGAATAATGAAAGATAATGCTTGACTTATAGCCATCAATATAGTATATTATAGATAACATTATGGCACCATCTGACCTCGACAACCTTTCTCGCGAAGAACTCGTGACAACCGTCCTCAAACTGGACCACGAACTTTCATGGCTCAAGCGGCAGATGTTTGGCCAGAAAACCGAACGGTTTATCCCCAGGGATAACGGCCAAATGGGATTGCCTTTTGGCGGCATGCCAGAGCTTGCGGTGCCATCCGAGGTCGCCGGTACACCGGTCAGCTATGTCCGCAAGCCTGACGCTGCACCTGCGCCTGCGGGTCATGGCCGCGGTCAGATGCCGACACACCTCCCCATTGTTGACGTTGTCATTGAACCTGAAGATAAGCCTGCAAACACCAAAAGCATTGGCGACGACATCTCCTGGCAATTCGAATACAAGCCAGGCAGCCTTTTCATTCGGCGCATCATCCGGCCACGCTACCCCCGTGAATCAGGCGACGGCATCGCCATTGCTCAGCTTCCACCTATGCCGGTAGAGAAGGGCAACATGGGCGCGAGTCTGATTGCCCATTTGATAACGCAGAAGTTCGAATATCACATTCCGCTCGACCGTCAACGGAAAATGCTTATGGAAGTGAGCGGCGTCGAGTTTGCCGAGTCAACGCTTTGTGATGCCGTACGCCATGGCACGGAATGGTTGGTTCCTGTCTATCAATTGCATCGCTTGAATATGTTTAAGACCAATTATTTGCAGGGTGATGAAACACCGATTCCTGTTCTGGTTAAAGATAAGCGGGGTAAAACGCACAAAGGATACTTCTGGGTCTATTACGATCCGGTTCGGAAGCTGCTGTTGTTTGAATATCAGCCAAGCCGTGGCCACGAAGGACCGTTAAAAACACTTGCGCTATTTATTGGCATCCTTCAGGTGGATGGATATGAGGGCTATAATGCTGTATTCAGACGCCCGGGCATGAAGCATGCCGCCTGTATGGCGCATGTCCGGAGAAGTTTCGAGAAGGTGAAGGATGCCGACTCTGCCCGTGCCGGTTTTGCACTGGATCAGATTGGCGAGTGGTTTGCCTTGGAAAGGGAGGCTGCTCAGCAACAATTGACTCCGGTACAGAGATTGGAAATGCGGAAGGAGAAAATCGTTCCCGCCATGGAAACCTTTCATCAGTGGCTGAAAAATGAGGCTGGAAAAGTTCTGCCACAAGACCTGATTGGCAAGGCCCTTAAATATGCATTGAACCAATGGCCCTGGTTCAAACCGTTTCAGGAGGATGGCCGGGTTGAATTGAGTAACAATTTTATCGAAAACAGTATTCGTCCTGTTGCTATTGGTTGCAAAAACTATATGTTCATGGGTTCTCACGAAGCAGCAGCTCGTGCCGCAGTCGCGTATTCACTGATTGGAACTGCAAAACTTCATGGCAAAAACATTCCGGACTATTTTACCGCTATGCTGACCGATATCCCCGCTCTCACCACAAAACAGCTGGAACCCTACCTGCCAAATACCTGGACCCCGAAAACAGAATAGTCAAACGGGGTTTACCGTAGGCTTACATCGTAACGATGTTTTTCCAAAACGATGGGAGAACAAAGCCAAGGGATTACAGGGATACTCACCGGTATGCAGTAATGAATGGGCACGTGATATATGCAAAAAGCCCCAGGTCAAATGCTCGAAGTGTTCGCATCGCGCCTTCACTCCCTTTGATGAACAAGCTGCCCGCGCACATCTGGAAGGACAATTTACGGCAGGTACATACGCTATCGGCCCCAATGACAATTGCATTTTCCTGGCAGCGGATTTTGACGGCAAGACGTGGTCAGAAGATGCTTTGTCTTATCAGGTTGCAGGAATTGCTATGGGGATTGATATCGGGTTGGAAAGGTCTCGATCAGGTAATGGGGCCCATGCGTGGGTTTTCTTTTCGGACCCCATTTCCGCTAAGATTGCAAGACAACTTGGAACAATCATTTTATCCAACGCGCGCGCCAAACGACACAACATCAGTTTGGACAGCTATGACCGATTCTTTCCCAGTCAGGATACCTTGCCTAATGGCGGGTTCGGAAATCTGATAGCGCTTCCCCTTCAGCGACTGCCGCGGAAAGATGGAAATTCCGTTTTTATCGATGCATCTTTGATCCCTTTTCCTGACCAATGGGCTTTTCTTGCCAGCATACGGAGACTTTCGTATGCCGAAATTACAACCTTTCTCGGTATTTCTAACAAACAGATTGGAATCCCTGGCGTTAAAAGAAGCGGAATGATTGATATATCGACATTACAAACACTTGCACGCTCCAAAAACATTCTCGATATAGACCGCCATTACGGGTTAATCATCGTGGATGAATGCCATCATGGTTCTGCGGTCTCTTTTGAAGGGGTGCTCAAACTATTTTCCACTCGCGTCATGCTCGGTCTGACTGCAACCCCTTTCCGAAAAGATGGAGACCAAGCCATTTTTCATATGCAGTGCGGGCCGATTCGCCATCAAATGAAAGGGCCGGAGGATTCCACGTTGACGAATAAACGAGTAGTTGTTCGCGAATCGCATTTCCGTATGCCTCCGGAGTCACCACCCCAGTCCCCGATCCACGAAGTCTGGAATCAATTGATTTTAGACAAGAATCGCCTTGAATTAATTTCTAATGATATCATTGCGGCAATTCAATCAGGTCAATTCCCGCTTATATTGTCTGAAAGAAAAGATCATTTGGAGCGGCTGTATAGCCTTGTTCAACAAAAGAGTGCCGACACTGCCTTCAAAGGATTTCTGTTATTTGGTAATATGGGCAAAAAAGAGCGCAAGCGAATCATGGTAGGGTTGGCTCAATGTCTGGAACAGAAAGAGAAACCATGTCTTTTTTCAACGGGGTCGCTGATAGGTGAAGGATTTGACCTTCCGGAACTGGATACGCTTATTCTTGCCATGCCTATTTCGTTCAAGGGGCGGATTATTCAATATGTCGGTCGCATCAACAGGATTAGCCAGGGGAAAAGTGCGGCAACTGTGTATGATTATGTTGATATAAATCTTGGCCTGACAATTTCGATGTTCAGGAAGCGGCTCCCTGCCTATAAAAAATTGGGCTATACAGTCGAAGCTCCACCGAATACTAAAGTATCAGAACTGATAAAACGAACAAGGAAAATGAACATAAATGCATAACGTACTCTTTTGCGCTCCCAACCGTGCATGGGAAACGAACGGGATTCGTCTCCGAATGATCCAATCTGCTCTGGGTAGTATTCGAGGCGGAAGGTGAGGCCGTTGGGGATGCGTTTGGGTTCCTTTGCTTCGCCGATCAACTATTTCAGTCCACGAGCTTGACCAATTCGCTCATTTCTTCCTCTTCGACTTGAACCACGATTGATCGCCCATGTGGAAAGCAATTTTACCGTATAGGGTTCCGTCTTCCTCAATTCTTGCCCAACCTCTACCGCTGACCGGATCCATTTCGTCGTTTCCGGCCCATGAAAATTCAAGGCGCTGTTTTCCTTCGATTTCCTCTATTTTGTAATCTATCTGCCCTTGGAGGTATCCGAACTGAAAAGAGCTTCGTTTGCCGAATTCAATGAAACCTTCCTCCTCTTCATCAACGAAATCCTGGTCCCACTGCTCCATTTCGGTAATGCGCCATTTGCCGATGAATAGGTTTTTCTTTTCAGCCATTGATTTGTTTTCCCCGTTTTACCCCAACAAGCCCTTTTTTTCAGGCGTTTGGACGTCAATCCATGGTGTATTTCAAATCATTTTTCAGGAGGTGGACTGATAAACAAGCCAATGCCCGCCTTTATCCGGACCAATTCGGCGAAGCAGGCTTTTTTTCTTCAAGTGCATTATGTTCTTATCGATCGCGGTAGTGCTAATGCCAATATTTTCAGATAATTCTTTCTTCGAAATGTTCGGATTCTTCGTCATCAGCTCAAGCATCTTTTTCTGGTTTTCTACCAACCCTTCTACCAACCCAACCTTTGAACTTTTTCCGGAATCAGTGATAATACCTTTGTTCCTTTCGGTCTGCGATGTGGTTATGTCAGGTCTGTAGAAAATCACCATAAAGCCGCTTTTGATTTTATCAAACGCCACTTTTACTTCTGCCGCCTTGCACCCTTCGCTTATACGCCACAAACCAAAGCCCCATTTTTCAATATCTTCAGAACGATATAATGTCTCCGCGATTAAGGGATTCCGGGGAATGCTTGGTTCAGTTCCTTTGATGAAATCTTCCGGCGAATAATCGAAGGGGAATTGACCGGGGTTAAAGATTTCTATTCTGTCCCGATAGATGGCAACCTCGTTGCTCTTGGAATTAGTAAAATCCCTGTGGCACAACGAATTGATGATAGCTTCCTTGATGGCGCGTACTGGAATCTCGGGAATTTCCAGCCTGCGGCTTCCGGAAAGGTCGGCACGCCAGTTGATGTGCTCTTTTACATACAGTTCACTTTTCTCGATTTGTTCAGGGCATTCTTTGCGGAATCGTAGGGAAAGCTGATCCGTCCTACTTCGTTGCCTCTTTTTATAAACCGGCGTAAGGTTGAAACGTCTACACAGGACATGGGGGTGTCTGAAATTTCCGCACCCCATGGGTAAACGTAATGGCTTTTCTTTTCAATAAGCCGGCGTATTTCGCTTACCGAAAGCTTTCTATCCTCGTCTCCGGTGCGCATATAAAAACGGCCAAAGGCCGAATAAAGCGCCTCATGACCGGTGAACTCGACTTTGATGCAGTCTTTGCCGCCGATATTTTCAACTTTGATATCCGGAAATATTTTTGGATCAATATGGTCGCTTATCGCCCGTGAAATGTCTTTTAGCGTTAAATTGCCAACCTGCTGTCCAACGATTGTTCCATCATCTTTGATGCCGAAATAAAGGATCCCTTTCCCATGCTTATTCAGATTTTGATTCATGATAATGGGCCGATGTTCAACCTGGACTACCTTTCCTATAATATCACTGCCATCCGGACCGCTGTGGAAGCCCCAAATATGAATAGCATTATCGAACGGTTCATCCGAACAGTTAGGGAAGAAGCTTTGGATAATTTTATTCTACTGAACCGAGAGCAGGTTGCAAGGATTCTGGCGGAGTATATTCAATTTTACAATGCGCAGAGACCGTCCACCTTACGGGGTCGTTTATCTGGCGGGCGGTAACTACCCGGAGGGGCAAATGGCCATAGTCAGGATGAATTTACCCTGATTCAGCGATGATGAGTTGGGGCGCTCTTTTTTAAAATGGCTTCGGAGAAGGTCTTTATACATCCCCGGAAAACGCGTCCATGATATTGGCGTATTGGACGCGCAGGTCATTGATCTCCTGCACCCAGAAGGCGTCACTGCCCCAGTTGGGGAATTTTGACTGGAACTGGAAATCATTCCGCTGCATGTTGCACCAGGCCGTGAAATAAATGAGCCGCATTGCTCTAAGCCCCTCTATGAGCAACGGCAAGCGCTGATCCACATCCCTGAACATCTGATATCCTTCGCACAGCTTTTCCAGCTGTTGTTTGCACGCGGGATAGTGGTCGGGTAAAAGAAGCCAGAAATCCTGGGCTGGCGGGCCGTTCATCATATCGTCAAAATCAATGACCATAAGGCCCGTGTCCGGGCGCTCAAGAATGTTTCCCGAGTGAAAATCTCCATGGATACGGATGGTTTCCAGATTCTCAAAATAGGGTGCAATAGTATCAATGATCCGGTAGCAGATGTCTTTGAACGCCTGTTTCCGGTTGTCGGCCACGCCATCGACCAGAAGACGGTCAACATACTCTTGCGTGGTTGTTTTAGGAGCAAGACAGAGCCGGGAAGGTGCGGAACGTTTTGCTCCGGCATTGTGCAGCCTGCTGAGAAGCGTGCCCACGCGCTGCCAGCTTTCGTCAGCCTCGATATCGAACCGTCGGCCAGCACGTTTGGGAAAAACTGCAAAAGGAATGTCATCGAGAGAGCCCAGGGTTTTACCGGTTGCGAGTTGGAGAGGGCAGACCACGGGGATTTCAACCTCTGCGCAGTCGGCGAGAAAAGCGTGTTCATCGCGTATGGCGTCAATGAGCCACCGGCCTGGCCGGTAGAATTTGGCTACATACGATACGTCGTCCATTGTCCGGATCTCGTAGACGCGGTTTATATAGCTGGGAAAGGGACGGATGAGCGAGGAGAGCTCAATGCCCAGCGCTTCTTCGAGCACGGGCAAAAACCGGTCTGGAACCAGTCCTTCAAAACTATGCATGCATGGTAAAATAGCTATTAAAAAAAGGTACCAGCTACGTTTTAAAAGATATATTTAGGATATCCGCGAAGGAGGAGACATGAAAGGTCTTTTTGTAATGCTGCTGATACCCGGTATTGTGTGCGCAACACTGTATAGGGTGGGTCCGACGCGGGCGCTGACAAATCTGCAGGCAGTGGTATCAACGCTGGGACCGGGTGATACTGTGGAAGTCGACGGTGATACCACGTATCCAGGCGGCATGACTTTTACTCAGGCTGGCACATCGGCTGATCCTATTGTGGTTCGTGGTATCAGAATAAACGGACGCAGGCCAGTGATTTCAGGAGGAACCAACACGGTCTATTTCAGCACGCCCTATCCCTATAGCGGACCAGGGGCAGACCATTGTGTCTTTGAAGGGTTTGATATTACCGGCGGTTCGTTCCGCGGTTTGTTTCTCCAGGCGGATAGTCTTCTGGTTCGTGATGTTGTTGTCCACGACTGCCCAGCGCATGGTATTTTGGCAGCAGACCAGGGCACAGGCGATATCACGCTTGAATACGTGGAAGTGCACCATTGCGGCAATGGCGCAAGCCAGCACCAGATCTACGTGACTACCGATGAAGTACACTATCCCGGATCAGTGTTTCGCATGCGTTTCTGCTATCTGCACGATGCAAATGGCGGTAATAACGTGAAATCGCGGTCTGAGCGCAATGAGATTTATTATAACTGGATTGAAGGGGCCTATTACCACGAACTGGAGCTGATTGGACCCGATCCCGGCGGACTTGAAGATTTGCCCCAATGGTCGCCGGGGCTCAAACGCGAAGACTCGGACGTGATGGGAAATGTGCTTAGAAAAAAGAGGACCACGGCCTCAAACGACACAAATTTCGCTGTCGTCAGGTTTGGCGGCGACGGCACTGGGGCGACAAGCGGCAGGTATAGGTTTGTGAATAACACGGTTGTGTGTGGCAGCGGCGCGGTTTTTCGCCTCTTTGACAGTCTTGAGAGCGTGGAAATGCACAACAATATTTTCTATCGGTCAGCAGGGGTGAACGTGACTCGCACGGTCGAGGCTCTCTGGGCATCGGGCAGTGCAGTATTGGCAGGTTCTAATAACTGGGTTGCTACGGGTTCGAGCAATGTACCTGCTGCGTGGACTGGGACCCAGACCGGCAGCACGCCTGGCTTTCTTGGTATTGATGATTTCAGGCTTGGATCGGGCAGCGCGTGCATAAACCAGGGTATTGCAATGCCACAAACCATTTCCGGCCATGAATTTCCCTCATCTGCCTTTCCCCCTGCATATGAACCGCCGCTGCGCACCGCGGTTCTTCCGGGTGAGGAAGTCGCCAGGCTTCAGGTTGACGCCATTGATATGGGTGCGTATGAAGGAGCGGGCAGCAATGTTGAGACCGGATCGCATCCTAAAGCGCAGGTACGCGTAACAGTGGTTGGCAATGGATGTTCGGGCGTGGAATTTATCACTGCTCTTCGCGGTGATGCGCGTTTGGATATCTACGATGTGCGTGGCCGCATTGTGTTTGTGCGTCATTTAAGCCTGCACGGAAACTCCCAGATTGTGTGGAACACGAGGGCCTTGGGAGCGGGAGTCTATGTGGCCCGGCTGTCCATAGGCGATACGCACCAGGCGCGCAGGGTGATTGTTCTCAGATAGAGTTTTCTTAAAAATTATTTTACCAGTGCCAGCCGCATGACCACTGAAGCGCTTCCGCAACGCCATGCTGCAATATACACACCCGCTGGAAGACCCGCTGCGTCCCAGGCGTATTCGAGTGTATTCCCTTTGCGCGCTACAGCGGCAATCTGTGCTATTTTTTTCCCCGTCAGATCATGAATTGCCAGAGCAGGTGCGTTTTCCCGTGAGGAAAAACCGCTGACAGTTATCTGTGTAGCTGGATTGAATGGGTTGGGAAACGCCTGGACAGTAGGGTTTTGTAATACGTCTCCTGTTTTCTCGTGCGCTGTAGAGACAAGAAATTCGGCCACTTCGGCCTGTTTATCGACAGTGAACGAGTCCACCACAGGATGTTCGTTCATTGAGGTTCCGTTCTGGTTTGTGGCTGCAAAAGCCTTGTGCGTAATGACGCCTTGCCCCGTTACTTCGACAACGCTCATAAGGCGTGCAGGCGTGGGGTCTGTTGAACAGTTGTGATACGCTGCCGAGCTCTCGTCCCAACAGCCTGCATAGCATCCACCGCCAGGAGAACACTCTCTGATAGCCGCGGCCTGGCCTGCGTAGCAATACACCATGTGATTTTGCGCCTGTGTTTCACTTACGCTCGCAATTCCTCCATCAGCCATTGACTGCAGCCATTTTGTTCTCATATAATAATGTTCATGACCATTGTACCAGATCGCGCCGTGCCGCGTTTCATATACAGGACCCACATATTGCGAGCCCTCTGCCCCATAGTGAGACAGGCCAATGACAATGGGACGGAGTGTGTTGTCAGCGATGCGGCGGTTGAGCACAGTGGTCCAGAATGTTTTCAGGGATGAATATGACCATCCTTCAGACTGCTGGTTCGCATTAACGCTGAGGGAGACGTTGCCGTAGTCGACCATATAGTTACGCGCAATTTGCTGTTCAGCGGTCGCAGAGGGTTCGAGAGAGGCGGGAATATGGGGAAAATGGGTTTGGAAATAGGGAATGTCACTGTCGTGATTACCCTTGACCGGAACGATGAGCGCATTTGCAAAAAGGGCTGGATAGAAATTGAAGAACCGGTCAAAGTCGTTGCATCCAACGCACATCGAGTTGTTCATGGTAAGAAGATCGCCGACGATTATTATCAGATCCGGTCTGTGACTGTGGGCATATTGAAAGAACCGGACAACAACCGAATCCATGTATTGAGTATCGCCGAATAAAACCATTTTAATGGGATTGCCGCCGCCAGGATCGAGTTGAAAACCGCCCATTTCTCCGGTGTCGCCATCAACAACCAGAAACCATTGGTATTTCGCGTGCGGCACAAGGCCCGTCAGATGGACTTCATCGGTTCCAATTGCGGTAGATGCATAGTCTCCGATACCATAATGAACAGAGCCTTCACCACCCTTCCAATGGATGAAGATCGCCGTAGAAGGATTGTCAGTATCCAGGTACATGTAGGGGTGTTGTATTATTCCCGCAAAAACATTGAGTGACAGAATACATACTAGTACTGCTATTTTCATGACGTCTCCTCTTTTAACCTTGGATCTCCTGTAATAAATATATCTCTTGTGTTACTTTTTAGATAAATAAAAGAGGTATAAAAAAATTAATAAAATGCTTAAAATAATAATTATTAACTCAAATTAATAATAAAAGAGTATATTAATAGTATATTAATAAAATTAATAGGTTTCTATGAAATACCTGACTCTTTACGGAAGATTAAAAAAAGAGATTGAAAACAGCGTGTATGGAGTGGGTACGCGCATTCCCCATACGCTCGATCTGATAAAACAATACGGGTATAGTCTTACCACTGTGAACAAGGCGGTCAGACTTCTTGAAAACGACGGGCTGGTAAAAAGGACCAAGTCCAAAGGGACCTATGTTCTGGAGCGCAGACCAAAGAATTATCTGAAGGTCAGACAGGAAAAAAGAATAGGCGTACTTATCAATGAACATCTGTCAAAGCAGATGGACCTGCATGTATTCCGAAAAGCGTATCAGGGCATGGAAGATGTATGCAGACGCACGGGAAAGGCAAATCTTGTCTGCATTGCCCGGGACGCAAAAAACATGGATGAATATCTGCGGGAAGTTTTTTCAACCTGCGTTTCGGGTGTTATTGCGTATTCGTTTTACGATCCGCTCCTGTATGGCGGGCTGAAGGCCTATAAGATACCTGCGGTCTGCTGCGATTTTGTGGATTACAATCTTCAGGTACCGCAGGTAACGGTTGACCATGCGCGCGCCGGCGCCATTGCTCTCAACACGCTCATGGAGGTTGGCCATCGGAACATCCTGTTTTTCGGTGCTTTTCAAAAAGAGCTGGGAATCAACGATATTGACCATTATTACTGGTGGCAGGGCATAGAGGCGCACGCGCGCATACGGAAAATGAAACAGGTGCGCGCCTTTTATTTTCCCCATGATGAGACTTTGAAAGAGCGCATGGGAAATGCGCTGCGTCAGCACCCCGAGTGTACTGGTTACATATGTGCGAGCACGACGTTTCTTCGCCAGGCAAAAGAGGTGGTTGAGAACAATGCACTATTTGACGCAGCTAAAAGGCACGCGGTACTGTTTGCCGATCTTCAGGAGGAGCTTCTGTTTGCGGGGAATAGGGTTTCGCTGTGTCATTGGGACACGCGTGCCATGGGCGCCAGGGCGGCCGAGACCCTTATGGAGCTCATTGACGGCAATCCAAAACAGCCGCTTATCCAGTATATGCCGGTTGATATCCGGTGAGACATCATCCGTAGTGAAACACTTTTTCGACCGTTACGCCAAAGACTTTTGCCAATCGAAAGGCCAGTTCCAGAGAGGGTAAATATTTTCCCGCCTCTAAAGCGATGATGGTCTGGCGTGTGATGCCAACCTTTTGCGCAAGCTCTTCCTGGGTCATCTCATTCTGTTCGAAGCGAAGACGGCGGATACTGTTGGTGAACCGGATTTTGGTCATGGCAGGTCATTCCCTGCCGCTCTTCAACGGGATCTGGTACAGCAGTAGCGTGGCGACCGACTCAGCGCATACAATAACAATGGTTCCAAAAGAGATCATGGACGGTACTATATCTGCTTGCACGGTTATAGTTCCATTACGATGAAAAGTCCAGAATACCATACTACTTCCTACAAGAAGAACCCAGAAAACACCAAAGGCGATGCGTTTGCTTTTGCGTATAATAAGCGCGTCACGCTCATCGTACGTATTGGGGCCTCTAAAAGCAAAGAAATGGACCACAAAGAGCAGCGCCCAAAGAAAGGCAGCATATGGCCATGGAAACCCTTTCAGAAATAATAGGGCAAAAAAGGTGATAAGGAATAGCAGCGAAACACCTAGATTAAACCAGGCTCTTTTCTGATTTGCGTTCATAATGCCCCCATTATACGGGTATGCTATACATTACATAATGTAATATATAATTTACATTAAATAAATGCAATATTTTTTAAATAATGGGACACACAAAAAGATATTTTCAGATTGTCTTGCGGACTAGTGACTTTGCAGCATCGACCATGATGTCCGGGAGACAAAACCCCATTCTTTTTACTGCCTTCTGCATACGGCAATATGCCTTGAAAGGCGACGATCCCTCGGTCAGGTTCATGTAGCAGATAGCGGCAAACCCCCTGCGGTTCGCGATCCTGAATATTTTAACTTTGGTCCGCGGAATGGGTTTGAGCGTCCGTTTTGATCCCATGGTACCTCCTTAACGTTATAGTCGGGTTCCTGTAAAGAAAATAACATCTTTTTCAGTGGAAATATTAATATTTTATATCCTACCCATGCGCTACGAAATTGTGACCAAGGCGCCGATTGATGCCATTGTCAGCCTCTACCAAGAGGCTGGCTGGTGGCAGGAGAGCGCGCACAGCCGTGACATCATTCCTGCCATGATAGCCGGAAGCTTCTGTTTCATGGTAGTCAAAACTGATACAGGCGGGATTGCGGGCATGGGCCGGGTGGTCAGCGACGGTGCAAGCGACGCGTATATCCAGGACATTGTCGTTGCCGTGGCTTTCCGCGGTAAAGGTATTGGACGCGAACTGGTAACGCGGCTGGCAGCATTTTGCAGAGAACGGGCCATTGAATGGATCTGCCTTCTTGCCCAGCCTGGAACAAAAGAATTTTATGCAAGGCTGGGATTCAAAGAAATGGAAAACTATGTCCCAATGCGGATCGTGTAACAAAATACCTAAGACAAAGTCTTTTCTTGGCAGCGCCTTTCTTCCGCTTGAGGAACAGGGCTGGCCAATACTCGACACGTTTCTGCGTGCGCACCCGCATCCGCTTTCCGGATATACACTGAGCTGCCTGGCCGCATGGAACGCCACTTATCAATACCAGTGGGTTTTTCCGGAACGAGGCACGCTGCTTATTTCCTGTCTGTCTCCGGCTGAAAATAAAAGATACCTGCTCCAGCCGCTGGGCCTCTTTTCAAAAGAGTCGCAGAAACAGGTTCTTGCAGAGGCGGGCGCATTGAAATATCCGCTCCGCATTGTGGGTGTTGATCCTGCCTTTGTGCAGGCCTTTCCTGATTTTGCGGCCCATTTTTCCGTGAGCAACGAACGGGACAATTACAATTACCTGTATCAGACCGAAGACCTTGCAAAACTGGCAGGGCGCAGGTTCTCGAAAAAGCGTAACCTCATCGCCCAGGCACGAAAAGAGTACTCGTGGACGGTTGAAACACTTTCCGATACCACGATAGGTGAATGTCGCACCGTGGTCAAGGGAGCGCAAAGCGAACGGCACGACGCCGCGAGCCCGCATCTTGAGCAGGAGACGCTCGCAGTGGGCGACGCAGTGCGTCTCTTTCCCCACCTTTCCTTTGACGGCATATTGATTCGCATTGAGGGCAAACCCGCTGCCTTCTCTATTTTTGAGCCGCAGAACGCTGATACCATGGTAGTTCATTTTGAACATGCCTTGCGCGCGTTCAAAGGTTTGTATCAAGTGGTCAACCAGGAAACCGCGCGGGCCATTCAGGAGAGGGGCTATGCACACATAAACCGTGAGGAAGACCTGGGCGATCCAGGACTTCGCCAGTCCAAGGAATCATACTATCCAATGCGTCTTGCCGAGGCATTGGTCCTGACGTTTTCATCGTAAGAAAGGGATGCTACCATGAAAAAGAAAAGCGCCTCCTGGGAGATTATTCACAAAGGAATGGACAGCCGCTCCATCTCTTTGTCGCTGCTGAATCACATGGAGTATTCGCTGGCAAAGGACCAGCATACGGCGCAGGCGCGGGATTTTTTCTACAGTGTCGCGCTATCGGCCCAGGACAGGCTTATTGAACGCTGGATTAGAACACAGCAAACTTATTACAATAAGGACGTAAAACGCCTGTATTATCTTTCCCTGGAATTTCTAATGGGAAGAACCCTGGGAAACGCTCTGTACAATATGGGTATTTTCGCCACAGCCAAGACCATGCTCGAACAGCTGGGATACGATCTTGACGAGCTTCGGGAGGAGGAGGTCGATTCGGGTCTGGGCAACGGCGGTCTGGGACGGCTTGCCGCCTGCTATCTTGATTCCATGGCCACGCTGCAGCTTCCGGGATACGGCTACGGCATTCGGTACGAGTACGGTCTTTTTCACCAAAAAATTGAGAATGGCTACCAGAAAGAAGCGCCTGACCAGTGGATCGGCGAAGGCAATCCCTGGGAAATCCCGCGACCCAACACTCTGTATCCGGTCAGGTTCTACGGACGGGTTGAGCACATGCGCGACGATAAAGGAAAAGAGATCGCCCGCTGGGTCGATACGCAGGTCATTCTTGCCATGCCCTACGATGTCTGCATTCCGGGTTTCTGCAATAATACAGTGAACACACTCAGACTTTGGTCAGCCCGATCGAGCAATGAGTTTGATTTCCAGTATTTTAACAGCGGCGAATATTTCAAGGCGTACGAATCGCGAGTACTTTCCGAGAGTTTAAGCAAGATACTCTACCCGCGCGACGACCTGCGCGGTGGCAAGGAACTGCGGCTGAAGCAGGAATACTTTTTTGTGGCCGCTTCGATACAGGATATTATCAGGCGCCACAAGAAGAAGCACTCCTCCCTGAAAAACTTTGCGGACAAGGTGGCCATGCAGCTCAACGACACCCATCCCGCGATCGCCATTCCTGAACTCATGCGCGTATTGATTGATGATGAGGGACTGCCCTGGGACAAGGCCTGGGATATTACTGTCAAAGTTTTTGCCTACACCAATCACACGCTCATGAGCGAGGCGCTCGAGAGGTGGTCCGTGGGCCTGCTGGGGTATCTGCTTCCCCGTCACCTGGAACTTATCTACCAGATAAACGAACGGTTTCTTTCGGCCATAGCAGTCAGGTTTCCGGGCCACACCGGACGTTTGGAGCGAATGTCCCTTGTCCAGGAGGGCGAGAACAAGCAGATCCGAATGGCTAATCTGGCTATTGTAGGAAGCCATGCTGTCAATGGCGTGGCAGAGCTGCACACCGAGCTGCTCAAGACACGCACCTTCAGCGATTTTAACGAGTATTTTCCGAAGAAATTCCAGAATATCACCAACGGCATTACCCAGCGGCGGTGGCTGCTCAAATGCAATCCCGGACTTGCGGACATGATAAGCGGGAAAATTGGAGCAGGCTGGATCACTGATCTCGACGCGCTCCAGAAGCTTGCTTCATCTGCCGGTGACAAGAAATTGCAGGATGCGTGGAAAAAGCAGAAAAAAGCCAATAAACAGCGTCTTGCCGAGTACGTCAAAGAGTCGCTCGGGATCACGCTTGATCCGGCAAGCATATTCGACTGCCAGGCCAAGCGCTTTCACGAATACAAACGGCAGCACTTGAATATTTTACATGTCATCTCACTCTATGCACGGCTCAAGACTGGCGCGCTTACGGACCTGGTGCCGCGCACCTTTATTTACAGCGGCAAGGCGGCTCCGTCCTATTACATGGCTAAGCTTATCATCAAACTCATCAACAACGTGGCAGCGGTTGTTAACAACGACCGCCAGACCAGCGATCTGCTCAAGGTGGTTTTTTTACCCAACTACAGCGTATCGCTTGCTGAAAAGATTATTCCCGCGGTGGATGTGTCTGAGCAGATTTCAACCGCAGGCACCGAGGCTTCGGGTACGGGCAATATGAAGTTTGCTCTCAACGGCGCGCTTACCATAGGCACTCTTGACGGCGCAAACATTGAGATACGGGAAGAAGTAGGAGAGGAGAATATCTTCATCTTCGGCCTAAAGGCGGAAGATGTCAAGGCGCTTGGCGCCAAAGGATATTGGCCGCGGGGTTATTACGACCAATGCGCTGAATTGCGGCTTGCCATTGACAGCATTTCATCGGGTATATTTTCGCAGAACGAAGGAGATATCTTCAGGTCCCTGATTGATTCCCTGCTCAATCAGGACCCCTATATGGTACTGGCTGATTTTGAGTCGTACATGAAGTGCCAGGAGACTGTGGCGCAGGCCTATGCGTCAGCGGAAACCTGGTGGCGGAAATCGATCCTCAATGTCGCCAATATGGGCAAGTTCTCGTCAGACAGGGCTATTCGGCAGTATGCGCGTGACATCTGGGGCATTGCTCCGGTGAAAATACCGCAGATGTGATCCCCCGTAGTCATTCTTCGAATTATGCCCCCTTTAACAAGGGGGGTGTCCCAGAGATTAATCCTGTCGGGGGGATCAGTACCAGACACCTATGAATGGATGAGCTGATTGAAATCAGGATACTCGGCCACAAAGGATTTCATTTCTGCCAGTCTGTGGTTTAAAAACGAAAGCCACTCTTTCCTGGTGATCCATGGACTGCCATCTCTCCGTGTTTCAAGTGAAATCTGATGGGCATGTCCGGGCAGCACCAGGTCAAAGACAAACTGTTTCATTTTCCTTATGGTTTTCATATAATCTTTGTCTGTTCCATGGTAACCGTAGAGCCGCATCTCCCTTTTGTTACTTTTAAAGCCGCTCGCATCGCCCATGACCAACACCCGCTTTTTCCCCTGTGGACCATCAATCTCGGTAAAAAAACAGCATGAGCCCATGGATTGGCCAGGCGTGAATACCACGCGTACACGAATAGGGCCGCATTCTAGTATCTCAGAGCCACGAAGGGGTCTTACGCGGTGTTTTTTTGAAAAGCGTCCGGGGCCCAGTCCAATATCGAGGCGTTTCAGTTCTTTTTTATGAATGAACATTGTCGCGTGCGACCTGTCCATGACCATGGCATTGCCGCCAACATGGTCGAAATGATAATGAGTGTTGAAAATCCATCGAACGTTTTTAATAGAGAAGCCAAGCTTTTGTACATTGCGGGCCAGGAGTCTTTCCGACGGCTTGTCCATAGTATCGAATAGCAGAAGACCGTCTTGTGTATCGAGTGCATAGGCGCAGAATTGACGGGACCCGACATAGTACAGGGGACCGTATATTTGACAGGGAACAGGGTCTTTGCCCGGCGTTTGGTTATTCCAGAACCGGAAGGGCTTTGTGTGCGCTCTCATGGCAAGAATATACGTAATTTCAAGGGGATATTGGCCGGTATTGATGGCCTTGGTGTTAGTGTATTATAAATACAGTGGAAAAACAGAACAGATGAGTGTATTTTACTGATATAATGGCCCTTATACTTACCTATCTCCATGTGATCAGCGCAACGGTCTATGCCATTCTTGGCGCTGTAGTGCTGCGTCTCGACGCGCGGTCTTGGCAAAACAGGATTTTATTTCTTCTGCTTTCTTTATTCTCAATCTGGAGTGTGGGGTATGGTGTTGTCAGTAATCCCCATGTGAGCAGGGAAACCGCCATACTTTTCGACAATATCGCGGCCATTGGGTGGATAGGGTTTCCCGGTCTTTTTTTTACCTTTGCCCTGTTTTTTACAGGAAGAAAGAGGGCAGTCATTGCCTCCTTAGCAGGCATTTTTATTGTGCAACTGCTCCTTTTACTCTCCCAATGGCGCGGCAGCCTGATAACCGGGTATGCTTTGTACTGGCACGGATGGATGGGGCGGTTCCAGGGTCCGGCAGCGTTGTATTATCTTTGCTATCTCACGCTTTGCACAAGTGCTGGTTTTTTCCTGATGGCTGTATACCGGCAGACTGTACGTGACAAGATCAGGAAGAGGCAAGCCTCTTTTATCCTGGTATTCGGTCTTATTCCTTTTGGTTTGGGAACCTTTTTTAACATAATTGCACGCCAGATGGGCCTTTTCTGGATCCCCCCCATGGCTGATGTGGTCATCCTCATCTGGGCCGCGGGAATAACCTATGCGGTCAACCGTTACCAGTTTCTTGGTATAACCACCACGGTTGCCGCGGACTCTATTGTTTCCGCCCTTGGTGACGCGCTTTTTATTTTCTCTCCCCGCGGGGCCATTACTTTCGCGAATAGCGCTGCCCTCGATCTGCTCGGTTTCTCGCGCGAAGGCATTGAGGGACAGCGTTTCCAGGACCTCGTGGTTTCAGACTTTTCGCAGGCTGCCGTTATAAGAGATATAGACAGGTATATAGGCCGGTCTGGACAGGAGGCCCTGTTAAGGGCGAAAAGCGGCAAAGAAATTTCGGTCAGTATTATGGTTTCCGAGATGTCAGATTATGGATACTTATGCGTTGCGCGTGATATCAGTGTGCAGAAAAACATCAGGAAAGAGCTAAAACGGGCCAATGAGCTGTTGGAGCAGAAAGTAACGGCACGGACAGTTGAACTTGTCGCGGCGAACAAAACGCTCGAGGAAAAGGTCATTCAGGGGAAAAAGGCCGATGAGGAGCGGCAGAAACTCGAGAGCCAGCTTTTCCAGTCGCAGAAACTTGAGTCCATTGGCCAGCTGGCAGGCGGTATTTCACACGACTTCAACAATTTTCTTGCCGCCATATCGGGTTTCGCTGATCTTATAAGGCGTGACAAGGCAGAGGCCAATGAACGGGCCGCGCGGTATGCGGAAAAAATCGTCGATGTTGCCGGCAAGGCGTCAGCAATGATCGGTAATCTTCTGACCTTTGCCAGGAAGAGCCCGGTTGAAATGGTTGTGGTCGACCTGCATCAGATTCTTACCGATTCCGTGGAGATTCTTAAACATACGCTGGAGAAAAACATTACCATTGAGACCACTTATCTGGCGCAGAACCCCTTTATGCTTGGTGACAGAGTTCAGCTCCAAAACTCTTTTATCAACCTCGCTGTAAATGCGCGTGACGCCATGATTGGGGGCGGTATGCTCTCGTTCGAAACCAGCGAAGTTGCATTGGACCAGGAATTCGCCCGGTCAAAGTCGTACGCGGTTGTCGCTGGTTCTTACCTGAATCTCACGGTCAGAGACACAGGGACAGGCATGGATAAACAAACCAAGGCGCGTATCTTTGAGCCTTTTTTCACCACTAAGGAAAAGGGCAAGGGCACGGGACTCGGTCTTTCGAGCGTGTATGGCGTTGTTAAAAGCCACGGCGGGTATATTGAGGTGGAGAGCACGCTTGGTCAAGGCACCGCGTTTCAAATCTATTTTCCATCGGTCACAGGCTCTATGGACGCGCAAACCGGGCCTGCGGCCAATGCCGCAGTCCAAGCGTTGTCGGGCACGGTCATGGTAGTTGATGACGAGGGACATGTCCACGATATCTGCGGAGAGGTGCTTGCCGAATTAGGATGCAGCGTGGTTTATGCGGCAAATGGCGCAGAGGCTGTGGAAACCTACAGGTCCATGAAGGGCGGTATTGATCTGGTGCTGCTCGATATGATGATGCCGGTCATGGATGGTCACGAATGTTTCCGCAGGCTCAAAGAGATTGATCCCGCAATACGGGCGCTGATCGTGTCTGGATATTCGCGCAGCGAAGAGATAAACCAAACCTTGAAGGATGGAGCGTTGGGATTTGTCCAAAAGCCTTTTACCATCAGTGGCCTGGCTGATGCCATTGGCAGTGTTTTGAAGAAAAAAGGCGCGGTACTGAAGTAGCGTTGGTTATGTTTTCACAGCAATAAAATCCATCTTACAGCCAAGAATGTGTATTGCAAAAATTAAAGTTATCATATTATGTTATTATATGTATCAGCAAGATAGTATAAAAATATAACGTGGGGGATTATTTATGAAGAAAAACAGAATTTCCCGGCGCGGTTTTCTGCAAACAACAGGGGCTTCCACAATTGCCCTTATGGCAGCCAACCTTTCATCTCCGGGTGGAGTGTTTGCCGGAACATTGCGAACCATGGCTTTTCCGGGCAACAAATGGCCAGGCAGGGGTGTTCTGAATTTCAACGAAAGTGCGGTTGTGTCCGGAGTAGTGCAATATGCGACGGTCAAACAAATGATCGACGAAAGCATCATGGACCTCACCGGAGAGTCTTCAGTTGCCGCCGCATGGGAGGCTATTTTTCCCGCGTCAAACCCTATATCCACATCAAAAAAAATAGCGATCAAGGTGAACAACACATTTACCACAAAGACCCACTGGCAGGTTGTTCAGGCAGTGACCAATGGCCTTGTTTCCATGCTTGGGGGCACGTTTCCCGCGGCCAATATTTCCATTTACGACCTTGGCACCTCAGGATGGACAGCATATTCTGCGGCCCGGTTTCCTGGCATTGTCGTAGGTCCAAGCGGCGCGAGCCACTCTGATGCCACGGCCGGCAGGAACATCGCTGATTGTGTGTACAACGCGGATTATCTCATCAATATCCCGGTCATAAAGACGCATTGGGAAAGTGTCGGTTCCATTACCCTTGGCTTCAAGAACCACATTGGAAGCCACAACCCCGTAGGGTGCCCGAACAACTCCGCGGACCTTATAAACAACCGGTGCGGCGGCATTATCAAGGATAAAACGGTTTTCACGCTGTTGGATGCCACCAAGGGCACAAAAGGCGGATACAATGGCAGCGAACAGACCTTTACCACCTATGCAACATCAATGCGTAGCGCTAGTTCCACCCAAACCGATCCCTGCACCATTATCATGAGCACGGATCCTGTTGTAGTCGATTATTTGGGCAGAAAGATATTTCGTATAGATATGAACGATGCAACGTACGGATCCGGGAGGTATGACCTCATCACTGCCGCTCAAAACGCGGATTACGGCGTGGGCGATGAGTCTGATCAGCACTGGGACTACCGGGAATTTATTAACGGCACACTGACAACCGCCCTTGACAGCGAAAAGATGGCCATGACTGGCGGATTGGGACTTGAGCAAAACTCGCCTAATCCTGTCAGCCTAAACACGGCCATTGCCTACACAGTGTCCGCCGAACTTATGAAGTACAAACCGCGGATCTGCATATATGATTTGACCGGCAAGATGGTCTGGAGATCCGGAGCAACCCAAGGCCGCTCAACCATGGTATGGGACGGCCATGCTTTTGATGGACGCGTGGTTCCCAATGGGGTTTATGTGTACCGTATTGTCGCAGGAAGCGCCTCTGTTGCCCGAAAACTGATTGTGAGGAGATAGCAATGAAATGGTATTGGCTGTTGCCCTGTGTCCTTTGCGTCATTGGCCTGCTGTCATGCGAAAAAAAGGATGGAAAAACGCAAACACCCACTGCTCCGGAGAATTCCGCGCCCGCAGCGGTTACAGCGGTGGCGCCCGCAGACTCCTTCCTCTGCCGTGCCGACACACTGACGCTTTCCTGGAGCTGCAACGATCCTGACAATGACCCGCTGACATACGCGGTGTACCTCGATACGGTCAATCCTCCTCAACGGAAGATGATGGATAGCACTGTCACTTCGTTCCATGCCAGCGGGTTGCAGTATAAAGCCAGGTATTTCTGGAGTATTATTGCCACAGACGGACAGGACAGCAGCATTGGCGGCCCGTGGGAGTTTACGACCGATGTGCCTGTGGAATATATTTCTCTGGGGAATATACTGCCAGCTTTGGGCGAGGTTGATTCGTGCCTTTTTAACGGATATGTTGAAGCGTATGATACTACAAATTTTAATGATAAAATTGATGGCTTTGACCTCTTTTTCTACGACAAAGGGTTTATCAGGTGCGTCTGGAGATCATACACATATCAAAACGAGTTGTTTTATCATAACCCGAACTTTGATCCTGAAGACCGGCCATTCAACATCTTTTTAGACGAAATGGCCAACGCAGATTCTGCCCGATCGCTGTTCGCCTCCTCGATTGAGTACAGCGATACGGCGTGCGTGCTTGACACGCTTGGAGACGAGGCCATTATTATCCAAGGCTCCTGGAACCTGGGATGTTATATGCGCAAAGGCCGCTATTTTGTCAAATTTGATGGCATCTCCTATTCCGACACCACGCAGGGCGGGGACAGGGAGATCCTGAAAAATAAGTATATCGAATTCTTGTCCGTGATTAACCAGAAAATCCAATAATCATCGAGATCAGGCAACGCGCTAAAACGGTTTACACCATATAAATAGACATCATGGCAAATATGGTAAATCCGTATCCGGATACATTCCGGCTGCGAAGAAAAATCAAAGCGAATTTCCACACGCATTCAAAATACTCCGACGGCCGCCTTGAATTACAGCGCGTTATTGATTTGTATTCCAGGTTGCAGTACAAGGTGTTAATGATAAGTGACCATGATGTTTTCGGTGGCTTTGTCAACGCAGACAACAAGGGGCTGACTCTGATACCTGGCGTTGAGGTGAGCGATGGCGGGCCGCACATGCTTCAAGTGGGGATTGGAGATAAAATTAAACCGGATCCGGACAGGCAGGCGGTGATCGATGCGATAAACAACGCGGGCGGCTATGCGATCATGAATCATCCGAAATGGGAACCGGGGTTAAACCATTGGCCGGTGGATGTTTTATTGAAGCTGCGGAATTACCTGGGAATAGAAATCATAAACGGAAACTGCTATCACGATGCCGGGTCTGCCGAAGCCCTGGACGTATGGGACGCAGTGCTATCCGCTGGGAAAAGAATATGGGGAATGGGCAACGATGACTGCCATTTCACCCATGACGTCGGCATATGCTGGAACACCATTCTGACGGACGATCCAAGTCCGCGAGGGATTTTGCACGCCTTAAAGCGAGGTAGTTTTTATGTATCAACGGGCATTGAAATCAATAATATTACTATGAAGAATAAGGCAATTGTTGTCACCTGCCGCGATGCGGATATCATTGTCGCTATTGGCGAGCATGGCTGCGAATTGGCATACGGGAAATCCGGCTCAATCACGTTTGACGTAGAAAAGATCGTCATGCCCTATGTCCGTTTTGAATGCTATGGCCGGGGCAGGAAACGCGCCTTTACACAGCCCTTTTTCAATCAGGATTCTCTCTCCTACAAACCTGTGCCAAAAACAACCGCGCTCCGGATAGCTGATGTGAAATCGATTTCCGATATTAAAACTGAATTGTGGCAAAAAGGGGCCGCAGTTACGGAAATGATTTCGGTGAAAAAAGGTGTTTCGGCTGAAGACAGCACCCGTTTTTGCATCCTTTACGATAGAAAAAATATCTATATAAAGGCGCTTTGTTATGAGCCAGACACGTCAAAACTGGAAAAAAGCAGGACACGATCCATTTATTCAGATGATTCCGTTGAATTCTTTTTTGATCCGGGCCGAACGTGCAACGAATATTATCAGATTGTCGTCAATGCCGCGGGAAATGTTGAAGTATTAAAAAACACCCCCCATACGCTTTGCACTATAAAGGGATTGGTCATAAAAGCCGCACTTAAACCCAGGAGATATGAAATTGCGCTATCAATCCCGTTTAAGTCGATTACTGCAGCGTATCCCGCTCATAATGCGTGGGGGTTGAACTTTATACGAAACAGGACAGGATTAAAGCGGGATTCATATGTCTGGTCATGGACAGGCACGTACAACCATTTGCCTTCAAGATTCGGTGTTTTAGAATTTGACCAGTAATTTGCTATATAAGGGAGTATGAATGCAGAAAAAAGACAGTTTATTGGCGCTGGCCTCTTTGCTTTTTGTAACAGGATGCGCTATTGAACCGACAATAATAATTGAACAGCGTGACACCATGAAGACTATCAAGATTTTTCCCGCGCAAGCCGACACTATTGCTGCTCCCATGAAAAGTTATACGGACAATACGTCAGGATTTATAGCTACCCCTATAGGAAAGGGGCATGGCGTTCCACGTGAAAAAGGCGCGCTAGAGGCGGGTTTTGCCGCATTTAAGTTCGAATGCCCCGAAGCAGGCCGGTATTCATTTTTTGGCAGTTTTTACTGGACCGACGGCGCCTCCAATTCGTTCTGGATCAAAATCGACACAATGGATTATGAGGTGTTCGGCAATGACGGCGAAACGGGAAAATGGATACTTTATCCCGGACCAGTGGTACCTCTCGACAAGGGTCTGCACACAACCCGTATCCAGGAACGCGAATGGGGAGCCAGATTTGCATCTCTCATAGTAACGCAGGCGCCCGAATACATCACTGACGAGTCAGAATTAACGGATGACGGGTTTGTCACCAGGGACCCTCTTACGCTTCTGGTATATCCGGAAATATGCATTGATAGCAGCGTTGCTTTTTCCCTGTTTTATTCAGATCACAAGAATCCGGGTGGCGTGGTCAGGTGCACGGTTTCCAATGATCGAGGCAAGGATATCTACGCTGGAAATTTGACCAGTGAAAAAGAGGCCGCCTGCACCATGCTCAATCCCAAAGACGGTGTCTATACAATCCGCGTGGGCGGTTTCACCAGGGAATTTGAGAGGGCGTATGACCGGTTCAAAAAGATACAGAGCGCGTTTATCAGATACAAGCAGCGGCAAAAATTGTCAGAGGCCGAACGCTTCTGGCTTCCAACCCTGCATCTCTGCATCGAGAATATCAGGCGGGGTTGGTATGTTGAGCACCAGCAGGACACAAAACGGCTTGTAACACGGGAATACGTGCGTCAGGAATTCGACTTTGCCGAACGCATTATCGCGGCCTTTGCGACAAACAATTTTACTGGACTTGCCACGCCAGGCGTGCGTGAAATGGCTTTCTATTCAGCCGAGGATGATACCCTCTGTCCATACCGGTTGTATATGCCTGAGGCCTATTTTTCCCGGGCGCTGGAAAAATATCCTCTTGTCCTGTTTCTTCATGGCTCAAACAACACACAATACGAGGTAGAACGCGACGCCCGATATTATAAACGTTCCATGGATGAAATTACCGTACCTGTCGTGGTACCCTCGGCGCGCGGCAATTATCATTATGTTGATGTTGTTGAGAAAGACATAATCCAAATGCTGCGATCGCTTGTTTCATATTATCGGATTGATTCAACGAAGCTCGCGGTGACTGGTTTTTCAATGGGCGGCATGGGAACGTGGAATTTCGTCTTTGATTATCCAGGCATGTTCGATGCTGCTGTGGCAAACGCGGGCGCGCTGACCTGGGAGTTTAATAAAGAGTCCTTAAACAAGGAAATGCCGAAGCAGTTACCGCGCACCATCATCATCCTGCATTCGCCGCAGGATTTTACCGTGCCTTTTTCATACGCGGAAAGCGTGGCAAAGCAGTTGAAGAAACGCGGCCATCCGTTTACCTTCATCTCATACGATGGCGGGCATGTCACCTATCCGGGGCTCATTGATGTGTTCAACGGATTGTGGAGCACTGAATCGGACCAATAACAGGGCGCAGACTTAACCTTTGTTCAGATTGCGATACTGCCGCGGCGAAATACCTATAACTTTTTTAAATATGCGGGAAAAATAATAGGTATCCAGATAGCCGAGTGCATACGCGGTTTCAGTAATGCTTTTGTCCCCGATATCGATAAGCCGGCAGGCGCGGGCCATTTTTATATTTATGAAATGGGCTATGGGAGACGTGCCAGTGACCTGTTTGTATCGTTTGGCAAAATAAAATTTTGACATACCGCACCCTGCGGCGAGCGTGTCCAGGTTTATGCTTCCCTCTATCTCCTGCTGCATGAGCGCATGCACCTGTTCAAGGTTAAACGGCGTGTCGCTCGTTGAATCAGCACGGGGTTTAATCAATGAAAGATAGCATATCATCTGTTTTAACAGATTGGCCGCATAGATAAATTTATGCAGATTGTTGTCAGTGTTTTTTGCCGCTATATCGACTAGTTCAATAAAATCTGCGACTAGTTTCTGCCGTAGACCAATGGGTAGCACAGGCCCATGCGCCAGTCTGGAGAGATGGGCAACGTAGTTCGCCGCCTTTTTTCCTGTGAAGTGCACCCAGTAGATGGTCCAGGGTTCTTTTTCGCTGGCACGATACGAATGGGGGAGGCCATTGGGCAGAAATACGAGGTCGCCTTTGGAAACAGAGTATTCCCTGCCGTCTGCCGCAACCGTTGCTTTTCCTTGGACGCAATAGAGGAACAACCAGTCGTCGTGGACCGCCCGGTTCATAACATGGCCGTGCGCGCTGGGATAATACCCCACCGCATGGGGGAACAGGTCGCTTGAAAGCGGATGCTTGACAAGCGCCGCGACCGTGGCCGCGGGCATGATGAAACGTATGGCCTTTTCAGTAATTGGCCAGTTCGAAGGTTTGCTCATGGAATAACAATAAAATCCAAATATAAGACAAGAACGTGCATTGTCCGCATTGAGAACATATAATATATTTATATATTGCCTGGCAAGAACGTACAGGTGAGACAACGGTTCCAGATACATGAGAGGGGGCGTCCATGGTCAAGATTTTAATTGCAACGATCATGTGTATGGTTAATGCGGTGTACACACAATCAATTCAGCCAAAGGGAGGGAACATGCCTAAAGAATCACGCGTTATTTTCCTTCACCATTCCACAGGCAACTGCGTCTGGCAAGGCGGGGTCCCCCAATGGATGGATGAATACAACAAGAAGAACAAGACAAATTATCTGGTCACGGAACAGGCATTTCCAAAAAAAACACCCTATGGGTGGCGCAATTATCCGTTTGATTATTGGAACATATGGGTGAACCATGCGGGTGACGCGCCATTTTCAGACGAGCCAACACTGGAGATGCTGACGAAGAATTATGATGTCATTGTTTTCAAGCATTGTTTTCCAGTCTCATCCATTCAGCCGGACTCGGGAAAGCCGGACATAGCGTCAGACAGGAAGACCCTGGAGAATTACAAGCTCCAGTATGCAGCGCTCAAAAAAAAGATGCGCTCGTTCCCTAAGACCAAGTTTATTGTCTGGACGCCCGCGGCGCTTGTCGCATCAGCGTCCGACCCAGACAAGGCCAAGCGTACGGCTGAATTCTCCGCATGGATGAAAAAAACCTGGGATGAAAAGGGTGATAACATTTTCCTATGGGATTTTCATGGCCTTGAGACAGAAGGCGGGCTGTATCTGAAACCGGACTATGCCGCCGGACCCGATGATTCGCATCCCAACGAGGCTTTTTCAAAGAAAGTCGCCCCTCTCTTTGCCCAACGCATCGTGGATGTCATCACGGGATTACACGACGACTGACGGCGAATAATGCCAGGATCGCTGTAAAAAAGCATTATTATAACAGAATATTTAACATCACCCGAATTATAGCTTTAAGTATTCTTTCAAGGATTGTCTCTAAAGTTTTTCCCTGTGCGCACCGATATTTTTTCGTGAACACCGGCGAATATACAACGCTAGAAAAAGAATACGGATATTCTTTTTAGTTTCATAAACGCATAACAAGGAGGCAATTTCATGCGTATCAATCACAACATTTCTTCAATGATCACACAGGGGTCCCTGCGTCAGGTCAATAGGGAAATGAACATTTCCCTGGAACGTCTTTCCACCGGTCTCCGCATCAACCGCGCCAGCGACGACGCTGCAGGCCTCAGCGTATCAGAACAGATGCGCACCCAGGTACGCGGCATGCATCAGGCCAAATCGAACGCGCAGGACGGCATTGCGCTGCTCCAGATCGCTGAAGGAGCAGCGAACGAGATCGAATCAATGCTCCAGAGAATGCGCGAACTGGCTGTCCAATCGACCAATGACACCCTCACCACAACGGAGCGCGCGTATACCAACCAGGAATACACCTCGCTTATGAGCGAAATCGACCGCATCACCAATGTGACCCAGTACAACACGCAGACACTGCTCGATGGTCAGATCGGCTCTTTTGGCGCAGCAGGCAGCGGATCGTGCATACTGCATATTGGTCCCAATTCCTCGTCCAATGATCAGTTCACGGTCACCATCAACGGCACATCGATTGGCGCCATGGGTCTTACCAGCTCAAGCATTACCACGCAGATGCGCGCCAACAGCGCCCTTACCTCAATCGACGTTGCGCTCGGTTCGATCAACCGGCTGCGCAGCGATCTTGGCGCCTATGTCAACCGTCTCGAGCACGCCATCAACAATCTGGATAACCAGGAGCACAACACGCAGGCTGCCGAGTCATTGATACGCGATGTGGATTTTGCGTCAGAGACCTCGCAGTTCACACGGAACCAGATCCTCACGCAATCGGCGACCGCCATGTTGGCCCAGGCTAACGCGATCCCGCAGAACGTGCTGACGCTGCTCCAGTAACGGCGAGTATTCGATACGCAGGTACAGCGTAGTGAAAGGCGTCTCCTCTGGCAATGGAGGAGATGCTTTTTATTGTTTTTTGGATCAGTGGAGGCGGAGGGAATCGGGCCACTCTTTCCAGAAGCCCCGGTCGTTTGTCCTGGCATCCTGTTCAAGGGCCAAAAACGCATCCTTGTGTATGAAGGGATAGTTCCGGTAAACCAGGGCCATGCCTTCGCGGAGCATGACCTGATTTATCATGAGCGTATCATCCACAAAAACATAGGCGAGGAGCCTGCCGTAGCGATCGCGTTTTTCCCTGTCGAATTCGAGCCGCACTTTTTTTCTCAGCGCTATTTTTTTCGCGAAATTCTTCGCGATGCGGCCCTCGGCTTTGATCGTCTGTTCCGAGACATTCCGGGCGCGCGCATCATAGGTGAGCTTGGACGAGGGAGCTATTTCTGACGCGTCAATGCCGATGAGACGCACGCGTTCGCCATTACTCAATTCAAAGGTGTCGCCGTCGATAATATTTTTAACAAAAAGTGAATTTGCTCCTGCGGCTATCAGGAAACAGAAGAGAAAAGCGCCACTACTCCACGGCAACCGGGAGCTGGCCATTAGTAAGGGCCCTGGACGCCGCGGTTTTTTTGCAGCCGCTTGTTTTGTTTCGCGCGTTCCTTGTTCTGTACATGGCCATCGTTTGTCTCTGAGAAGAAGTGTTCGTTGCTGCCGTCCCGTTTTGCCACAAAATAGAGCATGGTTGTCTCCAAGGGGTGCATGGCCGCGTAGAGGGCCCGCGCGCCCGGGTTGCATATGGGGCCTGGCGGCAGACCCCGATAGATCCGTGTGTTGTAGGGCGAGACCATGGCCAGATCACGGACAGTGAGTGGCTCAGTATATTTTTTTACCGCGAAACGGACCGTGGGGTCCGCGCCCAAGGGTATGCGCCTGGCAAGCCGGTTGTAAAACACACCGGCTATGAGTTCCCGCTCACCATCGACCGCGGCTTCAGCCTCAACAATGGAGGCCATGGTCACAATCCGGTGGCGTGAATATTTTCTGGTAATGGGCGTCTCTGTGTATTGCTCGCGGAATTTTTCCTCAAAGCGTCTGAGCATAATCTTGATGATCTGTTCAGCAGAGGCGTCCCAGTCAAAGAGATAGGTGTCGGGAAAGAGATACCCTTCGAGCGATCCCGCGGGAACTCCGCACGAACGGGCAAAGGCGCTGTCGCAGACCAGGGCCATAAAGGCGGCTGAATCGATCTCCATGGTACGTTTGAGCATGGAGGCGATCTGCCAGGCCATGTATCCTTCGGGGACTACCAGATGGTTCCGATATACGCTCCCGCGTACCATGGCGTCGAGAATATCCTCAATAGATAGATGGTTGTTTAACTTATAGCGTCCTGCCTTGAGCTTGGAGGGGGCTCCCTTGAGAACGGCCACGAGTTTGAATTGAAGAGGTGACTGGATAATGTCCTGTTTGTCGAGTTTTGCCACTATCTGGTTGAGCCCCATGCCTTTTTTAACAGTCACAAACGACTCACTATAGGGCTTTTGTATTGCTCGTTTCTTTAATTCGTGCGTTATGAAGACCCCGCACGCAAGGAGCGCCGCCAGTCCCGCAAGCGCCAGGGAATACAGGAGCCTGAAAAAGAAGGGCCATCGATAAAACGGGAAGAGGAAGACATAGAGGCAGTAGCCAAGGACCATGAAGCACGCCATGACCATGGCGAGCATGATGTCGTACAAGTGGCAGAGGAGTCGTACCATCATTTATTTCCTAACAAGCCGGTTGCAGTCTCGAAAACAATGTGCGCCGGAATCGCGGTGAGACAGACTGGATCGCCGCATTTTGGCATGGCGCTCATATAGTAGCACGGCCGGCATGGACAATTCGCATATACCGCACTAAATCTGCCTGGCGGGGTCCATTTTTTTTCACTGGTGGGCCCGAAAATGCCCACAGTGGGCACTCCCATGAGAGCGGCGCAGTGCATGGGGCCGGTGTCGTTCGCAATGCACAAGTCCATCTGTTTCAGGGCCGCTGCCAGGACCGGTATGGTGGTCTTTCCCGCGCAATTGACCAGCGGTATGCCGGGTGCCAGCGTGCGCAATGTATCGACAAGAACAGCTTCTTGTTTATCACCAAAGATAAAAAACTGTACAGGTCCAGTTGAAGTCCAGAGCTTCATGAGCTCCGCAAACCGTTCAAGCGGCCATTTTTTCTCGGGCCAGTTGGGACTCGATCCTGGCACAAGGGCGACCTTAAGAGGTTGTCCATCACGAGGTCCAGTGAGGATCTTCGCCTGATCTATTTCGGATTGAGTAATGGCAAAGGTAATGGGCAGCGGTGTCTCCTCCGCAATGGCAAGCGGCTGCACAAGGGAGAAAAAGCAGCGCCACTCAGGTTTGTTCTGGGGCCGTGCTGCCGCAAAACGATAGAATGAGGCGCGCAGTTTTTTTGTGGTAAATCCCGCGCTGAATTGCCTGCCGCACACCAGGCCGAGCAGCGTGGTGAAACGGTAATAAACGTCGCAATCAATCAGTATATCATAGCGTACGCGCCAAGCAACAATGAAATGGCCGGCAATACGGGCCAAGGAAAATATTTCATGCACACCGCCTAGGCCCGATACCGGCAGTATGACCACTGTGTCCACAGCGGGTGAGCGTTCAAACACAGTCGCACTCCGTTTGCTTGCCATGACCGTAAGGGTTGCCTGGGGGTATTTTTTCCTGAGCGCCTGGAGCATAAAGAGTGAGAGCAGGGAATCGCCCAGACAGCAGAGCTTCACGACAAGGATGGAACGTATTGGGAGTGTGAATTTTGGTTTTTTCGGGAAAAGAGAAAACCAGGCATATACGGGCGCAAGCGCAATACACAACGCGGTATCAGCGTATTTGAAAAAGCGGTTACGCGTTTTCATAGGGTGTGCGCCAACTCCCGGTAGAGGGTTGTGATTGCCTGGACATGTTTTTCAAGCGCAAAGCGCTCGGCAGCATCAGCCGCTCCGGCGCCGCCCAGGTTTTGCCGCAGGACTGGATTATCCGCTAATCCAGTGATTGCCGCGCCAAGGGCCTCCGCGTTTCTTTCTTTGACCAGGAGACCGGTTTTTCCATGCTCAATGATCTCCGAAGGGCCTGCGGCGTCAAAGGCAATGACCGGGGTATTGCACAGCATGGCCTCGACCAGGGCGCGGCCAAATGGTTCGTTTTCTGAAGCGAGCACAAAGATGTCAGCGGCCGCGAAAAGACCCGCGACATCATCGCTGAACCCGGTGAAGATGACCTTGTCTCCAATGCCAAGGCCTTGGGCCTGTTCTTTCAGGAGCGCGGGCCACTCCTGGCCGCCGTAGGCCGCGTTGCCGGCAATGACAAGCCAGTATTCATTGGTTTTTATCAAAGGGACCATTGCCTTTAGGAGTATCTGATGGCCTTTCCATGGTACAAGGCGGCCCACAGTGAGCACCACAGTATGGTGTTCGGGAACGCCCAGGCTGGAGCGTACTTCAGCGCGGGTGCGCGCGGGTATAAGAGGTGCAAAACCGTTGTAGATGACGCGCGTCCGTTGTTTTAGGCCGGGAGGCAGCGCTTCCTTTACGGCGTTTGATATGGCGATGAGCGAGGCATTGGTGAGTGCGGCGCACATGCGCATTGCAGCGAGCCCTACTGAGCGCGGGGGCAGAATGTCGCGCATATGCATGACCACGCGTACTCCTGTTCCGGCAGCGGCGAGCGCGCCCAGAACATGGGACTTCGGATTGTTAGTGTGCACGATGGACGCGTTGGTATTTCGTATCGTCTGCCGTAGTGCGCGTATTTGGCGCAGCAAGGGTGCGAAAAGCATGAGGGCCTGAAAAGAGGCGGCAACGGAGTTGTCCCTGCGAAGGCCGGTAAGTGTTGGACCCGGCGCGAGCTCTATAACCCGTAGATTAAGCGCGTGCGCTCGGACCGAAAGGGCGCCGGTCCCAAAGGTGATCAGCGTTGCGCCGTACTCGGCTGGGTCAAGCGAACTGGCCAGAGCAAGCAGCGAAAGTTCGGCGCCGCCCAGGTCGGTTGAATAATTTATAAACAGAATGCGGGTCATGCAACGCCGTGTCAGAGGACTGTTGCGAAAATACGCGCCTCAACAAAAAGGTCAAAAAGGTCATTGTCCAGCTTGCCCTGTTTTACCTCAATGGCGAGGATGTCGAGCGCTTTTTCCGCGGGCATGGCTTTTTTATAGGGGCGGTCGCTGGCTGTCAGTGCGTCGAAAATATCAGCAATGGTCATGATGCGCGACTGCACCGGAATATCGGTTGTCCGCACCTGCCGGGGATAGCCCGAACCGTCCACTTTTTCATGGTGCATATAGGCAATGGCGGGCACGCTTTTAAGGTCTTCGGTCCAGGGAATTTTGCTCAGGAACTTGAAGGTATGGGTGACATGGCTTTCTATTTCAACGCGCTCGTCCTCGGACAGGCTGCCCCGTTTTATCGAAAGGCGCTGGATTTCCTGCGGGGTCAGCAGCTCAATGCGGCTGCCTTTGTGGTTGAAGACCATCTGTCCGATCTGCTGGATTTTTTCAAATCCGCCCTCCTCGAGCACTGTTGGTTCGTTGGCTTTGAGGATAAAGGTGAAAAAGGCGTCGATCTCCGACAGTCTGCGCGCCATTTCCTGGTCCAGGTTTTCCATGTGTTCCTGGGCCACCTTGTTGCCATAGGCGAGGAGGAAATCGTTTTTCTTTTTCATGTACTCGTTTTCAACGTATTTCTTGATGATTTCGTACCGGCAGTTGATGGTGTCGAGTTCAAAGGGATACAGCTTTTTGGCCTTTACCAGCACGTTTTCCCTGACGCCGATTTTTCCGAAGTCGTGCAACAGGGCGGCGTATTTGATCTCCCGCACCTGCTGTTCTGAAAAGGTGATGGTTGCGTAGGGACCTTTATCCACCTTGTTGATTGCCTGGGCCATGCCCACGGACAGCGTTGCCACTCGCTCCGAATGGCCCGACGTGGTGGGGTCCCTGGATTCAATGGCCGTTACTGACGCGCGGATAAATCCTTCGAAGAGGTGGGTGATGTCCTGGTAAAGACGCGCGTTGTCGAGCGCAACGGCCGCCTGGCCCGCGAGAGACACGGCAAGGGATTCGTCGTTCTGGGTATAGATTCTCACGTATTTGTCGAAATCGGCCTCTTCCATGAGCTTGATGCGGGGGTTCACCTTTTTGTTGATGAGCTGCACCACGCCGATGATCTCGTCCTTGCTGTTTTTCATGGGAACGGTAAGCATTGACTTGGTATGGTATCCCGAGGCCTCGTCGATGTTCTTGTTCCATGAGTAGGTCGCGTCCTTGGGAAGAAAGTGGACGTCTTCGATATTGATGATTTCACCTGTGAGCGCCACGGAGCCGGAGATGCTCTTGTTGCTGATGTCCATGGTAAACTCGGTAAAGGCCACGTCCCGCGACTGGTTCTTGCTGATTTTAAAGTGGAGTTTTCTCTCGCGTGATGAACCGCTGAGGCTGGAAAGCGATTTCTCCTCGTTTATGACCAGGTAAAGGCTGCCCGCATCGCTGCTGGTGATTTCCATGCACTTCTCGAGGATGAGCGAGAGGAGTATGTCAAGATCGTGCTCGCTGTTGAGTGACGCGCCGATACGGTTGAGTTCCGCGAGGTTTTTTTGAGCGATATAGATCTGTTTTTGCAGGTTTGAAAGCTCGCGGCGCTGTCGGTAGTCGATGTGCGCGCGGAGCAGGGCAAAGGAGAGCTCTTTTTCAGCCGGATTTTCCCTGAACCAGTGTTGAATCAGCTCATAATCAAGAAGGTCGGTCGATATCTCCTGGTCGCCAGCCACCAGGAAGAACCTGACCCGGAAATAGGAGGTGGTGTCCGTGGGAAATTGATTGAACTGGTTTTTGTCTAGAAGGAGAATGTTGAGCTTCTCGTTGTCGAGTACCGTGGTGACGACATTTCCCTCGGGGAGTTCGATGAATTCAAAGCCAGTGCCGCACATGCCTTTGAGTGTGGCAAGATTGAGGCTTGAGCGGGAAAGGCAGTGAATGAACCTGATGGTTTCAACCGGGTTTTCGCTCATAGGGTACGGATACGCATGGGCCGTTTTTTAGGGGCCGACTTTTAGTCCCACTGGTACGGAGTGTTGTCGGGATTGCGTATGTCCTTGTTTTTGAGTTGTTTCCTGATCAGCTCCTTACCCTGTTCGATAATGGCTTCGCGGTCTTGGGTTTCAGCCTCAAACCAGACCTCGCTTTCCGTACCAATCCGGTAGCAGGCTTTATCGCCAATGACTATATTGCCGAACATGACCATGATTGAGGTTTTTTTCCCATCAACGATCAGGTTTTTGATCCACCAGAAGCCCTTGCCGCTGTCGTGGCCATGGCGGGATTTTGTCGCTAGAATGTCGTCCATAATTGTTCATCCAGAATATACATTTTTCAAGGTGTTGTGCGCAGCCGGGAATCAAATTCTCGGTAGGCCGCCAGGATATCGCGATGCAGGGAAGCGGTAAAAGTATGCTTATCCATTGGTTTTGCCTTGGAAAGGTCAACGGGCTCAAAGATCTTCAGATATATGGGACCTCCCTTTATCCGGTATCCATTACCTTCGAATTTCCTTCTACCGCCGCAGATGCAGACCGGAACCACGATGCTTTCCGTGGCAAATGCAAAGCGCAGGCTGCCGGTTTTGAAGGGCGCTACGGTGCTTTCTTTGTTCCGGGTCCCTTCGGGAAAGATGAGGAGCGTATGGACCTGGGCGTGCTCCGCGGCCTTGTTAAGGGTGTCGAGGGACTGGCGCATGTTCTCGCGGTCGATGAAAAGGCCGCCAAAGGTCCGTATCCAATACCCAAGGACCGGAATGCGGCTGAGTTCCTTCTTTGCAATGAACCCCACGGGAACTTCCATGGTTCCCATGACCACGGGAATGTCGAGAAAACTTTCATGGTTTGATATGATTGCCGTGGGCCTGCCTGTGGGTATTTTTTTCAGGTTCTCAGCGCCTTCGACCACAAGCGTACCCCGCGTGAGCCGCAGGACATAGGCAAGAAACCATCTGGTCAGCGGCAAAAGCGAGGCGTGTGCCCTGGGAGGACTTACCAGATGCAGGATCATATACTTGATACCGGTCCTGACCACGGTAAAATAGACCCTGATAGCGGCGATAAGGGTGTAGAGCATAGTAGTCGGCAGCGGGCAGTTGGCAGCAGACAGTGGCAGTAAAAGTGTCCTCACCGCCTGCTGACGGCTATCTGCTACCCGCTATTTTTTATATACTTTCTCCGGATCGAACAATTTGTTCCCGTCCGTAACAATGGCGCCGTTGTTTTCAACCTTGTATGAAAAGCACGATTCCCAGCCTTCGTGACAGGCTCCGCCCTTTTGTTCGACCTTGAAGACAACCGCGTCGCCATCGCAATCAAAACGGATTTCTTTCACGAATTGGAAGTTGCCCGACTCTTCGCCTTTGAGCCAGATTTTTTTCCTGCTCCTGCTCCAGTAGGTCATTTTTCCGGTTTCAATGGTCATCTTCAGGGTCTCGGCGTTCATGAACGCGCACATGAGCACTTGGCCTGTTTTCCAGTCCTGTACTATGGCTGTCAGCAGGCCATTGCTGTCGAACTTGGCTTTTTCGAGATAGGTCATATTATTTCCTCACGTGTCCTTTACCCACTACCACCCATTTATATGTTGTCAAATCATACGCGCCCATGGGGCCGCGCGCGTGGATTTTGTCCGTTGATATGCCGATTTCCGCTCCCAGCCCGTATTCACCGCCGTCCGAAAAACGTGTGGAGGCGTTCCACATGACCGACGACGAATCGACCCGCGCAAGGAACTCCTGTGCGCGCTTTTTGTTCCTAGTCACAATTGCGTCAGTATGGTGCGATGAATATTTTGTTATGTGGTCAATTGCTCCTTGGACGCTGTCAACCACTTTCACGTTCATGATTAAATCCAGGAATTCGGTGTAATAGTCGGCCTCGCGCGCAACAGCCATGCCCGGTACCAGGCTGCGGCTTCTTGCGCATCCCTTCAAGGTAACGCCTTTTTCCATGAGCGCCTTAAGAATCCGCGCACTGGTTTTCTTGTCCAGTTTTGCGTCGAGCAGTAATGTCTCGGCCGCGTTGCAGACGCCCGGGCGCTGTACCTTGGCATTTACCGCAATACGCTGGGCCATTGCAGGGTCAGCATAGCGGTCGATATAGACATTACACACGCCTTTGTAATGTTTCAATACTGGAATACGGGCGTTTTCCATTACCGTGCGGATGAGATGTTCTCCGCCCCGGGGAATGGCAAGATCAATACACTCGGTCTGGCGCACAAGCAGGGGAATGGCTGCCCGGTCGGTTGTTTGGACAAGCTGGACCGTGTCTGTAGCAACCCCTGCGCTCCTGAGCGCCTTCCTGAAAATAGTGACAAGCGCGTTGTTTGACCAAAAGGCCTCTTTGCCCCCGCGTAAAATGACCGCATTACCCGCTTTCAAGCACAACGCGGCTGAATCGATTGTGACATTGGGCCGTGATTCGTAGATGATGAGCACTACGCCAATGGGAACCCGGACTTTTGCGATATGCAAGCCATTGGGCCGCGTCCGGGCCTCGTACTGCATGCCCACGGGATCTTCCTGAGCGGCAACTTCGCGCAGGCCTTTTACCATGGTATTGATTCTCGTATCGGTCAGCGTAAGCCGGTCTACCATGGTCCCGGACAGGCCGGCCTTTCGTGCGGCAACAATATCCCGCGCATTGGCGGTTGCGATCATTTTTCTTTCCGCAATAAGCAGCGCAGCGGCCTTGTGCAAGACCCTGTTTTTCACCAGGCTGGGCGCGGCATAGACTGTCTCCGCCGCCTTTTTAGCTCTGCGTGACAAGGACGCAATTTCGTTTTCAAGGCTCATATTTTGTCCTTCCGGCGGCTTGGCACAAAGAGCGTGCCTATGTCTTTTCCCGCTATAATGGATTCGAGCGTGTGCTCATCCGAACCCGAGGCGATTACCACGGCAATGCCAGCCTCAACAGCCATGCGCGCCGCGGAAATTTTTGTCTGCATGCCGCCTATCGCGGTAATCTTGTCTGTGCCTTTTGCCAGGCTGATAATGGTATCGTCAATTCCACGCACCAGGGCAATACGCTTTGCCAAGGGATCGCTTTTAGGGTTTTTGTCGTACAAGCCGTCAGTATCGGTCAGAATGACCAGGAGGTCCGCATCCGCGGCCAGGGCCACATAGGCCGAGAGCGAATCATTGTCGCCAATGCTCGTTTTCAACTCCTCGGTTGAAACCGTGTCATTTTCATTCACAATGGGAATTGCCTTGAACTCAAAGAGCTTGTTGAGGGTGTGGCGCACATTCAGGGCGCGCTCGCGCACATGGATGTCTTCTGCCGTGAGCAGCACCTGGCCAATGGCACAACCGTGGCGCCTGAAGCAGTCTTCGTACATGTGCATGAGACGGCTCTGACCCATGGCCGCCAGGGCCTGACGTTCGTCGAGTTTTTTTGGATAGTTTGACGAACCGATTATGCCTAGGCCAATTCCCACGGCGCCTGAAGTGACCAGAATGGCCTCGCGGCCGCTTTTCCTGAGCGCGGCGATCTGGGTGGCGACGCGTTTTATCTTCGCGGGATCCACATGGTTGTCGCTGTCGGTCAGCAGCGATGTGCCGACCTTGACCACGATCCTGCGCGTCTTATCAAGATGCATTCTGTCCACTAGGCCTCCGTACGGATATATTGTGTTCTAAAAGATACTCTTTTATTTGCGCGATGGTAAATTCTTTGAAATGAAAAATGGAGGCCGCAAGGGCGGCATCGGCCTTGCCTTCGGAAAAGGCGGCAAGAAAATGCGCGGGAGCGCCGCAGCCGCCCGAGGCAATGATTGGTACGCGAACCGCGTCGGACACGGCCCGGGTAAGGGGCAGGTCATAGCCGTCGCGGGTGCCGTCGCGGTCCATGGAGGTGAGCAGGATTTCCCCTGAGCCGAGAGAGACCGCCTCCTGTGCCCATGCTAGGGCGTCAATGCCCGTGGGTGTGCGTCCGCCGTGGATGAAGACCTCAAAGCCCGAGACTGTCGCTCCAGAGCGTTTGGCGTCTATGGCCGTGACAATGCACTGATCGCCGAACATCTCCGCGCCCTGCCGGATGAGGTCCTTATTTTTGACCGCGGCGGTGTTCAACGAGATTTTATCGGCCCCTGCCTTAAGAATGGTTCGTATGTCGTCGATGGTGCGTATGCCGCCACCCACGGTAAAGGGGATGTAGACCTGTTCCGCGACCCTGCGCACCATGTCGAGGGTGATGTCGCGGCTGTCGGAGCTGGCCGTAATATCGAGGAAGACCAGCTCGTCAGCCTGCTCGGCGTCGTAAATTTTCGCCTGTTCCACGGGATCGCCCGCGTCGCGCAGGTTGACGAAGTTGATGCCTTTGACCACGCGGCCCTTGTCCACGTCGAGGCAGGGGATGATCCTTTTTGCCAGCACCTTACGCTCCTTTCAAAAGGGCCATGACATCGCGCACGGTAAAGGCGTTATCGTAGATGGCCTTGCCTGCGATGAATCCCGTGACCCCGTGCGGTTCGAGCGTGATGATGTTCTTGATGTCGATGAGTGAACTGATACCGCCCGATGCGATTATATTCAACGCGGTTTTTTCGGCCATGGTCTTGGTTTCGGCGATATTGGGGCCAGTCATGGTGCCGTCGCGCAAAATGTCGGTATAGACAATGGAGGTAATTCCCAGTCGTTTGATCGACAAGGCGAGTTCCTCGGCCATGACGGAAGTCTTTTCGGCCCATCCCTTAATGGCCACATTGCCCTTGTGCGCGTCAATGCCCACCAGCACCTTTTCGGCGCCATGGGCCAGGACCGCCTGTTGCACCAGAGTGGGATTTACGATAGCCGCAGTGCCGATGATGATGCGCGCCACACCCAGGTCGAACAGCGCCTCAATGTCGGCCATGTTCCTAATACCACCGCCTACTTCAACCGGTATGGCAACCGCGCGGGTAATCTCCCTGATGGTGGCGAGGTTTTTTCCCGCGCCGCTGAATGCGCCGTCAAGGTCGACCACGTGGATGCCGCTGGCACCCTCGTCCGCAAATGTGCGGGCAGTATCGGCAGGGGCCGCGCTATAATTGGTGCGCTTGTCCTTAAGGCCCTGATAGAGGCGCACGCAGTGGCCATCCATAAGGTCTATTGCCGGAAAGAATTCCATGGTTGTCCCTTGTCTTGTGTATTAAAAATTATGGCCTATTGACACATAGATTGTCTTCGACAGCGTTTGCGCATACGCCTGGTTATTTACCAGCACGGGCATGGACACTGTCACCTGAGCCGGGCCAACCTTGGGAATGTCCATGGCCAAGGCTGCGCCCACGCCTTTGAACGATTCCTCGGCAATGGCCGCGCCCAGTTGGTTCCACGCGAAATCCGCCTTGGGCCAGGTTTTTCCCGCGTTTGCCACAAGGAAGAGATAGGAACTCCGCGGCAGCCGCAGCCGGTATGCGAGCCGGCCGATCATAAGAATATCGCCGGTAAAGGCTTGTTCGGCATACCCGTAGAGGGGAAAAGAGTTGTTGAAGGCCAAGTTGTCGTTCATCTTTAATTCGGTGGAACCGCCCATGTAGTTTTTTACCGGATCGGGAAGCGCCACATCGGAAAGGGACATGAATAGGGCGGGCAAAAGCGCGTTGTTTTCTGACAACGGCAGCACATTGGCCGCGGTGAGCGTGAAATTAAAAAAGGCCTGGTGTTGGCCAATGATATCGAGACCCAGGTCGATAGAACTAAACACATCAAAACCCCGGCTGGGAAAATCAACTTTGTCGTAGGTGTCGAATTCAGTACGGATGGAAAAGACGCGCAATCCCTTTCCATACGAGTTTATGGGCCCAAAGTCAATTTCCTCTTGGTTACTCTTGTAGTGTTCGAGATAGAAGAGGTACGACAGTTTGCCCATGCGGCCGATCTGGTGGGCCAGTGTGAACATGGTACCCAGCTTTCGGAGCATATTAAACGAGTAGAGCGTTGAATCATTCACATCGACAGTAAACTTCCTGTCGCGGTAGTAGTAGACCTTGCTTTCGGCAGCCAGGAAGGTCTGGAAAATCCGGTCGGTTTTAAGACTAAGAAGGTATTTTTCCCTGCGAAGACCATATTGGAGCCTGCCGGTGAGGGCGTACCCGCGATGCGCAAAATTGAGCGCCTTGAAACGCAGGAAGCCTTCGAGCATGCGGACGTTATCATAGCGTGCGCCCGCTTGAAAAACCTGGAAGGGCCTTTCCTCTACTTTGACATTTAGCGCTATGTCGTCCGCTTTTTCGTCGAGGGTGATATAAACATGAGAAAAAAGGCCTGTGGCATAGAGGGCGCGGATGTCGCGGAGAGCGTCCGCAATGGAGAACCGTTTTCCCGCGAGCATGGACATCTCGCGCGTAATAATGGATTCATTGGTCCGTGTGTTGCCCTCAACGGCTATTGATTGTATGCGTCCCTCGCCGATGATAATGCGCAGCGTACCCGCCTCGGCCCGCATCTCCCGTACGCCGCCCAGCGCATACCCCTTTTCCGCATAGGCGCTGGTAATCGCCTTGCATCCTTCTTCCGCGCGCACGCGGTTGAGCGGCATGCCCGCCTTGAGAGGAAAAAGCGCTTCGAGTGCGCTGTCGGGAAAAACCGTGTTGCCCACAAATTCGATTTTACGTATAGACTCATGTTCCCTGATGCTGAATTCGAGCGCACATTCGCTTGAAGCCAGAGTGTCGACGACCACCCAAACCGAATCGAACCATCCAGAATTGTACAAGCTGCGCGCTGCCTGGCGCACTCGCTCCTTTGACACGGTCTGCTCCGGCTCAAGGTTGAGCAGAGGAAAGATGTCGTTGAAGGCGGTGAGTTTCAGATTGTTGATCTTAATGCTTTGAATGGTGATTGCACCTGTGTCCGCGGTTTTGACCGCGCTTAACCGGGCAATTTCTTTGCGAATATCGGTCATGCGCTGCATGGCAATGAGTTCACCCTCGCTTATAAGACGCGTAATATCGTCAAAATCCGCTGACCCGTGGCGGCCCAGCTCGGGATTTATCACAATGGCGGAATCACGCACAGGCCGGTTTTCCTGGCTAATGAGGCAGATTGCCACGATCTGGTCGATGAAGGATATTGGGTTTGTCAACTCTTCTTCGGTATACAGGACCGGTTTCACATCAACGGCAATAATGACCTCCGCGCCCATGCTTTTTGCCACGTCAATGGGAAGAATGTTCATGAACCCGCCGTCGACCAGCTGCCGGTTGTTGAGGGTAAACGGAGTGAATACAAAGGGGACAGCGAGCGAGGCGCGCATTGCCTCGGCCAGGCATCCCTTGCCCAGTACGACCATTTTCGCCGATACCAAGTCCGTGGCAACCGCGCGGAATTTGCGGGGAAGATTGTCGAAATTGAATCCTGAGGCGTAATCGAAACCAATGGTTTTCTCGAGAAACAGCGAAATGAGCTGCTGACCCGAGGTGAGCGCCGTGGGCAGCATGATTTCCCCGCCGGTAAATCGGAACTCCAGAATATAGTCTTCCTCGCCCTTTTTCTGGGTGAAAAATTTGTCCCTGCGTTCAGCTTCGGCCGCGAAGATTTTTTTCCAGTTCACCGAAAGGGCCATTTGTTCGAGTTCCTCACCCGTGATACCGGTCGCGTAGAAACCGCCGATGGCGCTGCCCATACTGGTGCCCACTACCACATCTGGGTAGATGCCTTCGCGTTCGAGCGCCTTGATGACGCCGATATGGGCGAAACCGCGCGCACCGCCGCCGCACAATACCAAACCGACAACGGGTTTTTTTTCGCGATAGAATTTTACCGGCCCCAGCGCGCCAACAAGGGTGTCGGCAGCAGGATCGGGGATGGAAAAGCCGCAGCAGAGCAGTGCGGAAAGCAGAATGGCGGCGCAGATTTTCATAGGGAATAAAAATACATTCTTGGCCAATGAAATTTATACCATTTTCGCGTTAGAATAGGTGTTTTTCCACCAACGTCCGTATGGTACTGTCAAGGTCTGCATAGTGCATGGCTGTTTTTCCATCGGCGCGTAGGGCGCTTTTTTTGCTGAAATTAATGAAATAATGGGAACGGTCTGGAAGCACGGCAATGGCGGTGGGGTTGTTATGGAAGGTAGGCATGTATTCGCTGCAGGTGCGCAATCTATCTTTGGGAACAGGGGACAATAAAGAAAAGCCATCAATCGGCTTCACAGGCTTCAGGGCAAGCAGTTCGAGTGTTGTGGCAAAGATATCTATCTGGCTTACCGGCGCCTGTTCTTGCAGGGCAATCGCGTCATAACTTTCGCCGGGCATGAAAATAATGAGCGGGTTGTGCACAATAAAGTCAGAATAGCCGTCGTTGAACATGCCCTCTTTGCCGCCCAGGTTTTGGCCATGGTCGGGAGTGAAAAAAATCCACGAACCAGGATACCGGCCGAACACCTCATGGTACAGGCCGTTGAGAAAGGCGTCGGTATAGACGATTGTATTGTCAAACGCATTGATACAATTGCTGCTTTCCTCGGGCAGAAAGACCTTGTGTTCTCTTGGACTGTGGGTGCTGTAGGGATAGTGGCTGCCGTCCATCTGCACGGTGAGGAAAAAGGGCGGCTTGCAGGCGTTCAGAAAGGGTATAACGGCCTTTTCAAGAACAACCAGATCGTCAGCGCCCTTGCGCACGTCGACCCGGGGATCGTACCGCGAACCGTCCGCATAGGTGTCCACGCTTTTATCAACGAGTATTTTATCAAGATGCCCCCATTTGAAATCCTGCGCCGAGAAAAGGGCCGTGGCATAGCCGCGCGCTTTTGCATAGGTGAACATGGTAGGATAAGTATAAAATGCGCCATGCGGATCCGGACCCTGCAGGCCGGTGCATAAATACGGGATGCTCAAACGAGTTTTTGTGCCAATAGAAACCGCGTTTTTGAGCGCCACAAGCTTTTTTTCTTTTTCGAGCGCGTTCAGGTTGGGTGTTGTATTGCGCTCATACCCGTATATACCCATGTGCGACAGGACTGTTGACTCGCCAATGACCCAAATAATATTGGGCAATGATGCGGGCGTGTTGATTGGCATTGGCACATCGGGCCGTTCGACCTTGAAGGTGCTGGCTTTTCGCGCAACGCTTTCGACCAGCGTGCCATAGTAGGCAATGGGGCTGGTCTGGAACAGAGTGACCGAATACCAGCCAAAAACACTGTGGGCAAGCACGCCGGTAAAAAGGGCGCCATGAACAAACGCGGGCCAGGTTGTGCGCGGCCGATGGCCGGAGACCAGGACAGTGAAGGCAAAAAGAGACAAGACAATCGCAATCGCTATGCGGACAGGGTCCGCTGTCTCTATATAGAGCTGAAAGGTCATGAGCGGGTTTTCTTTGACAAAGCCAAAGCCAAAAGGGGTGACGAAGTTTTTATATATGCCGAAATAGGAGGCCTGGTTAATGACCGGAAGAAAAACAAGGCAGAAGCCCGCGATTTGAAGCGCCCTGTTCCGCACCAGAAACCGCGCTGTCAGCCAGACAAGAGAGACAAGACCTATAAACGAGATACAATAATTGACGATGAAACGTATGCCGGTCACATTGTCCTTGAGCCAGGGAATATCGCGGACAACCAGGAGATCTATACCGCAGAAGAGGATTAGAAAAAAGGCAAAGGACCATTGCCGGAGTTTGCCCGGAAGCGTGAACATGAAGGAGAATATAGGTATCGTCAATATTCAAGGACAACTGGGTAGTATGGGTATGATGTATTTTGGTGCGACGCTGTTTTATATTGTACTTCATGGGAAAAACTATTTTTGCCTGGAGCAGCGGGAAGGACTCAGCGCTGGCCCTGCACGCATTGCATCAGCAGCAGGAACATGAGATCGCCGCGCTTCTCACCACAATGACCGGGGAATATGACAGAGTGAGCATGCATGGGGTTCGCAAGACCCTTGTCGAGGAGCAGGCACAGTCTCTCGGGTATCCTCTTGATATTGTCTGGATACCCAAAGGTTGTTCAAACGACGACTATGAGGCTAATATGAGAACCTGTCTTGAAAAACACAAGCAGCAGGGGGTAACAGCGGTCGCATTTGGAGATATTTTCCTCGAAGACCTTAAGAAATATAGGGAGGAAAACCTTGACCGGATTGGTTTGCGGGCGCTGTTCCCGATTTGGAAAAGAAATACGCGCGAACTTGCGGAGACTTTCATTGCATCGGGGTTTGAAGCTGTAGTGACCTGCGTGGACACGAAGTGTCTTGATGCTGGTTTTTGCGGTAGAAGTTTTAATAACGTGTTTCTCGCGAATTTACCAGGCAGCGTTGATCCGTGCGGTGAGAATGGGGAATTTCATACGTTTTCCTATGCAGGGCCGATATTCGAAAAGAGGATAGCATTCAACACAGGCGAAAAAGTCTTACGCGATGAACGGTTTTGTTTTTGTGATTTACTGCCCGGGTGACGCCCTTTTATTGTGGTGAGTGCCTTCTGCACGGAAAATGAGTCAATGGCTCTTTCCGGTGTATTTTTCACCCAACCTTCCAAATAAAGAAACCGCTAAATACAAAAATTTCAATAATAGATAAAGTTGATTATTTTTAACCACCCCATAGATTATCCCTTATCTTTTAAGCGATTAAAATACAGTAAATATCACCCGGCCCGAAAATTGCTTGATTCTTAAAATAATAAAAGGGAGGATTGATGTCTATTCTCAAAAACATTCTTGCTTTTTGTCTTTTCCTGACTTTGCCAGCGTTGGCCTTGGTCGACACCTCAGCTTATCGAATCAGCTTTGACGTACCCTTGGACACCAGTTTTATCGTATTGGATACTTTTGACGTGACTATTCATGTCTATGATCAGATTAATGCGCCTTATTCCGGGGCAACACCCGTTCTAACGGTTCGAGTCCCGGGTAATGGCGGCGGCACCATATTACTTAATGGCGTAACAATGACGGACAACGAAGATGGGTCTTATACTTATAAGGATGTGAACCTGAGCGCCCATGATAGCTCAATCATCGAGTTTCGCGTCCGTGTGAATGTGGAAGGAACAAACCTGGAGGATCGGATTTTTGTTTTTCATCATAGCGGCCCCAATCCCGCTGGCGCTAATGCAGCCTGGAAACTGGAGTTTGAGAATCCCTCTCCCGTTATTTCTTCAGACACGACCAAGCGAGTTTTCGCGGTCCTATATAATGCCGCAGGCGAGCCTTGGGCCGGACAGACGGTCTCCATTGCTATAAGCACCTCCACGGGAACGGCCGTGGGGAGTTCCGGAACCATGGCAGATTCAGGAGACGGACGCTACGCATATGTTTTAAACGGTGCTCTGCTGACCGCAGGCAGCGATTATGTCATCCGCATTCAGCAGGGACTTCAAACGTCCATCCGCCGTTCCCTATTCGTGGAAGCGTATAGCTCGTTTGCCCTGCCTGAACTCATCATCGGCGATCCAACTACCAACCGGCGGCCCGCTTTCCGCTGGCATCCGGTATTTGGGGCTGAATCCTACACTATCCAGATTGACACCCTCCATGGCTTTGGCAGCCCCTTTATATCGGTTCCCCTGAATGACACGAGTTATGCACCCCTCATCAATCTGCCAATCGACACACTCTATTGGCGGGTCAGCAGCAACTTGGCGCCCACCCGCTACGCCTCGGCCATCCAGGTCATTCTCGACGGCAGCGTCCCTGTGCTGATTGCCTACGAACCAGATCCCACGCAGGACCGCCGTCCCACCTTGACTTGGCATGCAGTCGCGGGCGCCGCCTCCTACACCATAGAGATCGATACCTTGGGAAATTTCGCAGCACCATTCATCACTTCACCAACGAACGATACCGCTTATACTCCCCTGGTGAACCTGCCGACACGGACCATTTATTGGCGTGTGGCCTCGGATCTGAGCGCTACCTATTCTTCTGCTGACAATTTTACTATCCTGCCTGATTCCATTCCCCTGCTGGTACGTTTTAATGGCGACACGGTGGACACCCTCCGTCCTACCTTTGTCTGGCACCCGGTTTCCAGCGCGTCCTACTATACCATCCAGATCAGCCGGGTGGCCAATTTCGCCACCACTGTCATATCCACACCAACCAGTGATACTTCCTATACTCCATTGGTCAATCTAGACTCCAACACCCTCTTTTATTGGCGCGTAAGCTCCAGCCGCAACAATACCCTCTATGCCTCCCGGGACAGTGTTTACGTCACGACTGGCGGCCCTAATTTGGCCCTTGAAAACAACCTCTCTTCCGCAAAGGCCTTGACCTTGACGGTCCTTCCTAATCCTTCAACGGACGCTGTTACCCTTACCTTGACGGGAACCTCAGCGTCCAAACAAGCCCTTTTCTTAAGCATCTATGATGTTTCAGGCCGCCTGCTTGTCCGGCTCTTGCCTGAGGCTTTCCACGCTGGCTATCGGGCCCACTGGGACGGCAAAGGGACGGATGGACTCCCGGTGCAGTCAGGTGTCTATCTGGTCCGGCTTCGGATCGGGGAGAAAGTGGTGAATCAGCGCGTTATGCTGATTAAATAAGAAAGTCGGCCAGAAGTGACAAACCGGCGATTAGCCGGACGCTTCGTGAATTACAGGGAGCTGTGATTCAGACAGTGCAGGGTCTGGAAAGCGATACTGACATCCTTGTTGATGTTGGTCCTGCCATTAGCCTGGAATTTGTGACCATGGCAGACTTTTTTCCTTCATGATTCCCGTTATTGAAACCATGGATAGACCCGGATCTTCGGGTCTATCGCTGCCCTTAACCAGGTTTCATTCAACGTCTGCCGGTGCGAACGCGTGGCACTCATTGGCACCAATGGGGCGGGCAAATCAACCCTCTTTAACCTTTTATTGGGGTTCATAGCGCCAACCAAGGGAATGGCCCGGTTGTTCGAGAATATGGTTTCCATGCATGTGCTCATAATAATCAGACGTGGTGTTGGATGGATCGCGGCATATATCACGTTCATTATCGGCGTGCTTTTCGTTTTTTTGCGTATTGAAGCCTTTTTGCCAATTTGGCAAGGGACCTATGTGACCGCATTCCTGGTACTGTTGGCGCTTCTCATTGTGGCCGGGTTCAGGAAAGGGTTTTACCGGCAATTATAGAAAGGTACCCCAGGTACCTTCTTAAAGGGCCTCGCCAACAGTATAGAACGACCCAGTTACCACCACAAGACCTGATTTGCCCGCGAGCGCAACAGCTTTGGTCACAGCCTGCGCGACTTCAGGAACCACTTCTCCTGTGCGTACCATACCCGCAAGCAGGGCTGGGTCGCAGGCGCGTTCGGTCGCGGGTCTGGTGAGCACAAAGCGCCTCTCTCCAGTGTCCAGTATCTTAAGCATGGCAGTAGTGTCCTTGTCAGCCATGACGCCAAAGACAATGACGATATTTCTCTTTGTGAAAAAACGGGAGAGATAATCATTGAGCGCGGTTATTTTTGCCGGATTGTGGGCAACGTCAAAGAGAATTTCCGGTGCGCCAGATTGCAGCTGAAGCCGTCCGGGAACGCGCGCATTGGCAAAACCTTTGCGGATGCTCTGGTCCCGAACATTCGGCACTGCTGTTTTTAGCGCTGCAACAGCAGCCAACGCGTTTCGCACCTGATGCGCTCCGGGCAAACGCAGCACAATGTTTCCCATGGAAATAGAAGAAGGGCCGGTAATGGTCATTGCGGTTTCTGTAGCAGTTTCTGAGATTTCGGTTGCATTATACGCAGTGAATGCGTCCATGGCCATTGGTGCGCGGTCGAGAACGACCTTTTTTGCCGCCTGGTTCCTGATTCCAATGACAACAGGCACATTGTTTTTGATAATTCCGGCTTTTTCCCCTGCTATCTGTTCAATGGTGCTGCCCAGGTACTGCTCATGATCGATTGAAATATCGCCTATGACCGAGACCAGCGGGGTCACAATATTGGTTGCGTCTAGCCTGCCGCCCATGCCGGTTTCCAGCACTGCCACATCAACCTTTTGATTCCTGAAGTGGTCAAAGGCCAGGGCTGTTGTGGCTTCGAAAAAGGTGAGGTGTAGATCTTTGAATTCGTGCCGATGCGCTTCCACAAACCTGCAGATTTCCTCGTCCGATATTTCCTCGTTATTCGTCACTATGCGTTCGTTGAACCTTATCAGGTGCGGCGAGGTGTAGAGGCCAACGGAATAGCCTTGCGCGCGCAAGGCTTCGTATATCAGCCGTGCAATGGAGCCTTTGCCGTTTGAACCCGCGATATGTATGCTGGCAAAAGACGTGTGAGGATTTCTCAGAAGCCGCAGGAATTCTGACACACGGTCCAGGCCAAGCTTAATGCCGTGTGTCTGGAGCGAGTAGAGATAGTCGAGAGTGTGTGAAAATTCCACGGCTGTAAAATACCAATTTTCCAGGAAGGGTTACTATCACAATTCTTGTACCCTTTCCGTGCAATGTGTATATTAAATCCCCTTGGTACAAGCATGAAAGCTATAATCCGTAAAATCATGGGCTATTTTTTCAGGGGCCTCCTTGCGCTCCTGCCGCTTATTGTCACTCTGTACATCGGTTTTTTCATGTTCGGGCTCGTTGTCAGAATTGTCGATGGATCAGTGGTCTTTATCCCCAAACACTACCGCGACATTCCCTATATTATGCAGCTTACCCAGATCGCCGTTACCCTGCTTCTTTTTTCCCTTATCGTGATCTTCGGCATGCTCCTCAAAACTTTTATGGGCAGGGGACTGCTCAAAGCCATTGAAGCGGTCCTCAACCTCATTCCTGGCATAAAGGTGGTGTACCGGGCAATACGTCAGGTCATAGACCTTGTTTCCATCAAGAAACAGAAACAATTCATGAAGCCCGTGCTTGTCGAATGGCCGGGTCCGGACCGCTGGATCATGGGATTTATCACAGGCGATGCAGGTGACCGTCTCAGCCCTGATACAGTGAAAAAATACTACCTTGTGTTCATTCCCACTACGCCCAACCCAACCAGTGGATATCTCTCCATAATTCCCGAAGACAAGATCAGGCCCCTGGATATCTCGGTCGAGGAATCCTTCAAGCTTATTTTTACTGGCGGAATGGTCCAGGCTTAAATTATTATTTTATATCCTACATGAAAATAATTGCCGACCAGAACATCCCTTATGTGCAGGAGATCTTCGATCACCTGGGCGAGGTGACTGTTCTACCGGGCCGCGCCATCACCGCCAGCGAGGTCGAAAACGCGGACATGCTGCTGGTTCGGTCCGTTACCAAGGTAAACGAGGCGCTGCTCAAGGAGAGCGCGGTAAAATTTGTGGGATCAGCCACCACAGGGTTTGACCATGTCGACACAGCCTTCCTGAAGAAGCGGAAGATCGAGTTTGCGCACGCACCAGGCTCAAACGCCACCTCAGTGGCGGAATACGTAATATCAGCGCTTCTCTGTCTTTCGAAAAAGTATGGTTTTGCGCTCAAGGACCGGTCTATCGGCATTATCGGCGCTGGTAACGTCGGCAGCAGGCTCGAGGCGCGCTGCAAGGCCTTTGATATGAAGGTTGTCCTCAACGACCCCCCGCTGTTTGAGCGTACCAACGATGAGAAATACCGGTCGTTGAGCGAATGCTGCGCCTGCGACATTGTCACTTTGCACGTACCGCTCACCCGGTCAGGCCTTTTGGCCACGTTTCATATGGCAAATGAAGATTTTTTTAACTCGCTGAAGCAGGGCGCTATATTTATCAATGCCTCGCGCGGTGAAGCGGTCGATGAAAAAGCCCTGCACGCGGCGCTCGACAGCGGCAAAGTCGCCACATGTGTCTGCGACGTATGGGAAAACGAACCTTATCCTGATACGCAGCTCATTACAAAAGCCGGCATTGCGACTCCCCATATTGCCGGATACTCGTTCGACGGCAAGGTCCGCGGGGTCGAGATGGTGTATCGCGCCGCGGTCGCTTACCTCAAACTCCAGTCCGAATGGCGTCTTACTCTTCCAAAGCCGTCCATACCGGAAGTGATCATTCCAGGCAAGTTCAAAGCCATGGACGACTATGCACGCGCCGCAATTTTTCCCGTATACGACGTGTCTGACGACGACCGTAGATTCAGGGGTATTGTCGACGTGGACGCGGAAAAGCGGGGGAATTATTTTGACAGCCTGCGCAAGGAATATCCCGAACGCCGCGAATTCGCCAATACCCAGGTTGTGTGCGAAAAAGCGCCGCAGAAGGTGAAGGAAATGCTGCGCGCCCTCGAATTTATGGTCTGAACAATTTTCTTTCCATTACCGGGTTTCAAAAGTATTTTAACTATTATGCGTATAGTAGTATTTCTCATGTTTACGAGCGTAGTTTGTCTATCAGTCTATGGGGGAGATGCCATGAAAACCGCAGTGCTAATGCCAATACCCGCAGCGTACGAGTACACCGAAGGTTCATTCAGACTCGGTCCCGACTTCAGAATCAAAGTCCGGAAAGGGTCGAGTGAACGCGTTTTTGGATGCGCGACCCGTTTTCTTTCCCGTCTCACCAGCCGCACCGGGCTTTTTCTTGCGCAGGGAATCGTGGGTCCGGCAAAAGACACGGCATCGGCGCCTTGCATTATATCATTTGATGCGCGGGCAAAAGTTCTGTTTCATGCCGACGAATCATACCGCCTGGTGGTAACCGTTGACTCAATACGCCTTACTGCGCCAACTGATATCGGCGTGCTCAGGGGACTCGAAACGTTGCTGCAGCTTCTCTCTGTCGATCGCGAAGGATATTTTTTTCCCGCGGTAGTCGTTGCCGATGCGCCCCGGTTTCCCTGGCGCGGACTTCTGATCGACGTGGGCCGCCACTTCATGCCTGTCGATGTTATCAGGCGCAATCTCGATGGCATGGCTGCCGTCAAAATGAACGTGCTCCATCTGCACCTCTCCGAAGACCAGGGATTCAGGATTGAGTGCAAAACCTTTCCCGAACTTCACGAACTGGGGTCTGATGGCGAATATTTCACCCAGGAGCAGATTCGGGAGATCATCGCTTATGCCGATGAACGCGGCATCAGGGTGGTACCCGAGTTCGATATTCCCGGCCATGCCACCAGCTGGTTTGTGGACCATCCTGAACTGGCCAGCGCACCTGGCCCCTATACCATTGAGCGCACCTTTGGCATCAAGGACCCTGCGTTCAACCCGGCCAGCGAGGCCACGTACAAGTTTTTCGACGCCTTTTTCAGGGAAATGGCCAAACTCTTTCCCGACGAGTACCTGCACATTGGCGGCGACGAGAACAATGGCAAACAGTGGGACGCTAATCCCACAATCCAGGCCTTCATGAAAAAGATGAAGATCAAGGACAATCACGAACTGCAAAGCCATTTTAACAAGCGTATCCTGACGATTTTGACAAAGTACAAAAAAAGAATGGTCGGCTGGGACGAGATTTATCAGCCGGACATTCCAAACACCATTGTCATCCAGTCGTGGCGCGGACAAGAGGCGCTGCTATCGTCGGCACGCAAAGGGTACAACGTCATCCTGTCCCATGGATATTACATCGACCTGGTCCGGCCCGCTTCAAATCACTACTTAAACGACCCTGTGCCCGTGGACTCGGGGCTTTCACCCGGCGAGCAGAAGTTCATCTTGGGCGGCGAGGCGACCATGTGGGGAGAATTTGTCACGCGCGAAACTATTGATTCGCGCATTTGGCCGCGCACCGCGGCCATTGCCGAGCGGCTCTGGTCGCCCGCGTCCGTGCGCGACGTGAGTGATATGTACCGGCGGCTTGACGTGGTCAGCTACCGGCTCGAAGGCCTGGGTCTTTTGCACGAGAAAAATTACGGCATGATGCTGCGGCGGCTGGCCAACAACCAGGACATCGCCTCGCTCAAGGTCTTTTTTGACGTGTGCGAACCTGTCAAGGCAGATATCTGGAAATACCGGTCGCGGTGCGGCACCTTGACGCCCTATACGCGTACCCCCGATGTTGCCCGGCCCGATGCGCGCACTGCCAGACGTTTTAGGGAGAATATGGACGCGTATTGCGCGGGAACAACCAGCGGCGCATACGAACTCAAGAGTATGCTCAGATTATGGAAAGATAATCATCAGAAAATTCTGCCTCTTATCCAGCAGTCTCCAATGCTCAATGAAATCGAACCCCTGTCTGCCAATCTTTCCGCTCTTGCCATTATTGGGCTTGAGGCCATGGACTATCGTGAATCAGGAAAAAAGCCCACTTCGCAGTGGCGCTACGACGCGGAAAAGATCATCGAAAAGGCGGGGAAGCCTTTTGCCGAAACTGAGCTCATGGTCGTTTCCGCCATCGAGAAGCTGGTTGGTTCTCTCAAGTAACGAGGCTGTAGGAAAAGCCTGTAGGTGCCTGACGATATGAGACGGAAAGATAAAGAGATTTTTGGCAGAGAAAATATAGAACGTGTCATCCGGCAGGCGAGTTACGGGGTATTGGGACTTGTTGATGGCCGGAAACCCTATGTTGTTCCGTTAAATTTCGGGTATTCAGACCAGATTTTTTATTTTCATTCTGCCGTCAATGGCAGAAAAATTAAAACCATTCGCAAGAACAGCCTTGGTTGCATATCTCTGGTTGCTCATGCTGCTGTGAAGAAAGCGCGGATCGCATGCGGCTGGGGAACAGCGTATGTCAGCGTGTTTGTCGAAGGAAGGATACGGGAAATAACAGGTGCGGCAGAAAAAATAAAGGCCCTGCGGATTATCATGCAACAGTATTCCCGGAAAAAGAAATGGGATTTCTCGGCTGCAATGATCGATGCTGTTCGGGTGTATTGTTTGAAGACCACAACCCTGACGTGTAAAAGATCGGGCGAGTAATCAGTTAAATACTGGAATATGCGCTGCTATACTAATTCCTGCAGATATTGAGTATTGTTTTATTTTCTGCTTAACATTGGCCAAAAAATTCCGTTTTCTCACGGATTTGCGTTTTTGGAAAACGGTCATTTTTTGGCCTGGGTCTGCAATTCGCGCTGCCTGCCTTACCAATGCTTTTTCATGCTTAGCGAATGTCTGAAGCGGGGAAAAAGAAAGATGTCTTATGGATAACTTCTTTCTTGTCCGGCCAAGAAAGAAGCAAAGAAGCCGCCGGGGGCTCGCCCCCCAGACCCCCTCAGCGACGGAACATATGCATTGGTTAATCCTGAAACGGTTTGTGCAATAATAGGTTTCCTGTTTAACGAATATTTATAGCGGGAAAAATATCTGTTTGCTACCCGCTGCCGCCTATTTTTATTTTTAATCATCCTTATGAAACTCATCTTCGAAAAATCCTCTCCCGGCAGCCGCGGCATTACCATTCCAAAGCACGATGTTCCTGAGATACAACCCGATACCGTATTCCCCAAAGGTTTTCTGCGTCAGACACCGGCCGAACTGCCCGAAGTGCCTGAATACGAAGTTGTCAGACACTATACAAATCTGTCAAGTCTCAACTATCATATTGATAAGGGAATATATCCGCTCGGGTCATGCACCATGAAACACAACCCCAAGATCAACGAAACAACAGCGGCTTTCGAAGGATTTACCGGGCTGCATCCGCTTGTTCCTGAGCATTTGTGTCAGGGTGCGCTTGAACTCATGTATAACCTCGAACACGCGCTAGCTGAAATCTCCGGAATGGACGCGGTCTCGCTCCAGCCTGCGGCGGGCGCGCACGGCGAACTGGCGGCGCTCATGGTCATGGCCGCCTATTTCAGAAAAAAAGGGGAGGACCGGAAATACATTCTCATCCCCGATTCCGCTCATGGGACAAATCCGGCTTCGGCCGCTATTGCCGGCTTTGTGCCTATACAGATTGCGTCGGGCCCCTCAGGAACCATCGATTGCACGGAACTTGAAAAAAAGATGAACCCTTCCGTGGCCGCCATCATGATCACCAATCCCAATACCCTGGGCCTTTTTGAACAGGAGATAGAACGGGTTGCGAACATCGTACACGGCCAGGGAGGGCTTCTCTATATGGATGGCGCCAACCTCAATGCACTCATGGGAATTGTAAAACCAGGGGAAATTGGTTTCGATGTCATGCATTTCAATCTCCACAAGACCTTTTCAACCCCGCATGGTGGCGGCGGGCCCGGATCAGGTCCCATTGGTGTGCGCAGCCATCTTGCCCCCTTTCTGCCCCGGCCGCGTATTGAGAAAACCAATGAAGGGTTCCGGTTCTCAGAATCAGTCCCACAAAGTATCGGCAAGGCCCACTCTTTTTACGGAAATTTTCTGGTCTGTGTGCGCGCCTATACGTATATACTCATGCAGGGAGGCAATGGTCTTGCCGAAGCGAGCAAACGGGCCATCATAAACGCCAATTATCTCCTCAGCAAACTGAAGGGCATGTTCGAACAGACCTATCCCGGCCAGCCCCTGCACGAATTCGTGCTCTCTGGGACCCCTTTCAAGAACAAAGGGGTAAAAACACTCGATATAGCAAAACGCATGCTCGACTACGGCGTCTATGCGCCCACTATCTATTTTCCCCAGATTGTGCCCGAAGCCATCATGATCGAACCCACGGAGACTGAGACGCAGGAAGAACTCGACCGGCTTGTTTCCGTTTTATCGGCAATTGTCCGGGAAATTGAGACAGACCCTGAAATAGTTGTCCAGGCACCTCATACTACCCCGGTCCGCAGGCTTGACGAGGCAAAGGCTGCCCGCGATCTTGATGTTTGCTTCAAATCGCTATAAAACCAGGGCAATCTTAAATATTAGTAATAGTTCAAGAATTAGTGTTGACTCGAAAAAGATTGAATTTGTATCTTATTCAACCTTATTTTGAGAATTGAATTAACAGCCCTGCATCCGGGCATAAACGAACTCGATATTGTCCTCGATAAAAGCTTGATCGACCCTGAAATGGCCCCTCTGGCCCAAAACGGGCGACTCAAACTCACCGTGGACAATCAGGAGAGTGTCCTTTATATAAAAGGGCGCGTGCGGGCCAGGGTGGCCCTAGAGTGCGCCCGTTGCCTCAAAGCTTTCCGCAAAGACCTCGAAGCTGATATAGAGGCCATCGGAACGCTCCAGGGTCATAGCTCTTTGGACGAAGAATCTTGCGACGAAGATATCCTGGTCTTCACGCAGTTCGACACCAGCATCGACCTTACGCACTTGGTAACGGAAGAGCTGAGCACGGCCATGCCTATGGCCGCGGTATGTAGCGAGTCGTGCGCCGGTTTGTGCCCGATGTGCGGTATAAACTTGAATAAGGAAAAATGTTCTTGCAGCACCACGGGTATCGACCCCCGGTGGGAGCCGTTGCTTAAACTGAAGAAGGAGTGAAACATGGCCGTTCCAAAAAGACGACATTCCAAATCGCGGAGGGACAAACGCCGGGCAACCTGGAAACTGAAGTCCACGCCCATGGCCAAGTGCGGCCATTGCCAGCAGCCCATTGTACCCCATCGCATCTGCCCGCATTGCGGATATTACGGCGGCGTTGAAGTCCTGCGGGTCGAAGAGGAATAACGTATGAGAATCGCTGTTGACGCAATGGGCTCTGATACCGCCCCGCTCCCTGAAATCGAGGGCGTTGTCGCGGCCCTGAAAGAGCGCAAGGACATCGAAGTCACCCTTGTGGGAAAACAGGATCTCATCGAAAAAGAACTCGCGTGTTTTGACACAACAGGCATGCCCATTACCATCCACCATTCACCGACGGTCATTGACATGGGCGAATCTCCCTCCAAGGCGCTCAAGACCAAGCCTGAGGCGTCACTCTGCCAAACCATAGGCCTCCAGAAAATGGGCAAGGTTGACGCCTCAATAAGCGCGGGCAACACCGGCGCCTTCATGGGCGCATCGCTTTTCGGCCTCGGGCGCATTGAAAACGTCAACCGGCCGGCCATTGGCGTTACCATGCCCACGGTCGCCGGATTTTCCTTCTGTCTCGACATGGGGGCGAATTCCGACTGCAAACCCCAGCACCTTTTCCAGTTTGCCCGCATGGGCGAGATTTTTGCCGAATATGTGCTAGATAAAAAAAACCCGAGCATCGGTCTCCTGAGCGTGGGCGAAGAGCCGGGCAAGGGCAATGAGGCCACGGTGGCCACCCACGCTATGCTTGCTTCCAGTCTCATGAATTTCGCGGGAAACATTGAAGGCAACGGCGTCATTTTTGACAAGGCCGACGTTATTGTGTGCGATGGTTTTGTGGGAAACATACTTCTTAAATTTTACGAGTCCATTCCCCATTTTATATATACAACAGTGGGGGACCTCTTTGTGGGCGAGCGCGCCCAGAATTTTCTCGAAAAATTCAACAAGGACACCTATGGCGCGGCCGATCTCCTGGGAGTCAATGGCGTGGTGCTCATCTGCCACGGAAGCTCTTCGGCCACGGCCATCAAAAATGCGGTCCTCAAAGCCGAGAAAATGGTTTTGAAAAAAGTCAACGAGCGTATCCGGCAGGTCATGCTCAAGGATCCACAGTGCTTCGAATAACACTGAAAAGGGCGGGTAATCATGCGTAATGTGAAAATAGCGGGTGTTGGCATATCACTTCCCGAGAAAGTGGTGAAGAACAGCGATCTTGCCAAAATCGTCGATACGTCCGACGAATGGATCGTTTCCCGCACCGGTATCAGGGAACGCCGCATCATGCAAGAGGGGGAGATGATCAGCGACCACGCTGTGTGCGCGGCCAAAGAAGCGATCACCGCAGCGGGTATGTCCGTCGACGATCTTGACTTTATCATCAACGCCACGTTTACTGCTGATTTTCTTTGCCCGTCAAACGCCTGCATCATCCAGGAAAAACTGGGTGTAACCAAGCCCATCCCCGTGTTCGACCTTGCGGCCGCCTGTTCGGGATGGGTATACGGCGTTGAGATGGCCAATAATCTGATCCGCGCCGGTTCTTACGCCACCATTCTAGTCATTGGCGGCGACGCCATGTCCCCGTTTATCGACTGGACCGACCGGAGCACCTGCGTGCTCTTCGGCGACGGGGTAGGCGCGGCGGTGGTCACCGCGTCCGACCAGCCGGGCGGCGTGCTTGCCGCCGATCTTGGGGCCAATGGCAAACATGCGGGCCTTATTACAATCAGCGGCGGCGGGTCGCGGCTTCCCGCCTACAAGCTTCAGGAGGATCCTTCGCTCAGAGCGCAGTATTATTTCAAAATGGACGGAAACGCGGTCTTTAAAATAGTCACACGGATCGTGGTCGATTCCATAAAACGGGTATGCGACAGGGCGCAGGTGCCGGTTGAAAAACTCGACTGCATTGTGCCGCACCAGGCCAACTACCGGATGATCGATTACATCGCCCGTTCGCTTAAAATTCCCGAGGAAAAAATTGGGCTTACGGTCGACAAATACGCCAATAGCTCGGCAGGCACAATTCCCATCACCCTGTACGAATGCCTCAAGGCGGGAAAAATCAAACAGGGCGACCATGTCGTGTTTACCGCTTTTGGCGCTGGACTCACCTATGCATCGCTGTTGATAAAGTGGATTTAAACGCATGAAAATATATTTTCTTTTTCCCGGACAAGGGGCGCAGGCCGTGGGCATGGGCAAGGAACTGTATGCCGCCGACACATGTGTACGACAGCGTTTCGACGAGGCGTGCGATATTTTGGGGTTTGACCTGAAAAAAATTATGTTCGAAGGACCCGACAACGCACTGAAACAGACCGAGAACACACAGCCAGCGCTTTTCGTGAATAGCTTTGCTATATATGAGTTTTTCGCGCGCGCGGGCGTTTCATCTAATTGTACTGCGGGCCATTCGCTTGGCGAATATACCGCCATTGCGGCCGCGGGCGGCTTTGATTTTGCGACAGGCCTGAAGCTGGTGCGGCAGCGCGGGCTGCTCATGGCCCGGGCCACCAAGGGAACCATGGCCGCGGTCATGGGCGCCGACAGCGCGGTCATTGAGAAAATCTGCGGCGAGATCTCGCAGGCGGGTGATGTCGTGGTTCCCGCGAACCAGAACACGCCCGACCAAACAGTCATTTCAGGCACGCCAGAAGGAGTGAAAAAGGCCTCTGACGCGCTCATTGTTGCTGGCGCCAAGCGGGTTGTGCCGTTGCAGGTTTCCGGCGCTTTCCATTCCCCGCTTATGCAGGAGGCAGCCGAACAAATGAAGGACGCGCTGGCATCGGCTCCCATTCGGGATACAAAGGTCCCGGTCATTTCGAACGTCACCGCCCAACCCGTCACTGTGGGTGCAGTTATACGCGATTTGCTCTACCAGCAGCTTTTTTCGCCCGTGCGGTGGGTCGCGTCGTTCGAGAATGCTGAAGCGGGAATAGCGGTTGAAATGGGCCCGGGTAAGATTCTGATGGGTCTTTTACGTAAAATTAACAGGAATATTCAGGTCGTTCCTGCCGCAACCATGGCCGAGATCGACCAGGCACTCCAAACAGCAGGGAGCGTATTAGTATGAAACTTCAGAACAAAGTGGCACTTGTCACAGGCGGCGGGCGCGGCATAGGAAAAGCCATTGCCGACCGGCTCGCACGCGAAGGCGCAAACATTATAGTATGCGATATCGACCAGGCAACGGCCGAAGCCGCTGCTAAGGAGATTTCCGCAATGGGCGTCAAGGCCATTGGACTTGTCTGCGATGTGTCAAAATCGGCCGATGTCGAGGAAATGGTGAAGAAGGCGGTTGAGGCCTTTGGCACCATCAACATTCTGGTCAACAACGCCGGCATCACACGCGACGGTCTTCTTCTTCGGATGAAAGAGGAAGAATGGGACCTGGTGCTCAATGTGAATTTAAAAAGCGCTTTTTTATGTACGAAATTCGCGATCAAGCATATTATGCGCGCCGGCTATGGCCGGGTTATTAACATTGCCTCTGTTGTGGGACTCATGGGCAATGCGGGGCAGGCGAATTATGCCGCAAGCAAGGGCGGTCTCATCGCCTTTACCAAGACTGTTGCCAAGGAATTCGCGGGCAAGGGCGTTACCAGCAATGCCATTGCGCCGGGATTCATCCGCACCGCCATGACCGACAAGCTCAAGGACGAGGACAAGGCGAAACTGACGCAATTTATTCCGTTGGGAAGCTTGGGTGAAGCCGCGCATGTCGCCGATGCCGTGGCTTTTCTCGCATCGCCCGACGCCGCCTATGTTACCGGCCAGGTACTTGCCGTTGATGGCGGCATGACTATGTAATGTAGAGAACTATACCATTTTTACTTAACAGGAGGTATTGCCATGGAAGAGAAAGTAAAAGAAATCGTCGCTGAGAAGCTGGGAGTCAACATCGACCAGATCAAGACCGAATCGAATTTTATCGACGATCTGGGCGCCGATTCGCTCGATACCGTTGAGCTGGTCATGGCGTTCGAAGAGAAATTCAACATAGAAATTCCCGATGAAGACGCTGAAAAGATGAAGACCGTCGGTGATGCCATCGCCTATCTGAAATCAAAGGGAGTGTCATAAGAAGAAAGGGTTGAATGAAAAAAGTTGTTATAACTGGCATGGGAGTGGTTACCCCGGTGGGGTCCACTCTCGAAAAATTCTGGAACGCGCTGCTGAATGGGCAGAGCGGACTCAACCTTGCCACCAAGGTTGACCGGGACAAATATCCGGTCAAAGTGGTGGGTGAAGTCAAGGATTACAATCCGGAAAACTTCATGTCCAAGAAGGAAGTCCGGCGCATGGATCTGTTCGTCCAGTACGCGGTGGGTGCGGCCGCCATGGCCATTCAAGACGCAAAGCTCGACATGAAGGCGGTCAACGCTGACCGTGTGGGATGTGTCATCGGATCGGGAATTGGCGGCCTCAATACCCTGCAGGAGCAGCACCGCATCCTGCTCGAAAAAGGCCCTGACCGCGTCAGCCCCTTCTTTATTCCAATGATGATCGCGGATATGGCTTCGGGCATGGTGTCCATCATCAATGGCGCCAAGGGACCCAACTTCGCGTGCGTCTCGGCCTGCGCTTCTAGCGCCCATGCCCTGGGCGAATCTCTCAAACTCATCCGGTACGGCGAGGCCGATGTCATGATCAGCGGCGGCGCCGAGGCCACTATCTGCGACATGGGCATGGCGGGATTCTGTTCGGCACGTGCAATGTCAATGCGCTTCGATCCGCCGAGCAAGTCGTCGTGTCCGTTTGATAAAAAACGCGACGGTTTTGTCATGGGCGAGGGCGCGGGCATCATTATTCTGGAGTCCGAGGAGCACGCGCTCGCCCGCGGCGCCCGCATCTACGCGGAATTTTGCGGTGCTGGCTACAGTTCCGACGCATACCATATGACCGCTCCCGCTGAGGGCGGGGAAGGGGCGGCGCGCGCAATACGCGCGGCGCTCGCATCGGCGCAGTTGGGTCCAGAGACGGTCGATTACATCAATGCGCACGGAACCTCCACCGAGCTTAACGACAAAAATGAAACAGCGGCCATCAAAACGGTGTTTGGTCAACGCGCCTACGATATCAATATCAGTTCGACCAAATCCATGGTTGGCCATTTGCTGGGCGCATCCGGAAGCGTTGAACTCATTGCCTCTGCATTGTCACTTCAGAACGGCGTAGTGCCTCCAACCATTAATTACGAGGACCCCGATCCCGACTGCGATCTCAATTATACGCCAAACACGGCCGTAAAACGGGACATCAAGGTCGCGATTTCCAATTCGTTCGGTTTTGGCGGGCACAACGCGTGCCTGGTACTCAGGAAAACGTAATTCGTGTGCATGTCCTAAAACGGCTGATCGGCCGGTTGTTTTCGCGGACCGTCGGCAGCGCCGATGGGTTTGAAGGGCGCATTGGCTATGTGTTCCGCGATACGTCCCTGCTCGATCATGCGCTTTCACACCGGTCATACGCCTTTGCCGTTTCCAACAGCAATCTGATGTCCAACGAGCGTCTCGAGTTTCTTGGTGACGCAGTGCTGGGACTCGTGGCAAGCAATTTTCTCTTCTCCCGGTATCCGGACAAGGAAGAGGGCGAACTTTCCCGGATCAGGTCCCTGCTCATTTCCCGGAAAGCGCTCAAGGAGGCGGCTGACCGCATCAATCTGGGCGACCAGCTCAAGTTGAGCAGGTCCGAGGAAAAAACCGGCGGCCGCACACGGTTTTCAATCAACAGTAATACGTTCGAGGCGCTCATTGCGGCAATTTATCTCGATGGCGGCTACGCCGCGGCCGAGACGTTCATTAAAAAACATGTGCTGGTCATGCTCGACAGGATGCTCACCGACGAAGATTACAGCAATTTTAAAAGCAGGCTTCTGGAATTCGTGCAGGCGCGGGGCAACGAGATTCCCCAATACGAAGTAACATCTGAATCTGGGCCGGACCACGCTAAAACGTTTGACATCAGCGTAAAATTCTGGGGAAAACATTTTGGCGCCGGCCAGGGAAAGAGCAAAAAAGAGGCTGAGCAGGCCGCTGCCCGGTCCGCGCTCGATTTCCTGGAGAAGAACCCGGATATCAAATCGGAAAAATAATTTCCGTTCCCTAATTTTATAAATTATACATAAATAATGTATAGTATTTTCATTTTATCACTTGAATTTAAATAAGATATAATTTATGTTAATTATGTTGCATTATTTACCGTAAAAAATGAATCATGATTAAAAGACTTATAAATTTACCAGAAAAAAGCTCCTTCTTTTTATTCGGGGCTCGGCAAACCGGAAAAAGCACGCTGGTCAGGGAGAATTTGAAAAATGGATGGTATGTTGACCTTCTCCATTCGGAAGAATACCACCTCTATCTTAAGGCCCCTGAACAATTTCGGAGAAATTCTGTTTATAAAATAGAAAAGGAAGGCGTCACTGAAATCGTCATCGATGAGATCCAGCGTGTACCGGCCCTATTGAACGAAATCCATTCACTTATTGCAGATTATCCAGGCACAAGGTTTATTATGACTGGATCGAGCGCGAGAAAATTGTGCAGAGGCGGGGTCAATCTCCTGGGCGGTAGGGCTGTGGAACGGAGACTTCATCCACTGACCTATCTGGAACAAAAAGAAAATTTCAACCTGGAGACCGCGCTTCGCTTCGGAACATTGGTTGGCTGCGCTGGAAAAAGCGAGATAGAAACGCAGGAGACCTTGGCAGCCTATGCGGATACCTATCTTCGCGAGGAAATCCAGAGTGAAGGCATTGCCCGAAATCTGGCCGGATTCTCACGTTTCCTCGATATTGCCGCGGCCAGAAACGGTGAAATAGTAAACCAAACCGGGATAGGCAGGGAATGCGGACTGTCATGCAATTCTGTCAAGTCCTATTATTCCATCCTTGAAGATACGCTCATCGGGATACGAATTGATCCTTATATTAAAAGCGTTGGGAAGCGAGTTTCTGCCCATCCAAAGTATTATTTGTTCGATACGGGTATCGCTAACGCATTGCAGAAACAATTGACTGCTGGTCTCGATCCGGTGCGTCGCGGCAGGCTCTTTGAGCAATTCATTGTTCTGGAGACGTATCGCATGATTTCATATCGACGAAGCGAGGCCGAGTTGTTCTACTGGCGTACTAGAAGCGGGTCGGAAGTGGACCTGCTTATTGTAAAGCATGGTACAATACAAGCGGCCATTGAGATTAAGTCTGGTACTTCGGTTGCACAGCCGGATTGCCGTGGCCTTAGGGATTTTGGTCAAAACAACCCAGATGTTCCTCTTTTCCTTGTTGGAGCAATAGGTCAGCCATTCTTTTTAGGGAATGTTCAGGTGTTGCCATGGGAGCGATATCTCGAAAATTTGGAACAATGGCTTTGATTTATTCACCGGTGACATGCAAGGAATAAAATGTCTGATTGCGCCACTCTTTTTTTTATTAATTCCGGCCACCAGACCGCCATATACAACATGTCTTTCGATGCGCGCCTCCTTGCGGCAAACGAAGGCGTGTTTCTGCGCGTGTATGGCTGGTCTCCTCCGGCTGTTTCCATAGGGTTTGGCCAAAAGGCGGAGAAGGAACTGGATCTTGACCATCTTCGTGCTGATGGTATCGATTGCGTCAAACGCCTAACCGGCGGCAGGGCGGTCCTTCACCACAAAGAATTGACCTATTCCGTGGCAGGCCCCGTTGGTGGCATGTTTGGAAACGACCTGAACCAGACGTATAAAAAGATCGGGGAAGCCTTGGCGGCAAGCCTTGAGCTGCTTGGTGTCAAGTGCCAGCTGGAAAAGGCGAAAAATCCTGACGAGCGTTCGCGGTCCCATGCATCACTGCCCTGCTTTGCTTCCACAGCGCGGTACGAATTAAAAGTAGAGGGCAGGAAAATACTTGGTAGCGCCCAGAAACGGACACAGAAGAGGTTCCTCCAGCACGGATCGCTCCTTCTTTCACGCGGGTTGGATATTGCCGATTATCTCAATGCCCCGGAACACGTGCGCGAGGAATACCGTCGTCTTGTGACAGCGGAATCCACAACGGTCCAGGATGTTATGGGAAAGACCGTGACCTTCGATCAGGCTGCTGAGGCGTTCAGACAAGGGTTCAGCGACGCATGGGGCAAGGAATCTGTGATTGTTTCAAACGGTATCAATTAATTATATATTGTACGGCATATCATTCACTATCAGGAGACTTACCTATCATGGCAGACGTCAATCTAAAGAAACTAGCCGCAAAAATGGCCGCAGTCGCTGGTAAAAAACAGATGGACAGCAAGGACCTTACTGTCCTGCGCGAGATAAAGGACGGCATAAGCCAGACACTGCAAGAGCTCAAGGAGTGCGACTCCTGCGGTTCAGCGGTCACCGAGATAGTGCGTATGGAGATTGAAGGCGTACGCGCGGCAGTGTGCCATGCGTGCGGCATCAAGGCGCTCAAAAATAAGGGTCTGGTACTCAAACACGCACGTCACAGGGAAAAAGAGCATGCCCATAAAAAAGACCACCCTGCTTCTCACAAATCCGCGAAGCCAGAGAGCGTGCCAGCTAATGCCCATGCTCCTGCCAAAGCACCCAAAGTTGTCAAACCCGCAAAGGAGGACAAAGCGCCTGCGGTTGCTGCCCAGCCTTCGCTCTTTTCAACCCCCGAACCCCGCCAAGATCTTGGCGCTGCTTTGCAAGAGATCGGCGAAGCCGCTGGTATAAAGCCCGCAATCGTGCGACGGATTCTCCAGATTGCCAGCTCGGTGGCCTTTCCCATGAACCTTGAGCGCACGCTCAACTATACGCGCATGGAGGCCCAGCGGGAGAATATCAACCTCGACAACGAGGCGCTCAAGAAGGTCATCAGCGGATTGGTGCAAAAGGCCGGGCTCAAACTCAAAGAATGATGCGTCTCACCGCGGTTCTTTTTTTCTGGTGTTCCATTCTGTCTTTTATTTCATGCTCTCTCAAACAACCGGTTCCCGGCAATGTCTATCGCGGTGTGCTTGCTGATAGAATCAAAGGGTTCGACCCATCGCAGTGCAGTGACTTGTATTCGCATATATGCCAGAAACAGGTGTACGAGCCGCTGTATGAATACAAGTATCTGGCCCGGCCCTATGATATCCAGCCATGTCTTGCAGAATCGCTGCCGCGTATCTCGGCAGACGGGCTTGAATACACGATTCACCTTCGGAAAGGAATCTTTTTTTCCGACGACCTGTGTTTTCCCAGTGGAAAAGGCAGGGAGGTTGTTGCGCGTGATTTTATTTACAGTATTAAGCGGCTTGCGGATGTTAGGACGCGGACAACCGGCTGGTGGTTGTTTGAAGATAAAATAGCCGGACTCAACGAGTTTCGTTTCTCGACACGGCAATTGAAAACAAGCGATACTGCAGATTATCTGTCAGATGTTGCGGGTCTTGCTGCAACGAGTGATTCAACCCTTGTTATTATCCTAACAAAACCCTGTCCGTATTTCAAATATATTCTGACCATGAGTTATGCGGCGGTTATTCCTCACGAAGCAGTAGAGTACTATGCGGATGAATTTTTAAATCATCCGGTAGGTACCGGCCCCTATATTCTTAAAGAATGGCGACGGGGTTTGCGGCTTGTGTTCGAGAAAAACCCGAAATATGTCCACGGCCTGTATCCCGTTGAAGGTGGGGCGGATGACAGCGCTGCCGGGTTGCTCAATGATGCGGGAAAACCCCTGCCGTTTATTGACCGGCTTGAATACTATACATTTACTGAAACGCAGCCTATGATACTCAATTTTCTGCGGGGCAATCTTGAACGGTCGGGCATTCCCAAGGATAATTATAACAATCTGATCAATCCGGACAAGACCTTGCGCGAAGAATATACGGACCAGGGAATTCAATTCATCCGGGCCGAAGATCTGGATCTTACTTATACGACATTCAATTTCAAGGACACGCTGCTGGGCAGCCGCAGGAAATTGCGTCAGGCCATCAGTCTGGCTGTGGATGTCGACAAGATTATCGACCTGTTTTACAATGGCAGGGCGATTCGGGCACAAGGCCCCATTCCCCCCGGCCTCTTTGGATACGACGCAACGTTCAGGAATCCCTACCAGGGAAGGGATGTCGAACGCGCAAAAAGAAGCCTGGCTGAAGCGGGCTTTCCCGGAGGCAGGGGTTTGCCTGAGTTTGAATACCTGACCCAGGCGAACACGACGTCACGGCAAATGGCGGAGAAATTTACCGCTGATATGGCAGAGATAGGAATACGCATAAAAATTATTGGTGTAACCTGGCCCGAATTTCTCGAGCGGCTCAAGACAAGCAAGTTCCAGATTGCGGGCTTGGCGTGGATGGCGGATTATCCCGATCCGGAGAATTTTCTACAGTTGCTTTATGGACCTAACGAAGCTCCGGGAGAGAATGCGGCGAATTATAAAAATGCCGAATATGATTCGCTCTACCGGAAAATAACGGTACTCACCGATGGCGCGGACCGTCTGGCATGCATCAAACGCATGCAGGCAATTGTTGCGGAAGACTGCCCCTGGATATTCGACACACACCGGGTGAGCGAATCGCTGTGCTATTCCTGGCTTAAAAATTATAAGCCGCACATTGTTTCACCGGAACAGGTAAAATATTTCAGAATAGATACAGACCAGAGAAAAAGGATGCTGGGGCAATAATTATGGCGGCCTATATTGTAAGACGAATGTTTTATATGATACCCCTGTTGTTGGGTGTTACTGCTGTTGTATTCCTCCTGTTCAACGTGGTTGGCGGCAATCCTGCGTACCAGATCCTTGGAAAGAACGCGTCGCAAGAGGAGGTCCGGCAGCTTGAACACCAGCTGGGTCTTGATAGACCGCTTGTTGTCCAGTATTTCGATTATCTGAGGCAACTGGTTTGCTTCGATTTTGGCAGATCCTGGGCGACAAAACAAAAAATAAGCACTATGATCCGTGAAGGTCTGGTTCCATCGCTTTCTTTGACAGTTCCCTCGTTTGTCATCGGAAGTATCCTTTCGGTATTGCTTTCGCTTGTCGTGGCGTTTTATCGTAATCGGTTGTGGGACCGCATCATTGTCATTCTCTGTGTCATGGGTATGAGCATCAGTATTCTTGTCTATATTATTGCCGGTCAGTACTATCTTTCTTTTGCGTTCGGTCTTTTCCCTATCTCAGGTTGGGAGCCAGGCCTGAAAGGCATACCCTTTCTTGTCCTTCCAGCCGGGATCTGGATAATCGTGGGGCTTGGGTCTGATGTCAGGTTCTACCGTACTGTCATTCTCGATCAAACAGGGAAGGAGTACGTGCTCACAGCGCGCGCAAAAGGCGTGAGCGAACGCTTGGTCATGCTCAAACACGTGCTTAAAAACGCCATGATCCCCATTGTGGCCAGCATGACCATGGCTTTGCCTTTTTTATTCACGGGGTCGCTCCTGCTCGAATCATTTTTCGGCATCCCGGGTCTGGGAAACATGAGTATCAATGCTATCAACGCATCGGATTTTCCGGTTATTAAGGCAGTCACTTTTTTTGGCGCGTTTCTGTATATGGCGGCAAACCTGTTGGGCGACATACTGTACCGTCTTTTTGATCCGCGGATACGGCTGGAGTAATTACATAATGATGGAAGGATCGTTAACCGCTCGTGCGGTTAAAAAAATCGCGCACGATAAGCTTGCCTTGGCAAGCCTTGCTATTATTGTTATATATTGCATTATAGCGCTTGGAGCATCGTTCAATCTCATTGCTGTTAACCATGCCAGGACAGCCGGTCCTGAGTACACGCCGCCGTGCGGGCAATTTCTGTTTGGCACGGATTTCCTTGGTCGGGACGTGCTCCAACGTGTCGTCCATGGGACAAAGATAGCCATGTCCGTGGGTCTTTTTACCACCCTTATCGCGGTCCCTATCGGCATATTTTTCGGGGCCCTCGCAGGATATTACCGCAGGCGGGTTGATGAGATAATTGTATGGTTCTATTCCACCCTTGATTCCATTCCTAATCTGTTGCTCCTTCTTGCCTTGACGCTTATTTTAGGAAAAGGATTGACCGCTGTATATATTGCGCTTGGCCTCACCTCTTGGGTTGGCATCTGCAGAATAGTAAGGGCCGAATTCATAAAACAAAAAGAAATGGATTATGTTCAGTCGGCCCGCGCGCTGGGGGCGGGCAATGTCCGTATCATGGTCCTGCATATTCTTCCCAATGTTTTTCATCTTATCCTTATCAATGTTTCTCTTTTGTTTGTGGCCGCAATAAAGTTTGAGGTCATTCTGAGCTATCTGGGCGTTGGTGCGCAGGGAGAACCGAGCTGGGGAGTCATGATTTCAGATGCGCGGCTCGAACTGCTGGGAAGGGGAGTGTACTGGCAATTATTGGCCGCGACCCTTGCCATGTTCATCATTATTCTCGCATTGAATATATTCGCTGATGCGCTCCGCGATGCTTTTGATCCCCGCGTCAGTAATAAGAAATAATTATATTTAGAAAAAGGTTTTTGGTGGTCGAAAGTGTAGCGGTTGTCACGAGAAGATTAAGGAGAATACATGGTAAAAACAAAAGCAGTCCGGGAATTCAGAAGACTTTCAGTACCGGAAAGAATTTTACTGCTTGAGGATCTCTGGGACGATGTGACCGCCACGGAAGAAGATGTGCCGATTCCGGAAAGTCATAAGAAAGAGCTGGACCGGAGATTGAAAAAATATCCTTTGAATTCGCGTTTCTGGAGTTCTTGGGAAGATGTGAAAAAGCGGATACTACGGTCAGCAAAATGAAATACCCCGTTTCAGTTACCCCTGAATTCAAACAAGAAGTCCTGGAGGGCCATAGATGGTATCAGGGAAAAGCGCGGGGATTGGGCGATGCTTTTTCCAGGATGGTCGTTGCGGCCATTGAGGGTGACTGCGATTTCCCATTTTCAAACAGGAAGGCGCATGGTGATTTCCGAAGATGTCTACTGCGCAGATTTCCTTATGCCATATATTATCGGATCGACATGGACGCTATCTGGATTTATGGGCTATTTCATTGCGCGCGTGATCAGCATGCGATTCGTAGAATTTTAAGAAAAAGGCGCTAAGCTCAATATGCCCCTACTCGAAGTAAAAAACCTTTCGGTCCGCTTCAATACCGACGACGGCGTTGTCCACGCTGTCGACGACGTCTCATTCTCTGTGAATAAGGGCGAAACACTCTGCATTGTGGGCGAATCCGGCTGCGGCAAGTCCGTGACCGCTCTGGCGATTCTGCGGCTTATCCAGAGCCCGCCGGGAGAAATCACCAACGGCCAGATTTTTTTCAACAACAAGGATCTGCTGGCGCTGTCCGAATCAGAAATGCAGAAAATGCGCGGCAACGACATTGCCATGGTGTTTCAGGATCCCATGACCTCGCTGAATCCGGTCTTTACCTGCGGCTATCAGATCGAAGAGGCGCTCCTGCTGCACCGCAACCTGTCAAAACGGGAGGCGCGGGAACAGGCCGTGGAGATGCTCAGGCTGGTGAAGATTCCCGACCCGCATAAACGCGCGGGCGAATATCCGCACCAGCTTTCAGGCGGCATGCGGCAGCGCGTCATGATCGCCATGGCCCTCTCGTGCGATCCGGCGCTGCTCATTGCGGACGAACCCACCACGGCGCTCGATGTCACTATCCAAGCGCAGATATTCGAACTGCTCCACGAGCTCAAGCAAACGCGCGACATGGGTATGATATTCATCACGCACGACCTCGGTATTGTCGCGGAACTGGCTGATTCTGTGGCCGTGTTCTACGCCGGCAAGGTAGCGGAACGTGGTAAAACCCGCGACATATACGAAGATCCGAAGCATCCCTATACTGTGGGGCTGCTCCATGCCGTGCCCTTGCTCGATGAAACGCAGGAAAGGCTCCATGTGATTCCAGGGAACCTGCCCGATCCAACCTGCTATCCTGTTGGGTGCAGGTTCTATGACCGGTGCGAACGGAAAACAGAGAAGTGTCTGGCACAGCCGCTGGAATTTCCGGCCGGCCCGGGCCATATGGCCGCCTGTTTTCATATGGTTCCCTAGGGAAGTAATAGTTATTTTCTATATGTAGGTGATTATGATATTCTCAAAATTAAAGATTCAAAACTGGAAAAACTTCCAACATGCAGAAATTGATTTGTATGATAGGGTATTTATCGTCGGACCAAATGCTTCAGGGAAATCCAATTTGCTCGATGTGTTCAGGTTTTTAAGGGATATTGCAAGATCTGGTGGTGGTCTCCAAGAAGCAGTAAAAGTCAGGGGAGGCGTTACTAAAATTCGGTGTTTAGCTGCACGCAGCCGTCCTGATATTGAAATTGAGGTAGAAATTAAAGATGAAACCAAAGGGCAATTGCTTTGGAAGTACGGAATAGGATTCACTCAAACTGGTGGTGGGGTAGTTAAACCAAAAGCAAGATTAAAATATGAAAAGGTCTGGAATGATAAGAAAGAATTAGTTTGCGAGCGGCCGAGCGAGTCTGACAAAGACGATAAATTATTGGAATACACTTACCTAGAACAACCAAATTCCAATGCAAAGTTTAGAGATATTGCGGATTTTTTTAATTCGATAAATTATTTACATGTTGTCCCACAACTTCTTCGCGACCCCGATTCATTTATCGGTTCAGGAACAAAAGAAGATTTTTATGGAAGAGATTTGATAGAAAGAATTAATAAAACAAATAAAAAGACACGAGAGGCTTTTTTTAGACGGATTCAACAGGCTCTTAAGTATGCTGTACCCCAGTTTCAGGATTTAGGTCTTGTTAAGGATAGAATGGGTATTCCGCATCTTGAGGCAATCTATCGGCACTGGCGTGCTAAAGGTGCGCGGCAATGGGAAGATCAGTTTTCCGATGGAACGCTACGATTCATCGGACTTTTTTGGGCGCTCTTGGATGGGAACAAACCTATTTTGTTGGAAGAGCCTGAGTTGTCATTGCATTCCGGCATTGTTACCCGGTTAGCAGAAATTATCTCAAGGTTGCAACAGAAGAAAAAGTTCGGCAACCGTCAGGTAATCTTAACAACGCATAGTTTTGATTTGTTGTCGAATAAGGGAATTGCGGCTGAAGAAGTCTTAATGCTCGTTCCTGGTGAAGAAGGCACGGAGATAAAAAATGCCTCCCACGATAAGGAAGTAAAAGTTCTTCTGCAGTCGGGGATGAGCGTTGCTGATGTTGTCATACCCGCGACTGTCCCAGAGAGAGTTGAACAGCTTTCATTACAGCTTGATTCATGAGTATCAACGTAAATCTTGTAGTAGAAGATGATATCCATCTGTTTGTTTTACGCAGGGTGATAAGGTATTCGTCAAGAAATTTTGAAATTTATAGAGTTCTTGGAAAAAGAGGTAATTCATATATCAAACAAAATATGCTGGCGTTTAATAAAGCCGCAAAACATTTCCCTTTCATAATTCTTACTGATCTTGATCGCGCGATATGTGCTGCTTCTCTAATCGACGAATGGATCGCATTCAAAAAGGATGGAAATTTATTGTTCAGAATCGCAATACGCGAAGCCGAAGCCTGGCTGTTGGCCGATCGGAAAAATTTTGCGTCTTTCCTTGGGGTGTCGGACAATATCATAGACAGGGATCCAGAAGGTATCGATAACCCCAAAGAATATATCATAAATCTCGCAAAACGTTCTTCAAAACGAAACATTAAAAAAGACATTATTCCCCAGGGTACTGCTTCAATAGGAAGGAATTATAATACTTGCATTGGAGAATTCATTCTAAATTCATGGAGTGTTGATGATGCATGTCGGCATTCAAAAAGTTTGCAGGGTTTGGTGACTAAAATAAAAGAATACTCTTTCAGTCCTTCCTCTACAGAAAAATAATTTTTGTATTCATATGCTTTTAAACGTTTCAAATCTTAAGAAATACTTTCCAATAACAACGGGTGTGCTATCGCGTGTTTCAGGACACGTAAAAGCGGTTGACGACGTCTCCTTTACCATTGAGCAGAACCAGGTGGTGGGCCTGGTGGGTGAATCAGGGTGCGGCAAAACCACGGTTGGCCGTTGTATTCTGCGTCTTATTGAGCCTACCTCTGGCAGTATTTTATTTAAAGACCGCGACCTGCTCACACTCAAGGGAAAGGCGCTCAAGACCGAGCGCAGGAACCTGCAGATCATCTTCCAGGACCCTTTGAGTTCTCTCAATCCGCGTATGACCGTGGGAAGCATCCTTGCCGAACCATTTATCGTGCACAATATCTGTCGTGGCGCGGATATTGAAAGTAAAGTACTCGACCTTCTCAACGTGGTCAGTCTCCCGCGCACGGCCGTTAACCGCTACCCGCACGAATTTTCCGGCGGCCAGCGTCAGCGCATCGGCATTGCGCGCGCGCTTGCGCTCAAGCCGTCGCTCATCATCGCCGACGAACCGGTTTCGGCCCTCGACGTGTCGGTACAGGCGCAGATCATTAATTTACTCATCGACCTTAAACGCGAATTCGGCCTTTCATATCTTTTCATTTCCCATAACCTGAGTGTGGTCAAACACATCTCAGATTTTATTGTTGTCATGTACCTGGGGCATGTCATGGAGACCGGACCAGCCAGTATCGTGTGCTCCCAGCCGCTCCATCCCTACACCAAGGCGTTGTTGTTGGCCGTACCCGAACCAAAAATTTCCCCTTTGCGAAAACGGAACGTCCTGTTTGGTGATGTACCCAGCCCTTCAAATCCTCCATCCGGCTGCGTATTTCACACGCGCTGTCCCATGGTCCAGGAGGATTGCCGCGTCAACCATCCTGCGCTAAAGGACAGAGGCGGTAACAGGTATGTACGGTGTCCATATGCGGCATAGCGCAGCCGCTATCAGCCTTTTCTGTTTCCTGTTTTTTCATCCGGATCTCCATTCAGCCCAGCATATCATTCTGGTGCACGGACTGGGACGCTCAACCTTGTCCATGCATTTTCTAGGAAAATACCTGGAAAAAGAGGGTTTTGTTGTTCATAATTTTGGATACAATAGCACCAGCGACAGCATTCCTGTCTTCTCAATCTCGCTGCTTAGGGAGGTTTGGAAATATGGCAGGACTGATACGCTTTTCTTTGTAACCCATTCCATGGGCGGCATTGTGGTACGGCATTTGCTTACCCGGCTGGCGCGTACACAGCTGCCCTGTACCATCCTCAGGGTGGTCATGCTCGCACCGCCCAACAGGGGCTCACCCTGGGCCGATGTGTTTGTTAAAAACCCGGTTGCCAATTTCCTGCTTGGGCCATCCCTGGCCATGCTCACCGCCGATACGCATAGTTTTGTAAATAGGCTTGGCCCGGTCCCGTTTGCAACAGGGGTCATCGCAGGCGAGTATGATGCCAAAGTGCCTCCGGCGCAAGCGCACTGCCCGGGCGAAAAAGGGTTCTTTATCGCCCCATGCGGGCATACCTTTATTATGGACAACGATTTCGTCCGCAAGAAAACACTTTTATTCCTTAAGACCGGACAATTCTGAGTCTTCTATTTTTGTTTCTCTTTTTTAATCGTAAAGTATATATTTCTGTCTGAGTTACACGAAATCCCCGGAGGTATAAATGGCTGTCCAACAGCAGAGCTCGGGAAAAATAAAAGTCAGCTTTAAGCAGGCCATGGGCCTTTTGGTGCCCTATGTCAAAGACCGTCTTATGGCACAGGTAAAAAGCCTTTGGCTCATTGTTCTGTATTTGATATTTTTCCAAACCATCATTTTAGGCATTCCCATTGCCGAGGCTTCGGCCATTGCCGCGGGTCTTGCCTTGGTCATTCTCGGCCTCATGTTCTACATGGAAGGCTTGTTTCTCGGCATTATGCCCCTGGGCGAAACTATCGGCGTCAAGCTGCCGCAAAAGTCAAAATTACCCGTTATACTTTTATTTTCCTTTATTCTCGGCGTGGGGGTAACCATGGCCGAACCGGCAATCGGCATTCTCAAGGCCGCGGGTTCTTTTGTCACGCCTTGGGATGCGCCCTTGCTTTTTCTTATCCTCAATAAATATTCCAGCTATCTGGTCTATTCCGTTGGTGTGGGCGTGGGATGTGCGGTCATGTTCGGCATGCTTCGTTTTATGTACAATTGGTCGCTCAAACCCTTTCTCTTCATCGGCATGGCCATCCTTATTCCGGCTTCACTCTATGGCCTGTTCGAACCAAATATTCTCTATCTTTCGGGCGTGGCTTGGGATTGCGGCGCTGTGACCACAGGCCCGGTCACCGTGCCCCTGGTGCTGGCCCTGGGCATCGGTATCTGCCGTGTTGTGGGCAGGGCCGACTCCGGCGCTTCAGGCTTTGGCGTTGTTTCGCTCGCATCGCTTTTTCCAATTCTGACCGTACTTATTCTTGGATATGCCAATCTTGGCTCAGTGCCAAAAGTCATGGAAGAGTCTGATTTTTTCACCGCGGCAAACCGGGAAAAAGCGGCAGCGCTTTTCACCAGCGTCGACGATATGAACGGATATGTGCTGCTGAACACGGGTGAAGCGACCCAGCTTGCGCTTTTTGACAACGACAAGCAGAAAATGCTCGACTATTGCGCCAAGGTAAAAGCCGACCCTGCGCTGCAAACCCTCATTTTTGGCATCCTTCCTCATGCAATGGAAAAATGGGCCGCGACCCGGGGAAGTGCCGAACAACGGCTGATTGTTTTCGGAAGCGAGGAAAAAGTCCGTGAAGCCATAGCGCGCTATGCTACGGTTGCGCAGGAGCCGTTGTTCATCGGTGAAATCCTGAAGAGAAACACCCTGGCAGCCATCCAGGCCATTATGCCTCTGGTAATTTTTCTTGTTCTTGTTCTCACCCTTCTGCTCCGCGAAAAACTCCCCAAGGCCGATGAAATATTTCTGGGAATACTGGTTGCGCTTGTCGGCATGACGTTTTTTAATATCGGTATAGAACTGGGTCTTGCTAAACTGGGAAATCAGGCGGGCCAAATGTTGCCATCGTCGTTCCAGGCCATTCCCCTTCAGAACGAGAAAAAAGTCATTGCGCAGTTCGACACCAGCTTGGTCCAGAACGCGGTTACGAGCACTGGTGAAAAGGCGCAGTTTTTCTACGCGAAGCGCGGAGAGGAATATTCGCCATTTCCCTTTCACAGGGAATCGTACGATCCGGCCACAGGCCAGTATGTCTATGTACCCACCAAGGGGCCGCTTTTCAACGGCATGGGCGGCATGCTCGGAATCCTTGTGGTTTTGGCCTTTGCCTTTATTATGGGCTATGGCGCAACGCTGGCCGAGCCCGCGTTAAACGCGTTGGGCCAAACTGTCGAGGAACTCACGGTTGGAACAATAAAAAAATTTGTTATTATGCAGACCGTGGCGGTTGGTGTGGGTATGGGGCTGCTTATGGGGTTAGTAAAGATCATCTGGGACATTCCCCTGATGTATCTCCTGGTTCCTCCCTACATCGTAGTGGTGACGCTCACGATTTTCTCAAAGGAGGATTTTACCAACATTAGCTGGGATTCCGGCGGCGTTACCACGGGCCCGGTCACTGTCCCCCTGGTCATTGCTATGGGACTCGGCATCGGCAACCAAGTAGGTGTAGTCGAAGGATTCGGCATTTTAGCGCTTGCGTCCGTGTACCCCATCCTCACCATGCTCGCTGTGGGCATATTTTTAAACAGGAAAAGCGCGGCAGCGCTCAAGGAGTCCGCGATAGAGACCGGGAAAGGAGGGGCCCTCTAAATGAATACCGCAATCCCCCTACGGCTTATCACAGCCATTGTCGATAAAAACATATCCTCCTTGGTCAAGCTTGCTGATATGGCTCTGCACTATGGCCTGAATTCCATGAATATCATTACCGGCAGAGTTGGCATGCTGCAGCAACGCAAAGGACTCCTGGGCTTTTTCGCGCCCGGAGCGTCCCTGATAAACGAATCAGCGGACATTTTCATGTTTCTTGTCGCGGCCGGAGCTGAGGAAGCCTGTTTAGGCATGCTTACGGATGTCTGTCGCCTGAAAAAAGGAGGCAGGGCCACAGTATTCAGCGAAGAGGTCGAACAGGTGAGGGCATGCGAGGCGTGTGGCCAGGTCGATGGCGCCTGCTCTTTTTCCGGTGAAAAAGCCAAGACCGATGCCGAACTTATGGGTATTTGCTGTATTGTTCAGCGCGGCAGGGGCGACGACATTGCCCGGGTCACGCTCGAGACCGGTACCTGCGTGCCTTCAACCTTTTTCGGCATTGGTACGGGAGTGCGCGACAAGCTGGGCCTGCTTAGGGTGGCCATTTCCGCTGAAAAAGAGGTCATCCAGGCGATTGCCAGCACCTATGATGCCGAGATGATAATGGACATGATGATCGACGCGGGCAAGCTTGATCAGCCCGGCAACGGGTTTATTTATATCCATCCCCTTTCACGAGGCATTGTCAATGCGCGGGTAAGCACCGAGGCCCCTCGTCATGCGGCAAGCATGGAGCAGATCATCTCCGCCATAGACGAACTCAAGAGTGGGTTCAGCTGGCGCAGCAGGGGTGTTGCTGAAAAAGGCGCCGTAGGATCCCGTCCCTACCTCAGTTCACTCGTGGGGTTCATGCTTTTTTGCGACGATGGAACCTCAAACGACCTTGTCTCCGCCGCAATGGCCGCGGGCGCCGCGGGCGCAACTATCAACAAAATGAAATTGGTCCACAGCGGCGGCGCCGACTACCGCACGCTGTCGCCCGCCCGCGAACTGTGCAGCATGATCGTGGGTGAAAAGCAGGTGCCGGTCATTGTCGAGGCGCTCGAAAAAGCGGGCGCCTTTGGCGACAACGGCCACGCCAAGATCCTGCTTCGCAAGGTACCCAAAGCGTGTACGTATTTGGGGAAATAAGCAGAATTGGTGCAACCTTGAACAATCCTGCCGGTAGGGGTGTAATGCATTTCGCCCCTACCGGCAGGATTGTTCTTCATTATATTTTACTTTAGCATGCATTTTTTCTACATAGAATCCTACGGCTGCCAGATGAATCTTGCTGACAGCGAGTCTATCACGGGTATTCTCATTGCTTCTGGCATGGAACAAACACCCCTGCCCCAGCGTGCCGATCTTATTATCATCAACACCTGCACGGTGCGCGAAAGTGCGGTCACGCGCGTACATGCGCAGATTGCCCGTTTTAAACCCCTTAAACAGCACAACAAGGGACTCAGGATCGCGGTGGCCGGCTGCTTGGCCCAGGAAGAGCAGGAACGCATATTTGAGCGGCTGCCCTTTATCGACTATGTGATAGGCCCGGACAAATACCGTTTTTTGGCCGAGTTGACCGAACATCGGGCTATAACCGTTTCTTCCAACAATGACGGACGCGATTTCTACATGGATATCGAACCTGTTCGTACAGCAGGGACCAACGCTTGGATCCCCATTATGCGTGGGTGCAATAATTTCTGCTCGTACTGTATTGTTCCCTATGTACGGGGCAGGGAGGAGAGCAAATCTGTCGCGGCCGTACTCGATGAAGTAAAAAAGGCGGTGGATAAGGGTTTCAAAGAATTCACGCTGTTGGGACAAAACGTCAATTCGTACGCAAGCGACAATATAGGATTCGCCGGGCTCCTGCGGTCGGTCGATTCGGTGCCCGGCGTCCGGCGGCTCAGGTTCATGACCTCGCACCCCAAGGACCTTTCCGACGAGGTCATCGCCTGCTTCGGGGCGCTTCCCTCGTTGTGCGAATTCCTCCATCTTCCCATGCAGTCTGGGTCAGACCGTGTTCTTGCGCGTATGAACCGGGGATACACTCGTACCGCATATGTACGCACCATTAGCAAACTCCGGGACCGTGTTCCTAATATTGCCCTTTCCACCGATGTGCTTTCGGGCTTTCCCGGCGAAACAGCGGAGGATCACCGGGAAACGCTCAATCTGCTCAGGGAGGTCTTGTTCGATTCGGCCTTCATGTTTGTCTATTCACCCCGGAAGGGGACGCACGCCGCAGAACTGTCTGACGATGTTGACAGGGCCGAAAAGGTTAGACGTATCAATGAAATCATTGCCCTGCAGATGGAGATCACCAAACGCAAAAATCAGGCGTGCGTGGGCAGGGAAGAGGAGGTGCTAGTCGAGGGTATCAGCCCGCGGGATCCCAATCAGGTAACTTCTCGTACACGGGGTTTTAAAAATGTTATATTTATGGCTGCTCCAGACCTGATTGGTAAAATACTGCGCGTGCGCATTACCGGATCTACAGGCTGGGCGTTACAGGGCGAGGTTCTATCATAGCGCACGGATACTCAACTCGTGTCCGAACAAAGGAGAAGGTATGTGGGCAATACGGTGGTTTTTTATCGTTGGTATCCTGTTTGTCGCGGTGGTGTTCATCATGTCGAACCGCAACCTCTTCGAAGGCGATCCCATTGAGATCAGCTTCCTGATCAAAAGGGTTGAATGGAAACCCTATTTTCTCATGCTGGTGTCCTTTGGCGCAGGTTTCCTGACTTGGTTTGTCGTTTCCCTGTTCAATTATTTCAAGATGAAGACCGAACTTTCGGGCAAGAACAAGGTCATTAAAAATCTCAAGGATGAGCTCAACGATTACCGCAATGTCTCCCTCCAGGCAGGGGCGTCCGATCTTGAAAAAACCATGATCATCAACGGCAAGGAGAGCGCTTCCCTGCGCGTTCCCAGGCCGGAAAGCGAGGGCCAACTACCGTTATGAATCTGCCGTTTACCAAGAAAAACCCTACGGGCGCCGATTTTTATAACCGCGGAATCAACCTTCTTCTCGATGGCAACCTCGACAACGCCATGCGCCAGTTCCGCGAATGCGTGGAACTGGATTCCGAGATTGTCGACGCCTATTATCATATAGGAAATATTTTCCGCGCACGGGGGCAATATGAACGTGCCGAGAAAGTCCACACCGATCTGCTGCACCGCTCGTCGCTTCCCGCGGAATTTGTCAACAAGGTAAAACGGGCGCTCATCCGCGATTATCTTGCCATGCGCAATGTCCGCAAGGCCCAGGCGTTGTTAACCGAGGCGGTGAAAATCGACGCCAGTCTCTGGCTCAAGGAAGAACTTCTTAAGCTATTCGAGGCAACGGCTGAATGGGACGCTGCCATTGAACTGAAAATGGAGATAAATCGCCAGAAGGGAACTGGTTCATCCGAGAACCTGGAATATTATTACCTTGAAAGCGGCAATGCCATTGCCGGGAAGAACGGCCGGGCCGCCCGCATCAAGTTTAAGGAGGCCATGAAGCTCAATCCTAATACGCCGTGGCCCTACATCCTCATCGCCGATACCTATTTTGCGGAAAACCGCGTTGATGATGCGCTGCAGTTCTGGTCCCAACTTTTTGATACCCTTCCTTCCAAAGCCTATCTTGTTTTCGACAAGGTGGAGCGTTACTATTTTGAAACCGGCGCCTATGGCGAGGTAGGACTCATCTACCGCCAGATCGTTGAACGGGCGCCCCAGTCAATCGAGGCGTTGTGCGCCCTTTCAAACTATTTATTTAAGAAGGGCGACATCGATGAAGCGCTTACCTATAGCCGCAACGCTGTTGAGATGGCGCCCAGATCTTTTGCCGCTAACGACATCCTCATCAGGCAACTTTTGCACCACACAGAAGGGTGCGATGCTTTGAAGGCCGCGGTTGAGGGCCTGCTCGATAACTTCCCGGCAAAAAAAGCCTACCTATGCGTAAAATGCGGGAAACAGGCGCCAAAACCGCATTGGCGCTGTTCTTCGTGCGGTGCCTGGGAACCCAATGCGCTCTGAGCAGGGGCTTCGGTTTTCTGTTTGGTCCTCGTCTATTGCATTCATTCTGGCTTGTTGTGCGCCTCTTTTTGCCGAAAGCCCCCTTTCATCGCAGGGACTGTTCAAAGAAGGCCAGCGTTTCTACGCTATGGGCGACTATGCCCGTGCGGCCGCCTCTTTCACCCGCAATGTTCAGGAAACTCCTTCTGACCCAGGGTCCCTTTTATGGGGTGGATTCTCATATATGGCCGCCTCACAATACGACAGTGCGATCGCGGTTTTCCAGAGCATACCCGGCGCCAGCGGGATTGTATTTTTAAAAGCGCAGGTTGGCCTTGGCATGGCCCTTTCCGCACAGCGGAAATACACTGAAGCTAACATCCGCCTCATCCAGGCGCTCAGCCTGAACGAAACCGCGTTTCGCAGCTCAGGGTACTATCAGCTCCAGAAAAACTTCTGGGAAATGGGAAACATTGAAAAAAGTGATGAATATGCAGGCAAGCTGCTTCTTGAATTTCCCCATGCGCTCGAGACCAGGTTGCTGGCAAAGGAGTTGTCCGCCCCTGCACAGGGCCTGGCCAGGGTGCCCCCTGCGATCACAAACGCAACCTTTGGCGTGCAGGTAGGGGCCTTTGGTGACAGGGCCAATGCCAAAAGGCTCTTGGCCGAACTTCGGGTCCGCTACCACCATGTGGAGATCAGGGAAAAGACGGGCAACGATAAAAAGACCGTGTATGCGGTGGTGGTTGGCGATTTTGATGTGCGTGAAAAAGCGGCCCAGTTCGCCCAAGAGAAGCTTGGCGAACGGTTCAAGGCATATATTATTATAGAAAAATAGTATTGGTATCTATTGTATATTGACTCTACTTCCCCGACTATTTTATTTTAAATCCTTAATCCAAAGTTAGAGGGGTTAAGTTTTTACAGGAGATTTATTTCTCTTTCTCGATAGTGTGGAGGTACGATGGTTAAGCACTTAAAACTCAGTCTATTGCTGCTCTTGTGGTGCGCGGGCGGGGGGCCGCTGTTTTCCACGGCATATGGCCAGGAATCCCTGAGCGAATCGCTGAAAGAGGAAGAGGAATATTATAACAATTTCGGCATATCCGGCTATTCAAAAAAAGAGATCGAACGGCAGGTCATTCCTTATTATGATAATTTTGGAAGGCATATTGTCAACGGATACCTCATCTATGGTCTTGAGACCGAGAGAAATACCTATTTCGACTCTGACGGCAACATCAAGTTCCGCGACCCCGCATCGGGTCTTGAGACCGGCGATTCCACGGTCAACGCCTATAGCAATATGTTCCAAACCTCCTTGGTGTCCGAAAATTTCAACAACCTCATTATGACCCAGGATGGTCTAGGCGACATGAAATCGGTTTTTCTCATTGGATCCCAGATCCAGACCCGGTTTACCCCGCTCACCATGAACAAGCTCAATTTCCAGGGCGTTCGCTGGGACATCTGGACCCCGGCGCTCAAGTTTACCACGCTCATTTCCCGTACGCGGCCTTTTGTCATGTCGCAGAACGACCGTTCAGGCCGTTCCTATATCGGCTACTACCGCGAAGACATGCGCAACTGGCAGGGCATGGTTTCCGACGAACTGCTTCCCGACGACGAATACATCACTAAAAACTGGGGTATGACCGCCTTTACCGATCAGGGTTGGAACCTTCAATACGACAAATACAGCGACTATTCAAACAAGTCCATTTATGGCGACTATGACATTCTTTGGGGTCTCCATGGTAAAACCAACATCGCTAACATTGTCGACCTTGGCGTCACCTACCTCAACCACCACCGCAGCGACATTAAAAAAGGCGAAGATATCTTTTCCGGCGACGTTCCCAACGATTATATTCCCACTGAAATCCATTTTGAATTTTACGATATGACGCCCAACACCACTGACGATCCAGGTGTCTACGTTGACAATGTCACCATGACCATGAACGGGGAAGACCTTGGCGCCGATGGCGAAGGCGCAACGTATCTGGTACGCGAAGATCTCCGGCTGGTCTCTTCAAATCTTCCGGTAGAGCGGTCAGGAAACAGCCCTATCATTGTCGCGTTCAATACATCCAGCGCTGCGCGCCGCCATTTTGGCGATTCAACCAAGGTCAAGCGCATTGACTTTTCCTTTACCGTCTCCGGCAATTATCTGGTTTTTGTCTCCACTGATAAAATGGTCGCGTACGGCTATGCGGGCCAGCGAAACGATCAAACCCAGGTTGTTCAACTCGACCAACCCTTTACCCGTTCAATTACCGGTACCTATCAGACCCAGCAGTCTGGTACCTGGAGCCCATACGAGGATGTTTCACTTTCCGGATGGGGCGATGTGAGGGCGATCACCGGACCCCTTCATGGAAGGGATTTTAAACAGTTCGGCAATTCATGGTTCGGCGATTATATAGCAAAATCACCGCGGGTCATCTATGCCACAGGTACGGGAAAAACAGCCGTGTACCAGGCGAACAAGCGTACCTATTCTTATACGTACTCAATCAATTGCGGCAGTGTTACCTATGGCATTGATTTCAAGGGAAAAGTCCTGGGCGTCTCCTTTAGCGGCGAAGTGGCTGTCAATTCAAAGGATTATATCTATCCTGGCGGCGACCGCTTCGATCCTGTCTACCGTACCGCGGCATATCTGAAATACGACAGGGACATACTGAAGAACCTGCTCATGCTCAGGGGCATGTTCTACAATGTCGATCCGGAATACGATCCAGCCCTCGAGATACCCCTGGTCAGCCAGCATTTTTCCTATTCGCGCCTCTACGATCGGAATCATAACAAGTACGATTACGATATTCCCGACTATCTCTGGTATCCCCAGCACTTCAACAACAATTTTCATATGCTCGACGACAACGACGACGACGACCTGTACATTGAGAGCGACCGTATGATCTATCCCGGAGATCTCGGCAGCGGAAGCGCTTCAAGCAGATGGGCGGCCGACGGCACCTTTGCCAGTTTCAAGGCGTCCGCGCGCGAAAACGAGCGCAACAACCGCAAGGCCAACTATACCTACTTGCCCAATGGTCTGTATGCCTTCTATGGTGACGATGACGGCGTCTATGTCGACCAATACGACCGCAATCACAATGGTATTGTCGACTACAAGGAAGATTTCCTTCTATACGAAAAAGACCCGCCAATCTTTTCACTCGACAATGATATGGACAACAATGGCGTCTGGGACGTTGAAGACGATGATCCCTATCCCGATCTTCCCAAAGGAATCAAGGCCTCGTATGTTCTAACCTCAAATGGTTGGAAGAGCCAGGGTATCCGCGGCGCAAATACAAAATTAATTTATACTCCCGTAAAAAACCTTGAAATCAGCGCAAGCGCCCTGTACGAAAAAGCCATTGACCTCGATTTCAGCCGGGCGAGCGACACCTCGGTTGATCAGCCCAGTCTCATCGGCAACGGCTCAATTGGCTACGACAATGGAACGTCGGTTGCGGAAGATTTTTCCGACAGCAGATCCTTTGCGCTCAAGGGTTCGGCCATGCTCAACGTGGTAAAGCGGAGTTTGGGCCTTGCCTATTTTACCGGTGGCGAAGTCCAGTATCTGCGCGACAACATACGGAACGATGTCATCCGTCTTCAGGAGGTCGAAGACATAGAATATCTTTATCAGGATTATTATTACCAGACCGATGAACTTCGATACCGCAACGCTGTGGTCAGCAATGCCATTGGCGGAGTCACTTACAATAATATCCCCAATTTCGTTTATTCCGCAAGCCTCGCCCTTGGTCTTGAAAAACGCATGGGTCTCGACGGCAATTTCTATACGATGCGTACGCTTCGCAACCAGGCGCTCGATACCACTCAGTACGAATTCAGATGGGAGCCTTATACAGCATCCATGCTCAAGCGGCTTTACCTGGTCAACAAATTTGACTACTCCATCAATTTTAACGTTGACTTCAGCAACCGGATGCGTTTCCTCAATTTTCTCAACCGGCTTTCCTTCAATCCCCAGTTCAAGGTTTCCTGGTCCTACAGTTCCAGCGACGCCAATGACGATCCGCGCGATTCTTTCAATGCCCTTACCCGTCTTGGCGATGAAGACTCCACGAACCTGCGTCTTGATTGGGCCCGTTATCGCAGGGACAATACCAACGAATTCTCGAGTACCCCCATCCTGCGCTGCTATTTCAAGGTGGCTGAAAAGACCATGCTGCAATACGGCGTCCAGTGGAAGAAGAGCTTCGACCGCCTCATCCGCGCCGAGAGCGATTCCCGCAGGGTCCAGACGTTCCAAATGCTCAGCACGGACAATGTGTCGGGCTACAATGTCACGCTTATCCTTGGCATGAACCTCGTCAACAACGATTACGATGTTTTAAACTACGATACTGTTTTCCAGACAGGCCACCTTTTTGACGGCAAGGACACGCAGTTTTTTATAAAAGTGTACGCGGGAAACTAAAGGAGGATATGCCATGAAATATATACTCGTCATCACCCTTCTGGCCTCGGGGCTGGTTTTTGGAGGCAATCCCGATCTCGGGATAAAATCCGCCATTCTGCCCGGCATGGGACAGCTGTCCGCGGGATCAGGCGAATTCCTTAATAAAAACACGCTCAAGGGCCTGGGCATCATGGCAGGGTTTACGGTGTGTCTTCACAACACCATTCGCTTCATTAGTCTCAAGGAAAGCTATGCGGAACAAACCCAGACCTACGATACAAAAAATGACCAGGTCGAGTTTTATGACGAGCGGCAGGCCATCAAAACCAAATGGGACGAGGCGTACGACAACTACCAGAACGCCCAACTATGGTCCTATGTGTTTCTCGGTCTTACCGCTGCCGTCTATGGATATGGTATTGTGGATGCTCTTTTGTTTACCGGGAAAAAGGAAATGCAGAACGGATCGGCCGGGCAATCCTCTTTATCCAAAACAGGGCTTTCGCTTTACATGAAAGATTCGCATAAGGGATTGCAGGTATATCATTCATTCTGATGGTATGTGTAAAAGGCGCATGAAGGTTTCACGATTTTTTCTTTGCATAGGGTTTGCGGCGTTGGCCGCGAGCATGGCTTTTTTTGTCTCGTGCGAAAAGGCGGTGCAGCCGGTCAATGAGGGCGGGTATGCCAACCAGGTCCAGATCACGGTTGCCGATACCCTTCTCGATACCATTGCCTTTGGCCCCGATACCTTCTACAACCGCAAGGCCTATGTGGTCGAATTCCGGAAAGAAAGCGCCACGTGGGATCCTGATCTTATCCAGAGCCCCGCAGTTTTTAATCTGTACAAATATTATGTTAAAACCAGGCAGAACAACCTGGTATGCAGGGTCTATGGCGGCGGTGGCGGTATAATTGCGGGCGATACTGTCTACTATACCGATAGCAAAGGCCGTGTCGATACGCTTACTCACCATGCAACGGTTCGGGTGCTGGTAATCACTGGAACCGAGGACAAGGCCCAATTCCAGTTTGAGGCAACCGCCCTTACCAATCTTTCCCTGCGCAGCAGCTTCTTCTTTTCTTCGGGATTCGAAAACAGCCCGCTCAGACATGCGGCTGTACTGGGAGGGGGAACTGTCCAGTCTTTCAGCATCAATAGCAACGACGATTATACGGTCAACAATGTCGCAACAATCCGGGCAACTTTCGACACAACCGGAGTCTCAAATCTAAGATATTTCCGGTATTCCAGCACCAAGTTTATCCCGTTTGCCACGATTTTTTCACTCGATTCCCTTTTGAAAAACCGCGTGCCAGCTGAGTCGGTTTATGTCACGGTTCCCGGCGGATATAGTCTGGCGGTATCAGACTCAACGGTCCTGCAGGCAGGCATATCAATTGGAAAATTTGGGGGTGAGGTCGCATTTTCCATTGGCAATCTTCAAAATCATTTTTCAGTCACGCCTGTTGCCAATGATCCTGGGTGGATATCAGTTGAAAAGACCGATACCCTGGTAAGCGGTTTTGGACAAAAATGGGCGTTTTTAACCAGCGCAAAGTGGAGCACCCCCCTATACGACAATATTAATATATGGTCTTTCAATGGCGCCATTTCCCTCGACCAATCACGGGCGAACATTGCCATCAACAGCGTTGAAAAGAAAATTTATCTTTTAGACGACTACACTCCCTTTTTATTCGATACCTTTGGCGATACATCATTTGCCGAAACTGTTTCCGTGTGGATTGCGACCCGAAATCTCTATAACCAGTTCCTCCTTTCAGGCGATGGTTCTTTTCCCACGCCAATTACAAAAGCCACGCACAATGCGGTTGGCTATGGTGGCGACTGGCCCGATGCCATTCTGGAGACTCCGCCGATCAACAGTATCCTTACAACAAGAGGTGGTATCATCAGCGATGGATTTACCCCGGACTATACCGCAAATTACCGTGTTTCACCATTGGCGCACCTATATAGTGCCGGGGCGCAGCTTATGCAAATCCAGTATGCGGACGCCAAGGATATACCTACCCGGAAAAACTCGTCTTATATTCACCAGATGGTGACCCGTGGCTCCATCCTTGGACATCAGGAGTCCAAACTCAACGATCTTTCAAAACCAGATTCCGTATACACTGAAATCTTGTCAGTTCTCAAGAAAATTCCAGTGGCAAACTGGTTCACCTTTGTTCCTCTCGAACAGGTTTCCCCGGCCGCAACCTACAACAATACATATTCAAGCGAAGCGCTGCAAGAATATTTTAGCAAAGCTGACAATGCTCAGCTCATCCCCTCCACGCAACCGGTTGCCAACCCCACTTACTATGCAATCTTCTCAGCCTATTTCTATGCGCCATCGCCTACCATATCCGGAAAAAAGTATCTTTATTTTCCCGGCAGAGGAGGGGAGAAGCTCTTTACAAATCCATTCAGGGCAATGCCGCTTCATGTTGCGCATTGTAATAGCGGTTCAAAGGAATTTGTGCTCATCGCTTATGCGCGCGGCCGCTTTTTTAACGAGCCGCGGGTCTTTATCTCTTCGTTTACCTCGCCGTATACTTATGTGTGGGACTATATTCCACCGCACATTTCCTGGCACGAAAACTGGTCTACTTCTACAACCGAATATGCCCCATTGTATTATCTCGCTTCTTCTCCTGCCGACAACCGGATCACAGACCTTTCGACCACTTCAATGCCCAACATATTCAATGTTTTTCTTTCGTCAAAACCTGCGGACCAAAATGCAGACTGTTCCGTTCGTGATGTGGGATTTGGCAAAATAATCTCCGTGCGCATTGGTTTCAATTATAGCCTGGAGTTCCAGTCACTCGATCCCGTAACCGGGATGCGGACCTACCAAAAACCGAATATGTATTATGAAATTGATCCTGCGGTACTTGCCCGGCAAGCCTACAATCCCCACAGCAACGGATTCGCTGTCAGCTACAGCCTGGGAAACATCGCCTTTTATAATATCAATGCGCAACAATGGAACCGCGGCATCTGGGACATGTGGATCGAAACAGAGGATAATTTGGGGAACCGGGGCGTTGCCCCATATCTGAGCGCTACAAATTCTTTCAGCATACAATCCGGCAGTATCAGCGTACGGCAGATATTGATTAAATAAAAGAGTATATGGAACCACGTATAAAAGTAATCGTCATTGCGCTTGCAGGGATACTGGCGTTCAATTCTTGCGATGTGCCGCCGCCCGTGCAACCCGATCCTGAAAATTATACGAACAGCGTCCAGGTGACGGTTGTCCCTGCGTATTATTACACTGACGGGACCACTGACAGCATTTGCGATGTGCTGCCTGTTGGTGACGGCCGTGTCTGGCAGGAGAACGTCGCGTTCAAAATATTTTTTACCCGGGCCTCAGGCTGGGACCCAGATATTGCCGGCGACATCATCATGTACAATATCTATAAAAAAGCTGAAAACAGCGACAACCGGATTTTGGTTGCCCGCAGTTTTGGGGAAAAAGCGGGCCGGAGAAACAAAGATACAGCTATCACCTACCGTTCCCATTCCGGTAAGCTTGATTCAGTGTGGTTCGACAGCGTCTCGTACGTATACGACGTCCTTAATACCAATGCGTTCGAAAGGATTCAATATGGGGTGCGGGCCGTGACCAACCTGAACGTTGGCATGGAGAATGCTGATTTTTCACGCGGACAGGAGAATGCCATCACCTATTCGCCTCCTCTGGGCGGCGGGGTTCCCGAGCGGTTTATCATCAATAATGGTGCGCTCAATACCTTTGACAATGCGGCTGTAATCACTGGCCAGTTTGATACCGCGGGCCTGTCCGCCATCGTCTACTGCCGCTATTCGGAAATCCTGCCCCTGGACTCGCTTTCCACTTATCTCTTCAGGATTGTGAGGAACAAGGACAGTTTGGGCTTCAATCAGAATTTCCAAATCGGCGCGAACACCGTATACCTGCGGGCCGATTCCAGCGTCATTCTTTCCGAAACCAAAGGAACCGCGACGTATTTCTATGCCTTTGGCAGACTCGGAAGAGTTGACACTGTGTACAATACCGGAAACCAGCTAAACGCCTTTTTTGACAGCTCCTTTATGCCAATACCCGGCAGCGCAAGTTCCGTCTCTTTTGCAAAGACCGATACCCTGGTCACGGGATTGGGAAAGAAATGGGTTGTTGTCAAGGGTGTCTGGCCTGGCAGTTACCGGAAAAAACAATGGACCCCGCTTTTCGATGACATCTCCATCAGGAGCGCCTATGCCGAGATCAAGGTTGATCGGTTGCGCGCAGCGGGCAATATCATTACAAACTCGTACGAGGATAAATGGGTTTTGTTGGGCAAAGAAGTCCCCTTTCTTTTCGATACGTTCGGAGATCCAACCTTTCAGGATACAGTGCAGGTCTGGCTCGCTACGCGCAATCTCGTGGCCAACTTTTTCACGGGCAGTTTCCAGATAGACTCGTTCAAGGTGCACGCCATTGGCCGTACCTACGACAGTCTTCTGGCCGATTGCATTTTTGAGACGCCCCCCCAAAAACATCTCATTGATGAACTGGGTGTGATCAAACAGGTTGTTTCCGTCAATGATACGCTTTATCATGTTTCGCCGCTTGCCCGGAAGAGTGGTACCGGCGTCTTTTCTCTCGAGCTGCGCAATGGCACGTATATTCCCGAACGTGGGAATCTTAACCCTATTGATATTGCTCTCTGCGTCAAACCCGGTTCCATTCTTGGATACGGCGAGGCTGATACCAACCAGTTCGGAACAGATACGGTTTTTTCCTTTGCCTCTGACCGTGGTCTGAAGGTTGCTTTTTTGAGCGCGGGATGGCATATATCAGCAACAACACCAGCTCGAATAGCCGCGTATACTGCTACCATGGTCACAAACAATACCAAGTCAGCTATTCCCGAATTAGTGCGTTCCTATGACAATACTGTCTATAGAAACCCTTTCCAAAATCTTCCTCTGCACGTATCAGGGATCAAAAATGGGGGAAAAGAATTTGTGCTTCTCGCTTTTTCACGAGGGAAATATTTTAACGAACCGCGTGTCTACATCTCTTCGTTCTCCACGGCCACAAAATATATGTGGGACAAAGTAGCCCCGCATGCCACGTGGTCGCCGTCATACGATCCAAAGGCCGATCTCAAGTATGCGCCTCTGTACACCTCGTCCAAGGCGACCAATCTTACCCAGCTCGGTAACATATTCGATGTCTTTCTGCGGCCCGACGAGACTGCTGCGGGAAATGCAGGGCTTGGCACAGGGATCAGGGATGTTGGTGCTGGAAAAATTGTGTCCGTGGAACTCTGTTTTCATCCAAAGACAACCAACTATACTTCCGATCCAATCACCGGGTTGCGTGTATACTCGGGAGCGAATGCAACGCCGGTTAAACGGTATGTTTTATCAATAGACCAGCTTACTAGACAACAGCAGGTCCTGTTTGGAGCAAAATCGGAAAGAAAGACCTGGGCCATTAGCGAGGCGTCTTTTTTGAACATCAATGCGACCCAGTGGTCAAGCGGTATCTGGGAAATGTGGGTCGAGACAGAGGACGATTTAGGTAACAGGGGAATGGCGCCCTATGGCGGTAAACAGTTCTCAACAGCTTTGGGTAATTATTTTGTACGGGAGATAAAGATTGAATAGGCGTATAAACGATACAAAAATATTTTCGCCCTGGCGCTGCGCTCTATGTGCCGCTGTGTTTCTTCTTGCCATTTCATGCGGTGGCCCCACGCCAGTCGATCCTGGTATTGTTGTGCCCACAACCAATAAAATGAATGTGACTCTTGAGGAGGTCTATCAGAAGACCAGCGGGACGGATACCGTGGAAGCCTCTGTTGCTGGGTCTGGATACAAACCCTATTTGAAGATCTCTTTCAGCCGCATTGCCGCGACCTGGAACCAAACCAGCCAGAGCGGGCCTATTTTATACAAAATCTACCGTAAGGTGGGCAATGGGAAAACAGAGGTTGTGGCCTGGTCTTCGGAAAATATTGGTTCCGGATCTATCGTATACCAGAACGCTGACCAGTCCCTCGATACACTGCCAAACGCCAATCGGATGCATGTCTACGACCCGGTGGACGCAAGCGATCTCAACGAACCCTTGTATGGTGTTGCAGCGGTAACAGAATTGGACTTTGACCCTGTGTCCGCAGTGTATTCCGCAGGAAGCGAGGGCGAATTCAGCTTTGTCGCCTATCATTCATCCGTATCACGGCAACTGGTACGCCTGACGCTCAACAACAGCGAAACCTACACTGTTTCCAATATTGTCCGCGTTTCAGCCACGTTTGATACTTCCGGAGTTGTCATTATCGACTACCGTACCGGGGCCTCCGTTGGCGATACCGGAGAATCCATTGTACGGGACACGCTTGCCAAGCTTTTACGCACGGGCTTTTTTAGCAATTCCTCTGTTAATGGAAACATGCTTTCCTTTGTCCGCAACGATACGCTAAAAAACGGACTGGGAAAAAAATGGGTGAAACTATCCATGTATGATTGGATAGAAAACCCGATTGGAACGGCGCTCTATGACGACATTGATATCATGCCCTACAACGCTTCGGTCATCCTGAATTCCTCTTCCAGTTCCATTTTACAGGACGAACGGCAGAAAAAGTATTGTGTCCTGAGCAATTCGATCCCGGTCATTTTCAATACCTATGGCGACACCACTTTCAACGACACGGTCCTTTTTTGGGTCGCCACAAGGAAGTTGGGATCGAAGTTTTATGAAGAAACCCCGGGCCAAATAAAGGCGCCTGTCAGCACTTTCCAGGGAATCGAATGGCCCGACTGCGTTTTTGAGACCATGCCAGAGCTGTTTGTCATTGACAAAGGTATTGCCTATGCCGATCTTTGCACCCAGTTCGACTACAAAACCGGCTACCATGTTTCACCCCTTGCGGCAATCACTCAGACTGGCACAACGCTGAATAGCGCTGACTTTACTCTAAACGTGAAATTAGGCGGCATAGTAAGACACCAGGGAATGGGCAGCCTCCTTGGTTCTTTAGTCAATCCCGGTTCCATACTGGGATACAGTCTCTCACGGTTGGATTCGTATGTCGAAGAAACAATTCGGGCCGGGTCAGACTCTGCCGGGTATTCATTAGGCGCGGCAATAACCTCGGTTGGATGGCATTACGCAAAGAGCTTCGCCTCCATTAAAGCGGCAGGCACGCTGAACGATTATTTCGGACTTGCCGCTTCAGACCGGTATCACCATGCGGTTGCCTCTGATTTTTGCCTTGATCCCGAAGGCGGTCTCTATCCGCACGACATGCGCGGCCTTCCGATTACCGCGCAGGTTTTAAAGGCGATTGTTGAGGAGGGCACAAAGGAATTTATCATTTGCGCCTATGCTCGGGGAAAATTTTTCAACGAACCGCGTGTCTTTATTTCAAAATTTTTCTCAGACTACAGCTATGTATGGGACCATATTCCGCCGCAGTTCAATTGGAGCATTACCTGTGATAATTCCCGTTCCTCATTGTGGAACCCAAAGACCGATGAGGAGTACGCGCCTCTCTACTACAAAGACCCCGTGGACCCGAACAATGACAAGATATCAGACCTTACCTCCTTGGGGGGTTCGTTTTCCGTTTTTCTATCAGGATGCGGTTTATTCACCTCCATGCCGTCGGTGCGCGATGCTGGTTTTGGTAAAATCAAATCAGTCAGGCTTGCCTTCAACTTCCGGAGCGACTATCTGGGTACCAATCCTGTTACAGGGGAGCGTACGTATGTTTCTCCGAACAAATATTTCGATGTTCCCGAAGAGACCATTCGCGGCCAATCCGCGTCGCTCTATTCATACGTCTCGGAGCGCGTCTCCTACTCTCTTTCCCGCATAGCGTTTAAAAACATAGATTGCAGCGGATGGGCAAAGGGGGTCTGGGACATGTGGATCGAGACTGAGGATAATTTGGGAAACAGGGGCATTGCGCCCTATGCGTCATATGGTACTCCGTATCTCTCCAATACCGGGAAGGTGCCGGTGCGCCAACTCGAAATAAAGTAGAAACATAACGCATGATTATTGCAATCCTTCTTGTAGCCGCGGTGCTTAGCGTTCCTTATGTGAATGAGCACTATTTCCACATCAAAAACCTTTCTGAAATGCGGCGCGAGGCGGGTAACCGTTTTGCCGAGGTGCAGAACCTCCAGGCCATGGGCCAAGCCAAGGCGGCGCGTGACAGCCTGCATTCTCTCATTGAATACTTTTCAAACAACACCGATGAGATAAGCACCATTACCGCACAGTTGGGTATGTTCCAACTTGCGGCAAACTACAAGCAGAACGCCATCAGCCGTTCCGAATTTGAGAGCGCCATCTACGAATTTGACAAATTGCTTAAGAAATATCCAAACACAATGGTTGCCGAACAGGTGTTCTACATGATCGCTAAATGCTACATTGAGATGGGCGACATCGGGCACGATTCCAAGCGCAGCTATAGGCAGGCCATAGCAAACCTCGAGAAAATAGAACAGAACCGTCCCGAATCCATGAATTTTCCCAAATACAGGCAGACGGAGCTCAAACCCGGGACCTATTTTAACATCGACAGGGGCAAGGTGAAGGAGGTCAATCGTGACCTCTCCAAACAGCTCTATACCCGCGCTGAGATGATGCGCGAAATGGCGACCGACACCACCCAAGTCAAGGCGCAGCTTCTTTCCGACGTGGTGCTGCTCATCGGCCAGTGTTACGCCAAGCTTGGCGAAGGCGGCAAGGCGCGCGAACAATACCAGCTTATACTCGACTTTTTTCAGGAATCAGACCTGGTCGACGATGCACAGAAATATATTGGCGATTCGTACGAGGAAGAGGCGAACCAGCTCATGCAGAAAGCCGAAGGTGAGGGTGATGGCGCAGCCAGGGACGAACTCCGCCAAAAAGCCCTGGTCCTGTACAACAGCGCCATTGAGACCTATCTGAAATTCGTCAATGTTTACCACCAGAGCGACCTTATCAGCAAGGTGTCCATCAAACTGGGCGGCGTCTATTTCAAGGTCAATGAATCAAAAAAGGCCTACGAGATATTTTCCAAGGCGATAAATTCCATCAAGGTAATCGAAGACCAGGCGCGCGTGCAGCTCGACATCGGCAACTACTACTTCGAGGAGAAGAAGTGGGACGATGCCGTTGAAAGCTACGCCAAGGTGCTGCAGAACTATTCCACCACCGAATACGCGGCCAACGCCCAATACCTGCTTGCCTCGTGCTATGAAGCGAAGGGCGATACGCTTGAGTCTATCAAGGCGTATAACGATGTGTGCGAGAACTTCAGATCATCGGCGTTTTATCCAGGCTCGGCTTTTAAAATCGGCAAATACTATATAGACCAGAAAAATTATGGCAAGGCGCAGCAGTTTCTCAGACAGAGCATCAGCCGGTTTCCAGATAGCCCGGTTGCCGCGCAGACCCAGTATCTGCTGGGCCGGATTTATATGTATCTTGCCGAAGGGGTCGATTCCTCTGACGCAAGCATGAAATACCGGCTTGCCATCGAAGAATTTGACAAGCTCATCAGCAACTACGACCAGGCGCGCGACTGGATCGAGAAGTCAACTCTTGCCATTGGTGAGTGCTATATGAAGTTGGGACTCAAGGAGCAGGCCCGTACCACGCTTGGCGGTCTCAAGAGCGAGACCGCCCTGGTCGAAAAATATCGTATTCTGGGCGTTGAAGGCTCTGACTCCTCAATAGTCAATGATTACACCGAGCAGTTGAAGGTGCTTACCGACAACCAGGCCAAGGCGCAGATCCTCATTGAAATAGGCCGCAAACTCAAGGGCGAGGAGATGAACCTCACCGATAGCGCCATTGCCACCTTTAACGAGGCCATCGGGCTGGCGCAAGACTCAGTGACACTCATGACCGCCTTTGGCGAACTGGCGGATTGCTATATCCGCAAGGGTGAGTACAAGCGGGCGCGCGCCATATTCAAGGACGAAATCCTTGACAATCCGCGGTGCGAGGAGGTGCGGGCGATCCAGATCAATTTCAGGATCGCGGAATCCTTTTTCCGCGACAAGATGTATCCCGAGGCCATTGCCGCGTTCACCAAGTTCATCGAGAAAAACCCGTCTCACGCCCTTACCTCAGCCGCCGTTTATCTGCTTGGTAAATCGTACAGCCAGAACGGCGATTATGGCAAAGCGCGCGATATGTACAATAAAATTTTTACACAATTTGACTCTTCTGACCAAGTCGACGGCGCAGGTTTGGGATATGTTGAGGCGCTGGAAGGCGAAGGTAAAAGCAAGGAAGCGATCACCTACGCGCTTGAGTTCATGAAAAAAAGACCCGGTATCCCCTCGGCGCCCAATTTTTATTTTAAAATAGCTGAAATCTACCGCACCGGTCTCCAGGACGACGATGCTGCCATCGAGTATTTGGAAAAGATGCTCAAGTTTTCCGAAAATTACCTTCTCTCAGCCTCAGCCTATCAGCTTGGATCGTTGTACGCGAAAAAAGGCAACGACGCCAAGGCCATTGAGGCCTATGAAAAAGTGAAAAAGGCCGATGTTGAGTATTTCCGCGCCTCCCAGGGAGAAATCGGCTCAATCAAGGCGAAAACCGACCCCGAAGGCGCCATCCAGAACTATGAAAAGATAGAGTCCTCCAGCAACGATGTGGCGGACAAGATTATTGCGCGCATGGGTATCGGCGATGTGTATGTTGCGCAAAAGAAGTACATGGATGCGGTTGAATCGTACCGAGTTGTATACGAACAGTATACCACCGCCGAGCCCGATCTCCGCGCTGCTGCCATTATTAAGCTCATCGAGGCGCTTAACAATGCCGAGAAAATAGCTGATGTCATTAAATGGGCCGACCGTATGATCCGTGATTTTCCCGATAGTAAGTTCACTATCAACGCCTATTATTTCAAGGCAAACGCGTACTACGCCCAAAAGGACTTCAGGAAGGCGCGCGATGTGTTTAAACAGGTCATGGAACTCGATAGCAGCGGCGCTCTTGCCGAAGTGGCCTTATACCAGCGGGCGGAGTGCCTTCTTTCAATGAAGGACCAGGCCAATGCGGTCAAGGAGTTCAATTTTTTCATGCAAACCCACCCCAAGAGCCAGCTGGTTGCCAATGCCCTTTTCCAGATTGGCACGATCGAATGGGGTAATGAGAACTGGTCTGTGGCGAAAAAGTACTATACCCGCGTTTTGACCGAATATCCCGATTTTCCCATGATGTGCTGGACCAAAAACTATCTGGCCTTCTGCTATGATAAGGAAGGCACCTGGCGCAAGGCCAAGGAGTTCTACGAAGATGTGCGCACCGGCGGCGCCTGCGACCGCGAGGCCAAGGAGTTCGCGAAAAAACAGATACAATCGATCAATGTTAAACATTAATACACTGAGACAAACGTAAGGAGGAATCACAATGCCGACAATCCAGAGGATGTTTTCACGCGTGGTTGTCCTGGTCCTGTTCATGGCCGGGTTCTGTCATGCACTCAACCCAATAGAAATGTACAAGGCAGGCGGTTGGGTCATGCACCCCATCCTGGGTCTTTCAGTCATTGCGCTGTATATCACGGTTGAGCGGCTTTTAGTTATTGTCCTCCAGAAGCTCAAGCTCAAACCCACTGAGTTTGTTAAGACCCTTGAGGAGTCGGTAAAAAACAACAACGGCGATAAAAACGCCATTGTCGCTGAAATGGAGGCCCTTGCGCAGAAAAAGGGCGGATTGGTTGCCTCTATCCTGGGTACCACACTGGCAAAGTACAAGGATGGCGTGGCCAAGGGCTTAAACGTTGTCGATCTTAAACAGTGGATGCTCCAGGGAACCGAGACAAAGGCGAGTAGTGAAATCCCGGCCCTCGAGACCCATCTTGGCGCCATTGCGGTCATATCGAACATTGCGACCCTTCTGGGTCTTTTAGGAACAGTTTGGGGTCTCATCGAGTCCTTCATGTCCATCGCTAATTCTCCCGGCGGCATCAAGGCCGATGAAATGGCGGGTGGTATCTCGGTCGCCCTTATTACCACCGCAGGCGGTTTATTGGTGGCCATTCCATCGCTGGTCCTGTTCAATTGGATAAAGTCCATGATCGAGAACTATGTTCTCCAGATCGAGGAAACAGTCACCATTCTTATTGATGCGCTTACCGCATAATTAACGGCAGGGGAGTGAAATGAAATTCAAGGGACGCGCGCAGCAGAAGGCCGACAATGTGAATCTGACGCCGATGATCAACATCTCGGCGCTCATTCTCATGGCCCTTGCCATCATTTCCCTTTCCATGAAAAAGGAGGCATCACTCGATCAGATCCTTCAGCTTCCGCCGGTATTGTATTCCGCAAAACAAGACACCACCAATCTCGAGATATATATTCTTCCCGCAAAAGTAGGTGCGGGCGGTAACGTGGTTGGCGATTCCACCGGGCTGGTGGCCTTTTCCGGCAAGGGGAGCGTGCCGCGTCAATGTCCGAATTGCGCACTGCCCTTCAGGTCCGATCAGGGTGATTATGTGCCGAATTCCCTCACCGATATGTCGGGAAAGCCGCTCCCAGACCTTAAAATCGAGATTGATGAGGAAAAGGCAAAGACGACCAAGATAGCCGTTCGGCCTCCGGCATATTCCTGTAGCAGGTGCAAGACCGAGATAAGCCCCTATCTGCGGCTCGACCAGATACCCGAGGCCCTGAAGAAACGCAAGAAAGAGATCGTCGATGAAATGGTGCTTGGAGAGAACTATTCGCGGGACCGGTTAAAAAAACCCCGTCTTACCGCCGAGGACGAGAAAAAAATAAGCGACAACATTCCTCTTATGATCAAGGCTGACAATAAGGCGTTTTACGGGCGAATCCTTGAGGTGGTATACATGGCCAAAGACACCTCGTGCGCCATCTCCAAATTTGTTTTTGTAACCCGTTCCGACGCTTCTATCGACGTGGTGAAAAAAACAGATACAGACACGAAGGCAAAAAAAATAGCAAAATAATAAGGCGAAAAATCATATGAAACTCAGAACCGATACCGAAGATACTGTTAATATTAATTCCCTCGTCGATTGTATTACTACCCTCATCATTTTTTTCATGGTCATCATGTCGGCCACCTATATCTACGGTGTTGCCATCAAGTTTCCCATAGGAGGAAGCAAGAAGGCGGGCGGCGATGAAAAGAAGGAGAAAGATATTGTCGTGTTCGTCGGCGCCGATCTTATTGAAAAAGACCACTATCTTGTGCGCGACGGCCTGGTGAAAATCAACGGCGAGGAGTTTGCGCTCACTGCGTCAGAAGACCGGAGCAAATGGGACGAAGAACGAAAGAAGGCGTTTGATTATTTGCAATACCGCATTAGTGAGTGTATCAAGCAGGGCTACAAAAAGGACGTCCTGATCGTCCAGGGCGACATTACTACCTATCACGAAAAGATCATGCAGGTCATTGATCGCGCCAAGGCCGTGGGCATGAAAGGGTTCTCCCTCATCCCGCCCTCCTGATGCGCGAACGGTGATCCCCTCTCATGGAATTTTTCGCCGCGTATAGAAAACAAAGCAGGCGCCGGCGGTCGGTCACGGCGTTCTTCATCGGGATATCCGCAGCTCTTCTCATCATTATCTTGTACATCCTCTTCGGCGTTTTTTCTGTCCCACCCTCGCGGAATATAAACTTTGATACATCGCAATGTGTCCGGTTTCTTGAAATGAGCAGGGTCTACGCAATGCTGGCTCCTGAAGGAGAAAAAGGGCCCCTCTGGCTTGCTTCAGCCGAAGGCCTGCGGCAATACTACCCGAGGACAGGTATCTGGACAAGGTTTGGACTCGATCATGGGTTACCATCGGAAGAAGTGTACGACCTGTGTATGGCCAAGGGAGAACTGTGGGTGGGTACGGAAAGGGGGTGCGCCCGGTTCAATGCTCAATCCCGGTCTTTTTTTCGCGAACCGGTCTTTCCGGCAGGCGATTCAGGCCGCGCACTCGCTGTGGAGTATTTACCAGGCAGGGGATTGTTCTGCGCGTTTGAAAACGGTTCGATTTTTCTGAGACCAGAGAGCTCACATGTGTTTATTCCTTTCCATGTCCCCGGTGTCAGGTCAAAGACGCGGATTACCTGTTTAAAGTCGCATGGCAATGGGCTCTATATAGGGTTCGAAGGCGGGCAGCTTTTTTTCTATACCCCCGACAAACAGAGCAACTCATTCAGACAGATCTTTTTTAACCGGATATTGGACAAGAATACCAGTATTTGGGATGTCATGGACCGCAAAGGGCAGCTCTGGATAGCCACCTCTGATTTTGGGGTATGGCGGTGCGGCGCAGGCGGGGACACGGCGACCATCGCACGCAATTTTCCAACCAGGGGCGCCTATGTCTTTGAGGAAGAGACTGACGGCATGTGGTGCGGAACCCCGTTTGGGTTGTGGCGGTATCACGATCGTGAGGATGTGTGGATCCAGTTTGTCAGCGAGCGGAGACGTGGCATCGACGAACTCCAAATCCAGTGCATGCTCAATTTTCCCGATTCCATCTGGTATGGCGATAAAAACAGCGGTGCCGGTGTTATCCGCAAAAAAGAGGTTGAATTTGTTCCCATGCGCGCCGGTCTTTCCCGGCAAAACATGTCGGTTATAACCGCTACCGACAGCCTTGTGTGCGCGGGGTATGGGTATCAGGGCGGGTATTGCGATCTTTTCAGTGTGGAGCAATTCCAGCTAGCGTCCCATCTTGACGACCGGTTCGATGTGTTGGAACCGAACATTACCGCGCTTCTGTTCGATCGGGGATTGCTGTTTTATAGCGGGTATCATGGTTTCGGGTATGCGGACTGCAAAGCGGATGCATACGCATTTTTTACTAAAACCAATGATGGCCGCTCCCTCTACGATATTTCCTGCATCGAAAAACTGGCGGACCGGACCGATTTTTTCCTGGGAAGTCCCGCGGGGGTCATCTGTTTTCACAGGGAACAAGAGACCTTCTCGTTGCTTGCCGGAACAAAGTCCTGGCGGGTTACTGCTCTATGCGCCGATAGTGCTGGCCTCTGGATCGGCACATTGGGTAATGGCCTGAAACGGTTCGACTTTTCACGCGATAGCGTCATAGGGTCATTTCTTGACGATAAGCCTGGAGCCGTTGCAGTTACACATATTGGGCAGGACGTGTATGCCGCTTTTAAGACCCAAGGTGTTTTTGTCAGCAAAGGCGCAGGAAGGGATTTTGTCGCCCTGCCTATCACTCCGGACAGTGTGTACGGCATGGCTCGAGAAGAACGGAATACCATTACTGCAATGCGGGCGATAGGGAAGACGCTTTGGGTTGGAACCCATGATGCGGGATGTTATATTTATGATACAAGCGCTGGTGAATGGAGACGGCTGATGGCAAGCGATGGACTTGTTTCCGGGCAGGTCCGGTCAATATGCGCCACCCCATCATATGTTTTTATTGGATGTTATGGAGGTGTTTCCCGGTACCATCGCGGGTATGCGGAAACGCTTCTCAATATCCGGTTCTAGGAACGCGAAACCATGAAACACATCGTTCTTCTGCTTATTGCATGCCTTGCGGCCGCCCTTTTTGCTGACGCGGTTTCCGAGGCAAAGATGTTCATTGCCATACGCGACTACAAACGCGCCATTCTTACCCTCGAAAAATCCCTGAAAGAACGGCCCGACCGGTACGAAAATATCCTGTATTTGGGGAACGCCTATTTTCTTTCCGGGCAACCCAACCGGGCAATCGCCCTGTACGAGAAATGCATTGAAATAAATCCTGAAGTCAAAGAAGCCGCGATCAACCTTGCCAGCGCCTATTCTGCCGTTGGTGACCATGCGCGCGCCATCCCCCTCTACGAAAAGCTGCTGAATACGCAGGGAAACAACGCTGATATTCTGTATAATCTGGCGGTCGCCTGCCGTTTTTCCGGTGATCTCACCAAAGCCCAACAGCAGTATTCCCGGGCCCTCGATCTTAAGCCAGAGGATGCTGAATATATGACCGGCCTGGGGGAAGTGTACGAGTTGATGGGAAAACCTGCCGAGGCAAAGGAAATGTTTCAAAAGGCAATTAAAGTGGCGCCGGCCAATGGAAAGCCCCGGGTAAGTCTCGCCCGCTTTTATCTCACAGCAGGAGATTTTAACCGTGCTCAGGACGAGGCCCAGGCCGCTACAACGGTCGATCCGAACCTGGCTTCTCCTCACGAAGTACTAGGCGATATCTACCGGCTCAAGGCGGACAACGAGATGGCGCTCTACGAATACAAGATGGCGCTATCGCGCATGGGGTTTAATCCTTCGGTCCAGGCGAGTTTGGGTAGCCTATACGAGAGCATGCAGCGCTATGGCGACGCGCTCCAGTGCTATTCGCAGGCAGTGGCGCAGAACCCAGGCTCAGTCGAATATCGTCTCCGGTTCGGGGGACTGCTTATTGCCCAGGGGAAATATTTCGACGCGCGTGATGTGCTCAAGGAAGCGATTGAATCGGGAAAGAAGAACCCGGCGGTCGCGGACCTGTTGGGTGTTGCCTATACCTTCCTGCAGAACTATGACAAGGCGGAATTCTATTTGAAAAATGCGCTCGAAACAAACCCGGACTTTGGATCGGCGAAAATGCATTTAGGGATTCTCTATGTCGTGCAAAACAAGAACACAACAGCGCTGCCGTTGCTTGAGGATGCTATTGGAAAAAACCCCTATCTTTTTGATGGCCGGCTATATCTGGGACAGGCGTATCTCAAGCTAAAGCGGCGGGACGAGGCGTTGGCGCAATTTCAGGAAGCAGTGGAGATTGATCCGACCCGTCTTGACGGGTATGTCTATGCCGGCAGGTCGTGCGAACAATTGTCGCGTCTCAGCGATGCTGAGCAATATTTTCTGAAGGGCATTACAGCGGCAAAGACCAACCCGGACGCGTATTTTGAAGCCGCTGATTTTTATTTTCGCAACCGATTAACCGAGAAATACCAGGAGTGTCTTGCCTATTTCCGTAAGGCCCTAGATCTCGATTCAAAACATCCGAAGCGGGACTATATAAACAAGTCCATCGATATCATTGCCGCCAAGCAGCAGCGGGGCCAGCAGCCCGATTCCACTTCCAGAAATCCCTAAAGTCCTGCGATAATCTGCCGATATTGGTTATAGAGGGAGTCTGGTTTCCAGGCTTTTCTGCATGGATTAAATAAAAAAGGACCAGAAATTCGTTTTTTCCGGCCCCTTTTATGGTGAAACACCGATTTGCATATTTAATATCGGCTGTTCCAAGGAAGTACTTGAGTGCTAAAGGCATACTATGAAAATCCAAGCAGCAATGCATCCACAGACAGTAGAACAGGCTAAAAAGGCCTCCTCCTCCGCAAATACCTCGCTAAAAAAGACCGCTATTGGTGCTCGGGACAGTGTGGAAATTTCTTCGTCAGTTTTGGGCAACAGGGCGCTCGAATCGGTCAAGGCAAAAATCAGGAACCGCTATTATAATTCCGATGCGGTTCTTGATGACCTGTCCGATAAATTCGCAAAACTTTTTTCCGCCTAACGCCTTGGCTGCAGGGTATCTCCGCAGCATCTAAACCCTATTGAAACAAACTTGTTCTGAGGATAAAAGCTATATTGAGCTGATCTGCAGGTGGAAGCGCCCCTGTTTTCCCAGAAACCGCCATAGACTTGATAGTACCTTGGGTTTTGTTCTGAATGTGATGCGGTCCATTCCCTCAGGTTTCCTGACATATCGTATGCGCCCGCAAAGCTGCGGCATTCGCCATAGGCGCCTGAAGTGTATGCCTTATCATTTTCGGTATTACAGGTGCGGGCCTCGTAGACGTTGCCATAGGGATATTGCGTGTTGTTTCTGCCCGCGCACGCGTCTTCCCATTCCACTGCGGTACAGAGTCTTTTTCCAGTGGCGCGGCACGAATCATAGGCCATATACCAATTGACAAATCCCAGTGGGAAAGTCCCCTTCTTATTCGGCCATTCGTATTGGTCGATGCAGAAGGTCCTGGCGCTGGTTTCAACGAACACCATGGCGTCAGCGCACCGAAGCGCCGGGGCCGCACGGATGAAATAATGCCGGACTATTGGGTCGGAACGGTTTCCCGCACGGTCAGTGCCCCTGAAAGCAAGACGCAGTGAATCGGTCACTGGAATAGGTTTTTCATAGGGAACCCATTCTCCGGCTGAACCCAGCATCAATTCAATATCAGCGGGTTCATCGGCATACAACGCAATGGAAAGAGGTTTGTTGTGTATTCCCGGCCCAGGGTCAGCCCACACAAAAGGAGGTTTCTTATCGAGATTCACACCCGGATCCGCTGCGGTGGCGCTGTCTTCAGATGCGGCGATTGCTTCCGGTGGCGCTGGTATTGTCTGTTTTTCTTTTTTCACAGGTTTTAAAACGGTTGAATTTCTTTGACTTGCCAGGTCGGACGGACTGGACGGCGCCGCAACGTGAGTGAAAACGGGCATTGATAGGTCAATGGGCTCAATGCGGTCATTGCAGAAAAAAAGGTTCAATGCAAGGAAAAACGCTATGAAGAGAATGGTGAGCCCGGCTATCCGCAGGGCTGAGCGTCTGCCGTTTTTCACTGGTTTAAATAGTATTCAATCTTGCTTTTTAATTCCTTGACCGAAACCCCGCGGATAAAATCTTTTCCATAGCTAATGGATATTTCGCGCGACTGCTCGGAAACCATGACAACAACAGCGTCGGTTTCGGCCGCAATGCCCAGGCCAGCCCGGTGACGCATGCCGTATTGACGCTCTTCAAGACCGGGATTTTGCAACAGCGGGAGCACGCACGCCGCGGCGACAATTTTGTTTCCCCGTATGACAATGGCGCCATCGTGCAGCGGTGTGTTTTTTGAAAAGATGGTAGTGATGAGCTCAGGGGTCACATCAGCATCAAGCGGCTTTCCCGATTCGAGCACGTTTCTGAGCCCCACCTTTTTTTCGATTACCGTCAGCCCCCCAAGTCCGCGTTTTGAAAGTTCGACCGCGCCTGCAATGATCGCGTCAACGGGAATGCGGCCCTTCTGCTTTTTAAAAAAGAGGTCGCCCATGCCAATGTTGCCCACATTGATCAGCGCGCTTCGGATCTCAGGCTGGAAGACGATGAAGAAAGCCACCAGGCCGATGGTCTTGATGTTTGACATGATCCAGCCAAGACCGTGAAGGTTAAGCCAGTCCGCAATAAGAGAGACTATGAAGAGAAAGATTATGGCAAAGAACATTTGGACCGAACGGCTGCCTTTAAGCCACCGGATGATCATATAAATGATACCAGCGACAATGGTGATGTCCGCGACATCGTACAGAGTGACGGTCAGGAAGCTGATCTTAAACAATTCCATTAATAGTCTCCTCTATGCCTGCCATGGTTATCCGGCCGTACACCGCAAGGGCGTCGCGAGTAGCCTGCACATCGTGTACGCGGAGAAAAGCCGCGCCATTTTGGACAGCGGCAAGCGCGGCACCGATACTGCCGAACAGGCGGCCGGCTGGTTTCGGTCTATTGAGTACCGCGCCGATGAAACTTTTGCGTGAGTGGCCGATGAGTACTGGATACCGGTTGTTAATATAGGCGCAAAATCCCTTGAGCAGCAGAAGATTGTCCTCAAGCCGCTTACCAAAGCCGATGCCAGGATCGAGAATAATGTTTTCCGCGGCAATGCCTTCTTGCTCTGCAGTGGCTGCCCGGGAGAGCAGAAAATCGCTTACTTCGCGCACTGGGTCCGTATACAAAGGGTTGTCCTGCATGGTTGCGGGCGTGCCCTGTATGTGCATGAGCACCACAGGTACCCTGGCCTCGCGGACAAGATCGGTCATGCGGGGGTCTGCCCTGAGGGCGCTGATATCGTTGACCATTACCGCGCCCGCGCGCAGCGCCTGTGCGGCAACAGAAGCCTTGCAGGTGTCGATTGACACGGGAATGGTACTGGTTTTAACTGCCATGGCAATTGCGGGGAGTACGCGGGCTAGCTCGATGGATTCGTCAACAGGCCGGCTTCCCGGTCTGCTTGATTCGCCACCAATATCGATAATATCGGCCCCTTCGCGGGCCAGGACCTGGATTCGGGCGGCACAGTCGTCAGACATTTCGTGGCTGCCGTTGTCGTAAAAAGAGTCGGGTGTAGCATTGAGGATACCGACCAGATACGGTCTATTTCCTGCTGGGAATTCTTTTTTGCCTATGAACATTGGGGCGTCCTTTAGGCCTGTGTGTCTATTTTCGTTCCTTTTACCGCGTCTTCTTCCTCAGGCGTTTTGGTCTGGTCTGCGGCGGCTTGTTTTTTCTTGCGGCGCTCGGGCATGACGCGCGGTTTCCGGGTGGTCTCGAGCTTGTTGCCATCCAGAACCTTGGCAATTTCCTCTGAGTCGAGATATTCGTGTTCAAGTACCGCTAGCGCCAGGGCGTGGAGCTTGTCGATATTTTCTGACAGCACCTTCCGGGTGAACGCAAGCTGCTCTTCGAGGAGGCTTTTAACTTCCGCGTCGATTGCCTGGGCTGTTTCCTCGCTATAGTCGCGGTGCTGGGCGATTTCCCGGCCCAGAAAGATCTGTTCCTCTTTTTTTCCATACGATATGGGACCCATGCGGTCACTCATGCCCCAACTGCAGATCATTTTCCGGGCGATTTCAGTTGCGCGTTCAATGTCGTTACTGGCACCGGTGGTGACTTCGGAAAAGACCAGCTCTTCGGCAACACGTCCGCCAAAGAGGACAGAGATCTCATCGAGATAATAGGCCTTGGAATTAATGTGCTTATCCTCGCCGGGAAGGTGAAAGGTGACGCCAAGGGCAAGACCCCGGGGAATAATGGTGACCTTATGCACTGGATCGGCGTTTTTACAGAATTTTCCCGTAAGGGCGTGGCCCGCCTCGTGGTATGAAATTATTTTTTTCTCTTTATCGCTGATAAGCATGCTCCTGCGCTCCGTGCCCATCATGACTTTGTCCTTGGCCTCCTCGAAATCGAGCATGGTGACTTCTTTTTGTCCGTAGCGAGCCGCCAGCAGCGCCGCCTCGTTCACCATATTGGCAAGGTCGGCGCCCGAAAGGCCGGGTGTTCCGCGCGCGATAATGGAAAGGTCCACGTCTTTGGCTATGGGAACGGTCCTTGTATGCACCTTTAAAATGCCTACGCGGCCCCTGATGTCGGGCCGGTCGACAACGATCTGGCGGTCGAAACGGCCAGGACGCAGCAGGGCGGGATCGAGCACATCGGGCCGGTTGGTAGCAGCGATAAGAATGACGCCCGCGTTTGGTTCGAACCCGTCCATTTCAACCAGGAGCTGATTGAGTGTTTGTTCGCGTTCATCGTGGCCGCCGCCAAGGCCTGCGCCGCGGTGGCGGCCGACAGCGTCAATTTCATCGATAAAAATAATGCAGGGTGCGCTTTTTTTTCCCTGTTCAAAAAGGTCCCTGACGCGGCTTGCGCCAACACCTACGAACATCTCCACGAAATCTGAACCGCTCATGGAGAAAAAGGGAACGCCCGCTTCGCCGGCAACGGCGCGTGCAAGGAGCGTTTTACCGGTACCCGGAGCGCCGAGGAGTAGAACGCCTTTGGGGATTTTTCCACCCAAGGCCTGAAATTTTTTGGGGTCTTTTAGGAATTCGATGACTTCATCGAGCTCCACTTTGGCCTCGTCAGCGCCTGCCACGTCTTCAAAGGTGGTTTTTGGAAGGTCAGGGGCCATGAGACGCGCCCGGCTTTTGCCGAACGAGAATATGCCGCGCGATCCGCCGCCTGCTCCGCCTCCTCCCTGCATCTGCCTGAAAATGAATATCCAGAAAAGGATCATGAGGATCCAGGGGAGCATTGACAGAAAGACTGATAGGAAGTTTGTTTTTTCCGGTTTAAATTCGAATGGAATGCCCCGTTCCTCCCAATCGTTGAGCATGTCCTGGGTAACCTGCGGGAGAAAGGTGGAAAAGAGAAAATCTTTGTCGTCGGTCATGGGCATATGGACCACGTCTTCGAGTTGTTTCCGGTAGGTAGGATCGGCCAGGTCGGTTTTGCTGATTTTACCTTTGAATTCAACGCCTTGGCTGTTTTTTTCGACCCATGCGCGGGAAATCCTGATATTATCGCTTTTAATCAACTTAGCGAATTCGGGATAGGCGATGGGCATTGCGGCGGGGCTCAGCTGTTCCGACACCTTGAACGCGTAGATTGTGAACAGCGCCAATAAGACAAAAAAGGCGAGGGATTTGACCTTTTTTCCTGAATTTTTCACGGGTTTATTGGCAGGGGTCTTTTTGGGTTGTCTCTTGTTATCCGCCACGCGTCCTCCATCCACTATGTTTGGGTCTGGTAAACACTATAATATATTAATTTACCAATTTGACTACGACTATTTTCCCTTTTCCAGGCCGTACCCGGTAGCGGTCGCTTATCCGCAGGCCTGGGACCCAGATGACCTCTTGGGCATGGCACAGAAGAAGCAATGCATCCCTGGACGCGGCCGGTACCTTGCAGTTGATCAGGAAATCCTTCAGTTTTTTTTCACCCGGAGCGCCGAGAGGAAAGAAACGGTCGCCCTCTTTCCGCGTACGCAGCGACATGGTTTTTGGCAATGAATCATAGTCGAACATGGCGGTCATTTCTCCACTTGCCGGAAATTGGATACCTTTTGTGTGTTTCCCAATAGTGATGATAATCGCATGACCCAATACCTTGTCCCTGTAGGCGCCGGGCATTTTTTTAACCGTAATACCTGAACTTTTTTTTGCTGTTGGTCTTGTTTTTTCCAGGACAATGGAATCATAGACGCAGCGGGCCCTGAAAGTGCCGGGCAGGTGCAGGCTGCTGCTTGGCTTTCCCTTAGCAACAAGGCCCTGGATGGATTCGAGGTGCGCCGCGGACAGGGTCGGTCCCTCAAACGTACGGAGCGCTTCTTCGATGACTCCTTTAAGTACGGAGGGGGGGAGCTGTGCTAGATCAGATCTGGTGAAAGCCATTCCAGGGAGGGTGTAGGGTCTCCTGAGCAGACGGACCAGGAGTGCGAAGAACTGTGGTGGATTGGCAAAGTCGCTGAATATGCTTTCCGCTGTCCGGGAGATACGGCGGCACAATGATGGGCCCAGCGTTTTTTCAAGATACGGGAGAACAGTATGCCGGATTTTATTGCGCATGAGCGCGCAATCGTCATTACTCTCATCATGGCGGAACCGGTGGCCGTGCGCGCGCAGGAACGCCAGGAGTTCGCTTTTCAAAACCGGAAGAAGGGGGCGTATCGTCATGCCGTTTACGGGCCGGATGCCGGCAAGACCGGTAGTGCCGCATCCTGAACAGAGGCGCATGAGCACGGTTTCGGCCTGGTCATTGCAGTGGTGCGCGGTGGCAATGCGGGAAAAGCGATACTTTCGCGCGGTAGCGTTGAGGAATGCATACCGGACCTCCCGGGCGATTTCTTCGATTGAGCGGCCGCGTATCTTTTTCACGGGATGTGTTGCACTGTAGAGGGAAAGACCCAGTTTTTCGGCGAGGGATTTGACAAAGTCCTGGTCGCGGTCCGAATGTGCGCCGCGCATGGCATGGTTTAGGTGGGCAATGCCCAATTCGAGTGAGAAACGTTTTTTTAGGTAAAAAGTGAAGAGAAACGCCATGGCAACCGAATCAGCGCCGCCTGAAACAGCGAGCAACACACGATCGCCCTGTTTCAACATGGCGTGTTTTTCCACATATCGCAGTATGCGCTGGAGAAAGGAACAGGCCATTAAAAGGTCAGCCCAAGGCCGATGCGGTAGGGGGTTGCGGAGAGTTCGTGCTGTCTGAATGAGTAATCGACCGTGATCCATTTGTACGAGAAACCGGCGCCCGCGGACCAGCTTCCATCGCACCAGCCGCTTCTGATGAAAAGGAGGTTTTTATATCCGTATTCGACGCCGTACCGGTAGGTCTGCGTTTCGTACCACCGTTTCAGCAGATCGACCGCGGCCACGATGCTTCCCCGCAGTAATGTGATTTCCTGCTGGTAGGCGAAACCGAGCGTCCTGATCCGTTCACCGCTATCTTCGTATTTCCGGTCCGTATTGTACGCCACGTTGCTTTTAAGGATGTTCTTGATGCTGTATCCCGCGGTAAACACCTTGGTTTCTTTTCCCGTGGCAAGATCGCGGTCGATGGTGAACCTGAGCAGCATACCCCCATCCATGTCAGAGGCGTGTCCTTCGAAATCCTGCTGCTTGAGTGATGATGGGAAATAGAACGACTGGCGATAGAACTTTATCTTTGCCCCGAAACTGAGACAGACGGGTATGGTCAACTTATAGAAGGCTTCGCGTGAAAAGGTAGTCCGGTACCACTTGGCAATGGAAAATCCGGCAAGGTCGTATACAGTGCTGAAAGAGCCGAGGGGTCTTCCCGTAGAACGGTACGCGAGGTTATCTTTCCGGTCTTGGAAAGAGGACCCATCGAGTTCATCGAAATAGGGGATACCATTGATTTCAAGACGCGAGTAGGCGATGCCGAAAGCAAGGTCGTTTTTCAGCGGAAGGACCGCGCTTCCGGTGGTAAAGTCATCGCCCAGGTTCCAGATAGGCGTGTATTCGACATTGCATTGGATGTTTTTGGACAGGGCCATGAGCGCCGGGTTGTAAAATTGGCAGTAGGCATCGCGGGAGGAAGCGCAGCCAATGCCGCCCATGGCGTCGGAACGGGCGCCTTGGGGAAGGTATTCGTATTCCGAACTGCGGATGGTGCTGCCCGGAACATACGCGGCAAAGAGGGCAACGCAAAAGAGAAAAATATTTTTCATGCGGCGAGGGTTTGTATATAGACGTTCCGCGAACGGGGACCGTCGAACTCACAGAAATATATGCTCTGCCAGACGCCAAGAACAAGGGTTCCCTGTTCAATGATGACCGTTTCCGAGGCGCCAACCAGGCTTGATTTCACATGCGCGTCAGAGTTTCCCTCGGCATGACTGTAGCCGTCACGAAGAGGGACTAGGGAAGAGAGTTTTTGCAGAATATCGGCCGTTACGCCGGGGTCCGCGTTCTCGTTGATGGTAATGGCCGCTGTGGTATGGGGGCAGAACACAATGGCAACCCCATCCACCAATGCGCTCTCATAGATAGCTTCACGGACCAGGGAGGTGATATCGATGAACTCATTGCGACGGGAAGTGGTAATGGATCGTTTGACCAGCATGGAACGCCTGGGCCTAGAACATGGCAACCGGATAAATGGATTCAAGAGGATCGATGGGTTTGTTGTTTCTGCGGATTTCGTAGTGAACATGGGGGCCGGTGGTCCGACCGCTGGTCCCCAGGAATCCTACGAGGTCCCCGCGTGCGACAAAGGCGCCTGGATTAACCGTAAAACTTTGTAAATGACCATAGAAGGTGCTGTATCCGAAGCCGTGTTTTAGAATAACAAGATTGCCGAAACCTGACGAATATTCCGCGAATTCGACAATGCCGTCAGCAGTGGCATAGAGGGGGGTCCAGATACGGTTGGCAATGTCGATACCCCAGTGGTATGCTTCCTGGTGTTCAATAGGGTGTATTCTTATTCCAAACCCTGAGGTTATCCGGCCAAAGGTGGGAAGAATTGAAGGGGTACGCCGGAGCTTTTTTTTGATGGAAACAATCTCTTCAAACATGCTGGCAAAACTTTCTGTTTCAAAGTCAGCCTGGCGGATCTGTTTTTCGATCTTGATCTGCAGATTTTCCAGGTTGTTGTGCAGGCGGTCGTTGAACAGGGTCGCGACAGTAGTATTCAAGGCATCTGTTTCAGGACCGCCAATGCCCACTTCCCTGATGTCAGTATTGACTGCTTCTAAACCATAGTAGAGGCGGACCCGGTCTTCAAACGTGAAAAGGTTTCTGACGTCCCGTTCGGTTTGGTTTGAGAGCGTCTGAAACATTTTCAGATCGGCTTTTAGTTCCCTGTTTTTCAGCAATGAATGAGCATACGAAATTCGGTTGAAGGTATATTGGGAAAGATCGACAAAGGCGTTGATAGCAAAGAGAAAGGAAATAGAAATCACAATACCAAATAACCAGATGGTTGAGGGGAGGAGCAGATAGCGTTTTTGACCCCCTTTACCTTTGATTGGAGAGAAAAAGATGGTTGTTCTGTTCATTTGGTATTTATGTTATAGAAAACCAGTGAGACTATGGTTGTTTTGCAACTCAAACATCTTTAAAACTTTACGTCCCTTTGCTTCGGGTAATACATTATAATTATACCTTTAAAAACCGTGAAAGTCAATAATTTTCATGTCCAGTAAGTTTACTGGAGTGGCACCACCCAATATCTTGTGCTCGACAATAAAACACACACAAAATAAAAGGTCTCAATACCTTAAGCGTTAAATGCGTTATGAAATAGCGAAAACTCCAGAAACTACAATAACCACAAAAAGAGCCACCGGCCCCCAATAATTAACTATTTGTAAATTTGTGTTATATTATTTGACTTAGGTGAGGAGGTGAATATATTTTATTGTTTAAAACATGTTATTCTGGTGCCTTATCTTAGTTGTCTTTGCTTTCTTAAGCCTTTCTATTGATATCGGCTGGCTTTCTTTTTCCGTGTTCAGGCATATTTGGGATTTGTTGCTTCTGGGCCTTGGGGTTATGCTTTTCGTACGCGTTAAAGGTAAGGAAAATCAAGGGCTTCTAGAACATCTTGAGATCCAGATTGACGATCTTTCTCATCGGATCGAGAATCAGCGCACGGAAACTATTTGGCGTAACATAGATGATCTTGAGAAACGCATGCGAAAGATAGAAAACAGATTGAACGGACAATAGGGAACATCTCATGACAATTCTTGTCTATTCTCTTTGCAGTCTTGCCATTCTAAAAATTATCATCGATGTGGTTGACCACAGTAATTGGATATACTACAGTTTTTCGGTGCTCATAGAACAGATAATGTACCTCTTTATCATCGCTATGATCATTCGAACCTACTTCAAACAGCGCGAAGGCCGTCGCGAACTCCTTCAGCGGAGGGTCCAGGAACTCAACCAGAAACTCAATGAGGTGAAGTAGTGGAGACCATTGCGTACCGCAGCGACCGGCGGAAGGGCCAGGTGGAACTCAAGGACTTTCTGATCTTGTTTACTACCATCATTTTTCTCGCGGTCTTTGTCATTGTCCGGTTTTCCTATATTGGACAGATTATGAACCGAGGCAAGGCCAAACGCACAATCCAGGAAATTCTGGTCAAGGAAAAGCAGTTCAGGAAAGACCATGGCCGTTATGGAACGCTCGATGAAATTGGTTTTGTCAACCCCTTTCCAAATAATGCCGTTGAGTTTCTTGTCTCGTCCTTGAACGAGTACTCGATTGTCGCCAAGGAGAATTCACTCTTCGATTCGTTTGGAGACGCTATTCCGGGTAACGAGTATTTCATCGGCTACGCCAATGGCGCCATTGAATACGGCAAGCGTCAGTAGAGCTGCTTACGCCTACCGCCTCCCCGCCTTTCAGAACAGGTCGATATCAAGTTGAATGCCGTCTGATTCCATGATTTTCAGCAGTTCACGCACTTTGAGGATGGTGTCCAGCGTTTCGGTATAGAGTTTTTTGTCGGCCAGCAATTTCCCCACGCTGTTTTTACCCTTGTTGGTTTCATCGAGAAGCGTTGCCAAACGGTCCATCTGCGGCTGTAGTTTTTCCATGAGTTCACAGGCCTGGTGGGATATGTCTTCTGTTTTTACAAGCGTATGCTGCACCGTTTCTCTGTTTGCGGAAACAAGGACCCTTCCCTGGCGCGAAAGAGAGGCCGCCTGGGAAATGTTTTTCCTGAGCGAAGGTTCGTACGCGATGAGTATGTCTTCGATTTTCAATGTTGCTTTGTCAATGGCATGCAGGACTGTGTGAAATTGCGTTGTAAAGAGGGTGTCGTTGGTTGAGTCGACCTGCGCATAGGCCGCAAAGAGCTCCGTCAGGTCACGCACGATGTATTTGAGCGAGGAAGCGTTGCTGATACCCTCCGCTATGCCGGGTACAAACTCCATGGCAAGCGGTTCGGTAACCGGTATGGTTTGATCGGAAAAACCGGGAACCAACATTAAACACCGGTCGCCCATGAGGCCGATGTCGATGTTCAACAGCGCGTAGTCGCGTTTTACTTCTATGTCTTTCCTCATCTTTATGACGATTTTCGCCTGGTTATTTTCGCGTAAAACCGCATGGACCTTTCCCACGATAATGCCGCTTACCTTGATTGCATTGTCGATTTTCAGATTGCCGATGTCATCGGCATAAGCGGTCCTGAAACACCAGAGATAGATTTGGGAATAGTAGACATATACGGAGGAAAAAAGGAAAAAAAGAAATAAAAAAGCGATGGTGATATATCCGACGGTCTTATTAGACAAATTCATTGGGGCCGCGCCTGGCGGGTTAGTTCAGGTTTTCCATGAGCAGTGAAAGAGCTTCTTTTTTTATCGCTTCGTATTCAGCCGGCGACAGCCCTGTTTCCCTCAGGATTTCCTCCCCATTTTTTCCGGCAAAGAGCAGGGTAAGGGCTTGGATCTTCCGGTCGCGCGCGCTCGGCTGGGCAACAGGCTGCGGGGCTGATACAGTGGAACCGTCCTGTTTCCGGATCTCCTCAATTTTCTCAGCGAGTGCTTTGGCTAGGTCGAGGCCTTCGGGAAAGCCGTTGAGTGACTGGAATTGCATGTTGCCGTCTTTGTCGATGATGAAGAGCGATGGCAGTTTTTTGACCCCGTATTTTTTCATGACCTGCCCATAGCGGTCAACAAGCAGCGTCTGCTTCATATTCATCTCTTTTTGGAAAGGAGCCGCGGCTTGTTCACCCAGGGAATCGACACTGATGAATACAACTTTTACGTCCTTTGGCGCGGTCTGCGCAAAGGCCTCGAGTTGGGGAATTTCACGCCTGCAGGGAACGCAGTACGAGGCGCAGAAGCTGAGGACGACAATTTGTTTTTCGGCGTTTTTCCACTGGTTTCTGAGGACGCCGCAATAGTCGCGCAGACTGACCCGTTTGCCGTCGACGCTGGGAAGCATGAAAATGGGCGCGGCCGTGCCGTTTTCGATGATGGGCACAATCTTCTCAGCGCCCGGCAGGCCATGCAGCATGCAGAGCAGCGCGCCAAAAGCCATTAATTTTCTCATTGGCATCCTCCGTTTTATCTGAGTATAGAAAATACGAAATTGCATCAGAAACTGCAAAAGTTCTCGATGAGTTTAAGCCCGGTTTTTTGGCTCTTTTCAGGGTGAAACTGGACGCCAAAGATATTTTCCCGTTGGAGAACGCTTGCGTATTCGACGCCATACGCGGTAAGGCCCGCGGCGTCCGAAGGGCTGCCGGGCCTCGCGTAGAAAGAATGGACAAAATAAAAATAGGCGTTGTCAGGGATACCCCTGAAGAGCGGTCCCTGTTTCACGATGCGCACCTGGTTCCAGCCTATTTGGGGGATTTTTTCCCCTTCTGGAAAGCGGAGTACCTGGCCCGGAATGATATTGAGACCGGGATGCATCCCTTTTTCCTCGCTTTCGGTGAGCAGCAGTTGAAGGCCTACGCAGATGCCCAAAAATGGTTTTCCGGTAGCGATGTATTCCCGGAGAGGGGTGACAAAGCCGAGGCGGGAGAGATTGCCCATGGAGTCGCCGAAAGCGCCCACACCGGGGAGTACGACTTTATCAGCAGCGGCAATGCCGCGGGGGTCGTTGATAAGCCGTACATCGTGGCCAAAACGTTCAAAGGCCTTGCAGACCGATCCGATGTTCCCGATATTATAGTCGATGATAGCGATCATGTTCCCAGCGCTTTTGACCGTTCAATACCGCGCATGATGCCTTGCAGGATGCTATTTTCAAATCCCAGCCGTTTCATCTCTCCAATGGCGGCTTCGGTAACGCCCCCAGGAGAGGTTACCTGCGCGCGTAACGACTCGGGTGTTTTTTCAGGATCGGCAAGCAGTCGTAGCGCACCGGCCATAGTCTGCTGCATCAAGGTGCGGGCTTCTTCCGCGCCAAAGCCCGCCTCACGCGCCGCTTTCTGGAACATCTCAGCAAAATAGAAAACATAGGCAGGCCCTGCTCCGGAGAGCGCTGTGACCGCGTCCATGGCGTCTTCATCAACAGTGATGACAGTACCCACGCATGAAAAGATGGCATTGGCGCAGTTGACAGCCTCGGCATCGGGACCGCAGATTGCCGTGAACCCCATGCCCGCAAGGGCCGGGGTATTGGGCATTGCCCGGGCAAGGCGGCAGGACAGGGAGGCGCGCAAAGAAGCGGTTTTGATGCCTGCGAGGATCGAAATCAGGATTTGATCGGGTCTGAGAAGGGGTGCGTGGCTTGCCAGGAATGGTTTAAGGTGCTGCGGTTTTATGGCGAGCACGATCATGTTTGCCGCGCCAACCCCACGGACAAGATCATCGGCAATCTCCGCTCCGCTCAAAGCGGCCAGCGCACGCGTTTTTTCCTGGTCAATATCGAAGAGAAGGACGCGGCCCACATGAAGCTTCTTGAGTCCAAGCACAAGCGCCGAACCCATATTGCCGCATCCGATGAAGAGGACGGTTGCCCGGGAAAGGTCCATGGGCGATCACCGGTTCATGGACGCGAGGAATTCATTGTTCGATTTGGTGGAACCCATGCGGTCGATGAGGAACTCAATGGCCTCAAGCGGGGTGAGGTCCTGCATATATTTCCTGAGAATGAAGACACGGTTTACCTCTTCATCGGTCAGCAGGCGCTCTTCCTTGCGCGTACCGCTCTTGTTGATGTCAATGGCTGGGTAGACGCGGCGGTTGGATATCTGCCTGTCAAGATTCAGCTCCATGTTGCCTGTGCCCTTGAACTCTTCGAAAATGACTTCGTCCATACGGCTGCCGGTTTCGACCAAGGCGGTGCCGATGATGGTGAGACTGCCGCCGTGTTCGATTTTGCGCGCAGCGCCAAAAAACCGTTTTGGTTTTTGGAGCGCCGTTGAATCCACGCCGCCGGAGAGGATCTTTCCGCTGTGAGGCACCACGTTGTTGTAAGCGCGGGCCAGACGGGTGATGGAATCGAGCAGAATGACCACGTCATTATTGTGCTCAACCAGCCGTTTGGCGCGTTCAATGACCATCTCGGCGATCTGGACGTGCCGCTCCGGAGGTTCGTCAAACGTGGAGGCAATGACCTCGCCTTTTACCATGCGCTCCATTTCCGTGACTTCCTCGGGACGCTCATCGATGAGAAGGACCATGAGCCTGATTTCCGAGTGGTTGGTGGCGATGGCGTTCGCGATATTCTGCAGCAGCACGGTTTTGCCCGCGCGCGGCGGCGCCACGATGAGGCCGCGCTGTCCTTTGCCCAGGGGGGTGAGCAGATGCATGATGCGGGTAGAAAGCTCGCTGTTCTTCCATTCGAGATTGATACGCTGAAAGGGGAAGAGCGGGGTAAGCGCGTCAAAGGCGATTTTTCGTTTGCAGGCCTCGGGATCTTCGTAGTTGATGTGCTCGACGCGCAACAGGGCGAAATAGCGCTCGGGTTCCTTGGGCGGCCTGATCTGGCCGGCCACGGTATCACCGGTGCGGAGGTTGAACCGCTTGATCTGCGAAGGTGATACATAGATATCGTCAGAACCCGCCATATAGTCGTTTTCGGGAGAGCGGAGGAAACCGAAGCCGTCGGGCATTATCTCGAGTACGCCCTCGGCGAAAATCTGACCGCCTTTCAGGGCCGTGGATTCGAGCAGCTTGTAGATGAGGGACTGTTTTTTGAGCGTCCGGCATTCGGGAATGTCAAGATCGTTGACCATTTGCATAAGTTCTTCGATACTTTTTTTCTTGAGGTCCTTCAGGTTGAGCTCAACCCCGTTTGCCTTGCGGGGCTGTTCAACTGGTTTGGCGCTTTCAGCCTCTTGAGGCAGGGAAGCTGGGGCTGGGACTGAGACGGGGGCAGGGGCAACAGGGGCTTCTGCCACAGGAAAAGTGTTTTCCTCGGCATTCCGATCGGTGGTTCGTGGTCTTGGTGCCATAGTTCCTTTACCGTGATAGGTGAATGGATATAAGGATATATATTTAAAATTTGCCTGAAACCAAAGGTTTTGCCAAGAATAGTATTGGGTTGTTGCGGGAAATATTCCTTACAGTGATTACTAAAAAACTACATTCATTTGGCGGGCGATGTCAATGGTTTTTCTGCATTGGGCTTTTTGTCCCCGCCCATGGCGGCTTCCCCCTCTTTTTTCACTGAATGAGATCCGAACACATCGGTTATCTCAGCCTCGAGCACTTCCACCGTCTTTTCGATACTGCGTTCGAGCCGAAGGAACTGGATCGCGATGTTGCTGAGAAAAATGACCAGCACAATGAGGAAAACGACGATGAACGCGTAGAGCCACATTGCTTAAAATATAATTCCGGCGTTTGATTTATTCAATGGTTTCTTAATATATTATACCCATGAAGATTTTCATCTGTATCGTACTGGCCGTTGCCGCGGGGTTTGGCCATGCCGGCGACCTTTCCTGGAACAATTTCACCGACGGCTACGCCAAGATCAAAGGGCAGAAAAAAGCGGGCATTATCGATTTTTATACGGATTGGTGCCACTGGTGCAAGGTCATGGACCAGAAAACCTTCAACGATCCTGAAGTAAAAAAGAAGCTCATGGGGCGTTTTGTGTCAATACGAATAAATCCCGAAACCTCCAAAGAGGTCATTACTTACCAGGGCAAGGTCTATACCCCCATGGAGTTCGCCGGCGCCCTGGGTGTGCGTGGATTTCCCGCCATAGCGTTCATAAACAAGAAGGGTGATTTTATCACCATGCTTCCTGGATACATTCCCCCGGAGACTTTCATCAACATTCTCTCCTATGTCGATGACGAATGTTACGAAAAGCAGGTATCGTTCGACGATTACATGAAAAAAACCGGAACATGCCAGGATGCAAAGGCCGTCCCGGGAAAAACAAAGAAGACCGGTTCGAAAGCGAAGAACCCGTAACGGCCAGCGGCTTTTTTCTATACGCGTTCCCCGTACATTTTATTATTCCAATCGTGCATGACCGGTTGATATCCCAACCGCACAAGCTCGTCCCGTACCTCTGCAACGCTCCGGGTGTCCGCGATTTCGAATTGTCCGACGGTTGCTTCCCCGATTCTTCCCCCCACGGCCGTACTCGATCCCGCGGACATACGGGTGACGCCAAGAGGCAGAATATTGCCGCGGAACCGGCTGCTTTCGCGGGTTGAGATGGTGATTCCTGCGGAAGTGCAGAAGAGCCTGAAAGCGCACAGGAGCTGCACAAAAAGAGGGTCAGCAACAGTGCGGGCCCCTGAGAATTCGCTTACCAGGGGCCGTAACCGGGGAAACGAAACAGCCACTTCAGCAGCGGGAAAGGTTTTTTGCAAATAGGCCGCGTGCAGGCCTGTGAAAAAGGCGTCGATCCGGGGGTCGTGGAGGCCGAGAAGCGCGCCAATATTTACTGAACGGATGTTTTGAGACAGTGCCCGTTCGGGCGCTTCGATCCTGAAACGGTAGTCGGCCTTTGGCCCGCCCGCGTGCAGGTCAGCATAGAGCTTCTCGTCATAGGTTTCCTGGTATATAGTGAGGCCATCGACGCCTGCGTCAATGAGATCGCCATATTCTTCAGCCGATAGTGCATAGATCTCAATGGTGATTGAGGCGAAATAGTCCCTGAGTATGGCAACGCATTCCCCGACAAACCGGGGCGGTGTGTGTTTCCGTGATTCGCCGGTGAGGATGAGCACATGGCGCATGCCAGTGCGCGCGATTTCCTCCGCCTCTCTGCCCACATCGTCGAACGAAAGGGTGCGGCGTTCTATGGCGTGGCGCTTTGAGAAGGAACAGTAAGCGCATTCGTTGACACAGTGGTTCGACAGGTAGAGCGGCGTGTACATGACCACGGCGTTGCCAAAGTGCCGTTGGGTCAGTGTGCGGGTCTTTTGGGCAAGGTCTTCGAGCCTTGCGGCCGCGGCATCGGAGAGAAGGACCAGGTAGTCGTTCGTGTCAATGGATTGCTTGGCAAGGACCGCGTCGACATCAGCGCTGGTTGCATGGGAAAAAACATGATTGAAATTGATTCCCGTGTATTGTTTTCTGTATTCGTAGAACGGCATACCGGCCTTAGGAATGCAGAAAACCAGTTAAGGGGGAGGAAGGCTGTGCACCAGAAGATACGGGTCCGCATCCTGCCAGGTAGGCCAGTCTTCCGGCCCTTACCGCGTGCTTGAAGGCCTCGGCCATGAGCACGGGGTTGTCGCTTGTGGCTATGGCTGTGTTAAGGAGCACTGCGTCAGCGCCGATCTCCATGGCCTGTGCAGCGTGCGACGGAGCGCCAATACCCGCATCGATAATAATGGGAAGATCGATCTCCGCGATCATGATTTCGAGCAGGGAGAGCGTTTTGAGTCCCTGATTTGACCCGATGGGAGAACCGAGCGGCATGATTGCGGCGGCGCCCGCCCTCACCAGACTCCGCGCAGCCGCAAGGTCAGGACTCATATAAGGAAGCACGATGAACCCTTCACGCGCCAGTATTTCCGTTGCCCGGATGGTCTCTGCGTTGTCCGGAAGGAGGTATTTCTGGTCGTTGATGACCTCAACTTTTATCCAGTCACCGCAGCCCATGGCCCGCGAAAGATGCGCGATACGCACGGCCTCATCAGCGTTCCGCGCCCCCGAAGTATTGGGAAGCAGTATTTTTCCCTCTGGAATGTGGCGAAGGATATTGTCGGCGGGCCGGTCAAAATCCACGCGGCGGAGAGCCACGGTAATGATATCGCACTCGGCTGCGGCGAGAATGGCGGGAATGAGCGCCTCGTCCTGGTATTTTCCCGATCCGGTAATGAGGCGCGACCGTACTGTCCGCCCTGCTATGGCAAGGGAATCCATGTCATCCGCCTCCGACAAATCTGAGAAGCTCGAGCGTGTCGCCGGTATTCAATATTGTGATGGGGTACGCGTCGCGGGCCACAATGACGCTGTTTTTTTCCACCACCACGTGCGCGGGAACAATACTCTTGAGCGCGAGCAGCGCGGACACAGAGGTCCCCTCTGCGATGGATTCTATTTTCCCATTGAGCTGTATTGTCACGGTTAAAAGATACCTTTTTTCATAAGAACCAGAGTACAAATGAGTCCTGCGCAAAGAAAAGGGCCAAACGGAAGTGTGGCCCCCAGAAATTGCCGTGTCCTGCATGCGCGGCCTGCTGAAAAAAGCAGCGCCGTTATTGAGGCGATAAAGAGCAGCGCAAGCGCGGGAATTGGGCCGATGAAGGCGCCCAGGGCTGCCATGTATTTAATATCGCCTCCACCCATGCCTTCCTTGCCCGTAACATGGCGGCCGATCCATTCTATGGCCCACAAGGTGCCGCCGCCGCAGAAAACGCCTGCCAGAGCGAGGTATGGGGTGATGCCTTGGGGTGCGCATGAGAAGGCCAGGCCTGCGGTCAGCAGGGGAAGGGTGAGCCAGTCGGGAATGATGCGATATTTAAGGTCAAAAACCGTTACCGGGACAATGCTTGCTACCGGAAGGATGAAACCGAGGAAAGCCTGGTCCATTGAGGAAACAGGATCAGGGCCTGATGGCAACGCCGTCTTCGTCGCTTAGAACAAAGGCAATGACATTGTTGAGGAATTTGTTGGCCTGGTCCCGGACCACGGCGCTGTTGAGATCGCCTAGTCCCGCGATGACGCCCGCGCCTTCGGTGTAGAGGAGAATCATGCGGCCTTCGTAATAATACCCGAACGCTGCGTTGCCGTAGGGGCGGGTTTTCCAGTTGGCGTTGCCGCTGCCGATGACGCAGACAGGGACGTTCCGGAAATTATGGACAACGCTCATGAGCGGATGCTTCTCGTCGATCATGCGGAGTTTGCCCACGGTGATAAGCCGTGTTCTCTGGAAAAGACCGGATTGCATTTGGAGGAAGAAATTGCCGCTTTCAACCGGTTCGCCCGCATTGTTGTCGCAATTCCATACCAGCGCCTTTTCCTTGGTAACATAACTGCCCGCCTTCATGGGTTTGTTTTTATCCCACGAAAACTGCTTGACGAGAATACCCAATCTATTAAAGATGCGGACGTCGACCGGTACATCGCGCGGCACGGCCATGGGAATAAAGACCTGTGGATGGGCAAAGGGCGGGAAGGGTTTGCCCAAATCAAAACCCTGGACGGTTTTATCGTCCGCTGAAAGCTTGTTGAAGGTCTCCTGTTCCTTTTCAGAAAGCTTGTCGGCTGAGGGCATGAGGTTGGATATGAACCCGCGCGCCGCGATGTACTGGTCGGGGATGTTTGCCCCGGCAATACCGGTGTCGTCTATCCAGATGAATCCGCCGTTTGTCACATAGGTACGGAGCAACTGGAGGTTTTCGTCGCTCAGTTTTTCGAGTCCTACCAGATTGGCGATAATGAGGAGCGGATTTTCGAGGACCATGGCATTGCGCAGGAAAGAATATACGGGTTTGATCGCGTTGACGAGCCGGTCCTCGGGCCAGTTTTCGTCGAGATTGTTCACCACTTCGAGCATGGTCTGTATGCCTTTTTTCCGCCACTCGCGCAGCAGGAATTGCTCTTCAATCTTTTTGATGATCATGTCGGGCTTGAGGAGATCAATGTCTTCGATGGCGTATTTTTTATTCAGGTAGCTGTAGGCCGTTGCTTTGACGGTGCGGACAAACTGCCTGCGCCCGGCAATGCGGTCGGTCTCCATCTGCTCGATTGACTGTTCGAGTTTGAGCAAGGCGGTGCGCTCCTGGTAGTACGAGGAGCTGTCGACGGCAAGCGCGCCCTTGGTCTTGATCTTCTGCACCCACTCGGTGAAATCGTATTCGCAGGGAATGGTGATGGTGTTTTCCGTGACCTGGATTTGCGTGTTTTCCTTGAGCCATGCTCGGGTACGTTCAATGGATTTAAAGGCCGTGAACACGTAGTCCCAGCGGCCCGTGCCGCCAAAGTCGAGTTGAGTGATGCCCGGCGTGCTGACGATGCAGAGGTTGAGGCGCGCGCGCATACGCTTGCCGCGTCCCGAGACCTTGGTGCCGCGTCCTTCGTCCATGAGATCGCCCACGCCGATTACATTAAGGATGTCGGTAGTGACGTTCTGGATTTGTGACTTGTCCAGACTGAATGTCTTTACCGAATATGTCTGGGCCATGCTGGTGAAGTCGGGCATTGATACGTCAGCGTTGAAATTGGCCATGACCTTGAAATTGGGGTTGAATTTGGGGTCTACCTTGACCGATGATTTGACCTCGAACTTGGGCTTGAACGATGTAGGCTGCTTGATAGCGGCGAGTTTTACTTTTGGTTTTGGAGGCGGAGGGGGCGCCGCGTTTTTTCCCGTGAAGATTTCAACAACGCGGTCTTTATATTCCTGGGGCACTGCGGCCTGCCAGAAGATCCAAATGAGCAGAAGATGCACGCCAACGGCGATCAACAGTGACAGCCGTTTTGCTTTTTTATCGGTTTCTTTTCTTCCGAGCGCCATGAGTTATTTACTGGTGTTTTTTTTTATGCGATTAATAATCTATAAAATTAATTTATACGCAATTGGGCTTTCAAGAATATAATAAAAAACCCGTCGTTTAGACGGGTTTTTTAAACTATCAGGAACCAGGTATCCGGATTGTTTACAGACCGTTTAAGCCAATGCCAATCCCAAGGTTGTAGGAGGTTGTCTCTCCGAAGTTGGCGTCGGCGAAAATGTCGAAAATAAGCAAAGAAAGCCTCACACCTGCCTGGGCCCTGAAAAAGTTGTCGCCTTCGTCCGAGAGGCTGACCTTTTGGCCGTCGAGGGCAGTGCCGGGCGCGTTGACCGTATAATTGAGATTCATGGTCGAGCTTTCAATGCCAATACCACCGTAGATGCCAAGGCCGATCAAGAATTTAAAATCAGCTGATACGTTTACCATGCTGATCCAGTTATTGAGTTCGAGCACGCCCATTTCAAGGTTGTTCATTGCCCAAAACGCAGAGGTATGCAGCAACGGGAGGTTATTCACCACGGGAACCCATTCGGTGAATTCGTACTGGACTTTGAGACCCAGAAGGCCGACATCGCCGAAATCAGGAACACTGGTGGTTGGAAAATACCTGAGTCCAAGCTGCACTTTGAAGGGCAGGCCGATATTGATTCCTACGTTTGGAATATAGGGGACAGCTTCAAGGTTGAGGCCCGGAGGAAGTGCGAAAAGTGTATCATCGAGCGGAATAGTGTCCTGACCAAAACCGTTTGCAGTAACGTTAAATGTGCGCATGTCGGCAACCGATGTGGCTGGAAGCAGGTTTGCCAGAGTAAAGACAGGGGCCTCTTCAGCACCAACAATAGTGGGAACATCAGCTTTGTTCAGCGATATTTTGCTTGGCAGGGTGTCGTAACCCGCGGCCTGGAGCTCTGTGTTCAGAGCGGAGAATATTCCTGAGAGCCCGGGTACGCCGTCAACATTGATTTCACCTTCAAAATCGTACTTGCGAAGGTCGTCGTTGGTCATGGACACGCCCATGCCAAAGTTTGCCTGTAGGCCAATAGGAAGGCCGAAAAGTTTATAGCTCTTTGAAGAGTTGTACCAGCCGCTGTTCATGCCAACACCCAGGGAGTTGGTGATAGGGTGGATGTAGCTGGTGGCATTGTCGCCCACGAGTTTTGTGATGTCTTCCTGCAGGTCGGCCTTAACGCTTGAAGCGAAAACAAGCATGAAGCATGCGACCAACGCGGTCTGGATCGAGAACCTTCTTACCATAGAAACCTCCTTTTTGTGGTAGACAATAATTGGATTGGTATGTTCTTTGATTCTCGATAATTTACGTTAATTATAAATGGGCAGTCAAGAAATTTCATCAGAGTTGCCTTTAAAAACCGCAAAGCCGATAGTGGGGGCGTCATTTACGTACGATTTATTCTTGTAGGGGCGGGTTTCACCTTGTAGGGGCGGGTTTCAAACCCGCCCCTACAAGGGATTCTATGGTATGATGAAAAACCAGACTGGCGCAAAAACCAAGGTTACCCCTGAAAGGGTTTTACCGTAATAGAGGCATTGAGCTTCTCTTGCAAGGTCTTCTGGATAAAGTCCAAGGTGCCGTGCAGGGCGCCAGCACATCCTGCGCAAGAACCTGTATAACTTATAAATACAGTCGTATTTTCCAGGTCCATGACCTCAAGGCCGCCGTGGTCGGCGGCCAGGGCGGGACGCACTATTTGGTCGAGGACCGCCTCTATTTTTTTAAGCTTTTGCGGCATTTTTAGTTCGCTGAAGGGAATATCGCGCACGCCGGTTGTCACTGACGCCTCCTCTTTTTTTCCCGTGCGTCGCAACACATCGTCGAGTATGTTGACAAGGTACACGTTTTTTTCCTCGTGGCCGCCAGGGCGTATGCACGACCCGCAATAACTTCCCGCGCCGGTGGCCTCAATAACCTGTTCCACGGTTGTCAGGTTTTTTTCAATGATCGCCTTCTCGATCTGCTTGCGCGTGATGCGACCGCAGTGGCAGACGATTTCCGCCTCATCAAATTCCTTGATATCGACGTTTTTATACGATGCAACGGCTTTTTTTATGACATCGTACGCCATGACGCTGCAATGCATCTTCTGGCCCGGTACGGCGGGAGTTTCCGGATTGTCGCGCAGCGCGCGCTCCACATCAAGGTTTGTTATACGCAGGGCCTGGTCAATGGTCTTACCCACGCACAGCTCCGCCATCATGTCCGAGGCGGCGATGGCCGTGCCGCATCCAAAGGACTTGAAACGGGCCTTTTTAATGACATTGTCCTTGTCAACAAGCAGGAAGAGCTGGACCGCGTCTCCGCACGCCTCGCTGCCGTGGATGACATCCACCAGTTTCAGATTGGCTTTGTGGGCCTCGTCCTTGGTTATTTCACCAAAGTGTCCGGGCTTGTTCATGCGGTCGCGCACCTTTTCCGAATATTGTTCCCACATGCCTTTTGAAAGCAGGGTTTCTTTTGCCATGTCTGGCTATCCTTTCTTGTAGGTGAAGGAAATGTTGCGCAGCCGTTCGATAACGGTCCGGATAGTTTCCAGCGCAGTGTCTATTTCCGCCTCGGTTGTGTATCGCGATAAAGAGAAGCGTATGGATGAATGGGCGATCTCGGGTCCAATGCCGAGCGCAAGCAGCACATATGAGGCCTTCTCGTTTCCGGAGGCGCACGCAGAACCCGTGGATGCGGCAATGCCGTGTTCGTTAAGGTCCCACAATACAGCCTCGCCCTCAACGCCTTTGAACCAGATGTTCGCCGTGTTGGGCGTGCGATGTTGCGTGCCGCCATTCACCCCGGTGTCTGAGATCTCTCTGAGCACTGTTGATTCGAGTTTGTCGCGCAGGGCCCTGATCCGGGTTTGTTCATCAGTAATGCCTTTTTTCGCCAGCAATGCGGCCATTCCCAGGCCAATCATATTATGTACATCGTGCGTGCCTCCGCGCAGGCCGCCCATTTGTTCGCCGCCAAAAAGCAGTGGCGGCAGCCTGACACCGGCTTTGACAAAGAGCGCTCCCACGCCTTTTGGCGCATGGAATTTGTGGCCGGAAAGCGTGAGGAAGTCGATGGACCGGTCCCTGACGCTTACCGGGAGTTTGCCAATGACCTGGGTTGCGTCTGTGTGGAAGAGCACGCCGCGCGCCTTTGCCGCCTGTGCGATCGCTTCAACAGGAAACACAGCACCGGTCTCGTTGTTCGCCCACATAATGGAGACCAGGGCAGTGCGGTCTATGATCGCGTTTGCGACCTGTTCCGCGGTCACAATGCCTTCCTTGTTCACGGGCAGATAGGTGACTTGGACTCCGAGCGTTTCCAGGAATTTACACGTATTTAAAACCGAGGGATGTTCGACGTTGGACGTTATGATGTGGTTTTTCGCGTTGTTTCTGACCACTGTATGATACACTCCCTGGAGTACGGTATTGTTTCCTTCAGTAGCGCAGGAGTTAATGACCACGTCGTCTTGGTCGAGTGCGTCGATAAGGTCGTACACATGGTCGTGGGCCTCGGCAAGGTGATGGCGAATTTCGCCGCCAAATGCGTGAAGGCTGGAGGGGTTGCCATATTTTTCTCCCAGGAAGGGAAGCATGGCATCACGCGCTTCAGGCGCGACCATGGTGGTCGCGTTATTGTCGAGGTATATGCGTTCTTGCTTCATGTCAGTAAAAAGATATTAAAGAGGAGTAAAGATGTGCAACACTGTGGAAAAATACTATATTTAAACACTATGAAAAAGCTAGTCTTGGTTGTTTTGTGCGGCTGTCTGGGTCTTTGGTGCGGGTGCAGCAACAACAGCGCATCATCGGCAACGGGGTCTGGCACTGGGTCCGCAACGGTCAAAGCGCTTGCCAACAACCTTCGCGAAGTTGCCGCGCTCGATTCGGTCTGGCTTGGTTCTGATTCGGGCGATATTGATGAAGCGCCCAAACACAGTGTCAGGCTCGATTCCTTTGCCATGGAAACATTTGAGGTAACCAATGGTGAGTTTGCCGAAGTCATGAACTGGATCATGAGCACGAATCCTGATTCTTCTCAGCGCATTGTACATACGGATACCAGTTTTGGAAGCGATACGGTCATAAGCACTGTTTATGAACTCATAAGGGTGGACAGCATGGCCATTTCTGGTGACACGGTATATCATGCGGGATTGCCGCTGATACTTCTGGATCTAGCTTATTTTACGCCTGATACTGTTTATACTCTAGACTCCACCATGAGTTCGAATCGTACTGAGAGAAAAAAATATATCACTGCATTGACACTAACACCGGTAAACTCCTATATCAACTATCCGGTGGTGCAGGTGAGCTGGTATGGCGCGCAGTTTTTCTGCGATGCAAAGAGCGCAAAGGACAGCCTGTCGCCCGATAGTTCTCAGTACCGGCTTCCCAGAGAAGCGGAGTGGGAGGCTGCGGCAAGGGCCGGACTGCCGTACAATTCTTCGTTCTATCCAACAGGCAACACCATAAGCCTGCACACGGCAAATTACCGTCAGTTGAACGAACGCGCACTTGCGGCGGTCAATGCGTATCCGCCAAACCCGGACAGCATCTACAACCTTGCGGGCAATGCCTGGGAATGGTGCGCTGATTTCTATGCCGCGTCCTTTTATACCTCCCTGGCCGCAGGCGTACACAATCCGGTCAATACTGCAACTGGCCCAACCATGGTCATAAGGGGCGGCAGCTATATGGACGATGCGCGCGAGCAGCGTTCATCGAACAGAGACTACCTCGAACCCAGCCGGCTTGAACCGTTTATGGGATTCAGGGTTGTACGGACCAGGTAAAACAAGTTATTTTTCCCATTCTCTTTCACGATTTCGGAGGATTAGCCTAATGGTAAGGCACCGGTCTTGAAAACCGGCGTCCGTAAGGACATGGGGGTTCGAGTCCCTCATCCTCCGCTTTTTCTTTATCCATTTTTTGCGGTGTACGCATGGTAAGACTGCCGGTTGTGCTATTCTGCATGCTATGCGCGTGGCGCATTGTTGCCGCGAGCGCCATTGACAGCCTCATGGCCGCTTTGTCGGACCGAGAAAAAATTGGCCAGATGATCCTGGTGTACCATTCTCCATATGAATTTCTCCGCGAATATAATGTGGGCGGCGTACTTATTATGTCGAGTATGCTCAAGGATCCTGGCGCGCTTGCGCGCGAGATCAAGGCTGCGCAGGAACGCATGCCCATCGGCCTGCTGGTCACCATTGACCAGGAAGGGGGCAAGGTCAACCGGCTGTCCCATCTTGCGGACCGGATTCCCGCGTCGTCCGCCCGTGAACTGGCGGCCATGTCCCTTGATTCCATTGAGCAACAGGCCGCGGCCATTGCATTGCAGTTGAAGGCCCTGCAGGTGAACGTCAACCTTGCCCCGGTCCTCGATCCGTCGCGCAACTGGAAGGGCGAGGAGACCTTTATGTCCGTACGCGAACGTTCATTCGGCAGGGGCTATAAGGATATTCTGCCTCCTGCGCGTGCGTTTGTGCGGGGATTCTCGCGCCATGGGATCATGTGCATTGCCAAGCATTTTCCCGGATACGATGTGTACACAAACAGCGACGAGGCCATTGCCGTGAGCGGCGCTGATTCCACGGCGGTCTATGAACATATCAAAATATTTGACGCGGCCATAGGTGATCTGGGCGGAATACTAATGTCAAGCATCCATTTTTCGGCATTTTCAAAAAAACCCGCGGTTTTTTCCGAAAAAATGGTCGGTCTTGCCCGGCGCATCTGCGGTGACAAGCTGGTGGTCACCGACGACCTGTGGGGGACCGCGCTCCGGAGCTTTGTGAGCCAGGGAAAAAACCTTGGGTCAGCGCACTATCCTGACGCTGATTTCGCGCAATTGGTTTCCATGGCGTTTTGGGCTGGAAACGATCTGCTGATGATCACCTATCCTGAAAAGGTGAGGATTATCCAGCAGACGCTTTTACGTCTGGTGACCCAGGACCCCCTGGCCAGGCAACGCATGGACGAATCCGTGCGCAGGGTCTTGATTGCCAAACAGACACTCGGGCTCCTTGTATCGCCTCACCAATAGTGTGCTGGTTTGTACGGTGATAAAACAGAAGCAGCCGGTGCGAAAATCCTTTGGAAAGAACCCGGCATCCGGCTGCTTGTGGCTGGGGTGCAAGGATTTGAACCTCGATACTACGGTCCAGAGCCGCATGTCCTACCGTTGGACGACACCCCAATTGGGTGAAAAATATAATTTAGGCATACGGGCAAGGGCAAGGCCTACAGTTTGACTATTTTATCGTTCTTGATGGTATATTTACCCAGGGGCAGCTCTTTTTTTGTAATAACATAGCGGTTCTGGATGGAGATCCATGTGTTGGGAAACACCTTTTCCCCAACATCGATGTACGATTGCAGCGTTGTCTGCACTTTTGCTTCGAGCTTTTTCTTTCTGTCTATCAGGCCCTCGAGTTGTCTTTCCAGTACGGCAAGGGATTCTTTCGAGGTTTTCATAATTTTTTTGTCCTTGTAGGGCAGGCCTGAATAGCACTCACGGTCCCGTTTTTCCAGGTCAGCGATGCCTTTGCGTATGCCATCGACATTGCCCATGACCTCGCTAATTTCAGCGAGCATTTCATCGAGCACCAGCTTGAGCTTGAAATCGGTTCCCGCCCCCACCTTGGTTTCGGTGCCAGCCTCGTCGCCGATTGTTTGTGCCTTGATCGCGTGCGCCGCGAAGGTTTCGCCGCCGATTATCGCGCAGCCAACATCGATGTGCTGTTTGGCCTTGGTTTGCGAGCCTACGATGGATCCGGAGACGGTTATAGAGCGGCCCGCCTCGACGATAATGTTCTGGAGCGAGGCGGCCACAATGGCGCCGTTTGCCTTGATGCGGGTGGTATTGTCGCCAGCCACGCTGCCTTCAACCGAGAGGTTGCCGCCTGCGATAAGGTTTGCCCCTGATATATTGCCATACACACTGACGTCGGATAAGGCCCTGATCATAGACCCGGGCAAAATGTGCTGCCGTACAACCAGAGGCCTATCAGCGCTGAAATTTCCCATAAGGTCGCCGTGGACAATTATTTCCTTCGTTTTTGTTTCAATATATGCGGTGGAGGCGCTCATGGTGCGTGCTATTGGATCTTTTTCTTCAGGGTTAATTCATTTGATCCGCCTGGCAGCCTGCGGTATTCGACTGTATCGACCAGCTTGCGGATGAAAAAGACGCCCATGCCTGACGCTGGTTTTTTTGTTTTAAGGTCGCTGGTGTCCTTGATTGTCCGGGCCTGGTCGAAATCGAAGGGTTTCCCCTTGTCCGCAATAACGGCCGTAAGCACGCCATTTTCAACGGAAAGAACCACGCTGAAGGTCGCTGCCCCGGGGAGGCCGCTGTGGCGGACAATATTGGTACATGCCTCGTTGATCGCCAGTTCTATTTCACCGCTGGCAATTGCGTCCATTCCCGCAGTGCGGCAGAAGGTTTCGGTTTCGGCCCTGAGTGTATCGAGTACCTTCAGGGAGCAGGGGAAGGTGAGTGCTTTCTGCATGGATTACACGCCTTTTTCAAGGTCCTGCAATGCATCGGCTTCCCGGTCATAGATTTTAAAGATGTCGGCGATGCCGACTTTCTGGAATACGTTCAGTATTTTTTCGGAAACGTTTATAAATTTCAGGCCGCCGTTGTTTTGCAGCAGCTGGTCTTCTATGCTCAGGAAAACGCCCATGCCCGAGCTTGAAATGAATAGGAGTTCGCGGCAGTCAACGATGATCTGGAAGCGCATCCGCGAGAAGACGCTCTCCAGTTTCTGCGCGAGCAGTTCCGAATTATAGGCGTCGATGCTGCCGTTGAGCGAAAGGACAAAAACAGCGCCATTTGCGCCAGCCAGACGCTCGGTAATGTTCAATTGAGGCATGTTGCTTCTCCTTCCCGGTCAGATCTCAGGCGATCTTGATGACCACCATGGTGATGTCGTCGCTTTGGTCCATGTCGCCCGTGAACTCCCGGATGGCGTTGACCAGCCCGTCCCGGAAAATGGCGGTTTCTTTTTCCGCGTTTTTCACCATAAAATCGAACAATCTCTGTTCGCCGAACTCCTCGCCGCCCGCGTTCATGGCCTCGGTGACTCCGTCAGTAGTTAAAGCTAAAAAATCGCCTGGGCCCAACACAAGATTTTCCTCTTTGATACGGGTATCGAACTCGCGGCCCGCCCTAATGCCAATGGCGAAACCATCGGGATTGACGCCTTTGACCGAACATTCCCCCGGCTTTAGATAGAGCAGGGGATCGTGGCCAGCGCTGGCAACACGCATGCGGCGGTCCTTGGTATTGATGATGCAGTAGAGCATGGTCACGAACATGCCCTTTTTCATGTGAAGGCCAAGCGCGCCGTTGACGCGCGAGAGCACCTGGGCGGGCGAGTGGTTACCGCTTGCCATGATCCTGAAAATGGCGCGCGTGATGCCCATGATAAAGGCGCCGGCAATGCCTTTTCCCGACACATCAGCGACCAGCACGCCAAGGTGCGTGTCATCGACTTCAATAAAATCGTAATAATCGCCGCCGACTTCCATGGCCGACTGGTAAAAGGCCGCGATACGCACCGTGGGCGTCTCGGGAATGGTCTTTGGCAGAAGGGTCGCCTGAATGGCGCGGGCAAGTTCGATCTCGTGTTCGAGCTGGCGCTTGGCAATGAGTTCATCTTGGGCGGCCGCCAGATCAATGGTCATTTTGTTGAAAATTTCAGCCAGTTCACCAATCTCGTTTTTACTTTTTACCGTAAAGCGGTACGTGAGGTCGCCGGCGCCGATGATTTCAGCCCCTTTTGCCAGATCGGAAATGGGCCTGGTGACCAGGCGCACCCAGATGATCGAGGCGATAATGCCCAAGACCAGCGCGGAAATGAATATAGTGAGGATTTTGCTGACCGCGCTCTCGACCGTGCGGGTTATGGACTGGTAGGAGAGACCAATGCGCGCAACGCCTATCTTTTTTTTGGTCACTTTTTCAAAAATGGGGTTTGAAAAATCGAGGACCGTGGCGCCGTTGACCTCGGTCTGCTGCCAGGCGGGCTGATTGAGGGCGCAGGCGAAATTGGTGATCGCGTCCGAGAATACCGTTCCCATGAGCTCGCTTTTGTTGTGGGCAATGATTTTTCCCGCGGGATCAGTGATGAATACATAGGCTATGTCGTTCTTTGTGTCTTTTTTCAGAATGCCGTCGATCATTTCGAATATAAGGAGTTCGTCGTCCATAATGATGCCGTCCCTGCTGCCTGAGGCGAGGTTGCTGGCGAGGATTTCACCAAGGTAGATGCGCTGGCGGGTGAGTTCCTGTTTTTCCTCCTTAATGACAAAGTAGCCGATTGCTGAGACCAGGAGCACGGAAAAAAGCACCAGGAAGAGGCCGAACTGGAACTTGATGGGCATGCGGTCAACGGAAATGACCTGCATGAGGTCTATTGCCTGAAGGGGTGATGGCGTCCGTTTGCGCACGCTGTGCTATCCTTTTTTAAAGGTTATTTTGAGCGTGTTTCCCGAAAAGTCCCAGACTACCAGGGGGTCTTTGCGAGTGGTGATGTCGAACCAGGAGACCGCGGTACCGCGCAGTGAGTCAGCGGATGCCGTTGCCCAGGACAGGGTCTTGATAAATCTTGATTTTATCTTTTCCTCTGAGGCGTTCGGTGGCGCGCTGTTTCCGTACAGCTCTACCGAGACAACACCCGGACGGGTGTGGACGAGCACGCTGGCAATGGCCGTGTCAAAGGACCAGAAAAAATACTCGGTTTTGTTCCGCTCGAAGAGCCGCATTGCCGCGGGCGCGGTTTGCTGGCGCGTAAAGGATTTTTCCCATATTTTTTCAAGGTCATCGGGACGAACGGTAATGACAAAGGTCCCGGGAAAGGGGAGGGTCTCCCAATGCCAGTCATTGTCAACAAGAGGTATTGCCACGGATACGCTGGCCATGCATCCGGAATCGGCTGACAGCAGTATGGCTCTTTTCAGGGAACGGACAGACTCAAGGCATTCCTTGGAGACCGAGGTATTCATAAAGTGGACCCTGCATGCGCTGTTTTTTGTGATAGGATAATAGACGTTAGGTGTTTTATCGAATTTCAGGAAATAGGTTTCATCCGGACCCCAATCTGAAAATTCCACGCCTTTGAGGATGCTTTGTCCATGGAGGCAGCAGGCGGCCAGGAAGATGATGATGCGAAACATGGGTGCGGTTACTCCTGCGCAATGAGCAATGGAAAGGTATGGGTCACTGGTCCGGACGCAGGGGTGAGCGCGGAAAAATCGAGAGAACGCGCGATCTTGAGGATTTTTTCGGAAATCTCCTTCGCGGGCGCGGGATCCTCTATCTTCGCGTTTTCTATATCGCCGTCCGCGGCTATGGTGATGGTGACCATAACAACCCGGCAGCGCGACCCAGTGCGGCCAAACTTTTCCAGGAAGCCGGCAAAACCTCCGGCAATGACCTTGTTAATGACGTTTTTTTTGCGCGCTTCCGCGTCAAGGTCAGCTTCGGTGAGGCCGGCGGCGCTCCTGATGGTGGATTCGGTTTCTTTGCGCAGTTCCCATTCGCGGCGCTCGGACTTGAACCGGTCGATCTCCTGGTCAAGAAGCTTCTTTTTTACATCGAGTAGCGCGCGTTCCTTCTGAATGTCCTCGGTTGTCTGGCAGGGCGCGGGCAGCGCCAGCAGCGCGAACAGGGCGGCCATACACAGGCACAGAGTGCATGTCATTGGCCAGCTCCTGTTCCCTCAATATAAATATCACCCGTCACCGGGATTTCGATGCGCGTGCCTGGAGCGAGCGTGTCCGCATCGGCGAGATTGTTGTGCTGTGCCAGGAAGAGGTATTTCTCAGCATTACCATAGAAGCGCACGGCTATCTTTTTCAGCGTGTCTCCTTTACGGGCGGTGTAGATGATCTTTCCCTTTGAGATCTGGGTGTACGATCCCTGTTCTATGGTCGAAATGAGGCCCCGGGTATCGGGCGTCTTTCCTGACCCCAGCTCTTTTTTCAGGTATTCGAGGCGGGAGAGAAGGTCCGCTTTCTCAGACGCAAGCCGGGAAAGGTCATCTTTGATCGAGAGCATTTCGTCGAATGAGATGGCTGGTCCGTTGCCCGACAGGCGCTGCAGGCTGTCCACGGTCTTTTGCATAGAGGCGATTTCATTGCGCAGGAGCAGGATGATCTTGTCCCCTTCGCCAAGGTTGGCGTTAATGGCGGTTCGGAGCACCGCGGTATTGCCAGCGCGATCTTTTGCCGTAACAGTAAAACGGTTTGTCCCATTTTTCAAGGGAAGCTGCACGGTATATGATAAACTGTCGGGCGACAGTGCGGCCAAGAACCCGCCTGGTTCAACAATAATGCTCTCGATGTTTTGTTCGTCGACCCGTCCGGCAAGCGTGTAGAGCGGGGTATTCACGGTCTGGGGAAGGATGAGCGAGGCGAGCTGCGGTGGGATAACATCACGAGTGACGCAGAAGGCGACCTGGCTCTGGTTGCCCACGCTGTCGGCCGCGGCTATCGTGAAATTGTTTTTTCCATTTCTGAGTTTCTGGAAATGGACAAACGCGCCAGTGGCAGGATCAACCGCTACGGCAATGTTTCCCGGTGTTAAGGTTATCTTTTTCACGGAACCGTCATTCATTGTGCCGCTGATGGTGATGGCCGAATCTGTTGTATACAAGGGAACGCGGGTGAGCTGCAAGTCCGGACCCTGGTTGTCAAATACAATGGTCAGCTTCCTGGTGGCTGTATTGCCCGCTGAATCGCGCACTGAGGCGACAAACATGTTTTCGCCATCGGCCAGGAGGGAAAGCTGCGCTGAAAAGGCGCCGGTTGTGTTGTTGAAGGTCACATTACCGGCATTGGGCATGATGCGGAATTCCTTGACCGGCGACACAGAGGTCACCATGCCGGTAATGGAAATGGTCCGTTTGTTGGTGCTTGCGGGAAGCGCGGGAATGTCGAAGTCGAGCAGTTTTTCCGAATAGACGACCGTGCGCCGCAGTTCGGTGGAACGGCCGGCCATGTCGTAAATGATTACCCGGACGATGTTTTTCCCTTCGGCAAGGGAAACAGTGCCGGCAAACTGTTTTTTCATTAGATCGCTGTTCGCCATCACATTGCCCGGCGTCAGGATTATCTTTGCCAGGTTTTTCTCCCTGAAAGTCCCTGAAATGGGGAGCGTTTTTTTGTTGGTGCAGGCGGGAATGGAATCGAGCGCCAATTCGGGGTCAAAGGTATCGGTGTCAAGAAGATAGGTGAAGGAATTGACGCTGGTGCGGTCACTCTTGACAGAGAGTTCGATGACATACCGGCCGTCGAGCACCTTGTCGAGGTTCCATATCGCCAGCAGCCCATCTTTGATGTTAGAGCCAAGAAGCTGGACGCCCTTGCCGAACTGCATATCGGGGAACGCGGCGGCGGCGTACATGATCTTGTAGCTCGATTCGCCCCGGACAGTAAAGGCGTTTCCGAATATTTTGACCTCTTTCCCGGTGAGTTCGACCTGATCGATACAGGCCGAGGGGGCGCCCTTGTCGAGGCGTGCGAGCCCCCTGCCGTCTGTTCCTACGTAGAGGTAGTTGCCGTAGACAGCGAGTGAGCTGATGAATTCAAGGGGCACGTTGTCGCTTTCGGTCATTTTCTCAATGGCCCCGGTGCGGCAATCGTACCGGGTGATGCCGCCCATGCCGCCGAACCACATGTATTGGCCGTCCTGCGCGCAGCTGATGACTGTATTGTCGGCAATACCGTTGGTCTCGTATTTATTGAGGAAATCCTCAATTTTCTTGTCGTATATCGAGATGCCGTAGTTGGTGCAGAGATAGATGCGGTCCTCGGCCTTCATCATGCGGTTGACCGCGTTGTTGCTCAGGCCATCGTAGTAATTGAAGGAGACCCATTTGTCCTGGTCGCGGACATAGAGGGCCAGGCCTTTGTCCGCGGTGGCGAACCAGATGGAATCGCCCTCCGCGAGGATATCGTTGATCCGGTTGCTCACCAGGCCGCTGTTGGTACTGATGCGCTGCCATTTTCCCGTGCCGCGGTGGAAGAGGAAGGCGCCCGCGTCCAGCGTGCCAAACCAGATTTCACTGCCTGTCGCTGTTATGCTCTGGACCGGGCTGTTGATGCCGGTTGTTCGTTCTGACAAGCGGCTGATGGTCCCATTTTTTAGGTCCATGACGCAGATGCCCGCTCCTGCGATCCAGAGGGAGTCGCCGATGCGCCGTATTTCGCGTGCAAACCGCGGTGGCACCGCGTTGGTGTCGAGTATGCCGCTCGAGTCTTTTGTCAGCGACATGTAGCAGATTCCCTGGTCCGTTACCGCGTAGAGAACATCCCCCACGCGTTCGAGGGATTTGACGAAGTTTGAGGGGAGCCCCATGTCGGGCGCCCGGTAACAGGCCCACTTTTCCTGGGCGCGCACGCACAACGCGCACACAAGGATTGTGCAAAGGGCGATGATATATTTTGTTTGTGCCTTCATGGGTTTTTAAATCTTCTCTATTTTGGCCAGTTTCTGGCTGACTGATTCAATGTATTTCTGCGCCTTCTGATGGTCAGGCTTGCATTCAACGACCTTTTTCCAGCATTCAATGGCCTTTGCGTATTCCCCGTTGCGGTAGAAGGTTATTCCCTTATGGAACAGTTCATTCGCTTTTCGTTCAGTCGCGGGTTGGTTCGCTTCGTCGGCTTTCAGGACTTCTTTGCGGGCCGCGACCAGTCCTTTTCTGATGGAGGTGTTTTCAGGATCGAGTTCCGTGGCCTCCTGTATTACCTTGTATGATTCGCGGAAGTTCTTTTTCCGGTAGAATTCAATGGCCCGATTGTTTAAGTCAAAGGCCTTTTTCTCGTCGAGGGTCTTCTTCTTCTGGAGTTCCTTGGCCTCCTGCATGCGTCCCTTGAGGGTTTGGATGTATTGTTTCACGATTTCGTTATCAGGGTCTTTTGCGGATATCTGCTCCCATTCCCTGAGCGCGGATTCGTAATACCCTTTGCTGTAGTAATCGAGCCCTTTGTTAAAGGTGATGGTGAGGTCCTTGCGCTCCTCAACTCCCTTCATGGCCTCTTGGGCCTTTTTCATCTGTTCGGAGAGGTTGGGGTATGCGGGATCCTTTTCCCTGACCATGGTGAAGTTGTCCAGTGCTTCATAGAACCGGCCATGGGCAAGAGCCTCCATGCCAGCGTCGAAAAATTCCTTGAGCGTGGCGCGCTGGCGTTCCTGATCTGCTTTTTTCTCGCAGAGCTCCAGCAACTGCGAGCCGGGGAGGTAGTCAGGGTTGAGCGCCAGCGCTTCTTTGAGCACAGCAACTGCCTGGCCATATTTGTGCGAGTCGTGGAGCGCCTGGGCTTCCTTGAATTTTTTCTCCACGGTTTCCTGGGATGCTGCGCGTGTCTTCTGGAGCTTTTCCCTTACCGAGACGTTGTCGGGAAATTTTTCGAGCGCTTCGCTGAATATGCGCACCGCGTCAGCCAATTTGCCGGTCCGCATGCTTTCATCGGCCTGGCGGGTAATTTCAGCCACTGCCAGCGTTGATTGTTGCTCGGCCAGCGAAAACTGTGACTTCAGCCGCTCATCGTCAGGCGCGTACCGCAGTCCCTTTTTCCATTCGGCCATGGCTTTGGATACATCACCCTGCTGGTAATAAAAGAGGCCCTGGTTCAGGAAATTGTCTACTATCTCGTTTTGCTTTATCTCGGCCATTTTGATGAATTTGAAGGCCTTGGTGAAATAGGGGGCCTGTTGGATGAGTTTTTGCCAGAACTCAAGCGCACCGGAGAAATCATTGTTGACATATTTGTGAAGACCCTGCTGAAAGAGCAGTTCGTTTCTCTCTCCCTGAATTGTTTCAGCGGCCTGCAATTTGCCTTCGGGGTCTTCCGCTTTTCTGATTAGGTCCTGGGCCTTCAACATATAGGTGAAGGCGTCTTTGTGAAGCGGATCGAGTTCTATGACCTGTTTGAGAAGATATACGGCCCTTGCGTAGTCTCCTTGCATATACGCGGTAAGCGCGGCTTCGTAGATCTGCAGGCCTTTTTGATATAAAGGAGAAGCGAGATTGAGCGACGCGGCCTTGTTTGAATCAGGTCCGTTGCCCGGTTTGATGATACCCTTGTTCTCGTCCAGGCCCAGAAGTATATTGAGGTCACGTCTTGCCTTGTTGCGGTCCTCGACGCTCAGAGTGTCGGCCGCGCACGCAGCGCAAACGGCCAGCAGACAGAAATAGGTGAAGAGGCGTATAACAAGCATATATATTATGGAAATTGTAAGATAACTATTTTATTGAGCAAACGCAACCCTGGACGGCTGTATGAAATTCCTGTTCGATGACGATCATTACCCGCTGGTGATTGAGCAGGGTATACTATGCGCGAGGTCATTTATATGGATAGCCACGGCAAACCTGAAGGACCTGCACATTGTGTCCGGCGGCCGCTCGCACCCTCTTCTCGATGATTTGGCGCGCAAGGCGGGAGGCGGGGTGTGTATCAGGATCCTGTATGGGGCCGAACCATCGTCCCGGTTCAAGCATTCATTTGATGAACATGAAAACCTGATTTCCGGCGGCATTGAGCTGCAACCGTGCGCGCGTCTCCATGCCAAGCTGGTCCTTGTCGACAATGTCCTGGCCTATCTGGGCAGCGCAAATCTCACTGGCGCGGGACTGGGGGCCAAATCAGCGCATACCCGAAACTTTGAAGCGGGCGTCCTGACCAATGATACATCACGCATCAATGATCTCATGGAATATTTTGACCGCATCTGGCGGGGCGACCATTGTCCCCAGTGCAAGCGCAGGGACGAATGTGTTGATCCGATTGTCTGAGATGCCTGGGATTTGTTATTTTTACGCAAGGATGAGAAAGACCATGAACAGCCTAATGACAGCCGTGACCTTACTGGCGTTTCTCACGGTCTCGTGCGGGTCGGGATATAGGCCGCCCCTGCTTGCGCCCGCCACGTTCTCCTATCAGATCGCCGGGACCAAGGACCGGTTGTTCGACAAGGCCATCAATGCGCTTTCACAGCTCGATTTTGAGGTGGTAATTCAGGACAGGGTGGGCGGACAAATCCGGACCATGCCCAAGCAGATGAACCTGCAGCCTTCTGAGTGCGATTGCGGTGCCTATTACACCAAGGAATTCATCAAGGACCCGCTTACCACAGTGTCCGTAGAGGTGGTTATTGACATCCAGGATGGCATGCTCAAGTTTGCCACCCGCATGTCCGGTGCGCACAAGAACTCTTTTGGCAAGGTTGACCGGAATCTCGATTGTATTTCATCGGGCGAATATGAGAAGTATCTCGCTGAATTTGTTGCCGGGCGGGCCATACCATGAAGATAACCAAACGCTTTCAGTTCTGCGCGTCGCACCGGCTGTACAACCCGCGCCTTTCATCGGCGGGTAACAGCCGACTGTTTGGAAAATGCAACCGGCAGCACGGCCATAACTTTATCCTTGATGTGACCGTAGAGGGCAGGGTGCAGCGGACTTCGGGCATGGTCATCGACTTCCGGCAGCTCTCCGCCATTGTAAAAGAGCAGGTAGTCGATTATTTCGACCACACTGATTTTGAACACGATATTCCCGAGTTCAGGACCATGCCGCAGACAGTCGAGAATCTGGCTGTGGTGGTCTGGCAGCGGTTGAAGCAAAAGATGCCCGCGCGGGTCAAGCTTGCACGTATCCGTATATCGGAGTCGGACCAGAACTGGGCCGAGTACGAGGGATAAGGTCAAACGCAGTAGAAGTGGGATTCCTCGAAAAGACCGTTATTGATTCCGCGCACCTCCACCCCTGTTTCAACGCACGTGATCCGGTAATTATATCCGTGTAGAATTCCGATAAGTTCGGTCAGATACGAACGCTTCTGTTCTTCATCGTCGAATACATGCGTATGAACCTCAATGTGGAGCTGCGGTTTGTGCGATGAAATGAGGTTCCGGGCCCCTCTGAGCGCCTCATTCTCGAAGCCCTCAATATCGATTTTCATCAGGTGGGGAGGCCGAAGGTTTTCCTGAGCCAACATATTGTCGAGTGAATCTACGCTGATTGTATATTCGGTGTCTTTTTTTCCGGGAAAAGCGTATCGCTCTTGCGCTTTTGCATGCACGGTGCCGGATTCGCGTTCTCCTGAAGGAACAACCAGCGTAAAGGTACCTGGTCCGGATCCGACGCCTTTCCGCAGCAAACGCACGTTGGTTATGCCATTGAGGGAGAGGTTCGCATTGATTTTATTCTGATTGACCGGATTTGGTTCGAATGTGACGACATTTCCGCCCGGTCCGGCGGCACGGGAGAAATAAAGCGTGAAGATGCCTTCAAATCCTCCAATATCATAGATTGTCTTTCCTGTGAGATTGAGTCCCATGAGGAGTTTTTCTTCGGCTCGCAACCGGGTGATTTGCGGGATGAACTGGAGCCCGCCTTTGCGCTTCATGCCCCGCGCAATACCCCACCGTACGGTGTAAGAGAAATTTTCCGTATAGCGTCTGATAAAGCGTACAACTGGGTTCATGTCAGGTCTCCAGAATCTTACGGTACAGGGCTGCAAGCTTTCTGCCCAAAGATCCGTAGTTATAGGTGTTCTCTGTTCTGCGCCGCGCTTCACTGCCAAGCGCTGTCATGGTATTGGGTGATGCAAGCAGAGCTATGATGTGGTCACTAAAAGGGTCGGCTGTGTTCCCTGGAACAAGGACCCCACCGCCGTCTTTGAGCGATTCGCGGACCTCCCCGATGTCAGAGGCAACGACCGGTTTTCCCATGGCCATGTATTCGTAGAGTTTTTGCGATGCGCGACCGATATTTAGGAGCGTATGCGGAAATTCGTCGGAGTAGGGAAGAATAAATATATCCGCAGCGGCGAGATATGAGGGAACATCAGCATGCTCTACCTTTCCGGCAAAGACGATTTTATCCGCACACCCCAGGCGTTCGGCATAGGCTCGGGCTGTTTCCAGTTCTACGCCATGTCCAATAACGAACAACCGTGCGCGAGCCTCTTTACAGGTAATACCAGCGAATATATCTATGATAAACTGCCAATTGGCACCGCCGGGTTTGAAAAGGCCCAGGTAACAGATGACCAAGGCGTCATTCAGGCCAAAGCGGGACCTGACCACATCACCGGAAACAGCAGGTGAGAAACGGCTGATGTCGGCTCCGGGTGGCAGATAGAGAATCCGGTCATCAGGGATACCGCAGAGTTCCATCCGTTTTTTCAGAATGGCGCTCACCACGACAACAGCACGTGACGCGACAGGGATGCGTTCCTCAAAATAGGTAATAACCGCTTTTGCAAAGGCGTTGCCGCCCTGTTTGATGGTTGCAAACCCGCCTACACCCTCCCAGTCATCACAATCGAGAACGAGCGGCTTTCGTGTGATAGCCGTACAAAGCAATGCAAGAAAACCCCCAAACGGCAAGGGTTTCGCAAGAGTAACAATATCGGTTCGCAGGCAATGAACGGCAAGCAGGGGAAAGCACGTTGCTAGAAGGTATATACTGGCCGCTAGCGCTGAAAAAATACCCTGATTTCCTAAGAGGAAAGGGGGAATGGGCATTGTTGTACGAATATCGATACCATCAATTTCACGGGGATAGACTATGGCGCTGTCTTCGGGTGACTTACCTTTTCCGATGAAAAACAGAGTGACGGCGAACCCTTCGGCGATAAGGGTTCGACAGAGAGCGACATAGCGGTTTGTCGAGGAGGAGTGGAGCGGCGTCTGGGAGATGAAGAGTATACGCGTCCGTTTTTTTGGTGTCTGCGTGATGTTCACGTTGTAGCGTGCCTCACGATTTCTACCATAATATCGCGGAGGGAATATTTGTATGCCCATTCGGGATAGTGACGCTTGAATTTTCCCACATCGCTGATGTACCAGATATGGTCGCCAATCCGGTTTTGATCCATATATGCGGACGCGATTTTTTTTCCGGTGAGTTCTTCGCACAGGGCGATGGCCTCGAGTATCGAGCAGTTGCTATGGCGGCTGCCACCCATATTGTACACTTCGCCTGCTCGGGGGGCGCGGCTGAAATGGTAGAAGGCATTGACAAGATCGTAGCTGTGGATATTGTCGCGAACCTGCTTGCCTTTGTATCCCAGGATGCGATAGGGTACTCCCGATATAGCGCATTTTACCAGGTATGACAGAAAGCCGTGGAGCATAGTGCCTGCATGGCCTGGCCCGGTAAGGCACCCACCGCGGAAGACACCAGTGCTCATGCCGAAGTATCTACCGTATTCCTGGACCAGGACATCGGCTGCGACCTTTGAGACACCGAAGAGACTGTGCAGGCACTGGTCGATACTCATGCTTTCATTGATGCCATTCCAGTATGTATGCGACCGTTCAATTTCCCATCGGGTATCTGATTCGACCAGCGGCAGACGATTGGGAGCGTCGCCGTAAACTTTGTTGGTAGACGTAAAAATGAATACCGCCTTTGGGCAGTGTTTCCGGGTTGATTCGAGCATATTCAGAGTACCATTGGCATTGACACCAAAATCGATTTGGGGCGCCTGCGCTGCCCAGTCGTGCGAAGGCTGTGCCGCCGTATGCACCACAAGCTGGATGTCGGTTCCGTATTCGGCAAAGACGCGGTCGATAGACACAAGGTCGCGAATGTCAGCGGAGACATGACGGTAGTTTTTGACCGTTTCCTCAAGATTACGCTGCATGGGCAAGGTTGAGGCATCGTCACCGAAAAAGTCACGACGCATGTTGTTGTCAATTCCAAGTACGGTAAAACCTTTTTCTGAAAAAAAACGGACAGTTTCGGAACCGATAAGACCAGCGGAACCAGAAACAAGTACGATATTCATGTGCTTTCCCGGTTGATATGCGAAAAATATACTTTTTTGAAATTCTATGAAACAATAAAATGCAGCGGGATCAGACCTTGAAGGGTCGCTCCTTAATTATTTATAAGTACTCAAACTATTTTAATAGCAGCATTTTGCGGCTATAAGTCCATTCATTTGTTTTAAGTGTATAAGCATACAGACCGTTTGGGTATTGTTTTCCTTCCATGTTATTCATATTGCATGCAACGGAATAATACCCAGGTATAAGGGATGGAAAGAAATATTTCTTAACAAGCTTGCCCTGAATATCATGTATCACTATAGATACACTCCCTCTTTTCGGTACAGCAAATCTGATCGTTGTCATAGGATTGAATGGATTAGGACTATTCTGGTATAGTTCATATTTCTTGGGAATAATAGAAGAAACCCTCTCTATGGCAATGTCCTCCAACCCGCAGAAAAAGAACCGGCTTTTTGTTGAGCTATACCCGATAGAATATCCCGAACCATCCTTTCCGGAAACCCGCCAATATACCATTGAACTTTCCGGTATGTCCCACTGCTGCAGAAGATTTATTAAAGTGGCCGACGTATCATAAATAGAATCAATGGTTTTGAGCTTATTTGAGAAGAGGCTGTCTTCATATAACTCGATCCTGTAGACGCCTGTATTTTTATCAAAATCAGGGTCGACAATCCTCCAGGAGAGAAGAGAATCTCCCCACAGGGAATCATTGTCGGATGGGGACACAATTTCAGGAGGTATAGCGCGGTTTTTGACAAGAATATGCCACACAGCGCTTATTGTATCGGTTCCATCTGTTGCATATGCAAATACGGTACATTGCAAACCTGCTGATTCGTAGTCTGTTTGAAAGAAGGTCCACATGTTTGTGTTTGATACTTCGGAGTCCGCCACTTCCCACCAATAGGTGAATAGCGCCAATGAATCAGCGTTCCAGGCAACCACTCTTAAGTTCAAAACATCGGTTTCGTATATGGAAGTGTCAAAATTAACAGGAGACCATTGTCTAAATTCAAGAGGGTATGGCGATTCGGCAACATGCAGATAGAAATTTTGGCTTGTATCTTTGCCCCTATTGTCCCTGACTATGATGGTAACGGGAAAATCACCTGCCTGGGTTTTTGCAGGATACCAGCGAACCGTGTCCGCGCTGAGCATCATTCCCGAAGGAAAGACCGCAAGAGAACAAGTTAGAATATCCCCGTCTGGATCAAAGGCTCTAATGAAATATGTCCAATAGGTTAGAGCGCTTGTTGTGTAGTTGGGTGTTGAAATAATACACGGGGTGTTGTTGAATCGGGTGACATTGATGTGGAACGCAAAAGTGTCTGAAGCGCCAAGGGTATCCGAGGCTTTAATAGCAACAAGATGCCGACCAGTATCCGATATCTGCGGGGTCCATATTAATACACATGTATCCGATAGGAAGCTGAAAGTTAAGGATTCGGGCTTTTCCAGCAATGCCGGTATAATCTCTCCCCCATCGGGATCGATTATTTTTATGGCTAGTGAACATGTATGTCCGACAATAAGATTTGTGTCTAGATATAAAGGATAAAACAAGGGAGCTGTATTCGGGTAAGTCCGTATGTGAAAACTAAAAGTGTCACAAGAAAAAAGAGTATCAAAGGCGATGATGGTAACTTGGAAGGTTCCGGTATCCAACGGAGTCCAGTTGACATTTCCAGTTATAGAATCAATAGTCATGGAGTCAGGGTGTTCGAGTAAACGAAAAGACACCGGTTCGCCTTCCGGATCCGTGGCGTTAAAAGTCATATTAACGGGTGTATTAACCATAACAACCGTATCATCGTTTAGAAGCGAAACAGAGAAAACTGGCGGCGGGTTTGGATAGTATCTAAAAGCATGAAAAAGGGTATCCGAACCATAAGTATTGGAAATAATAATATCAACAGTTTCATTAATTGAGGGCCATACAGGTGTCGTCACCGCTAATAAAGAATCACTTATATATATCACTGACGTGGTTGGTGCAGAGCCAAAAAATACCGCAATATTTTGGGTGAAATATAATCCATTAAGCGTTACAACATTTCCTCCATTACATTTGCCGGAATCTGGCATGATTGAAAATATTTTGGGTATGGAACCGGACACTAAAAAATTATCGAAGTGGGAATGGGCGTGCCAAGCGGCAAGACCGGCACTGCCTGTATGATAAAGACTGTCCTGGATGCTGATGAGAAGAGAATCGTTTATATAACAGAAGATACTATCGCCTTCCACGGTTACTTTTATCCGATACCAGACATTTAACTCAGTAGGGAAGTTAGCCCTGACAAATGGTGTACACGAAGAATTAGTAATATGATCAAAGTGAAAGGCATCTGTGGATGGTTCAAATTGGATGGTATAGTAATTAGCGCTGTCCTGTATCCTGAAACATAGAACACCCCAACCTCCCGGGATATCTTCAATAACCTTGATATCACATGCCACAGAATAATTTTCCCATGAATTGTATCCGACATAAGAAATGTAATGAAAATCTGTGATAGGATATGTGCCTAGCCCTCTGTGATATTCCCCATTTTCCACTGTCCAATCGCCCCCATCTGGTTTATTCCATCTACTATCCGTACCATCATCAAAATTGTCAAAAAAAAGGGTGTCCCCTTGGATTTGGTACGTAAAAACGAACACAAAGAGAAAGCTTATGGTGTAAAAAACCTTATACCATAATTTTAGAGAGTCCAATTGCTGTTGTCCTTATATTTTGAATCTTTTTACTTTATACCGCAGCCTTTTGAAAGGGCGTTGTCCACATCCGCTATTTTAATAGCAGCATTTTGCGGCTATAAGTCCATTCATTTGTTTTAAGTGTATAAGCATACAGACCGTTTGGGTATTGTTTTCCTTCCATGTTATTCATATTGCATGCAACGGAATAATACCCAGGTATAAGGGATGGAAAGAAATATTTCTTAACAAGCTTGCCCTGAATATCATGTATCACTATAGATACACTCCCTCTTTTCGGTACAGCAAATCTGATCGTTGTCATAGGATTGAATGGATTAGGACTATTCTGGTATAGTTCATATTTCTTGGGAATAATAGAAGAAACCCTCTCTATGGCAATGTCCTCCAACCCGCAGAAAAAGAACCGGCTTTTTGTTGAGCTATACCCGATAGAATATCCCGAACCATCCTTTCCGGAAACCCGCCAATATACCATTGAACTTTCCGGTATGTCCCACTGCTGCAGAAGATTTATTAAAGTGGCCGACGTATCATAAATAGAATCAATGGTTTTGAGCTTATTTGAGAAGAGGCTGTCTTCATATAACTCGATCCTGTAGACGCCTGTATTTTTATCAAAATCAGGGTCGACAATCCTCCAGGAGAGAAGAGAATCTCCCCACAGGGAATCATTGTCGGATGGGGACACAATTTCAGGAGGTATAGCGCGGTTTTTGACAAGAATATGCCACACAGCGCTTATTGTATCGGTTCCATCTGTTGCATATGCAAATACGGTACATTGCAAACCTGCTGATTCGTAGTCTGTTTGAAAGAAGGTCCACATGTTTGTGTTTGATACTTCGGAGTCCGCCACTTCCCACCAATAGGTGAATAGCGCCAATGAATCAGCGTTCCAGGCAACCACTCTTAAGTTCAAAACATCGGTTTCGTATATGGAAGTGTCAAAATTAACAGGAGACCATTGTCTAAATTCAAGAGGGTATGGCGATTCGGCAACATGCAGATAGAAATTTTGGCTTGTATCTTTGCCCCTATTGTCCCTGACTATGATGGTAACGGGAAAATCACCTGCCTGGGTTTTTGCAGGATACCAGCGAACCGTGTCCGCGCTGAGCATCATTCCCGAAGGAAAGACCGCAAGAGAACAAGTTAGAATATCCCCGTCTGGATCAAAGGCTCTAATGAAATATGTCCAATAGGTTAGAGCGCTTGTTGTGTAGTTGGGTGTTGAAATAATACACGGGGTGTTGTTGAATCGGGTGACATTGATGTGGAACGCAAAAGTGTCTGAAGCGCCAAGGGTATCCGAGGCTTTAATAGCAACAAGATGCCGACCAGTATCCGATATCTGCGGGGTCCATCTGAGAACGCCGGAGTCTAAAGAAAGGTTCATCGAACCGGGCTTATCAATAGCTTCAAGAATTACCCTGTCGCCATTAGGGTCTATGATTGATATGTTTAGGATAAAAACGCTATCTGTAAAAATGTTTGTATCCAAGTCTGAAAATACAATTGTGAATGAAGGTGCATAATTTTTATATGAATGAAGGAGAAACGAAAGGGTATCGTAGCGGTTCTTTTGGTCCGTAACGCGGATGGAAATATTGTTGCCGCCAGTATCTGAGGCCATCCATTGAAGAAAGCCTGAGATAGAATCGATGGCCATAGAGGAAGGCCCGGAAAGTAAGAAAAATCTTACCGTATCTGAGTCCGGATCTGTAGCTTGGATATGGATAGTGAAAAAAGAATTAAATAAGATAGCGGTATCGGCCTGAACAATGGTAGTGATTAACGGTGGATGGTTTGACGGTGTTCCTATGACATTTATTATGAAACGCGTCGTGTCGTGCATCCCGTTCTCATCTACAATTAATGAACGAACAGGATAAACACCCGTATCGAACGGAACCCAAGAAATCCATCCTGAATCAGGATCAAGAGTCATTAGGTCGGGATTATCGATAAGCAGATAATGTATTTTGAGTCCATGCACGTCATATGCTTTGATTCGAAGTGAGCATAAATTATCAACCTGCACAGTCGTGTCAGAAGGAGATGTTATTATATATGGAGGATAGTCGATTGAATCGGTTCCGTGATAACGACTGGTATCGGATATTCTGATCTCATCCATTTTACCGGAAAACCAATAGGCAGGATATCCGTAGGCCGATCCAGCTCCAATTTGAATATCTGTTTGCAATAAATGTAAAATCTGACCGCTATCAGATTGTTCGGCTATTAATAGACCGTCAACAAACAGCTGCTTTTTCTTTCCGTCAAATTGCGCAGTAATGGTATGCCATGCGTGAGGCGATACAATCGGTGTCTCGGGTGTCCACCATTCGTGTATGCCGCTTAAATAGAAAGCCGGTTTTCCATTATGCAGAGATAGCGCATAAACACTGCGATGATCGATAATGTGAGCCCATTCACCAGCAATAGTATCAATATATATTAGAGCATCTATTGTCACCTGACTGTCAGGATAGGCCAATGAGGGAGAATAAGGAGCAGTAAGCAGGCTATTGGTGCCATTAAAAGATACTGCGTGACCGTGTGGGGACGTAATCCATGACGCATTGGCTATTCCGGCGTCATTTCTATAAGCTGATGAGTCAAAGGCTGTGTTTCCGTTTGTTTCATTGAAACACCAAAGGGCAATAGTGTGTTCATCAATGGAAAAAACAGCGTCTTGTGGATATAAAGGAATAGAACACGACAAGAATATGCATAGGAAAGAAACAGAGTATCGCATGTATTTACTTGTGTTGGATTGTTCCAGATATTGAAATTATTATGAGTGTTATTTAAATCTTTTCACTTTTTCGATCAATTCTTTCATCTTCACACGGTTCTTTTCTCCGGGCATGATTTCGATCCCGCTGTTCACGTCGATCCCATAGGGTTCGGCTTCCTTGAGGGCGTTTTCCACGTTGAAGGGCGTGATGCCGCCGGCAAGAATGATGCGGCCGTATTCCTTGGCGTTTTGCACCAGATTCCAGTCGAACACTTGTCCTGTGCCGCCCACCAGCTCAGGCGAATGTTTATCGAGTAGAAAGGCGGCCACATTCGCATGGTCATATTTTCGGAGCACCCGGAAATCAAAGGATTCGTCTATACCAAAGGCCTTGATGACCCGCACGGGCATGGCAGCGCAGTACTCGGGTGTTTCGTGACCGTGCAGCTGCACGCAAGAAAGTTTGACGAAAGAGCATATTTCCATGAGTGTTTCGGGCTTCTCGTTCACAAAGACGCCCACCGCGGTCATGAACGGCGGGATTTCCGCGACGATTTTCTTCGCTTTTTCAGGATCGATATACCGCGGACTTTTGGGATAGAAGATGAGGCCAATGGCGTGATACCCAAGATGCGACGCATAGCGCGCATCCTCAACTTTAGTCATCCCGCAAGCTTTGACATAGACCATAATTATGAATAATATAATCAATTTTATTTGAGCGAATTCAGCTTTTCCTCAAGCGCCAGTATCTTACGGTCCTGGGTAATGGCATGCAGGGTCAATTCTTCAATTTTTTCAAGGAGCAGCATGTTCATGGCGGCAAGATCAAGGCCAGATGCGTTCAGCTCCTGCGCTGAAGGTACTTTGGGGAGGTGGCCATGGTCATTGATATACCGAGCAATGGAGTCGAGAGACAGCAGCTGGTACTCTTTGTCGAATACATAATCGGGTACGGTAAGAGTTGCTGTGCCGACCATGAAATTTTCCGCTTTGATAACGCCTTTTGCCTCGAGGACCGTGCCGTGGCGCCGCATGGTAAGTATGCCAATACTCTCGTTTGCGCCGGTTGAGTCCCACATATTGAGAGACAAGGCATTATTGCTGTATGCGAGCTTTGCTCTGTTGGGGCCAGTGCTTCCGGTTTGCTGGAAATACAGGGCAGGGTTAGTGGCTGATCTGATCGCGAGCGCGGCAGAGCCAGTGTCAACGCTGACAAGAATATTACCGGAAACTTCCAGTCTTTCGCGTGCTGAATCTGTTCCCACGGCCACATTGCCGTTGGGAAACAGGCAGTTTGTCCCATTCTTTTCCCACACTTGCGACCCGGCCACTCGCGCTGAATCGGCGAAACCGGCGCGAATGGAATACAGAACGCTGGTAAGGTGCATACGCGGGCCCATGACAACATTGTTTTTTTTCACCTCAAGAAAAAGCGAATCATTGTTCCAGACAAGGGAAGGATTGACTGTGCTTTTTGCGCCAAGATTCAAGGAGAAAACACCATTGTTTGCCTGAATGAAATGGGTCTCGTTCCAGAGTGCTCCGCCTCCTGAGGTCCTGGTATAGAGGCCGAAGTACACACTGTCATTGATTACAGCGCCCCTGCCAGCAGAATCGAGCAGAACACCCTGATAGGTGAAGACAACAGGGGATGCGGCGTATACGGCGATAGAGAGCAATGCGCTAAGAGCGCACAAGATTCTTTTAGATTGCATCTTTTCCTCCAGGGAAAGGTAAAACACAAAAGCTTAATAAATTAAGATATTCAAGGGGTTGAAGTAAACAGTAAACTATTGTTCAGGATGGGAGGTTGGCGGGAATTGGTTTTCACGGTTGGCCTTCTTTTTACGGATAAATGCATCGAGGAAGCGGCCTTTTTTGTTGTCAGGATATTGTTTGAACATCCAGGACAGTGTTTCCAGGGCCTCGTCCCACTTATTCAGATAGTATTCGGTCTCCGCATAGTTGATATGGAATTCCGGGGGTTGGTCCATTCGGATTTTAAACGTGGCTTCGAGCTCTTTGAGCGTTTGAGCGTATTTTCTCTGCTGCTTCAGGGAAAGGGCAAGATGATAATGCGCATCGAGAAAAAAGGGACTCACGGCCAATGCTTTTTTATAGGCAGTTTCAGCTTCAGCAAATCGTCCCGTTGTATAGAGCATGAACCCCTGCTCGTATATGACATGGGGATTCTTGGGCGCGCGCGATGCAAGCGCATTCATCGCGGCAATGGCCTCTTCATGGCGGCCTATCGCAAAAAGATCGAAGTTTTTTTTCTGCGAGGTCTTTATTTGGAACTCAATTATGGCATTATGGATGAGAAACAGGGAGAACCCAAGAAGCAGTAAAGCCACATACTTTGTTTTTCCAGAGAGATTATATGCACTGGGTGCTTGATTCATATGAGGCAGTGCGAGGAAGAACCATGGTATAATTCCGATAAACAGATACCGAACTGAGACAGTGACCATTAAAAAGAGCAACAGACTGGAAAGGGAGGCGAATATTGGGTAAAAAAGAGGCCCATCCCGTGTTTTAAAAAGTTGGACATACGCTAGACATACAAGTAAAAGATACGCGAGTAAGAGGACAGGGCCGCCATCGACCAATATTTCCAGATATTCATTGTGCGCATGTTTAATATAAATACCCCGTTCAATATCCCATTTGGCATTTTCACTTTTATATGCAGGATAGAGGTGAAAGAACGCCCCCACTCCATGGCTGAAAAGGGGTTTTTCCCGGATCATTCGTATTGCGGACCTGTTGATGTCGAACCTGAGTGGAGAAGAATTACTCGGATTTATGACACTGGAAACCAACGATTCTCTGAAAAGAGCAGGCATGAAAAGAACAGAGGGAAGAACAACAAGTGTAACAATAATGGCCAATGCCAGGTTTTTCCCAGGTCTTTTAAGCGAAACAAGCCCGCACAACAAGCCGCTGATGCACAGTGCAGCAACGGCGCCCCGCGAAAAGGTTAGAACAGTACCCCACAAGATTATTGTTGCCACAATGATCAGGAAGGCCCGTGCGATCCGATTTATAACACCATGGGCAAACCAGAGAGCAAAGGGCAGTGCGGCCATAAGAAAGGTAGAGGTGAAATTCTTATGGCCAAGCGCTGAGGCCCCTGAGCCATCTGTGAAATTTGTCAGCGTGTTGATCGAGAATAGTGCGTAATATTCGGTAATGTTATAGACCGCTAGAAAAAAAGCTGATGCGCAAAATGCGGCCAACACTGGATATATGGCGCTGGTACCTAAACCAGAGAGAAGCAAGAGAATGAATAAAGCGCATGCAGAGAGCTGTGCCACTGTTGTTTCCGGATCAGAATATGGATGAAAAGCGTATGAGACCAGGATCAGTCCGCCATATACCAGTCCAATTATCACGGATTTCAACCCAGTAACATGTATCCTTTTATTAATGAACCAATCCACGGCAAGTCCGGCCGCAATGCCAGCGATCAATATTTTGACAAAAAAGACTTTGATATCGATAATGGAGAAAGACCCTGACCAGAAGATCAGGGGCGGTAGAAAAAAGAGGACCGAAAGTAAAGCAACCGCGGCCTTTTGAAGGGACGTTGTCCGCATCCGTTATTTGATGAGCGCCATTTTTATGGACTTGTTGTATGGTCCGCAGGCCATTTTCAGGATATAGACGCCATTCTGGCAGATTTTTTCCTGATCGTCCCTGCTGTCCCAGACCACAGCATGATACCCCGGAAGCGCTTCGCCATCAATAAGCGTACGAACAATACATCCCTTAATGTCGAAAATTTGCATGCGCATCCATTGTTTCTTGTTTTCCAGTGCAGGCACGCCAAATCTTATGCCTGTCGAAGGATTGAACGGGTTTGGGCTGTTTTGGTATAAGACGAATGTTTTTGGAAGAACAGGGGCATTCTCAATATTCGTGTAATATAAAAACATACATGAATGCTGATTGGCGCTAAAACCCGTGGAATACCCCATGGTGTCGTATGCAACAACGCGCATGAAAATGACCGTCATTTCAGGAAATGTTCCTGCAACAACAAGATCATGAACCTTGTACGACCTGCTGGTCAGCGAATCAGCATATGCAAGCAGTGAGGAGAACGCAGAGGTGGTGGAAAATTCAACGCGATATCTGACTGATGCACTATCAAGATCAGGATCTGCGGAAAGACCCCAGGCAATTGTTGAGTCTCCGGTAATGGCTGTGTTTTTCATCGGGGCGATGATGGCAGGCGGTATGCCCGTGTTTGTCACGTTAATATTCCAGGAATGTATGGTTTGACCATTGCCATCAAAGGCCACGACCCGGACGCTGCAAGGTCCGAATGCGCTGAAATTGGGGCGCAGTGTATAGGTGGACTCGTTCGACATATAGGTGTCGTTATAGAACCAGAAATATCCCACTGTTTCAGCATTGTCAGGATCAATTGCCCTGGCTCTGAACACCAATGAATCGCCTTCGGCAAGGGAAGTGTCGGTCGTAGGGACGCATGATGTGAATACGGGCGGATCGGGTGTGTTGACTACGCGAAGGGTGTAGGTCTGGTTGGTGATGCCTCCTTTGCCATCAGAGGCGCGTATGATCACGGTATGGGAACCCACTCCTGCGTCCATGGGGATCCACAGTATGGTATCGCCGGAAAGGGTCATGCCTACTGGCGCTGTTTGGAGTGACAACGAAACCGTATCGAGATCAGGGTCAGTGGCTGAAGCATGGTATAAATACAGAGAATCTTCGAGGGTTACCGTATCCGGCTGTGATACGAAGATAGGGGCATGGTTTGCCTGTGGATTATAGGCCGTAACTTTTACTTCATCTACGTATCCATTAAGATACCAGGAGCTTACACTTCGGGTATCATCCCCAATACGTATCAGGTATGTGCCTGGAAACTTGGTTATGGACACAACTGTATCTTGTTTAATTACTTGATGGTTCAATAGCAATTTTCGGATGCCATTATAATATTCCACTCCCACTTCGTTCCATTTTCCAAAAAACGAATCCGGGATAGCTGCTGAAAGGATTTTTCCCGTGCCAGCAGCGTAAAGACCGGCAGTCTCAAACCCGAGCGCTTTGGAGGATCCTCCAACCGAGAGGGAGATCACCAAACTATCGGGATTTTGCACTTGACCGAGATAAAAGATGCAGTTTGCTATGCTGGCGTTATATGTGGGTATGTTGACCATGGCCTCTATTTTGAAATATTCGGCGGTTTCCAGCTCAACAAGCCGTGGAATGGAGACGTATTCGTTATTTGCGTTTCCAAAAAGAGCGTTCCCATATTTTCCCGCTGACCAATCCATGCTATTTTGTATGGTACCTGTGTATCCTTTTCCGCTAGCATCTAATACTGTGGCCCCTGACCCTTCGTTGAATCGCCATAGCGCTATCGTGTTTGTATCAAGGGAAAAATATGCAGTGTCTTGAATGGTGTTATATCGTGCGCAGTTAGAGACACGGATTTCATCAATCTTTCCATTAAACCAGTACGCTGGAGTGCTTCCGCTGACGCCTGCGCCGATTAAAAGATTTCGGTTGTTTGTTTCGTTAATTGTTCCCAAGATCCAGCGTTCTGAAACCAAGACGCTATCGATATAGATACGTTGGTTTGACCCATTATACTGTATAGCCATTTGCACCCATTGCCCTGTGGGCGCAGGAGAGACAGAGGGTGTCCACCAACCCCCAATGTCCTGAAGAAAAGACGCTGGTTTACCGTAGCTTAATGATGCGGCGTAGGCACTTGTCTTGTCAAGAATATGACACCATTGATTTGTGGCTGCATCGATCCATACAATAGCTTCAATAGTGAGTTGCGTTGCCGGGGAGGCCAGTGATGTCGAGTGAAGGGCTGTTGCGTAGGCGTTTGTCCCATTGAAATCGAGCGCATAGCCGTACAGAGACGAAACGGGAAGGGCGTTGTATATCCGTGCGTGGTTGTTGTTTCCGGAGATATCGAAGGCTGTATCGCCGCCGTTCTCGTTGAACTGCCACAGTGCAATCGTATTAGCGTCGATGCTGAAATAACCATCGCCGCTGATCTCGCGTACATGCAGCGTGTATGTTTGCGTATCTGACGCACCGGCCAAATCGTGGACGCGGATGGACACGGTTGTATCGCCTACTTGTGATACTTGGGGTGTCCAGGAAATCACATTTCCTGTTATTGTCATGCCGGAAGGTTGCGTTAAAAGGCTAAAAGTCTGTAAATCACCTGCATCCGGGTCAGTCACTATAATGGTGTATGTGTATGCGCGCTCTGCATAGGCATTGACAGGAGAGGTAGAAGAGATAACTGGAGTGTCGTTTATATCGGTTACGTGAATGGCAAAATCCAGAGTATCGTACATGCCGTGGTTATCGGATGCAATAGCCCTGACTGTATTCCTTCCCACATAACTGCTGTTGGGCGTCCATAAGATAAGACCGGAAGAAGTATTTATAGACATGGAATAGGGCTTGATTGGTAGAGAATAGGTTATAATATCGCTGTTGGGATCGGTCGCGTCAATGTCCAGTGTATAGGGGATATTCTCAGGTATAACGGTGTCGGTTAGTGTCAGAATGTTCGTTATTTCGGGGGGCTCGTCCGTGTAGTACGAGAAACCATTGATCAGGGTGTCCACCAGTGTGTCCTTTTTCGCCACAATATCCACAATGGCATTGCCAGGAGAGGAGGGTACGATGACCATCAGTTGCGTGCTGCTGTTGTAAGTGACACTCGACGACTGCGTTGAACCGAAAAAAACCTGCATGCCAGAGGAGAAACTGGAACCGTAGATGATGGCGCTGTAGCTCCCGCCTTTGTCACCGCTATCAGGAACAATTGAAGTGATAACAGGAGGCTCGATCGTGACTTCAACGACCAGGTGCGCGGTATTGCAGTCGGTTGACCAATGTGAGTTTTGGATGGTGAGTCCGGATTGGTCGTAACAAACCCTGTTTTCCGCGGCTAATGCGGTAAACTTTCCGGTGCTCCCTGCTCCAATGGGCGAGAGAAGAACGATAGCATAGTAGGTATTGCCTGATTTATGGCTCAGTATCCAGTTAACCTGATCGGTAACGTCGATTTCGATAAATTGGCTGTCAAGAAGAGGGGGTGTGTCATTGGAAATTCGCCCTTGTTTTGTGGTATAATTTATTGTCTCTTCCGCGCCGGAAAGGGACATGGTGTAGTTAAGTGTAGACATGGGGTCAAGATCGGCCCAAACTGCATCGTCAGGAAGGCTTGCAGGGCCACCCCACATTGAAATACCAAAGGAGATGTTGGCAACACCTGCCCTAATGGCGATGGATCCACCATTGCAGAGAGGGCCATTTGCGGCCGCCCAGTCATCATATTCAGCCCTGATTTTTGCACTTGTCACGTTGCTTTCGGACATCGTATGTAGATCAGCAGAGAAAAAGGCACAGTTCCATCCTTGGTCGTCATTGGCTGAGGAACCGCACGAGAATCCAGTTCCCGCATACCCCAGACCTGAAGAATTGTTGCAGGTTACAATTTTTCCTTCGTGAAGAACCGTACCCGAAGGCAGACTGGGGCCATGTCCACTGCCGTCGGTATAAGTGATGTCATAAGCATTTGTGGCTGCCGTGTACCAGAATACATGGGTTGTAGAAAAAGCGGAGATGTACGTAAGAAATAGAAGCGCGACGAGTTTATTCACGTGACCCTCCGGAAAATTATCGCAAAAAGTTATGGTGGTATTTAATCTATATTAATTCTTGCCACGAGTCAATAAATATGTTGCATGAGGTTAAAAAACAAGACCTTGTCCCCGCAGGGGTCTGTCCGCAGGGACAAGGCGCGTCCATGGAAATGGCACGATGCCTTTCCATTAATATTAGACCCGAGAAATTCCAGATTTATCCATGAATTGTAAGAACATACTATAACTTATTGTATTATAATGCATTGGACGTGTCGTAGACTGCCTGGATTTCAGTGGCTGATAGTGCCCGATTATAGATTTTTATTTCATCGAGAGCGCCTTTAAAGATAGCATCATACGCTCCTGTTCCGCTCTGCCTGCCGCCTATGGTTAGTTCGTGATTGTTTGGGATCATGACAGGAAAGCTACTGGTTGCTATTACCACCCCATTTGCATAGACTTTCGCAGAACCATCAGATGCAATGGTAGCGGCTAGAAATTGCCATTCCCCAACCTTGTCCTGATCAAGCCAGTTATAAAGCATGCATTCATGCAGTTCTTCGTTAGGACGGATAAAAAGGCGTAAATCATTATCGGCATAGAAATCAAATGCGTAAGTTTCACCTCCGGCCCCTGTTCCCTTGCAAAGTATGGGAGCACCTGTTGATTGGGGAGTTATATCAGCCCTGACCCATGCAGTGATGGTTAGTTCCGTTGTGAGGTCGAGTGAGACGGTATCCGGTACTGAAATATAGTCATTGCTGCCGTCGAACAGATACGCGTAGTTGGGATTGCCGAATCTGTCAGAGGTCAATGTTGCACCATTGACAATGCCGTGATTTCCGTATATGCTGCTGTCGATTGCTGATCCGGAGAATGCGTAATATGCTATGAGGGTTGAGTCAATTTCGTGTGTGGAATCATTGGTTTCGTGATACAAGGTGTTGATTTCTACTTGTGTGAGGGCCCGGTTGTATATCCTGATCTCATCAAGAGCGCCTTTAAAGATAGCGTCATATGCGCCAGTCCCGCTTTGTCTTCCGCCTATGGTTAGTTCGTGATCATTTGGGATTATATCAGGAAAGCTGCTGGTGGCTATTACCACCCCATTTGCATAGACCTTCGCAGAACCATCAGACGCAATGGTAGCGGCAAGGAATTGCCATTCCCCAACCTTGTCCTGATCAAGCCAATCATAGAGCATGCATTGATGAAGGCTGCCGTTGGGCCGGATATAGAGGCGCAGGTCGTTGTCCGCATAGAAATCGAATGAATACGTCTCCCCACCAGCACCTGTTCCTTTGCATACTATTGGTGCTCCGACAGCCTGAGGAGTGATATCGGCCCTTACCCATGCGGTGATGGTGAGTTCCGTTGTCAGGTCGAGTGAAGCCGTATCTAGGACTGAGATATAGTCATTGCTGCCGTCGAACAAATACGCGCTGCTGGGATTACCGAATCTATCAGAGGTCAATGTTGCGCCATGGATAGTGCCATGATTGCCGCAGACGCTGCTGTCGATTGCAGAACCGGAAAATGCATAATATGCGATCAGTCCGTTTCTTAGGTTATCGTCAGTATCCTGATTGGGAGAAATTGGATTGTTCTCATACCCCTTTTCAAAGCAAGAAAGAGTGAGTAATGAGAAACATAGAAAGATTGTGCAAATAACGGTCTTCATGTCTATTCCTTTCCGTACGGGCTTGATACTATTTTAGTAACACAGCTTTCATGGTTCTATTGAACTGTTGTGTCCGGATTTTTACCAGATAAATACCGGATGGCAGTTTTTGTTGATTGTAGTCACGTGCCTCCCAGATGGCGGTATATCTCCCCTTTTTCATGTTTGCATCGGCAATCTTCCCGACCATTTTGCCATCCAGGCTGAAAACTCCTATGAAGACCGGACCGTTATTTAAAAGAGTCCATGATAATGTTGTTACAGGGTTGAATGGGTTTGGAGCAAGTACAAAAGCGTCTTCTTCTCCAACGGCGGACTCTTCCGTCTGCATTGGATTCTTGCTGATCAGGTAAAAGGAAGCCGTGGGAGACCATTGTGAATACTGCAGGCCGTTCTTTGCACGCACACGTATGAAAAGATGAGTGAATAGAGGTATGTCGTAAATATCAGCTAATTGATTGATAATGACGGTAGTATCATTGGGTACTGTTTGCGAGGCGACAATGCTGGTAGAGAAGGACGGCATTGTGGAGATCTGCAGTTCGTAATTGCTATTGTTCATGCCGCTCCCGGTCCACACTATGGCGGTAGCGCCAATTACTTCGCTGCCTTCCTCGGGCAACAAAATAAAGGGCGTCTGAAGAGTACTGGCATACCGGGCAATTCGCGAAACGCGGATTTCGTCTATTTTTCCGATAAACCAATGGTCGTATTCTCCTGCATTGTAGCCCACGCCAATCCGGATCTCATTTTGATATCCATAGGAAATTAAGCCGGATGCTGCTGTTTCGGAAACAAGGTTGCCGTTCACGAAAACTTGTTGTTTAGATCCGGTATATTGGACTGCAATATGCTGCCACTGATTGGCTGTTGCGTTGTAGTTGTTCGGCGTCCACCACCAACTAACTCCATCGAGAAGCATTGCCGGATGGCCGTAGTGGAATGATAGCGCATATGTTCCTGGCTTATCGATAATATGTGACCATTCTGAAGAAAAAGAGGTTGGAGAAACAATAGCCTCTATCGTTAATGCGTTCGTAGCAATACACAGGGACGGCGCATTTGGGGCATCGGCATAGGTCCCATTACCATTAAATTCGAGAGCCGACCCGAATGCCCCAGGACACCAGGACGCAGCATGGATTTTCGCGTGGTTGCCGTTACCCGATATGTCATACGCGGTGTCTCCGCTGTTTTCGTTGAATGTCCAATGAGTCATTGTATATGCATCATCGTGGAAGAAGGATGTGCTGCTTGTGATCCGGGAAATCATCAACTCGTCAACATACCCGTTCAAATACCATGAATCGACTCCGCGAACATCGTCCCCAATATTTGAAACATAGGTTTTTGGGAATTTAGAAATTGATGCGACTGAGTCCTGTCCGATCAGAACACCATTGAGAAAGAGTTTTCGGATACCGTTAAGGTATTCCGCACTTACGGTCATCCATGTTCCAAAAAGCGAATCTGGAATGGGGGCCGTAATAGTATTACTGATCCCAGCGGCATAGAGGCCGCCGGTTTCAAGACCAAGGACTTTTGAGTGGCCTTCACCAATAGTGAATGCAATGACAAGACTGTCAAAGTTCATGGTCTGACCCAAATAAAAAATTGTATTCGTGACGCTGGAACTATACGACGGGATATTGACCAACGCGTCAATCCGAAAGTTATCGCACTGTTCAAGTTCCGTGATGTTCGGTATCCTTACCCAATCACCATTTGCATCTCCATAGATAGAGGTTCCGGAAAAACCGGTAGCCCAGTCTACTCCAGGTGTGAGGACACCATGGTAATTGTTTCCACTTATATCATACGCTGTATCGCCGGTCCCTTCGTTAAATCGCCAGAGCGCTAGCGTGTTTGTATCCAGAGTAAAAAACTCTGGCCTGTTATTTGTGGTGACGCAGAAATTGTCGAAGTGACTGTGTGAATGCCATGCGGCGCATCCAGCGCCTCCATTTGAAAAATTGGTATCCTTGTAGGTGACCAATAATTGATTGTCCGCATACCCAAAAAGGCTATCGCCCCTGACCACAGCCTTGATTGTGTACCATATATTTTTTTCAAAGGGATACGTAGCTTGGGCAACCATGGTCCAGTTCCCCGTCTTTTTAACATCAAGATGCATGGCATGGGTCGAAGGTTCGAACATAAGGATGTAATATTCTGATTCATTCTGGATTCTGAAGCAAAGTACCCCCCAGCCCCCAGGTAAATCATCAATAACTTTGATTCGGGCTTGCACTGAATAATCAGTCCAAGAACTATTCCCAACATAACTTATATAGTGTCCATCTGTGGAGGGGTAACTGCCAAGACTGCGGCAATATTCACCATTCTCAACAGTCCAATCCCCACCTTCAGGTTTTGTCCAGCCGTTATCATTTCCATCTGAAAAGGTATCATAGAAGAGAGTATCGTCCGAGAAAGCAACGGAAAGTACTGATAACACAATGAATACAAATAAGATATGCTTCATATTATACTCCTCGGTAAAAGACTCAACAATATCAATGTACTTAAATTAGACCTTCCTTTAAAGAAAATCTATCCATTAAAAGAGATTATTTCCGAAAATAAATATCAGGTTCAGTTTGAACGCGCACTTCATCTATGTATCCCGCGAAAAAACAATGAGTTGACGCATACGCTTGTCCTAAGTACACAGTATCTGAAACCATATGAAATTTTAATGAATGGTACGTTCGATTAAACATGATACCATCAATATAGATCCCGCAATAATTATCTGCATATGTCACCGCAATATGATACCATTTATTCGGCAGCATATCTTTCGGTGTGGCAATGGAAAACAGACTATCGTTAGTCGCGTGCAACTGGAAATGGAGAGAGCCATTCGCATAAAAGATTGAGAACGGCCCGTTTTTCGCCTCAACCATGACCATGGTATCAGCCCCTGTGGTCAGGTATGTTTTTGGTTTAGTCCAGAAATCAACCATAAGCGTGGAATCCGGAAAATAGAGCGTATCGGCCACATATGCCGCACTGTTGTTTCCGCAACTAAGCGCATTACCAAACTTGCCAGCAGCAATTGTCGCAGTAGCCAGCGTTGCATTATGACCATTACCTGACGCATCCGCCAGCACTGGACCGTGGTCTTCATCGAACCTGAGCAAAAGGATGGTATTTGAATCAGCAACAGCCGGCCTCACCATGGTAACTGAGAGCGATTCTGTGTTTGAATGACCCGAAAACACAGGACCGGAAAATGCAGTGACTCGATACCAATAGGATGAAAACGAGACCAGGGAAGTATCGAGAAACGTAGTTGTTCCCCTGCCAAACCGAGCGTGCTGCACAAAGGCGTTTTCCTGGTTCTCTGAACGCTCCACGAGAATGCTGTCGGTAGTGCCTTCATTGCCGTTCCATGTAAGCCGGATGTCCCTGTTTGAGGCCAGGTACAGACCAAGGTTGTTCGGGGCGATCATGACCGTGATTGAATCCACAGTTTTTATTGACACGCCTGCGGTGTCGAACGAGCAGATGCTGTAATAAACCGTGGTGTCACTATCAATGGTGTCGGCAATGGTTGTATCGTTTGGCCCGGCTGATTTGAGATATATCATGGAGTCAGGTGAAAGACCGCGGCAGACTGCAAACCCGCACGCGCCATTGTCCCTGTTCTTCCATGAGAGTTTTACGCGGGTCGATGCGTTCAGGCGTGTCAGGCGCAGGTCTGAAGGGCCAAGAAGCCTGTCTGTTTCCCCCATTTGCAGCGGGTTTCCATAGAACGTCCGCGCAGAGACCGGGGCGCCTGACACCAGGGTATCTTCGAGTTTGTCGAAGACCCCAATTTTATAATAATACCGGGTAAAAGATTTACAGGTCCGGTCGGTATAGGCATTTGTATTTGCCGCAGTTTCAACCAGCAGGGCAAAATCGAGTGAGTCGGCGCCGCGATAGAGCGCATATCCTTCTTCACGCTTGTTCTGGTCTGTCCAGGTCAGTTTAATTGCCGTGGAACACAGCGGCACTGCGGTCAGTTTTTCAGGCAGGATGAGCGCGGCGAATGCCGGATTTTTCGGGTCATAGGGGTTGTCGCGCACATGAGAGCACGACACCAGGAAAAGCGCTGACAGGAGTGTTAAAAGGCATGCGGTTTTCATGTTATTTTTCGAGCGCGTTCAGTTCCTGTATCCACCGGCCGCGGGGATATTGTTCCTTGTAGCGTGAAAAGGCACTGCGCGCGCCAGCAGGATCGTTCGCCTCACGGCAGCTGACTCCAAGCCAGAAGAGCGCATTTTCAGCCTCTGAGCATTGAGGACATTCATGTATATATTGGGTGTAATGCGGTATGGCCCGCGCGTATTCCTTGCGATCTTGCCGCAAAAGGGTCGCTGTCTCATATAGGTAATCGTTCCGGTAGCTGCCTTTGGGAAAACGAACCAGATAGTCGTTTAGAATGGAGAGAAGCCCTTCGATTTTGGCCTCTTTGCGCGCAAGGTCAGCAAGTTCTACAAGGCTTTCTTCAATATATGTGCCATTGCTGAAACGGGAAATATACGTTTGTAGATCATGACCGCCTGCTTCACGATCCCCGGTTTTTCGTATTTTTATAAAAGCGGCTTCAATCCATGCTGTTTGCACAACCCTGCTCTTTTCGGGCAATGCTTTGATATGTTCAAAACAGTCAAGAGCTTTTTCATATTCTCCGGCAGAAGAGAAGGCGTAGGCCTGGCTTAAAAGTTCCGCTGCACCGGACAAAGCTGTGTTTGATTGTTGCGCCGCATCATTGGCCAAGGAGCATGCTGGAACGCTGGTTCTGGGTCCGCTTGCGTTGGGTTGCCTGCGAGGCATTCGGTCCAGGTATTTTGCCAGTCTGGTTTTTATCGATTTGGGCAGTGGTGAAAGCACAGGCCCTGTTTTTTCAGATAGGACCTGTTGCAGCGGACCTGGGAAAAGCGTCTTTCCTGATGCGGTGAACTGGACAATGACAGTTCCGGACAGCACAGCCACCTCAGTTGTTTTTTCATGAACCTGTACCTGGAACGACGTGCCAGTGACACGCACGCGCGCGTCGGGCGTGGTGATTTCGAATTTGGCAAAACTATTTTTTTTAACTGAGAAAAAGGCCGAACCGTGCCGCAGGTTGACACAGACCGTGTCAGACGAGACTTTTTTCAGGACCAGGTCAGCGTTGTCTGACAGCACGGCAACAGCGTTGTCCGTGATGGGCAGTATTTCCTCCCTGGCAGAGGATGGAGCTGGGGCAGGGGCTGTGACAGGTATTTGGACGCTTTGCTGACTGGGCCGCATGTGCCTGGAATAGAGCAGATACCCTCCTGCAAAAACAACAAGGCAGGCGGCAAGCGCGAACAAAGGTTTGAACAAGCTTTGGGTTTTTTGAGCAGTGGCATGCTTTTCCCAGGCGGTTTCAATGAGTTCGTGCCATTCAGCGTCAGAAAAGAGCGGCCCTTGTTCTTTATGTTTCACGGCTTCCTGTATCAGGTCGTCCCATTCTTTGTCGTTGAGAATGCCTGTTGGAGAGACTGCTGAAATCAGCGCATCAGTTGCCAGGTGCGCATTGAGGTAGTCGCGGCAGCTCGCGCACGACGCAACATGCCTAGTCAGCTCTTCCCTATCGTGTGCGCCCAGGCTGCCATTGACCAACAGGTCTATTTTCTCGTGCACGTGCATTATACGCTCTCTGTTTCAAGAAGAACTTTTAATGCATCGCGCGCACGCGCAATGCGTGAATTGACCGTGCCAACAGGCAGGTGAAGCACTGATGCAATTTCTTCAGTTTTCATTGAGCCGAAGTAGAACATGATGAGCATTGCCTTGTGGTCTGGATTGAGCTGTTCCAGGGTTTTGACCAGGGCCTTGGAACGTTCGCGCGAAACAATCTCTGAAAGGTAATCGTGGTCTACTGTAAGCTCATTTTCAACTGTGTCGATATCGATTACCTGCCTGTCCGCTCCAGAGCGTTTCTGGAGCATTCTGAAGCTTTCGTTGAGGGTAATCCGGTATATCCAGGTGGAAATACCGGATTTGCCGCTAAAATTGTTGATGCCCTTGAAAATCCGAAAAAAAACCTCCTGTACCACCTCTTTTACCTCTTCCCGTTCCCGGAGAATGCGGAACGCGACATTTTCGATTATTGCCCGATGCATGGTGAATAATTTTGCAAAAGCAGCCTTTTCATTGTTCTGGCAGCCTTTAACAATCGTCTGCATCTCTACTAAATTAGACCCGAAATTCTGTTTTTTCATCCCTCTTTGCCTAATATGTTTTATAGCAAGGTGTTATGCTGACGATTTATTTTAGGATCTTATAGAGTGCCCACAAAGAGGCCCCTGAAAAAGTAACGATTGAGATGTTTCGCAGGTACAAATACTGTTGCGCTTTTTCGTGAAGACGATCGTAGTCTTTTGCATTGCCTGAAACAAGGTCTGTATATTCGTTGTCAGCGCTGGCGTGAAGAAACTGCGCTGAAGCGAAAAAAAGAGCTGATCCTGCGATTATGGCCCAATACACCGCAACAGGGCGTTCCGCAGGACCAAGGGTAATGGGGGTTATCCGCGGCTTTTCCGCTTGCAGGCCAGCAAGGGTATACCGGAATTGGTTGTTTCCCGGGACCACGGCGATTGTTTCGCTGATTGGCGCGTACTTGTTCTTCATCAGGTTGACTTGGTGACTGCCGTAGGGCAGCACGGATTCCCAGGGTGTTGCGGCCATGATTTTCCTGTTTATAACGAGTTGCGCCTCAGACGGCTCTGAAAATATCTGGACCCGCGCTGAAGCCTGTTCTTCGAGCACATGCAGAATTTTAACAATGAGAATTGTCATATTCTGCGCAATGCTCTCTTCGCTATTATATAGGATGGTTTTTTCATGTGTTTTTGAGGTACTGCCTGTTTCAATGGTCGCGGTTATGATTGCAGGTGAGCCGGCATTGGCTTGGACATGGAGTATAGACCGGTCCGCGGCAGCACTAATACCTGTTTCCTCTCCAGCCTGGGAAACGCCAACCACCTGAAGGCCATGGCCGCCTGCCTGACGGATCAGTTCTGTTTCCAGGACACTTTGAATGCTGTCGAGTGCGGGATTACCGGATTGGTTCGTGAATTCGCCAAGTACAAGCGTATGAGCCGCATATAACGGACATGTTGCGAGAACAAACGCACAAAGGTCCATCCAAAGCTTCATGATTGTCTAAAAATAAATATTTCTTACGCCAATTGCCATAAAAGACGTATTTTATCATACTTATGAAGGATTGTCCCTTGCGCATGCTTCTTGCTATTGACTCGTTCAAGGAGTCAATGACATCGCTCCAGGCAGCCAAGGCCTTTGAGCAGGGCATTCGTACGGTTCTTCCCCAAATTTCTATTGCCACGCTGCTGGTTTCTGATGGTGGTGAGGGTTTTACCGAAGCATTTCTCCATACTGGCAAGGGACATCGTGTCAGAACAATGGTCACTGGTCCGCTGGGCAAGCGCATTATGGCGCACTTCGGAATTTTTGACAGGGGAAAACAGGCTGTGGTTGAATTGGCGCAAGCATCGGGACTTGCGCTGCTCAAACCTGGTGAACGCAATCCCATGCGCACAAGCAGTTATGGAACCGGCGAGCTTATCAATGCAGCGATCCAACAGGGTGTACGCACCATTACCGTGGGTATAGGCGGATCAGCGACCAATGACGGCGGCATTGGCATGGCCCAGGCGCTTGGAGCGATTTTTTACAATGCGCAGGGAGATCTCATTGCCGCTCCCGCAACAGGCAAAGATCTTCTCTCCATTGCGCGCATTGACCTTTCAGGTGTGCGGCGCAGGCTTTCCGGTGTGCGCATTGCGGTTGCCTGCGATGTGGCCAACCCCATGACCGGGCCGCGCGGTTCATCCGCGGTCTACGGGCCGCAGAAGGGCGCGACTCCTGCCATGGTCAGACACCTCGACGCTGGATTGCGTAACCTGTGCCGTGTCATTCGAAAGGACGTGGGAAAAAATATTGAACGCATGCCAGGAGCTGGCGCTGCCGGCGGTATTGGCGGCGGGTTCGTGGCTTTTCTAGGCGCGCGGCTGCTACCGGGAATCGACACCTTGCTCGATGCCGTGGGTTTTGATAGCCTGCTTGCCAGCGCTGATCTTGTTGTAACTGGTGAAGGCGCCATTGATGGTCAAACCGTGAACAACAAAGCGCCGGTGGGGGTGGCGCGGCGCGCGAGGAAACGCGGGGTGCCGGTAATCGCTGTCTGCGGCGCAATCGGACCAGGAGCGCACCGTGTCCATGATCAGGGGATTGGCGCGGTCTATTGCATTACCCCGGGCCCCATGTCCCTTGAACGCGCGATTGGATCGGGAAAAAAACATATGACGCAAGCCGGGGAGACGATCGGCCGTCTGCTGACGCTGCTGCCTGGCATGGGAAAAGGGACGTGAAATGAAAAATATGTTGTTGGCCGCGCTCTGCGTATGCGGCGCTATGGCCCTGACAGGCTGCTCATCAAACCTCAAGCTTTCAGTGTACAAGCCGGAAGTCAAAGCCGGGCCCATTGGCAAGGCCGGCGTTGTTGCCCTGGATGGGTCCGCGTACCCCATGTATCATACGATCCATGCGCTGAAAAACGTCAATTTTGCGCAACTGTGCGAAGAGGCGCTTGAGGAGGCGATCCATTCCACGCGGAAAAACTGGAAACTTATCTATCCAGCGGCAATCCAGGCAGCCAGTCCGGACATTGCCGGCATATGCGCGGTCCGCAAGGAGATGTTCCAGGAAGCGACACCAGACGAGAAAGCGGCCATGCAATCGTGCGCCAAGCTTCTGGAAACGCGCTATTTCTTTGTCATTGAGAGCATTGCAATAAAGGACGTGAGCACCCCGCAGGTACCTGCCAGTTTTGTCCTTGGCGCGTGCGTGCAGCTTTGGGATTTTGAAAAGGGACAGGTGGTGTTCAGGGCGCGGTCCGTGTCCTCGACAATGAATTACGTCAAAGACGAGTTGCGTAAGGAACTGAAAAGCCCCATCGCCGATTTGTTAGCTGACCTTATTTCGCCGTTGCCGAAAGAGTAATATCCCGGTTATTGTACCAAGTCATAATGGCCTCGGCACCAATGTACGATGAATGCACGGTCCAGTAGGCGCCGTGTACCGTGACAATCGAGAGGGCAATGGCGTTGTCAGGGTCGCTGGGATCAAGGGCAAAGCCCACAAACCAGTCGCACCGTCCTTCGGGCACGGATGAGTCGAGAGAACCTGTTTTTCCGCCGATTTTCAGCGCGCTGTATTTACTGCTTTTAAAAAGGGTCCTGAAACTTTTCCTGGCAGTGCCAATGCGCACCACGTCTCCCATGATTGAACGCAAGAGCAGGGCTGTTTCAGGTGAAACCAGCGTATACTTTTCCTGTTCGCGTGGCTCGTATATGGTTTTGCCCCCTTTCAGCACTTGTTTGATCATATATGGCGAATGCACCGTACCAGCAGCGCATACAGCGCCGGCAATGAGCGCGCCATGGAGCGGTGATAGTGTGGTAGACGCGGTAAACCCGCAGGCAACCTCGGCAATGCTGTACGCGTCCGACGGAGGGATGAATATGGAGGAATCCGCGCGCAGGTCACTGTCAAAGCGTTGATTGAAGAGAAAGACGGCGGCGGTTTTGCTCAGCAGCGAGGCGCCGATATAGTCCTGGCCGATTTTACCGAACACGGGGTTGATTGAACGCGCAAACGCCTCGCGCATTGAGACACGGCGGGTCCACCGGTCATTTTTATCAGCGAGTTGGTACCGGTAGAGCGTATAATTGGAACCAGAGTAGGGGACCAGATTGTCGGGATTGAGACGTCCGTTTTCAATTGCTGACGCTGCGGTAATAATTTTGAAGACCGATGCGGCAGGATACCGGCTCCAGAACAGCATATTGGTTGAATCGGGAAGGGCCTCCTCTTCCTTTGGGTTACGGTAGTTTACGGCAGCGAGGACCTCGCCGGTCTTTGGTTTAAACACCAAGGCAGCGCCGCACCGGGGATGGTAGCGGTCGAGTAGTGTGCAGAGGTTTTTCTGGATATGGTCGTTTATCGTGGTTTTTACCACAAGGGTATCAGCGCCGCGGACATAGTAATTGACTGACTTCAGGTTGCTGGAAAAGTCCTGTGCGGCAATGTAGCGGTGAACGTCTTCCTGTTTCCAGGAACTCATGCGCGGACCAGTTGCTGGCCGGTCTGCGCTCTGGCATTGCCGTACGAGGAACTGGACAACACACAGGAGCAGCGCGAGCGCGAGCAGCAGTCTGATTCGGCCACGCTTTGGAATGGTGATATTTTTCAGTTCCATTGGATAAAAATAGTTTCTTTCATTAAAATCAGTTCAATACAATTTTAAGAAAATACTATATTCATCATACGATGGACCGGTTACGCATAGTTTTCATGGGCACGCCCGGGTTCGCGAAGCCTTCGCTGCGCGCTCTTTGCGACAGCAGCCACGATGTGGTCGCTGTTGTCACTAATCCTGATGCGCCCAAGGGGCGCGGTCAAAAGACCGGCGTGAGCCCGGTCAAACAATTCGCTTTGGAGCGTGGCCTTGCCCTGATACAGCCAATGTCGCTTGCCGCGCACGAGTTCCACGGCCAGCTTGCGGCCTTGCACGCTGATCTCTTTGTGGTTGTGGCGTTTCGCATTCTTCCCATGCATGTGGTGGCACTGCCCCGGCTGGGGTCAATCAATGTCCACGCCTCCCTGCTTCCCCGGTATCGTGGCGCAGCCCCCATCCAATGGGCAATTATAAATGGCGAAACCCGCACTGGCATAACGGTTTTTTTTCTCGACCGGGTTGTTGACGGCGGTGAGATTATCCGGCAGGTCCCCGTTGATATTGGCGCGGACGAGACTGCCGGTGAACTTTCCCTGCGGTTGCAGGAGATTGGTGCGCAGGCGCTGGTCGACAGCGTGGACGGGATTGCCGCGGGAAGTATGCGCCGCGCAGAGCAGGATGGGTCTGCCGCGTGCAAGGCGCCCAAGATAGGGAAAGATGACTGCAGAATAGACTTTACCCGTTCCGCGCGCGAAATATATAATTTCATACGGGGATTCACCCCGGCGCCCGGCGCGTGGACCACACTCAACGGAAAACGGATAATGGTCGCCAAGGCCGCATGTTTTCAGGGGGCAAGTGGTACTCCGGGGGCAATCGTTGCCGTCAAAGAAAATGGTATCGATGTGGCAACGGGTGAGGGTGTGATACGCATTATACGCCTCAAACCTGAAAACCGGCAGGAGATGGCCGTAGAGGATTTTGTCAATGGATACAGGATTCAGGAAAACCATCGGTTCGGCGGGTAAGGCCCTTGTTTTTGCGGGTCTGCTCCTTGTTGCGGGATGCGATTCCGGCATCTACACAAATTACAAAATCCTGCGCCAAGCCCCTTCGGTCAAACGGTTCCTTGAGCCGGGAGCGCGCACCATCATTTTCCCGGTTGTGGCAAAACGATACGACAGCCTGGGCCAGATAACTTTGCCCCGCGAGCTCGAATCCATCATTCATCTTGAACAGCGTCAGATCCCCCTGATTTCATTTGAACGCTTTCTTTCCGCGGCCGAGGATTCAAACGTGGCGCCCTATGTGCTCGAAGGGATCAATGAATTCAACGAAAACGGCGTGCTCCGGAAGCGGCTGATTGAGAGGTATTACCAGTGCAGCGTGCTGTACGAACCCAAGTTCATTCTTATCTGCAGACTCGATCGGGGTGAATATTATCGCGATCTTGATTACGAATACAAGAAACGGATTTTCATCACAGGCAGGCTGTACGACATCCGGGAGGCTGAAGAGGTCCTTGCTTTTGTCGCTTCCTCCTTTGCACGGGACAAGTACAAGGAGACCCTTCCCTCAACAAACGAACTGATCGCCGCTGCCCTGCGCACCATTGCGAAAAATCTCCCCAACGATCCTACGGCCTCGGTATTGCTCGAAAAGCGCGAGGACTGGTGATGAAGGAACGGACGGAACGGATGATCGAACTGGGATTTATCAGGGAACCGGACAGAGTGGTTGCTGAGATCGAAAAAGCCGCCGCTGCCATGCACCGCGACGGATGGGTTTTTCTCCATACGAGGACCGATCCTGACCTCAACACAGTGGTATTAGTATTTGAAAAGGAATTGGAGAATTAATTATGATTTATATACGAAGGGAGCGACCATGAAATTTACAGTAACCGACAAGGGCAGGTTCAAGATGATTCATGTTGAAGGCGACCTGCTTATTAATAAACGGTACGATGAAATCAACAAGACGGTCCTGAAACTTATTGAGGGTGGTTTCCACCACTTTGTGTTCAACCTCGAAAAACTTTCGTGCATTGATTCGAGCGGGGTGTCGGTCTTTATCCATTGCCTGTGCGATGTCCAGGAAAGCAATGGATCTATTTATCTGATCGTTACCGAGCCCACCGTGCGCGAGGTCATTGAGCTGGTGGGACTCAACCGGCTGATAAAGACCTATGATTCGGAAGCGGAATTCGACAAGGAGCACATGCAGTGATCAGCCGGCTGATTGCAGTGTGCGCAGCGCTGTTTTTTGCACAGGGATGCAGCCATACCAAGGCCGTCATTTTTGACGCCAATGGCCTGGAAAAAGAGGTGGTGGACGTTACCACGAGCAGGGGAAAATCGATTGAGGTCCTGGATGGTCTCGCTTTCCGCACCATACCGCTCAAACGGATCAATGACCTGAATATTTCGAGCCGCGAGACTAAAAGTCATGATGGGGAACTGTACTACCTGGCCGAGATATGGCTTACGGATGGCAGCAAGGTACAGACCTACCTGCTGCCCGATGGCAGGCGGTCAGGGGCGTATGTAAACGTGAATACTCTTTTGCTGGCAAAGACCCCGAATGGGGCGTATCAGATCCAAATCAAGGATGTGAAAAAGGTCCAGTTTGTCAGGGCTCACTAAGAAGGACCAACGCCTTATTGGGTTTCGACTTCGGCCTCGTCGTGGCTTTCGGCCGGCGCAGGCTGCACGCCTTCCTTCTTTTGTTTTTCGTATTCGTCGAGAATAATGTCCTCAATGCGCTTGCGCATATCGTTGTTGATGGGGTGGGCGATGTCCTGGTAGGTGCCGTCCTTGCGTTTGCGGCTGGGCATTGAGACAAAATAGCCGTTGTTTCCGTTGATCACTTTGAGGCCTCTGACAACGAACGCGTTGTCAAAGGTGATGCTCGCGAAGGCCTTGAGTTTCTCTTCGTCGCGCAGGGTGAGTTTGACTTCAGTGATTTCCACGGATTCCTCCTCTGCAAATGGTGAATACCAAGGGGGTCTTTCGCCCGCCCGCTCTATTGAATCGGCTCCTCATGCATGGGTAAACCGGGCCATGGTGACCCGCTGTTTTTGTTTAATGAAATATTCCGCTGCCGCATGCGCGTCCTGTTTTCCAGAAAAGAGCGCATATACGGTTGAACCGCTGCCGGTCAGGAGCGCGCCCACGGGGTTGAAACGGCGGAACATGTTCTTTATGGCCGCAACCCGCGGATATTTCCTGAATACCGGGCCTTCAAAATCGTTCTGTAAAAGAACGGCCGCGCTTGTCCGTCCGGCAGCGCAGTCCAGATAATTAAAGTATAAATTACATTTTTTATTGGCAGGCGTCAACCTTCTTTTTAACATGCGGTATGCCGCGGGCGTGGCGATATGCACGGCTGGATGCACCAGGACAATCCAATGGGAAGGCAGAGGCGGCAAGGGACGGAGTTTTTCACCCCTGCCTGTTGCCAAGGCAAAGCCTCCCTTGTTGAAAAAAGGAACATCGGACCCAAGCTGCCTGAGTATGCTTCGCGCGGTCAAAGGCTTTTCAGCCAGGTCCCAGAAATCGATGAGCCCTTTGACGACCGCAGCGGCGTTGGAGCTGCCGCCTCCCAGGCCTGCGCCATGGGGGACCCTTTTCGTGATATGGATGCTGACGCCTTTTTTAACGCCGTAGGCTTCCTGCACAAGCAGGGCTGCTTTGTACGCGATGTTATCGGGTCCGCAGGGGATGTCCGGGTTATTGGTGCGCACCCGGATTGTTGCGCAGGGACTCAGCCGTATGGTATCGTGGAGACTGATTTCAGCGAATACGGTTTCGATATTGTGATATCCGTCGGCCCGTTTGTTGAGAACATGGAGGCCAAGGTTGATTTTTGCGTATGATTTCAGGATCATGGGGCCGCCAATCGAACGTGCAGGGCGGCAAGCGAGATTCCGGCCACATCCCAGAAAAGGTCCTTGAGCGAGAAGAAATTGTTTTGTTTCCGCGAATCGCGGATCTCTTTTGCAATACCCAGGGATAAGACAAGTGAACACCCGATGGTAAGCGCCTGACCATCGTCAACCTTTGCCTTCTGCGTCAATGCATAGTGCAGGGCGCCCACAGCAACGGTTGATACCAGGAAGTGCTGGGCCTTGTCGTCGCTGAAAAATGGGTCACCTGCAGGCAGGGCTGATCCTACGCAAAGAAGCAGTATCAGGCAGATTGTCCGCATATATCTGAAAAATAGGTTACAATTTTGTCAAAATACAAGCGAAAAAGCTATTTTACACCCTATGAGATATCTACCTTTGAAGGTGGTTGTTGATCCGGTTGTGAGCGATACGGCTATCGCACGCCGCGTTCTCTCACTGGTGCCATGTGCAGAAGTTGTTTCTGTTCCGGCATGCGCTCCTGGTCCTCATGATACTGGTTCAACCCTGTTTCTCATGAACAATCCGGGCCCATTTGTTAAAAAGTGCCCTGAAACACCCCAGTATGTGTGCTGCGGGTACCGGATTCTGAACATCGGCACTGGATGCCCTATTGGGTGCACCTATTGTATTCTTAACGAATACCTTGGATCGCGGGCAATGTCCGCCTATTGCAATACAGAGCCTCTGTTCAGGGAACTTGCTGAGGTTGTGAAAGGTCCTTTTTTGCGCCTAGGGTCGGGCGAGTTTACCGACAGTCTGGTCCTAGACCATCTCACCGGACTTTCGGCTGACCTGATTCCTTTTCTGCTGAAACAGCGCAACCTGCTTTTTGAATTCAAGACAAAGACCGTTAATATTAATAATCTGATCAAGTATGAGGTTCAAAGAAAGATAATGGCTTCGTGGTCGGTTAATCCTGATGTTATTGTAAAGGCAGAAGAGCATGGGGCACCATCGCTGGAGAAGCGGCTGGCAGCTGCGCGTGAATGTATGAAAAAGGGATATATCATTGGCTTTCATTTTGACCCTATAATAAAACACGATAACTGGGAGGAGAATTACACCAAGGTCGTTGACCTCATTTACCAGCATGTTGAGCCTTCGTGCATTGGGTGGATAAGCCTGGGGTGCTTCAGGTTTGTGCCAGCGCTCAAACCCGTGGTCCAGCGGTTGTATCCACACACAAAGATTATCTATGAGGAGTTTGTGCAAGGCAAGGATAGAAAGATGCGTTACTTCAGGCCGCTACGCGAGCATATATATGATGTTATAATCTCCAGGATAAAAAAATACCATCCTGATGCGCCGGTCTATTTCTGCATGGAGACACCCGCTGTGTGGGAGAGGGTGCTGGGAAAAAAGACGTTTTCGTCCGATGGTCTGTGCGGCATGCTGGATGAGGTCAGGGAGAAGTTTGGGTTGGACTAGTACTGACTTCACGGATAAATTCGTTTTCAGCTTTCAGAGTCAGTGTAATTGAGGAGATAATCAGGTATACGGCATCTTTCCCGGCAGCGTGTAACCTGCACTCAATGTTCAGCCTGTTGGATCACATAGTCCACTTCAGCATTGCTGTCAGGTTGCTCACGATGCCAATAATAGATTTCCGGTCTGCGGTTAAATGCCTTGACCAACAATCGTTTCCAGACGTTCCGCCATATAATGTGGAAGGTTGTATAACCGGTATTTAACTTCCTGTCCCTGCGTTGTTTTAGTGGACAAATCAATCAGTGCCGGCGGATTCCTGTCAAATCGAACAGCCAAGGAAAGCTTCTTGTCGTGCATGAACTGATGCAGGCTCTTCATTGTGCCTGTTTCACCGGATTTTAATTCAATCGGGATGATTCTGCCGCAGATTTGAATTATATAATCAATCTCACCTGGCCGGCCTCCCTCGCGCTGCCAATAATAAAGTTCCGGCCCATCACCGCTTGCCGGCCCCAGCAGGCGCAATAATTGTCCAACTGCCTGTTCCGCCATCTGGCCGCGTACCTGGGGTGCCACCAGATCCCATCGCGGCAGGCCCGCATGAGCAGGAAACCGCAGAAGGGCATGCAGCAGGCCTATATCATTAAGGATTACTTTTCTGAAGGTGTCTTTGGTCTCTCCGCCCAGAGGCAATCCATTTGCCGCGGAATAGCGGACGAGGTGGCAAACACGGGCTGCGGAGAGCAGGCCAATGGCTTTTTTTACTACATGCTGTTTTACGCCATCTTCAACTTTGGCGTAAACAAATTTCCTGCCCAATGACAGCGCAGCAGAGCGAAGAACAGAATCCAGCACAGCGGGTTCGATGCGTTTTGCATATTTGGGAAAGTCTGAACGGTATGTGGCCGCAAGGTCAAGCTGCTGTTCCCGGCAGACGGCCTCATCTGTCCCTGATACATCACGCTCCACAATAGCGGGCATACCGCCGACTGTTAAAAACCGATCAAACCATTTCAATGCCTGCTCATGCAGATTCGGGGAGAACTCCCTGCCCGGACGCCAGGACAGAAGGTCGTGTATAAGCAGGTCCTGTTTGTGCGCTGTTAGAAATTCGATGAATCCCAGCGGTTCTATATGCAGAAAACCGATTCTGCCAACAGGCATGCTGAAGCTGTGGTCTGCGAGCGTGAACTCCAGCAGCGAACCTGCCGCAATGACCGCAAGTCCCTGCATTTCTTCGGCAAACCAGCGTAATTTGGCCAGTAATTCTCCGGCAGCCTGGATTTCATCGAGAAACAGGATGGTATTCTGTTGTTCCAAGACAGCATTCAAATCCCTGGAAATATCACGCAGAATAATTTTGGGATCGTTGGAGGTGAAAAAGCGTTTGGATGACGGGTCGCGTTCAAAATTAAATTCAACAAGCCGTTTGTTCGTACGTTTTGCCAGATTTCTGACAAGCCAGGTTTTTCCAACCTGACGGGCACCCCGTAAAACAAGAGGCTTGCGATCTTTATCAGACAGCCATTGATCCAGCCTATTTTCAACAATTCGAATCATATTATTAATAATATAAATATTAACGCGTTAAAATTCAATATGTATTGATAAAACAACGTGTTGTTATTAACGCACGACAATTTTTTAATTTTTCAGGCCTGAAGAAGGAGCTTGACGGTTATTTTTCCGGGCTGCGCCGCAGGATATCCCGGGGCAGCGCGTGCGGTTGGTTCGGTCATGGCTTCAAACCCGCTGCCATTGCTTATTCCGTGCCATCGCGTAATTTTGAGCAGCCGCAGGACTGGCAATTTCAGCAGCGGGGCCGACCTTAAACGGAAGCTGCTTGAGCTCGAAGGTGTGGCGCTGTCCTGAAATGAGTGGCAAACAAGCTCCGCCATGGCTTTCCTGCCCGCCTCGCCGAGTGAGTCGAGGTGGGCAGGAGCATATACGCGTATAACGATCAGATGTGACAAAACCTGTCACATCAGGGAAAAAGATGGGGATAGGAAAGCTAAATATGTCCAAGCCTGTCCGTGTGTTCCCGGATGCGGTTCCAGATGGCGGTTGCCTGCTTGGCCGGAATACCTGATTTTTCTGCAAGAGATGGCCATTTTCTCAGGCTGTGCGCTGTTTGTTCCACAATTTTTTTCCACTCGCGCACATCAAAATCTTCCGCCACATGCTTAAAGTCAGAAAGTATCGCATTTCTCCGTTTGCCGTTTATTGCCATTGCATGAAGGTTGTCCGCTGCTGTTGAATACCCGATATCGTAAGCCGGGGCAAGGGCCCATTGGCCTTTTTGATCCATCGTGAACGTGATATTTTTGGCATGATCATCAAGATTTGAACCAAGATAATTAAATACCATTCTGCGGTAGGCCTCCACTACATCAACATGGTTCCTGGTCAGATCGCCGGTGACCCGCAGCAGCGTGCTGTAGTCGGGCACTGCTTCCCTGAAGTTTATGCCCAGAAGGCCCGCAAATGTGTGCGTATGAAGGCGCGTGCCGTTTGCAAGTATATCGAACCTGCGCATGGCGAAATAGGCGCGTTTGTCCGTCTTGCCGTCGAGCAGATATGATTCCAGGATGTTTATTCCGGCTTTAATGGCCATCTGTGAATATGCGTATTCAATGCGCTGGTACTGGTCGTCGTTCCTGAGCGGGACCTTGAGTATTACCGGAAAAAAATCGCCTTCAGGCGCGCCCCGCGTGTACCGTAGCATATCAAGAGACTTTGTATCCAGATCAACCAGGAACTTGGGCCGCGCCCCGCCGGCAGAACCGCCGCTGTGGAGCAGTTCGTCCACAACGGTGTCCGGACGACCGGCAATGATTTTCTGCGCTGCCTTGCGCAGGTCAGCGCATTGAACTGCTTTTTTTCCCTGTTCGAACTCCTGCGCAGGTTCGTACCGCAGTGCCCCGATGCCGTAGCGGCCTACGAACGCCAGCCGGTCCAGCGCAGACGCATTGTGCAGGCCTATTTTCTGGAACTCGGCATCCTGCACTTTTTTGCCCCATGCGTCGGGCAGACTGTCGGCAAAGACGCCGTGAAGGTCGTAGAGGTCGCTGTTTCTTTCAGCAACATAGGTGGCATTGCCAAGGGGCATGTTTCGGGGAGAAATTTCCAGGCCTTTGCCGATAAAGTCCCTGTTGTACGCAAAGACATGGCGACCCATTTTTTCTGAAAGAAAGAGCGTACCAACGCAGTGGGATGTTGTGCCGAAATTGATATGCACAAAGAGTTTGTTCACCGTACCCTCTTTCCGGTCTCGGCCCGTTCAAGTTCTTCAATGGACCACCAGGTACGGTCTTCGATACAGGAGAGCACCCTGCTGTCCATGCGGTATACCGCGAGGAGTTTGAGAAGTTTGTCAAAGCTGATTTTCCCGGTCTGTTCATACTGTCGCAGCGTGCGCAGCCTGAGGCCCGCTTTTTCCGCGGCATCGGATTGTTTCAGAGACAGGGCGATACGGCGTTCTTTCAGGCAGTCGCGGATCCTGCGCAGGTATTCTTTTTGTGCGGATATCATAATAACAATATAATGTTATTAATGATGTTTATTCAATATAAATAACAAAATAATGGTATTAATTGTCCTGGTGACGCGTTTCAGGAGTTCGTCAATTTCATGGCGATCATGGAAACGTCGTCCCTCAGGGCGGCGCTGCCGGTGTAGGCCTTCTGCTCCTCGATGAACTGATAGCGGCATTTTATTTTTCTGATTCGCACAACATTACCCGGTCTGACGTAACGCGCATTTTGGGTCCTGTAATCGATAGAGACCTTCTTTGCCGTGGAAGGGGACCTGCTTCTTCTTGGCGCCCGTTCGCTTGAGGCGCTAAATCTTACTGTCGATTCGCGGCGCAAGAAGCTGGTTGCCGCTGGATCGCTGCCTGTGGCGTAATAAGAAAGCAATTAGTCATTAGTTTTACGTGTACAGCATCTTTCCCAGCAACGTATGCCCTTCACTCACAAAATACCCTGTGGCATCAGCCTCTTTTTCGGTAAAACGCGAAGCATCGTTGCCGCCAATACCAGGGCCGTGGAGCACAAATGGCACTGGCTCGGGCGCATGGGTCTGGGTGAGAATGGGCGTGGGATGGTCGGGCAGACAAAGCAGCCGCAGTTCATCTTTTGCATAGCCAAGAAAGACAGGAAGCATCTTTTCGTCTATCTGTTCAATGGCCTTTATTTTTTCCTCAATTTGGCCGCCATGACCAGCCTCGTCCGGTGCCTCAACGTGCACAAAGATCAAGTCAAATTTCTCAAGTGCCCTGACAGCCTGCTCAGCCTGCGCCGCATAATCGGTATCTAACCCGCCGGTAACACCGGGGATTTTTAGGTTTTCGATACCAGCCATGTCCGCGATCCCCCGAAGAAGGTCGACACCCGATGTCATGGCCGCCTTTTTCCCATACACAGTGGCAAAAGGCGGAATGCCGGCAGACTGTTGTCCGCCCCAGAAGAGCCAGATGGTTGTGGCAGGCTCCTTGCCTTCGGCAATCCGTTGCTTGTTCACTGGATGGTTTCTCAGCACCTCCTCTGACCGTATCATGAGATCGTTGAGGGTGCGCGCGCCTTCTCCCCTGGGAATATGCTTGATAATAGGCTGGTTGGGGATGTCGTGCGGCGGCGTGCAGACTGCGGAAAGCAGGCCGGGCTTGTTGCGGATTACGCAGATGTGACGGTAGCTCACGCCGGGATAAAAGGTAACATCAACGGAACCCAGCTCTTTCTGCAGGGTGGTGATGATCTGATGCGATTCCCTGTCCGTTATATGGCCGCAGCTGTACGAGCGCATGGCGCCGTCCTTGACCGTGACCAGATTGCACCTGAAGGCTGTCTCACCCTCCTTAAGAGAAATACCCATGGCGCGCGCTTCAATAGGCCCCCTGCCGCTGTAATATTTTTTTGGGTCATATCCCATGACCGACATGCAGGCAACAGCGCTGCTCGGTTCCATGCCGTCCGGGACATTTGCGGAAAGGCCAAGCACACCTTTTTTTACAATGGCATCGAGTGCGGGGGTGCGGGCGAGTTCGAGCGTGGTCTTTTGATCGCGCGCAAGCAGGGGGTATCCTGAAGCGCCATCCATGATGAGTACAAGGTATTTCATACTACTTAATTAATTACTCAATGCTCTATGCGGTAGTTGGGCGCCTCTTTGGTGATGGTTACATCGTGCGGGTGGCTTTCCCTGATGCCCGCATTGGTGATGCGGATGAATTCCGCCTTTTTCATGGCCTTGATGTCCTTGGCCCCGCAATAGCCCATGGCCACCTTGAGACCGCCTACCAGCATATTGACCGAATCGGCCACTGGCCCTTTGAAGGGGACGCGGCCTTCAATGCCCTCGGGCACCATTTTGGATTCCTCAGCGGTTTCCTGAAAATAGCGGTCGCCGGACCCTTTTCGCATTGCGCCAAGGCTTCCCATGCCGCGGTAGCTTTTGTAGGTGCGGCCCTCAAAGAGAATGGTTTCACCCGGACTTTCGGCTGTACCGGCAAAAAGACTGCCTATCATGATTGCGTCCGCGCCAGCGGCAATGGCCTTGGCGCAGTCGCCTGAATAGCGAACCCCGCCATCGGCGATAATGGGCACACCGCATTTTTCCGCGGTTTCGCAGCAGTCGAGGATGGCCGAAAGCTGAGGAACGCCCACGCCCGCGACAATACGGGTTGTGCAGATTGAGCCTGCGCCAATGCCCACCTTGACCCCGTCCGCGCCCGCGTCAACCAGGGCCTGCAAAGCCCGTGCTGTCACAATGTTGCCGCCAATGACGTTGAGCAAGGCGTATTTTTTCTTTATTTTCGTGATGATGCCCAGGACTTTTAATGAATGGCCATGGGCAGTGTCGACCACGATGACATCGGCCCCGGCGCACACCAGCGCATCAACGCGCTCCAGGGTATCAGCGGCCGTGCCCACGGCCGCGCCTACCCTGAGGCTCCCTGCATTGTCCACGCAGGCAAAGGGGTGTTCTATTTTATTGAGGATGTCGCGTATGGTTACCAGACCGACGAGTTCCCGCTTTTTGTTGATAATGGGGAGCTTTTCGATCCGGTGCTTGTACAGGATTTCCCGGGCTTTTTCAAGGGTGATTCCCTCGGGACCTGTGATGAGCCGTTCCTGGGGCACCATGGCCGTACCGAGTTTAGTGTTGGGATTGTTGTGGAAGCGGAGGTCGCGATTGGTGAAAATACCCACCAGTTTTTTTCCTTCGCAAATAGGAAAACCAGACACTTTTTTCTCGCGCATGATTTTAAGCGCGTCGCCGACTTTGTGCTCAGGACTCAAGGTGACCGGGTTGGTGAGAATGCCGCTCTCGGTCCTTTTGACCGCCTCAACTTCGTACGCTTGCCGTTCAATAGACATGTTTTTATGGATGATACCCAGGCCCCCTTCGCGGGCAATGGCAATGGCCATGCCCGATTCCGTGACCGTGTCCATGGCGCTGGTGAGTAACGGGATGTTGAGTTTTATCTTGCGGGTGAGTACTGTCTGGACATTGGCGTCTTTGGGGAGAATGTCGGATTTTTGGGGTACTAGCAGCACGTCGTCGAAGGTTAGTCCTTCTTTTTCAATGCGAAGGGTCATACGGGTTCCTTTATTCAGATTTCCATACCAGTATGGCGCCGCATGATTCGCACTGCTGAAGGGAGTTGTTCCGGCGCACTTCAATATATTTTTGGGATGTAAGCGAACAGGCGCAGGCGCTGCAGATTTTACTCTTGTCTTCAACAACGCCGATATGCTTGCCGTTTTTACGGTTTTTCTGGAGCCGCTCGTAGACGCGGACGAAATTTCCTCCAATGCTTTTCATTTTCTCGTTCCGGTTGTTTTCTTCGACCGCCAATTCGGCGTCGAGGGCCGCGGTCTCAGCATTTAACTGTATAAGCATCTCCTTTTTTTGAGTCAGATCCTCGTTGTTGAGCCGGGATTCAAGTTCTTGTTTTTTGGGACCCAGTTTCTCGAGTTCGGCCATATTGGAGAGCATGCGGTCTTCGATGGCGTTGATTTTGTTCTTGTGGCCGGTGATTTCCGTATGGACGGCGTCGTATTCCGCATTGGTGGAAATGTGCATCAGTTTGTCTTCGCTTTTGCGAAGGAGGTCTTTTTCTTCCCTGGTCGTATCCTCGAGCTGCTTGTTTTCAGCCTCGAGCGCGGTTATACGGTCAGCGCATTCCTGCACCATGCCTGCCTCGCCGGCAATCTCCTTTTTCAGTTTCTCAACGGCAAGGGGTAATTCGCGTCTTTTCCGCATGAGTTCCAGTCTACGGACGTCTATGTCGCTGAGTTCGAGAATACCTTTGATGTCGTCTATCACTCACACCTCCTTTTTTAAAACCCAAAAACAAAAGGCGCACTCATTTCTGAGTGCGCCTTTTGTTTCTTTTTTTACCGGCGGATTTTTTGTGCGCTGTGAGCCCAATCCGCCTGTTTCCTGATGCCAGGTCCAGATTTCCGAGTGCTCCTTTTTTACCGGCACATGATCCTCTCTTCGGTAGGTGAAAGGAATAATATAATTTCTTGAAGGCCTGAAATTCAAAAAATGTATTTTATAAGTACCGAAGGGGCTTCATGGCCAATTCCACGACTATAGATATCAAACCAAAACGATCGGTCAGCGTCTTTCTCTGGGCCATGGCCCTGTTTGTGGCCATATCACGCTTTGTAACATGCAGTCCCTTTCTTCCCTCTGCCGAAAGCGTGAACTTCGCTTTTGCTCTCAGACACTTTGATCTTGCAGCCTATCAGCCGCCGCCTCCTGGAAACCCGGTCTATTTTTTCTTCACCTGGGTGTGCAGCGCAGCCGGACTGTCCGAGGTCATGGCCCTGGTGGCGCCGGGCATTCTTTCCAGCGCCCTTGCCGTGTTTCCACTCTATTATCTTGCGCGCCGCCTTTTCGGAATAGGTGCGGCCGCGGGGGCTGTTGTTCTTTACGCGGTAAACCCGGCAGTCTGGATGGCCGCGCTTAAACCCCTGCCGTATGCCCTGCTGCTTTTCCCCTTCTTTTTTAGCCTCAGGATGGTGCTCCGCAACCTGCTTTTGCCAACCTATCTCAGGAAGCAGACGCGTTTTCTGGGACTCTACGCGGGCGCCATCTGCATGGGCCTGATGCTGGGCATTGCGGCGCACACGGCCATATTTTTTATCTCCCTGTTCTGCGTTTCGATCTATGGCCTGGTGAAACTGAAGCGTTCCAAGATACTTTTTGAAATGGCAAACGGGATCATTGCGGGCATCGGGATCTGGGCAATACCATATCTGGTCAATGTTTCAGTCGCGGACCTTCTGGGTCATGTCACTGGTCTGGTTTCCAGCCCCTATGTTGCCCGTATTTCCACGGCCGAAGCGGGCATTGGCCAGCGGGCATGGTTTGTGGTCTGGAACCTCTGTACAAACGGTTTTGCCGGAATGGGACTGCGCCACAAGGCGTTCTACGCCCTTCCTCTGGCCGTTCTGGCCGCGGGACTGGGTTGGTATCTTGTCCGGTTCAGGCTGCGTTTGAAATATTTTTATTTACCGGTTTTTTTTGTACCCTATCTTGCCTGGGTCTTTTTCTTTGGCAATCTTTTTGCCACAACAGGAGCGCTCTTGCTGGTGCCGGGCTGTATTGTCCTGATTTCAGCTGGACTCGACATGATGCACCGGCCGCGAGTATATCGGATCGCGATCGCCCTTCTTGCGTGCTGGTGCGCCGCGGTTTCGATCACGCGCGTGCGTGAATACAAACGGAGCGTCTCGCCCTCGCTGGCTGTGTGCAGGGCAGTAGTCGTGCATCCAGACGACCGCTTTTGTTTTTTCGGAGGCGCTTCCTTCAGACTGTTCCAGTACTATTTTCCCGACTGCAAGGGCTATGGCATTGCAGCCGCGGATGAATTGACAAAGCCCCTGTATAGAAGGTTGGTGAAAAACCGGACCGTGTATATAACCTCGGAAATTCCCGGCGTGGCAGGTGACGCGCGCTTTGAGAAAGTCGCCGGGTTTTCCGGAAACAGCTATTTGTACGGTGCCACGAACGCTATTGATCTCTATCGGATGCGTGCGGACAGCGCCGTGGCCCCTTGATCAGCGCAAGACAGCGAGTTGTTTTTTGTATATGGCCCGTATCTGCAGGAAGATGTTTTTGTACGCCGCGCTTTGGTAGTCCCTGTAGGTCCAGGGAAAATCGACATACCCCCCCCGTTCATAGTAGAGCGTCACCTCGGCGAAGATGCCCTGCCCCAGGTATATCCTGAAGAAGTTGTCTTTTGTTGAAGCCAGGAAGAGCTGGCCCAGGGTCAGGTACCCGGGGTCGAGGTTTACCGTGCGGTTGCCCTGGACCGCACATTGCAGCTCAATGGCGCACGTTGCGTGTTTTATCCCGGGAAGCGTTGTACGGTCAACCAGCCGCTCAAACGACACAAAATGCCTGGTAAGTCCTGCGCCCATCTCCTCGTTGTAGTAATCCGTGAACGCATTGAAATCCATGCCTTCGCTCGCAAAGTCTACGGGGCCGTAGAGAGCGGCCAGTTTTTCCAAAACAGCGCCAAGGACCTGCTGCTTCGATAGGATGACGCCGCACACCAGTTTCGCGAGCTGCATTTCTGCGAAACGCTTCATGCCTGCAAAATACATATATTTCCAAGGAGAAATCGATTGTCACTCTTACGGGGAGTTTGTTATTTTTCACAGCACAATGGTTCGCCTGCTTCTCATCTGTTTTTACATTGCCGCCTGCGGGGCTGATCTGCCGTATCTGAAGAAACGGACATACACCTATTCGATATATGTTGCCGGAGAGCAATGCGGGTTCTCACGGTTCAGGATCGCTGACACGGTGGCGGCAAAGCGGACTGCTCTTGCTGTCACGGAAACGGTCTATGTAAAGAACGCAAGCATGGAAGTCTCGTCCCGTACAACAGTGGTCTACTCCCTTTCCGGCGCACCACTGTATTATTCAGGGAAATCCCGCTTCACTGTTGCCGCTGACAGCGCAATGAATGGGTTCTATCAGGTATCCATTGCGTTCATCGACAGCGGCGCGAATGTCGAGGTCCTCAAGGACGGAAAGCCATTTCGGAAGATGGGCGTGCCTCTGCAGCATGGCCCTTTCCATGTCATCGAAGGAAATCACCTTGGGCAGTTTGCCCTGGCTGTTTTTTTCACGAACGACTTGCTTGTCTCTTCCGTGGAGCGGCAGGTGTTCCATGTGGGTTCGTATAAAACCATTTCCCTTGAACTGCGCATGGTCAGATACGCGGAACTCAAGACAAATACCCGGCTTGTACCCTGCAGGCGCGTGGATTATTTTCTTGGCGGAAAAGAGGCCGGGACACTTTGGATATCAGAGGCCGGTATGCTGCTGCGCGACGAGGAGCGCAATGGCGGTGTGGTCATAGACCTGGAGGACTGAAAGAAAATGAAAACAACAGATTTGATAAAACAGATGGTGCGGATTCCAAGCGTTTCGAGCGATAAAAATCGCGTTAACGAGTGCGCAGCGTTTATCACCCGGTACCTGAGAAAGAAGCGATTGCATGTGGCCATGGAACGCACCAATGGGTATACGGTCGTTTTTGCCTCAAATACCGGTTCGCGCCAGTGTGATATTCTCTTCAACGCCCACATCGATGTGGTTCCGGGGGAGCGGACACAGTTCGCAGTGCGCGAAACCCGGGGGAAACTGACAGGCAGGGGCGTGCTCGATTGCAAGGGCCATGTTGCTGTGGTCATGAATCTCCTTGCCCGGGCGCGGGCCTCAGTTTCCGTAGGCGCCATTTTTACCTGCGACGAAGAGATTGGCGGACTCACCACAAAATATATGGTGGGCAAGGGATATGGCGGTAAACTGGTCATTGTGTTGGACGGTAATATGGACCGGGTGACCATTGCGCAAAAAGGAATTCTCTCACTCAAGCTTATTGCCCGGGGTATGGCTTGCCATTCCTCGGCGCCTTGGCGTGGACAGAACGCCATAGACAATCTCATCACCGGCTATCTGAAGGTGAAGAAACTGTTTCCAATGGTTAACGAAAAGAGGTCCTGGCGCAATACGCTGGCCGCCACTATTGTTTCCGGCGGTTCTGTGGCAAACCAGGTCCCTGACAGGGCTGAAATGGTCCTGAATGCGCGGTTTACGGAGAAGACGCGACCCCAGGAACTGCTGCGGAAAATACGCGCGGTGTCTGGACTGCGGGTCCAGCGCATTATGGTGTCGCCATTTTTCTATGTCCAAGAGAACAACCCCCTTGTCCGCCATTTCTTATCGAGTATGAAACAGCGGCTCAATCCTGGCATCCGCATTGGCCGCATGAATGGAGCGACCGATGCGCGCCACTTTTCCGGAGCTGCCAAGGCCATTGTCATTACAGGGCTCAAGGGCGGCGGCGCCCATTCAGACCACGAATGGCTCCTCATTCGTTCCGTGGACCGGCTTGAAAATGCATTGTATGAATTTATTACCTCTGACTGGAACAACCGGCCCTAGGAAGGTCCTGTTCATCCATCGCGGGGCATTGGGCGATTTTGTCCTGGCCTTTCCCCTGCTTGAATCCCTGAAACAGGTGGGTTGTTCTATAACCATATGTTCGCACGAAAGTCACGGTGAACTTGCGCGTGCGCTAGGGCTTTGTGAAACGTGGTTTGGCTGCGAAACGGGCAAGGGAAGCAGCATGCTTTTGGGTAATAGTGAATCGCTGGCGCTCTGTCTCAAGGGGGTTGATTGTATCATTGCGGCAGTGGCTGACCCTGGCAATTCGTTCAGGCTTTTTCTTAAAAGCCATGCTGCGGTTCCCAGCTTTGTTTTTTTTCCCAGACCCGGTGGGTCTGACCGCATACACGCGGCTGACTATTTTTTCCTCCAATTGGAAAAACTAAATCTTGCGGTCCCCGGATTCAGGGACCTCTGGCAGGGAGGGGAGAAAATAGTGATCCATCCAGGAAGCGGCAGTAAAAAAAAGAACTGGGCTTTGAACAATTTTATCGGTCTCTATGAAAAACTTGGTTCGGAAAAGTGCCTCTATTTACTGGGTCCGGTTGAGATAGAACAGGGGATGAACCCAGCCGGTGCAACAGTAAAGCCGCAATCTCTCACGGATTTGGCGGATGTTCTCATACATTCGCGCGGTCTTGTTTCAAACGATTCGGGCGTGGCCCACCTTGCAGGATATCTGGGGGTTCCGGTCATGGCGATTTTTCAGGCAACGGATCCGGCTGTCTGGGCTCCGCGGGGAAAGAGGGTAACAGTGGTTGACCTCACCCCCGAGAGAATTTAATGTTGCATATTTTTCCGTACCACAAGGTTCAAACCAGCTGTACGGACAAGTACATCGAGCTATTGATGGTTCAGACCATGTTTTTGTAATCCATTGGTTTAAAATGATATGCTTCTTTGGTTCTGATTTTGCATTCCACCGAAAGTGAGAAGAGAATAGAGAAATAAAAAGAGGAGGATCCAGATGAAAGTTTCAAAGTCGCTGATCTCAGTTACCTGCAGCCTTGCCTGTCTTGCGCTTCTTGTTGGCTGCAATAAAAACCCCACAAACGACAACTGGGCCGATGCGCTTGACGGCAGCGCTTCTCTCATGGCCACTGAACTGGGGAGTATGAACGCGGCCGCTTTCGAGACGGTGGATGCTGCTGGTTTTGCAAAATCATTCGTTACTGCTGAAACAGTCAGCATCGATATTATTATAAATCGCCATTGGGACGCACAGAACGGGGCTCTGGTGCGCACTGCCACAGCCTCCAACAGCTATGGCGGATCGCGTACCCGTTGCGATACGATCTCTTTCTATGCGAACGGAAACAGGATCATGGATTCGGCTTCCGTGTCATTCGCAACCATAGATTCTATCTATCATGTCCGTCACGTAATCCGTGTCCGGGCAAATGGTGTTGAGGACGAGATCAATGCGGCAATGGGCGTTTCTATTATCAGGAATGGCGGCGACACGCTCGCCATCCGCAACGGGCTGGTCCAGGGATCGTGGGACGGCACTGCCATTGGCGGCGCCATCCGCAACCGTACCCGAGAAGTAAATAATCTCACCTGGAGGCGTGAAGGCGGCCGCTGGGGCGTGTTCCCTGAATTGGGTACTATTGACATAGACCGGCCCCTGCGTACCATTCACATCGAGTTTTCCGCAAGCGGCGATACACATACCGCCACCGCAACGGTCACGCGCAAACGCGATGATGAGACGAAGACCATTATCGTGAATCTGACAACAGGACAAGAGAGCGAAGGATAATGTAGCCGGGCAAAGAATACAAAGGCCCCTGGTGCGGTGTGCGCCAGGGGCCTCGTGTTTTTTGCAGAGAGTTTTTTTAGAATTTAATCACAGTCTCAATGTTCAACCGCTTGGTGAGCGTCAGGTCATAGGGATCTGCCGTTGTTTCGTCCAGAACATAGGTATACTGGTTGTCCCAGTAGAGCACAATAGACGCGGCGATCTGGAATCCGATCTTGTATCCCATGAGCACATAGGGCGTGGGTTCAAAAAAGCTGTCGTAGATGGGATCACCGCTGGTTGTGGCGTCGATTACCCAGGTACCTATGTTTTTCTTATAATAATAGGCTGCCACGTCCTCAACCTTCACCTTACGCAGGACAGTCCTGATGGTTTCGCCCACGGAGGCTGTGCCGTTTATGCTCTGATCGCTTGAGGGCAGACCCATAGACGTGCTATGGTTGTCTGTGATGGTCATATACTGGTATCCGGCGCCGACATCAATAATGTTGGCAATATTGAGACCCGCGTGGGCAAAAACACCGTTCATTGAAGTGCTGTCGCGGCTGAGGAGCGAAATCTCCTTTGCCATCAGAGTCGAATCATTGATCTGCCTCATGCGGTCAAGTTCGTAGGTCTGGTCAAAATATTCACCCTGGAACATGTCGACAAAGTGGCGGTATTCCACATTGATTTTCAGGGGTCCAATGCCCATGCCAACACCGGGAAATGCCAGGCCCCAGCCGTGGACTTTGATTGGATCGTACTGGGTTGAGTCATCGACCGTTGTGGCCCACTGGCCATAGGCGATGAGTGAAAGGAATTTCTTGTTGATTATAGGAAGCCCTATATCAGCGCCTATAATTGAGAAGGGGTCGGTTCCTTCGGTGTATTGCCTCAACTGGTCGACTTTGTTCTGGTTTTTCGCCTGATCGTCGGCGATGAAAGTGCGCACTGCCTGTGCCAGGGCCGGATTGCTCATTGTATCACGGTCCGAGTAATCTGGCTTGACAATAGCCCAATCCTTATCAACAGGCTCTTTGTCCAACAGATCTGGTACCTTGTCGTCGTCGCGGTCGCGGAGAGAAGCGCGCTGGTTTAGATCGGTTACGTAGGATGCGCCAACGGTCAGGTTGCTGATAATGGGCATGCCAAGAAAAGAGATGGGTTTTACCGAGAGCCGTGTTCCCACCAGGGCGCCCTTGTTCTGGAAATCCTGAAAATTGTTAACAACCGCCTGCACACCAATGCCAAGGGCTGAAATGTCGTTCAGTTCAAAATGAAGCCCCATTTTCCTGATTTCAGGATACTGGAGTGAATTTGCATACCCGGACATTATCATGCCATACCCCAGGCTAACACCATCCAACGAGCCAACCTTGATGTAGAGTTTTTCGCCCGGATGACCGAACCTGAGGTAATAGATTTTTCTTTGGAGAGAATTGAAGGTTTGAGTCGCATTGTCGAATTCCCAACCTGTTTTATCGAGTTCGCCCTTGTCGTTCAGAAAGAGTTCGATGTCGAGACAGATGCCGAATTTCCATATGGGAATATCGGGCCGCAACGATATGCGCGTCCACTGCTGGTCGCCCATGGTGACCGAGCCCACGGAAAGGCCCCACGAGATCCCGCCTTTTTTTCCCGCAGGCTTGGGTTCTTCTTTCTTTTCCTCTTCTTTTCCTTGGGCTGCTTCGTCTCCCTTGCCAGCGGCTGTCTGGTCTGCGGCGCCTGCTTCGGGTGCTGCTTCAATAGGCTGCTCTAGTGGGCTGCCAGCCGCTGCCATAGATGCAGATGCTCCGCCCTCTCCTTCGCCTGGAGCTGCGGCGTCTGTGGCAGGAGCCTCTGGTTCAGCGGCCTGCGCGATTGGTTCCGAATATGCCTGGAACTGGGTTGCTCCCCATTCTTCCAGACGCTTGAGCGCGTCGGGTGAGAGTGCCGCCGGAGGGGTGGGTGCGGCATTGGCAAGTACCTTGGAAATCTCACCTGCTTTGACAAATATCTCTTCGCCCAGGGTGCCTTTGACCGCTATTTTGCCTTGTACCACGGCAAAAGAGGCTGCCGAACCTTCCTTGCATCCTACAGCAAAAGCAGTGCCGCGGATTGCGGCCGTTGCAGTGGGCGTATTGATGGTAAAGGCGTCTGCTCCAAGAAGCACGCTTTTGATAATAAAAAAGACGCTGCCGTTTTTCTGGGTCACGCTCTTTTTTCCCAGCAGTGCATCCAGTTCAAGAGTGGTCTCTTCCTTCAGCTTGAAAGTGATTCCGCCGTCAGAAGTTTTGAGTTCAGCTTCCGAGCCAACGGCTGTGCGCACAATGTCCTTTTCACTGAGCTTCATGTTTATTTTTATAGCTTCCCATTGTTCGCTGCCTGCCTTTTTAACTTCAACAGTACCGTTCATAAACGATACGATGAGGTCGTTGGCCGGTTGCTGGGCCGTTTCAGGTGTTGGTTGCTGCGCGAAAGACCAGGTGCATAAAAGGGCGATTACATAGATAGTACGGAACATGCTTCCTCCTTCAATAATTGGGTGTGGAATAAAGATACTTTCAGAGGGCGGCGATGTCAATGGCTGGGCGTTGATCACACCCTTTGAGAACTCCATAGAAGGGTGAGATCAGGGTATTTAAGATATGTTTTATATGCCGTCGGGTATCGGCGAACAAACGATATATGTCAAGTGGTCTCAAAACAGACCAAAAAGATTTTTTAATCTTGCCAAGGGGGGGGGGTGAGTATTTATTTATAAAAAAGTCAACAAAGACGTTTGCATGGCAGTGGTCTTAGGTCCATGGGGTCCCTGTCATGTTACGTGGAAACATTATGCTGTCCGGGCCGGGAAAGAGCATGGGAAACTCTTTTTGAGGCCGGAGTGCGTTAAAAAATCTGGGAGAAAACCATGGACCAGGATGTTATCACAGTCATATTCTGTCTTCCGGGAAGCTTGTTTTCCAACAGGTTTCTTGAGAGTTGGTCAGAGCTTCTTTTTTTTGTCTCAGAAATAAAATCCGTCCAATTATCAGCTGCAAACAGTCGTGCAATATCTACTATGTACGCAATTGGTTTTGTGATCTTTGTTCAGTCTGTCCTAACGACTTTATCAACCCATAAAAACCAAAAAAAGGAGGGCCATGAAGACATATTAACCGAATTTGTGTTATTTGATGGTAGAAGCGAAACGATTGCATATTAAACAATTATTTTAAGAAAGGGATTTATTATGGCAGCGACACTTCCTCTAACTGGAAATGGAGATATTACACAGAATAGCACAACGCCGGCAAATGGGACTTACAAGCTTTCAAATGCGACAGCCGGAAACAATGGTAATTTATTGACCATAGAGGGCTCTAATGGTAATGGGACCGATAGAAATGGAGGAAATATCCTGATAAGGCCTGGTGTACGAACAGGCAGCGGAACAGACGGCCTTCTTGAGGTGGACGGCAACATCAAACTTACAGATCCGGCCAATGATCGCGTGTGGGCCACGGAGAAAACATTTAACGTGCTGGATTATGGGGCTGATGGGTCGTGCACAAATAATTCAAGAATGCAAATACAGGATGCGATAAACGATGCGGCCAATAGAGGAGGCGGCGTGGTGTTTATTCCATCCGGAACATACAGGATCGAGAGCGTGACGGGAACGGTAACAACCACAAGCACCACTCAGCTCATTGATGCAAGTGGGAATTTTTCAGCAAATAATATCAAAGTCGGTGACGTTGTTATCAATTACACGCGGGGATGCGCAGCTGTTGTTGACAGTATTGTGTCGACAACGACACTGGCTCTTCGGCAGATTGATTCTACAAATCGCATTATTGGTAACCTTGGCAATAACCAATTCACGCAAAACGATAAATATTGCATTGCTGGTCTTGTAATTAAGCGTAATGTCCACCTGAAAGGACAGGAGGGCAGCCATTGGAAGGCTAATTTGAAAGCATATGGCGTCAGTTCTTTTACCGTGATCACGGCAGACCCGTCCGATACTTGTGGAATAGGATATCTTCCGTTTAAGATATCGGATCTGACCATAACACGGGATGATACTGTGGGTCAATGGAATACCGCATGGATGATGAAGGGATTCGGGGATGGCACGACTTATATCGATATCACCAAGACTGGGTCAATGGTGCAATACGCATACAATTCGGGAACCGTCCCAAATTTTGCCACAAATGGCATGAAATCTGGAGATATCGTTGTCATCAACGTTTCAACTTTTAACGATATGAATAATGGCACCTTTATTGTATCAAATGTAACAGATGCGTATTTTGAGGTGGTGAACAGTGATGGGGTTGATCAGGCCACGCGGGTCTTGAGCAGTGCTTCGGACATTCAAAGCGCATGCAGAGACTACGATCACGCTATAAACGCATTTAATTATCGAATCTGGAGTTGGGGTATTGCCAGTCCGTGCAATTTTGCTACAATAGAACGTGTTTTAATTTGCGGTTCAATAAATCCCTACGCCTTCACGACCGGCATACGTTTAGCCTGCTGGTTTGATGCCAGTATCGTTGATTGTATGGTGAGCTATTGCAGGACCGGCATCGATATTTCAATGCCGGGCAGCCAATCTAATTCTGTGAATATACTGAATTGCCAGGTGTTTGATAATCTTACCGGTATTCGGTTGGCCGGAATGAACAATAAGGTCATCGGCGGCCAAATTATGTCTGACATCCGGGTAAATACAACATTTATATCCGTGGACAAGGATGCCTATGCAAGTCTTCCACCTACACACACGAATTACATTTGCGGAGTTTCATTTGAAGGGGCAGCGACGGATATTATAGGCATTCATCTCAAACCAGGCTCAGAGGCAACAACAGTTACCGGATGCTGGTTTAATCTTGCAGGGCCCGGAATCAGACCTGCGCCAGGAAAGATAGAGATAAAAGACAATTCCAATGGACGGAACAATATTCTAGCCAATTATTATTGGGGAAGTTATTGTGGCGACAGTAATGGCTGGGCAAATGCTGATTGGAAGGCGGCAAGCAATCTCATGATAACCGGAGAAGGAGCCAGGAATAACTTGGCCAGCGTGGACAATGCGGGTTCGAGTACAACCGTACGTTCCAAATGGCTGGCCGGGACAGGAAACGTGAATCCGTCAAAATTAATCTCAAACGGTGCAAACAGCAACAATCTTCTCATATCAGGAGGAACAAGTGATTTTGCTAAGGTTTGGCCCGGCTGGCAAATATGGGTCAATAATAATGTCTATAATGTTGTTCAAAAAATCAGCGACAGTAGTGTCATTATTGATCAGCAAGTGACCATTGCGCCGGCGCAAGCATGGAAGTTCCGACCCAATAAAAGCGCTGGATACAGATATGTCGTTGCCGGAGGCTCCACGGCCTTTGCCGCGCTCGATTATGGGCACAGAGTGCATTTTGTCACACTCAATTATGATGCAACTGTATTATATAAGATAAATGCTTCACATATAATCATAACCGATACGGCTTCGATGCTTGGTACGAACGACACTTTCCAGTTTAAAGTCCCCATTTTTAAGAATATTCCTTTGCTTAGTCAGATTACCATCAACACAGAACCCGTAACGACAAGATATCTGACGGCAATTACTGATGACTTCACGGCAACCATGGATGGGGATAATGTGGATCTGAGTACCGGGTATTCATATTCCATAACGCGTAACGATGCAAAACTGGAATTGAACGGTGGCGCTAGCACAAAGATGTTTATCCGGGCTAACATGGACAAAAACCGTCCCGGCTTGCTGTTCAATCGTTGGACTGGAAGCGGAGACACCTACAACAATGCAAGGATTGGGCAGGATGATGCGAGGTCGCAAGGCACGTTTGACCTGGTGTTTGAGACCGGAACAGATGCAGGAGGCAATAAAGACAATGTTGAGGAAGTGGTGAGAATCACTACCACAAAGAGGGTCGGCATAGGCACCACTTCTCCCGGCGACACTCTTGATGTGAATGGGGACATTCGGGTCCGTGGCGCTGATATCAAGGATGCCGGGGGTACTGCAAGGATCACGTTAACAGACAATGGCCGGTTAGATCTTAAGGAAGACGGTGGTGCTGTAGTGTTGAGTGTTAGCACGGCGGGCAACGTAGGAATTGCGACCACGGCCCCTGTGTCAAAACTGGAGGTTGCGGGATCATTGGGGGTTAAGGTAGTAACGAAAACCTCCGCCTACACAGCGGCTGACGAGGCAGTTATTCTTGCTAATGCTTCGGGTGGCGCTTTTACTATCACTCTGCCTCAAGCCTCTACTGTCCCTGGCCGGGTGTATACTGTTAAAAAAATTGACAATTCCTACAACGTGACAATCCAAGGGTATGGTGGAACTGAATATATTGACGGAGCCACTACCCTTGTTCTATCAAGCCAATGGGTTTCCAAGATGATTGTTTCAAATGGCACCCAATGGTATGTAATTGCTGATCGCTAAACTGCATAGATGATGTAATAATATGGATGGGCAGGCGTTGCTACCAACCTGCCCGTCTTCAAATTACCTCTAGCATAATTTAAAATACTGGAATAAGTTTTATGATTTTATCCGAACCATAGCCGGCAATATAGATGGAACCATCATCAGATATTGCCATTGAAGTAGATTCCTGACCATACGGATATTTGTATTCGGCAATCAAGCCGTATTGAGAATTATAAGCTCTAAGCGCAGTACCGATCAGGCGGCTTCCATAAATTACATATAGTGTTTGATTCTGATTGCTAAAAGCTACATTATCAGTCCAGTCTGGGAAATCGATAGTATGGTCAACATTCCCCAAGCTATCAGAAATTTGGACACGTGAATTTTGTTCGTCGCTCACAAATATTTGATATAAGTCACTTATCGCGATACTATTCGGACTTAAATATTTTCCTATAGACGAACCGCTTCCGCCCCAATTTCGTATATACTGACCGTTGAGATCCAACACGACAATACTGTCACCAAGCGTTAGAGCAAAAATGTTTCCACCCCGTATATCCAACTTGAAAATCTGGTTATCTAGGATTAAAGTGTCTATTGCGTTGCACAATGAGTCTATTCTAACAAGAGTCCTATAATTTAAGGCCGCAGAAACCCCGTGCATCATCAGAACATAAGCGATACTGGAGCTATCTAGGGCAATCGTAACGGGGTAACTCAATGTGTCCAAGAAATTAAATTGACGTTTTAACCCCATATTTTTATCAAATATCTGTAACCTGTTGTTTTGACCCTCAGTGATGTATATGTCGCCGTTTCGTGCTATAGCAATATCGGTTACAGCGTGAAAACCGCTACCACCAGTCCCATATCCTGTAAAAATCGAATCAACAATAAAGAATGTTGCGATTTTAACAGAATCCCCTGCCGTCTTCACGCCCACCTCATCGGCGAGGTTTACGGAAGCTACCCGGTAGATATATGTCTCGTCCTGAACCCCTGTGGAATCCACGTAAAACGTGTCTGTAATGGCCTGTACGTTGAGTTTGACATCGTTTGAGTCAATATGCTGTCTGTAGACATTATAGCCTTTCACACGGGCTAAATCGCCCTGGTTCCAGGAAAGGGTCACAATCTGCTTGAGTGTGTCGTAACTTATGATAAGCCCTGTTACCTTGGGAATCTTCAAGGGCATTTCAATGGAATCCACCAGCAGAATGTCCTGCCCAGAAGACACCGTAAGGATCGTATCCAGATTGTTGTAATTATCCAGCGTGGAGAAAAACTTGATGTGATACGTCCCCCCAGCCATGTCAGTAAGCGCAAAATCCTTTGCCGCTCCCACGAATGTGAATCTGTTCGACCCCATAACGATCGGAATAACCTTTGTAGCATCATCTCCTGGCTGCAGCTTTATGAATCCCCGCAGGGTCCCAGGCAGGGCAAGGGTGTCGGTGGGCACTTCTGTTGTGTCGCCGTCAAACACCACGGAATCCAGATAACCCAGGCTGTCATCAACGCCCTCGGCAAAGACATTGTAGGTGTCCGCGGGCAGATCGTCTGTGCCATACCAGCCCGTACTATCTGTGTAGACGGAATCAGCGATGGCAAACCGCTTCCCAATGGCATAAGGGTTGTGGTCAACAGTTACAAAGCGGACTTTAGCGTGTTTGGCAGGCGTGCCGTCTGAGTTGTAGATATACCCTGATGTCAGCGCGTTTCCCTGGCTGCTGCCGCCGCCCGCAACATCAGTTGGGCCTGAACTGCAGGAGAGAAAAAGCGTGGTTGGGAGGAGAAGAAGGGTGAGGAGAAGTAAGAGTTTCATGTGGGCCTCTGTTGTTGCCACGGCCCTTCGACTACGCTCAGGGGCCGTGGCTTTTGGAAATATTATTTTAACCTTTTATATTATCAATCTTACATTTTTTAGAACCAGGAAAGAACTGAACATTCACAATATATGCCTGGTTGGATTCCTTGTCATCCACCGCAATTTCCATAAGCCGCTGCTTGAATTTCTGTATCTCGCGTTTTACCAGGCCAAACCCCTTGTCCGAAATCCCAATGACCAGGCTTGACACATCCCGCTGGTTGGGCAGGTAGTCTTCAATGGCTTCGCACCCCAGTTCCGCATACTGGCCGTTCATTTTCCGCACAGCCGGTGAAACAACCTCAGGATCTGTGGTAATAACCGGGTCTCTTTGAATATAGGTGCCGTTTTTTGTGCGCTTGATGAATCCCAGCGAAACAAGCAGCGCCACGCTCTCTTTGGCCTGGGTGGTTGTGATAAAAGGCCTGACACAACTCGCAAGGGCTGTAAAATCGTCTTTCCACTTGCCAGTGCACGCCAATTCGCGCATAATGGGATTGTACCAGTTGGAGTAATACGCGAAAAGATCTGCTGGAACAATTACCGGTTTTACCCGGGGAATGGCGCCGCGAAGCAATGCCAGAAATTCGGCCCGCGCCTTGTGGGTTTTTGCCTGGTTGAAGTTGACCAGGGCCGTAAAATATTTCTTTTCAGCGTCGTCCGTGAGGCAAAGGCCCCGTATAAAGGCCGGAATGGTTGACAAGGAAAGATTGCGTCTGCCATGTATGACCTCAAGGACAAGCGAGTGTGTCTTGAGCCCCGCGATTTTGACAAAGGTCCGGTATGAATACAGTGTATTGTTTTTTTTCTCGTTTTCGTAGAAATCACGGATATACTGGCGGTAGTCCATGTAGTGGAAGAGGTGCTTCATACTCAGTAATATAAGCGTCTATGGGCGGGAAATCAACGGATGAAAGATCTTTTTGGACTCATTTGAGACCAGGGTCTGGCAACGGGGGAGTTCGTTCAGAGACTGAGTCGCGGATCAGACAGCAACGGCGATATATTCGGCAAATGAAGAAGACGGGGGAATTGGCAAATGGTCTTCCTTCAAACCCTCAACATGCATCCGGATTGCCTCATACATGTTTTGTTCTGTTTCGCCCTGCGTATCGCCGGTTGCGATACACCCTGGCAGATCAGGCGAATACGCGGAGAAATTGTTGCCAATTTTTTCGATTACAACCAGAAAACGGTTAACTTCTCGCACTTTTTTCAGCATAATTAAAATATAAATTTAAAATGTATGATTTGCTACAAACCAGGAACCAGGCCTGCGGTTGCCGCCAGAATAAGCAGAAAGGGCGCGTAAAAGGTGAAGTCGAGTACCAGACTGAACACTGCCCAGCCCGCAAGCTTGTTCTTTATGAACAGGTGATAGACCAGTAAAAGATACGCAGGGCATACCAGAAGCAGAAGGCTGTTTGCGGGAATGAGGCTGGTGAAAAAGCCTGCGATGGGAACCAATGCGCACAGAACAAGGAGGGGATAGGGAAAAAGAAGCGATAGTTTTTTACCCAATACAATAGGCAGGGTTTCTCGGCCTACTATGTTGTCGCGCTGAATGTCGTACAAATCGCGGAATATGGTCCGGATAAAAACCAAAATGAAAATAAAAAGAAAGGCCACTATCTCGCCGGAAGAAGGCAATGAAGTGAACAGGCTGACGCCCGCATTGGGCAGCACTGCGCAGATTACCGCCCATGCCATGGCAATGCCGATGTCTTTTGACAGCGTAATGTCTTTCAGGCGCCTGTTGCGGAGAAAGGGCAGGTTGTTTTTCGGCAGCAGTTTCATGTGGTACAATATGCCGGCAAAACTGGCCACCAGAAGCAGGATGAATTCGCTCAATCCCGACTGGTAGGCAAGCGCAATGGACAGCAAACCCGTGAGCATGCAGAGCAGAATGGAAATTTTACGGTGACGGTAGATATAATCTGTCTTGAATATCTCCTGGTACTGGTTTTCCGTGATATTGGTCAGATGGTTCAGAATGTACATTGAATTGATGTAGAGCCAGGCAATGGCCATGTGCAGGTAATTCGCGGACATGCCCTGGATGTACGATGCGGTCCACGCGGCAAGCGCCGCGCCAAAGGCAAGGTAGATATTGAAACTCACGGCTATTTTTACCGACTCGATGAATATCCTCTGGTACAGGGGTCGCTGATGGTCCGCGATTTCACTCAGCCGTTCGTAAACCCGGTTAAGCAGCCATGACGGAGTGGAGGCGCCGGACGCTATGGCCACACTCCTGGTTCCCGTGAAATCAGCAGGATTCAGCTCCGCCTCGGTCTCGATGTGGAACACATGCGTACATGAGGCGCGCGCAAGGTCGGCAAGCCGTGTTGAATTGGCGCTGTTTTTCCCGCCCACAACCACGACCGCGTCAGAGCTTTTTGACAGTGCAACCACCTCGGCTTGGCGCTGGTCAGTGGCGCGGCAGATGGTGTCGAAGATTGCCGCGTCCGCATATTGCGCACGGATGCGTTCCTTGATCCGTTCGTATTCACTGAGATTCTGTGTTGTCTGTGCGACCAGGCAGACCTTGCCGAGGCCAGGCAGTTTTCCAATCTGGTCCGGCGTCTGGATCAGGTATCCCTTGCCCTTTGCGCAACCAAGCAGGCCCACCACCTCGGCGTGGCCTTTGTCGCCGAAAATGACAATGGCGTATCCCTTGGCGTAATACTGTCCGATGATTTTGTGGATACGTTTTACATGGGGGCATGTGGCGTCAACGATGCGCACAGGCCGGGCCTCCATCTGGCCGCGGATGTCCGGAGGTACGCCATGAGTCCTGATGACAACCGTGGATGCGGTTACTTCGGCCGGTGTTTTCACTGTGGTGACGTTTTTTTTCCGGAGCAGCTCCATGGTCTGGGGATTGTGGATAAGGGGGCCCAGGGTCTCAATGGGTTCATCTGATTCGTGCGCGTGTTTGAGAATGGTGTTCATGGCCATACGCACGCCCATGCAGAAACCCGATGCCTGCGCAATGGTTATCCTCATGGCAGCAGTCCCTTCAATTCGGAAATAATGACTTTCAGAATAGCCGGGTTGTATCCCGCGATCTTAAAGGTATTATTCACCAGGAATGAAACGGTAGGCTCTGTATTAAACACGGAATCTGAAAGGGCGACGGCCGCGGAAAAGAGCGTCTCTCCCTCCTTGCTGTGGGAACAGGCCCTGATTCTTACGGTATCGATATCGAGCTGGTGCGCGCACGCGTGCCATTCATCCGCGGGTTCTGGCGTCCTGGTTTCAAACCGCTGCTGCACATCAAATCCGCGGCACAGTGCGTAGTCATAGGCTTTTCGCTTGGGATAGAGGGCAAAGACACACAACTGACGGCTGCTTTCGCGGATTTCACCCGGTCCATTGAGACTCTGGAAAGCGTTGGTCCATTCTCCTTCCCGGGTTTTTTTTTGCGCGCGGTACGCATAGGGATGCAAGACTACGAGTGTCGCGGGAAGAGAATCAAAGATTACGGTTTCGAATGAACGCAGCATTTCAACAAAAGGAGGATCCTGGAAAGAACCCATGATCTCGAGGCGGCCGGGCATGCGTATTCTGCTGAGCAAGTGGTATGATTTCACGACACTCTGGTTGATGCGGAGCTTGTTGCCAGCGGGGGTAAACGTAGCGCTGATTTCCGCGAACCGGGGATCGGCCGTTACAGCGCTATCAAACAGAAAGGCCGGATATGCGGCAAGACCGTAGTGCGCAATGGTCTCTTTGCCGCGGGTGGCGTTGATATCGATAAAATCGAAACGCGCCTCGGGAAAACGGCGCCGTATTTCCATAATAATGTTCCCGGTATGGCAAGTGGGGCACGATTCGTCGTTGACCACGGTCACGGTAAAGGAGCGGGCTTTGGTAAAGACGCACCGCGCCTTTTTTGTCATGGGATCGCGGCACACGCCGCTTTTACCCGCTTGCCTGCAGTCAGTGTCGTATCCGCACTCGGGGAACGCTACGCACGGCCCTGTCCGGGGTGCGTTGTCGCAGAAGAAGCGCTCCACCGGATAGGCGGTTATCGCTCCTTCGTATTCCACGCCATTGATGAAAAGCGTGGGTGAGCCGTTTACCTTGCGTTTTTTCGCCTCGCGTATGTTCAGGGTAAACAGGGAATCGCCTTTGCGCGAATCGACATATGCGGCAATGGCGGATATCGCCGGGGCGGAAAAACCCGCGGTGCGCGCGGCTTTTCTCCAGTCAGAGTCAATGTCCTGGTTCCTTTTCCGCAGATAATCGAGCAGCTTGTCAGGATAGAAGGCGGCTATCACGGTTTGCCGCATGTCTTCGAGCACTTCATTGAGCCCGTGCAGGCTCACAAAGCGATCCGTGCCCTCCATGTTGCCCGAGGCCTGGCATTTGCTATCAACTGAGGCGCCTTCGGGCAGGGGTTGGCCGGGTTCTTCAGCCTCTTGCTCGCCATCGCGCGCATGGGCGATGAAATAGAGGTTGAAGACGATGTTTTTTTTCCACGCACGCAGGAGGGGCAGCAGTTCATTGACCGCGGCAATGCCATAAGGACAGTAGCTCATGATAAAGAGGTCGAGGGTGACAATGCCGTTTTTCTTGCGTACAGGCGCATTCTTTGGTCCATGGCTGAAAAGGGCGTCGGATATCCGGGTGATATTCGCGGGAGTTGGCGCAAGCACGTGGCGCACGCCATTACCATGACACGTTTCGCACGATTGGTGTGCGGGGTTGTTGCTCCATTCGGCATAGATGTCCTCGTGGCAGCGCTGGCATTGACCGCTGCCCGCCTGCACAGGCTTTTCCTGCACTGCGTTTCCCATACACCAGAAAAAAAGGACAAGTGCGGCAAGGGGAGCGGGGGCCATGCTCATGGGAAAACCGCGTGGTAGGCTTTTTCAATGGTTTTGACATCAGTCTCATCAAGAATCGAGTAGCGGCCGCGCCGCATTTCAGGCGCTTTGCGTACCGAGCACAGGAATTCCTTGCGCGAAAGCCCCAGGGCTGCGGGTGTCGCGGCCATGGAAAACCGGGTGAACATTCTGCGGACAGCGTCGGTTTTTATATGGTGAAGGTGCAAGGTAAAAAGCGTCGCAACCCCCACCTGCTCACCGTGGCTTGAGCCTCTGTGATAGAGCAGGTCAATGGCATGGCTGATCATATGTTCGGCGCCCGAGCTGGGCCTGCTGCTGCCAGTAATGCCCATGGCAATGCCACTCATGATAAGGCCCTCAATGAGGGTCTTCAGGAGTGCGGATCCATTGAGCGCCGCAGAGCGGTGCTCAATGAGCTGAATGGCCGCGTTACGGGAAATTGTTTCGGCAAAATCGTCGATGCGGTCCTTGCCTTTGTGCCAGGCAAGACGCCAGTCCGCGCAAGCGGAGAGGTTGGAGACCAGATCGCCCATGCCGCTCCTAATGGTGCGTACCGGTGATTTTTGTATGACATCGAGGTCCGCGATGACGGCCATGGGCATGTGGGCGTTGAGGCTGCGCGTACGGCCCTTGCATTTGATCACCGCGATGGGTGAGGAGATGCCATCATTTGATACGGCCGTGGGTATGCTGATGAATCCAACCGCTTTTTCCGACGCGGCGTATTTTGCCACGTCAATGGCCACTCCTCCTCCCACGCCAATGACCGCGTCAGGCGCGCCGCGGTCGATCGCCTTTTGGACCACGGCGGTTTCAGCCAGGGTACTGTCGCGTACAATGAGGATGTCGCTGGGACATCCGATTTCCCGCGCCACGGAGCGGGCAATGGAATGGAGCGGTTCGTCGCCGGTGACAATGAGGCATTTCTTGAGAAAGACGTTGCGTTCTGACAAAAGCGGCCTGATGCGGGTGAGCGCGCCGTGATCCACGCACATGAACACGGGGAGCGGGACGTCTCTGCGGAGGATGGCCATAAAAAAGAATGCCCCGCTGCAGTGAACAGCGGGGCACCAAATACGGTTTTATCCGTTTCCGTTATTTTTTCAGGTTCTTGTTGACCAGTTTGGTCATCTCGAACATGTTGACGGATTTCTTGCCGCCGAACACTGCCTTGAGGGCTTCGTCAGCGTTGATCATACGTCTGTTTTTGGCGTCCTGCAGTTTGTTCTTCTTGATGTAGACCCACAGCTTTTTGGTGAGTTCGGTGCGGGGAAGGGGCTTGCTGCCGACGACTTCAGCGAGCTTTTCATTGGGCTGGACCGGAGCCATGAACTTCGCGTTGGGTTTGCGCTTTTTCGCTGCCATAACACTTTCCTCCTGGATAGGTTTGTTTTTTGTTAAGAAACCCTCTATGGAATTTCTTCTTTTTCACTGGTAATATCACATTTCTGACAGGAAGAAAGCAATACAAATTTTTTCAGGCCGTTTCAGCCTGGAAGGCGTCCCGTTTGTATTCATTGCGGTGCAGGGGGCAGAATTTCGGGTAAATGTACTGCTTGGGGAATATTTTTACCTTATATTTGTTCTGGCAATTTTCCAACTGGCAGGTGAGTTCAAGCTCGGTGACCTCGGTGAAACCGTGCTTGAAAACGAAGTTCTTGACGTCCACGGCCTCGTACTGTTTGATCTTACGCGTCCGATTGGCTATGTTGCGGTGAAATTCGCAGTATTTTGCGATGGGGTGGCCGATGAATTCTTTGCCGCACCCCGGTTCCTGGCATACCTTGTGCTTGAGGCGTTTCTTTTTCTTATAGCGTGGTAGTTGCATGTGATGGTCTCCTGTATGGTTCTTTAGACGATAGTGAGGTCGTTTTCGTCGTAGCTCTCGTCGCTTTCCATGTCGTCGTAGGAATCGTACAGGATCATCTGGCAACCATCGAAATCGGGGCAATCGACACAGTTAAAGTCGTCGGCGCCCTCTATTTCGCACAGTTTTTGGGAAACCCGTGCCTGTCCTTCCATTGTCTTCCTTTCATCCTCCCGCTAATTTTCTGAGGGATGCAGCAGGGTGAATATCTTCTGCTTGAGCTCAACGATTGAAAAGGGTTTTACAAGGTATTCGTCCGCGCCTAGCGTGAACATTTTTCTGATTTTACGGGTGTCACAGATGGCCGAGATGACCATGATCTTGGTGCTTGCCGTTTCAGCTGATTTTTTAATAAAGTTGCAGATTTTGTACCCATCGAAATCGGGCAGCATGATGTCGAGGAGGACCAGATCAGGCTTGAAGTCGATGGCGATGCCCGCGGCAAAACCCGAATAGGACTTTTTTATATCGTAGTTTTCCTTTTCCAGGATGCTCGAATAGAGGTTCATGGCGTCGATATCGTCCTCGACAATGAGGATTTTGCGGGAAGCGCTCTGGCTGACGCAGGTTTCGAGCTTGTTTTCCTTGATAAACTTAAGCAGGTCTTCCTTCAAAATCCGGCGATGGCCGCCGGGGGTCCGGTAGCCATTGAGCTTGCCGTTGTTCATCCAGTAGATGACGGTATTGGTAAATACGTTGAGGGCTTTGGCGACCTCATGCGTCGTAAATACGGATTTATTCAGTTCCAGTTTTTTCATACCCGATTTTGTAGGAATTGTAGTTTTTCTGGGAATATATACATTAATTTCATGGTGTTTGTCAATACCTTTTATCCTCTTTCTTCTCGGGCCGGTTATTTGCTATTTTTTTGAGCATACAGAAGGAGCATTCCATGAAAGAACAGGTTCTGGCGGCAATCAAGAAGATACGCCCCGCGCTCATGGCTGACGGCGGCGATATAGAGCTGGTGGGTATTGAGGGGGGGGTGGTGAAGGTACGGCTTACGGGCGCGTGCCACGGATGCCCCCACGCCGCAATCACGCTTAAAGAGGGCGTGGAACGGATCATTAAAAGCGAAGTACCTGAAGTGCAGAGCGTTGAATCGGTGTAGCGAGCGGGCAACGAATGGCTATGCCACCCGCACCCGGTGGTAGGTCTTTTTACCTTTTCTCAGGACAATTATGCCTTGGCTGTCGGCAAGGTCTTTTGTCGCGGCCAGAATGGGTGATGTAATTACGCTGTCGTTTATCGATAATCCACCCTGTTCAATCAGTTTCCTGCCTTCGGATTTTGACAAAATAAGTCCTGACGCGAGAAAAAGGTCGAGGACGGTCATTTTTTCAGTCAGAGCCACATCTGTTGTGGGTATTGCGGCTGCGTTGGCCTGGCCGCCCTGTTCAAAAAGCGCGGCGCTTGCATCGCGCGCCTGGACCGCGGCCTTTTCGCCGTGGACAATTTTTGTCGCCTCAAAGGCCAGGGTCTTTTTCACCTCGTTTATGGCGGACTCCTTTTCAGCATTGAGCAGGACGATAGTCTCGTCAGTAATGAAGGTGAAGAAATTGATGAATTTCATCACATCAGCGTCGTGCGTATTACGCCAGTACTGGTAATATTCAAAAGGCGATGTGCGTTCAGCGTCGAGCCATACCGCGCCTTTTTCGGTTTTCCCCATCTTTTTTCCCGACGAGGTCTCGATGAGCTGCGCGGTGATTCCATACGTCTCTTTCTTTTCTTCCCTGCGGACAAGATCGATGCCCGCGAGGATATTGGACCATTGGTCGTCCCCGCCAATCTGGAAGGTGCAGTTGCGTGTTCGGTTGAGGTGCAGGAAATCGTAGGCCTGCAGGAGCATGTAGTTGAATTCGAGGAACGAGAGCCCTTTCTGGAGCCGCTGCTTGAAACACTCGGCAGTGAGCATGCGATTGACTGAAAAGTGCCTGCCCACGGAACGGAGAAAGTCAACATAGTTGAGGGGACGGATCCATTCGGCGTTGTTGACCATGATCGCCTTGTTTGCGCCCGTGAAATCGAGAAACCGTTCCAGTTGTTTCTTGATGCCAGCGGCGTTCGTGTCAATGGCTTCGATTGGCAGCATTTGGCGCATGTCGTCCTTGCCCGTGGGGTCGCCCACCATTGCCGTGCCGCCGCCGACAAGGATGATGGGGGTGTGGCCTGCCCGCTGCATATGCGACATGACCATGACGGGGAGCAGATGACCCGCGTGCAGACTGTTGGCCGTGGGGTCGAAGCCCGCGTAGAAGACGATTTTTTCGTCCCTGAGAATACGCTTGATCTCGTCCTCGTGGGTGAGCTGGGCTATGTAGCCGCGTGCATGCAGGGTTTCGAATGCGGTTTTCATAGGGAATCAAGATACAACACTTAAAAGGGCAATGTCAATGCGTTGCTGTAATTTTCATTTGAACAGCTTGATCGCTTCGAGGATGAGCGCGGGCTGGTTTTTCACCGTGAGTTTCAGCAGGTCGATATATTTGAGTTTCGACGGGTCTTTGTTGATAAGTACCTCGGCCGCGGCCTCGATTGTGCTGTCGTTTACCTTGAGCACCGCGCGCTTGAGCAGATACGAGCGTTCCTGCTGTTTGCCCACGCCGTTTTTCCAGCGCTTCTCGAACACGGACAAACGTTTTTCCGATACATCGCCTTCTGACAATGCCTCACAGGCGATGGAGGCGGCGAGCTTTGCTGAATTCATGGCAAAGGTAATGCCTCCGCCGTCGAGACAGTTGGCCATGCGCGCGGCATCGCCCACGACCATGAACCCGCCTGCCACTAATTTTTTGAGATAGAGGCCCAGGGGTACTGAGCCCACGGTGAGCGCGAGCGGTTTGGCCTTGGGAAAGCGGAGCGTCATGAAGCGGTTGAGTATCTGGACGGGCGATTCCTTCCCCGCAGCTTTTGCCGTGATGCCCAGGCCCAGGTTGGCTGTGCCGTCGCCCTTGGGAAACATCCAGGCATAGCAGTCGGGAACGATGTTTTTGCCAAAATGGAGTTCGGGAAACCCCTCGGGCGATTCAACGTTCGTGACCCGGTATTGCGCGCAGATGCCGATATCGTTCAGGTCGGTGATGGTGGAATTGAGACCCGCCAATTTGGCCATGCGCGATTCAATACCATCAGCGGCAATGACAATGCGGCACCCCACATCGATCGCCATGTCGTGATGGAGCACCTTGACCCCGCAAATGGCGTCCTTTTTCCTGAGAAGCCCCACTGCCACGGTGCCGACACGTATGTCAGCGTTGTATTTCGCCGCCATCTGGACAATGGATTTCTCCATCACAGGACGGTTGAGCATGTACGCCGGCTCCGGACAGGGCACGTTTACGCGCACCCCCTTGGGAGATACAAAGGTAACACCGTTGACCGTATGGGTTATCCAGGAGGGATCCGGATTGATGGCAAGGGTAAGCCCGCGCTTTCCCACAAGCTCGCCGCATCGGACTGGAAGGCCGATCTCCCGGTCCTTTTCGAGCAGGAGCGTGGAAAAGCCGTTTTCGGCGAAAGTTTTTGCGGCAATGGCGCCTGCAGGCCCCGCGCCCACAACAATGGCGTCGTAAAATTGTTCAAGGGGCAGTTTCATGCGTCCTCGAGGGTGAGTGCCCGGAAAGGGCAGATAATGACGCAGCGGCCGCACGCGGTGCACTGGTCCTGCTCAATTTGCATGGACGTTTCGAGAAGGATAAGCGCGTCGGTTTTGCACACGGCAACGCATGAACCGCAGAAATCGCACTTTTGGATATCGAAAGTGATGGTTTTCTTTTTCTTCATGGTTTTCCCGGGACCTTTTTAATATACTATTTATTTTTGATACGGGCAACGTACGCGGGATTTATGTATATTTCTAAAATAACATGATCCTCTATAGGTATATAATCAGGGAACATATCTATCCCTTTATCTACGCCCTATTTGTCATAACTTTCCTGTTTATCATGGATTTCATTGTCCAGATGATCGACAATATCCTGTCCAAGGGACTCGATCCACGGCTGGTGCTCGAGATGTTCATCCTCAACCTGGCCTGGATGTTCGCGCTCTCCATCCCCATGTCCGTGCTTATTGCCGCGCTCATGGCCTACGGACGTCTCTCCTCGGACAATGAGATCACGGCAATGCGCGCCGCGGGCATGAACCTCTACCGCATCATTTTTCCCTCGTTTATCGCTGCTCTGGTTTTGGGCGGTGGCCTGGTCTATTTCAACAACAATGTGCTGCCCGAGGCGAACCACCGCGCGGCCATGCTCTACCGGGACGTTGCGCGCAAGCGGCCCTCGGCCTTTATCCGCGAGGGTTTTATCATCGAGGATTTCAAGGGATACCGGATCATTGTGGGCAAGGTTGACGCCAAACAGGGGATTATGTACGATGTAAAAATTTTCCAGGAGGAGGGAAAAAACACCACCCTCACCTTTGCCCGTAGGGGCGCCATTGAGTACATTAACCACGGCGAGGTGATACGGTTTGTCCTGTACGATGGCGAGATCCACAAGGAGGACATCGAGAAAAAAGGCAATTATTTCAGGGGAAACTTTTCCAAACAGGTCATCTACATCGACAATATCGACGATTCGTTCAAACGGTCGAGCGACAAGAGCCGCGGCGACCGTGAGATGAGCTCACAAATGATGCTCAAGGAGATACGGAAATACAAGGCGGAAAAGGCCGCGGTGACGCGGGAACTTGACACTCTCTTTGGCGGCAACATGAAGCAGACGCTTGCGCGCGTCGATTCCTCCGTGCCGGCCGTTTCCCTTGATTTCACAAAAGTGCAGAACACGGCCTTTAGGAGGGTCTTTGAGGAGGAAAAGCGGAGATACCGCAACCTGCAGCGCCGGGAAAACATGATTTTAAGCAAGGATGAGCTCATTAACAAATACAAGGTCGAGGTCCATAAAAAATACTCCATTCCCGCGGCATGCCCGGTTTTTATCCTCATTGGAGCGCCCTTGGGGGTCATGGCCCGGAGCAGCGGCATTGGCGTGGGCGTTGCCTACAGCATCGCTTTTTTCATCATCTACTGGATATTCCTGATCGGCGGCGAATCCTTGGCGGACCGGCTGATTATTCCCGCCTGGGCAGCCATGTGGGCGCCCAATATTCTCATCGGTTCCGTGGGCGCCGCACTCATCGTGCGCATGGCCAAGGAGGCGCGCTTCATCTCCTATGCATGGGCCAAGCGGCTCTTCCGCCGTTTTTTCCGGAGACCGGGCAGCGCCACAGACTTGTCGGAGACGCGCCCATGAGGTTCAGGATCATTTATCTGTATATCTTCAAGCGTTTCTGCATAAACCTGGCCATGTGTCTTGTATCGAGTCTTGTGCTCTATATTGTCGTTGATTACGTGGGTAACATCAGGAAGTTTTCCGAGGTTTCTCTCCTCACTGTGGCCCGTTATTATCTGTTTCAGGTCCCTTTTATAGTCAACCTCATTTTCTCCATAGCCATGCTGCTTGCTTCCATGTTCACCATGGGCATGCTCGCGAAAAACAGCGAGATCACGGCCATGCGCGCTGCGGGCATCAGCATTTTTTCCATTACGCGGCCCATTGTCTATCTTGCCATTGTTTGCACCTTGTGCAACATCGCCTTCAACGAAACGCTTATGCCGCGGATCAACCAGGCCCGGCAGCGCATGTACACGGTCTTCGTTAAAAAGCAGGAGCTCACGAACGAAATCTCGCGGAGGAATTTTTTCTATATCGGAAAGAAAAATGTTATTTTTCACTTCAAGGGCAGTTATGACGCGGTGCGCAAGCGCGGCGACGATGTCGAGATCGAATTCTATCGCGCGGGCAGGCTCTGGACGCGCGTGTCGTGCCGGATCCTTGCGTGGGAAAACAAGGCGTGGACAGCCGTTGATGGCACTGTGCGCACCTTTTTTGACGACAGTCTGAGCACCGAATATTTTTCGCGGCTCACGGTTTTTCCCGCGGCCATAGAGGCGCGGCCCGAAGAGATCCTGAAGGAGCGGAAACAGCCCGATGAAATGAATTTCGTGGAATTGAAAGACTATATCGACAGCATGAAGCGGACCGGCGAGGACCCAATGAAAATAGAAAGCCTGCGCGCGGACCTCCATTTCAAGGTATCGCTCCCATTCATCACCATCATCGTGGTGATGTTCGGAGTATCGCTTACTGTAAAGGTTGGCAAGAACGGCGTGGCCAGGGTGTTCGGCGTGGGACTCCTGGTCGGTTTTGTCTATTACTTTTTCATGAAATTGGGCCTGGGATTCGGCAAGAGCGGAGCTTTGCACCCGGTCATTGGCGCCTGGCTGGGAAACATCATCTTTTTCCCCTTGAGCGCCGGATACTTTTTCAGGGTCTCGAAACTGGAATGATCACACATAAACTCTTCGCCGCAGTGGCGATTTTCATGTTCCTCTCCGGCCTTTTCCTGGGAAAGGCCGCGGTGCTGGCTTTCATCATTTTCGGCGTGCTTGCCGGAGCGGGCGCCTGGTTCCTCTGGCAGGAGCTCAAGGACTGCGGGGCAAAACTTGAAAAGAAGGAGAAGAGCGACGACGATCCCCCGCCGTTTGTGAAAGAGGAGGTCCTTGACGGTGTCACTGATACATCCATGAAATGCCTGACGCCCGAATACAAGAAAAAGATACGAGCGGGCATTGAGGAGGCGATCGTAGAGACCCTGGGGTCTCTTCTTGAGGTGCTTAAGGCCGCGGTACCGTATCATACCGCCGCCCTGTTCAGGCGCGGCAAGACTGATGTGCTCTATCTTTTCCTGTACAACTCTGAAAGCAGAAGCGTGGCCCTTGGCGAAACCATCGGGTATGGCGTGGGCCTGGTGGGTCAGATAGCGCGTGAAAAAGAGGGCAAAGTTATTTATGAGGGTGATGTACGGACTCCCGCCACAACGCTTGCCTATTATACCGAGGACGAAGAGATCCGCACCTTCATGGGCGCCCCCATCACCATTGACGGCGTGTGCCGCGGCGCGGTGGTGGTGGACTCCAAGAAAGAGAACGCTTTTTCCGAGCACGACCGTGAAATTATCAAGATATTCGCGCGTATTGCCGGGACCGTGCAATATTATTCCTACCTCCAGCTCGAAAACCGCATTGACCGCAACAAGGTGACCGCGCTTTCTTCGTTCCAGCGCAAATTTTTCAAACTGGGCAGCGAACCGGAGATAATCGCGCTGCTGGGCGAAATTCTCAAGACGCTCATCCAGGCGAGCAGGATCAGCGTTTCGCTCGAATCGGACAAGGGCGGCTTTGGTGAAATCCGGTTTATCGACGGGCCTGACGCTGATTTTTTCACAGACTACTCCTTCCCTTTCAGCGAGAAGGGGCTTGTCAGCCTTGTCTTTGAAAAGAACGCGGTGGTCAAGCGCAGGTTCGACCCGGGCAGATATGTGCCGCGTTTTTCGGTCAGGGAAAAGGTGAACCACGATATTAAATCCGTTATCGCCGTGCCCATTCCTTCATCGAACAATGACCGGTGCATAGGCGTCATTGCGCTCGAGAGCGCAGTGACGAACCATTTCACCGAGATTGATACTGAAAATATCCAGAACCTGGCCCTTTCCACTGGGCTTGCGCTCGAAAAAATCAAGATGCTCACCACCCAGACCCAGCTTGCCACCATTGACGGGCTCACGGGCCTGCCCAATCACCGTGAGTTTCAGAACTGGCTTGAGTCCAGGTTCAAGCGGGCCAAGCGTCAGAATTCAGAGCTGGGGCTTATCATTTGCGATATCGACCATTTCAAGAAAGTGAATGACACGTACGGCCATCCGGCAGGCGATCAGATCCTCAAGGCTGTTGCGTCCATACTCAGGGGTTCAATCAGAAAGGATGTGGATTTTGCGGCCCGGTACGGTGGCGAAGAGTTTGCCTGCGTGGTTGAATCAGGGGAAAACATGACCCTTGAGACCGCAGAGCGGATACGGCAGCAGATCAAAAAAACGCCGTTTGACTTGGGCAATGGAAGCCAACTCAATATCACCATGAGCCTGGGGGTTGCGGTTTTTCCCATTCACGCCTCCAGGAAACAGGAACTCATCGATCGGGCGGACAAGGCATTGTACGAGGCCAAAAGAAGCGGCCGTAATTGCGTTAAAAAATATTAAGTTTCTATGCGGAGGGATGTATATATTATCTTGTTTTTATTAAGTTCGTTAACCGAATAAATGGCATATGGCTGGCATACGACCACATTTCTTGCTGATACTTGCCGTTTTTCTTGTCCTGGGAAACGCGGCCTTTTCCTTTGACAAATTCAAGAGCGAGGAGGAGGCGCAAAAGGAATTTGACGCAATGTACGGCGCGGACGGCAATGCCATTGACGAAAACGCCTATAAGATCACCACCGCGTTCAAGGAGGACGAGTCTAATTCCATTCGGAAGTTCATCGAATACCTCATCAAGCATCCCAATGAGATCGTCTATGTCGTATGCGGATCGGGTGGCGCGCAGGAAGACGCGGCCTCGCTCATCAAGTCGTACATTGGCCGCATGCGCGGGTATACGGTTACGGGCGCAGAGACCGACGAGACCGGCATCTCCATTGTCCAGGACTACAAGATGAAGATGAGCATGCTGCTCAATTACAAGTGCATCATATTCGGCAGTTCATCGAACAATAGTTTTATCAAAACCATGCAGGACCGTAAAGAAGTCCAGATATCAGACAATAAGGCCCAGTTCAAGCTTCTCAATAATCCCAACTCGCTCGTTATTGCCTGCACCAGGGACGACATGTTCGTGGAACTGGTGCGTGTACTCCTCCGGTCGTACGACACCTTTGACGACGACGTGTATAGCTATTTTTTCATCAATTAATGCCTCTGCCCCTTGTTTCAGTCGTCATGCCCGTTTTTAACGGCGCACCATTCCTGTCCCAGGCTGTTCTGAGCGTTCTGGCGCAAACAATACAGGACCTCGAATTGATTGTGGTTAATGACGGATCCATGGATACAAGCCTCGCTATTGCCCGGGATTTCACGGATTCCCGTGTACGCGTCATTGACCAGGTCCACCAGGGCGTGGACGCTGCCATGAACGCGGGGCTGGCCGCTGCGCAGGGCGGGTTTTTCGCGCGTATGGACTGCGATGATATCTCCGTGCCGGAACGGCTGTCCTCCCAGATTGAGTACTTCAGCAATTACCCTGTTGATCTCATCGGCGGCTGCGTACAAATGTTTTCAGAAACTAAAGAACTGGAGGAAGGCTTTTTAAAATACGCCTCGTGGCTCAATGGTTTACAGACGCATGATGAGATGGCGCAATCAATGTTCGTCGAAAACCCGTTGCCGTCGCCCACGCTTTTTATGCGAACGGAAACCGTACGCGGGCTCGGAGGATATGACGTGGGTGTGTATCCCGATGATTATAACTTCACGTTGAAATGTTTCAGGGCGGGCCTCAGATTCGGCAAGGTCAATCAGACAGTTCTGCAATGGCGCGACCATGCGCAACGGCTTTCACGCACAGCACCGGAATTGCGCGACCAGCGCTTTTTTAATCTCAAGGCGCGGTATTTTTTTGATATGAACGCGCATCAAAACAGGCCTCTTGTTATCTGGGGCATTGGGAGAAACGGCAAAAACCTGTGCAGAGTGTTCGGGAAAGCGGGGCGCAATATTGCGGGTTTTACCGCGCCGCCGGAGTATATAAAGGAAAAGAGCCTTTATGACCTTCCTGTACGGCCTTTTCATGAATATCCCGGGGCTTTTTTTATCATAGCAACTGCAGCAAAAGGCGCGCGGGAAGAGGCCATGGCCATGCTCTCGGCGCGCGGTTTGGCAAAGACGCGGGATTTTATGGCGTTTTGTTGAATACTTTTATTCTTCTTGGTCCAAAATAGTATATTTCTTTGAGTAATGAATGCGTTTATTCCTGTAGTGCTTTTCCCTCTTTTTGTCTTTGCGCAACAACTCACCGTCGGCGTCATGCCCTTTGCCAACAACAGCCTTGCCGACCGCGAGGCCATGCAGCCCTTGTGCAAGGGGCTTGCTGATATGATGACCACGGAGATGGGAAAAATAAAAAGCATCACGGTGATCGAGCGCGCCAACCTGGAGAAGGTGATAGCTGAAATGGGCCTGGCCCAGGCAGGACTGGTCGACGAGGCCAGCGCTGCCCAGGCGGGCAAGCTGCTGGGGGCCGACATCCTGTTGCTGGGAGGGTTCAACAACAGCTTCGGGGGTGAAATCCGCATAGACGCCCGGCTTGTCAAAGTCGAGACCGGCGAGATGGTAAAAGCCGAAGAGATCACGGGCAGCACGAAAAAGCTTTTCAAGCTCCTGAAAAAATTGTCGTTTAAAATGGCCGGGAATCTTGATCTCAAACTTACCAAAGACGAAAAAAAGGCGCTCGACAACCTGGACAACGAGGACTTTGAGGCGTTGATGTGCTATTCAAAAGGCCTTGAGGCTGAAGACGCGGCTGATTATGCTCTTGCTGCGCAGATGTACCGCAAGGCGCTTTCACTGAACAGTTCGTACGCAAAGGCCGCTGAGCGCCTTGCCATTGTTGAACGGAAAAAACTGAAATGATCATAAGGAGTCTTATCATGAAGCATTTTTTTATTACCGCGTCGTTCCTCCTCCTGGCATGTCCGTTAATGGCTCAGGATGTCCAGGATATCGACGATCAGACGCCGGTAACGGTCCAGGAACCAGAGGCCGCGCCCGATGACGAGGGCCAGGCGCCTGCGGGGGAAACGTCAGCGCCCGCGACGGTGCCAGCGCCTAAGACCGGAAACGCGCAACCTGGTGCGCAAACTGAGGCGGACATCATGCCGCTTATGAAAACAGTCAAGTCAAATTTCGCCAAGGGCGCCTACGAAGCCGCGGACAAGGCGGTTGCCATGGCGCTGGGGATAAAATCTGACGATTTCGAGGCCGTGAAGTACAAGGCCATGATCGCTTTTAAGACCGGCAATCTCGACGTTTCACGGCAGTATTGCGACTTGGCCCAGACCGCAAAGGTCTCTGACGCTGAGTTGAATTTTTACCACGGCGCCCTGCTCGAGAAAATGGGCGATTATATGGGAGCCGAGGAAAAATTTCTCACCTATGGCGAATTTAACGCCTTCAATCCATATCGGAAGCGGTTGGAACAGGCAGCGGACTATGTGCACGAAAAGGCGGCCCGCCAGCGCGCCCAGAAGTCCCTGACCAACGAACAGGTCTTTACCCTCACACCCGAGGATTCCCTGAATGTGGCTGTGGTCAATTTCGCCAACATCGGCACGGCCAAGGACCTTGATCCATTGCAAAAGGGCCTGGCTGAAATGATCGCCACAGACCTTTCGCAGGTGGAGCGCCTTACGGTCATTGAACGGTCGCAGATGCAGGCGCTTGTCGATGAAATGGGCCTTTCCATGACCGGTCTTTTGGAACAGCAGAACGCTGACCGCATGGGCAAGCTGCTGCGCGCTTCCAAGGTGGTTAATGGTTCATTCACTAGCGTCGACGGCGTGGCGCTCAGGGTTGACGCGGCTGTTGCGGATGCTAAGAACGGCGGCGTGGAACCAGTGCAGGGCGTTGAAGGAACGCTCAAAGATTTTTTCAAATTAGAGAAAGACATTGTCTTCAAAATCGTGAAGGAGCTGGGCATTGTGGTTACGGACAAGGAGCGCAAGAAGATCGAAGTGGTGCCTACTGAGAACGTACTGGCTTTTCTCGCTTATTGCAGGGGAATCGACGCGGAAGACCGGGGCGATTTTTCAGCTGCCATGGGGTTTTACGCCCAAGCGTTGCAGGCTGACCCCAAGTTCAGAGGCGCCCAGACTGCGCAGGCTCAGGCAACTTCCAATGCCGAATACCAGAAGGCAGCGGACCTTACCCTGGCCGGTTCAGGACAGCGTATGACCGCTAGCGAATTTACCACCCCGGTATTTACCGTTGGCGCTGTCACGTTTTCCGCGCGGGGCGTGACCTCGCTGTATACCATCAATTCAGTCAACGCGTCCTTTATGCCCGAGGCTGTTGTGGCAGTATCAACCGCGCAGCAGGCAATCAAGAGCTTTACCATGCCGCAAAGCAGCGGAACAATCGAACGCAGCTCCTTTGTCGAGATCTTCAACTTCGGATTCGGCGGCGGGGGTAAGAGCGTTGAGGTGCGCGCTCCCATTCCCGATGACGTCCACTAGGAGAACACCGATGAAAAAAAACACGACTATTATTTTATTTCTGATCGCCGTAACCTGCGGAAGCGTTGTCGCGCAACGTACTGATTTTATCCGCGACCGTAACTTCGAAGGCGGGCTGTATGCGAAAACCGCGTGGGTGGGCGGCGGCAATGCCACGCTCATCGCGCTGCCCATGGTCTATTCCATGGCCTATACCGAGGACCTTTCATTCGACGCGGTTACTATTCCGGCCTTTGCGTTTTCGAGCCCCAGCAATTCGAGCGTTCTGCGGCTGTCCAATACCAAGCTCAGGGCAACCTATGTCTGGAACAACATCCTGATCGCCACGTTTGGAGCAAAGGTGCCCACGGGCCTCAATGGGTTCGATGAATCGCAGTTGGGAACAGCCGGAAGCATTGCCACGCGCCAGCTGGGGTTCAGGAACGCCAATCTGTTCAATACCTGCGACATTATGGCGGGTGTTTCATCGAGCCTGCCTTTCAAAGACGCGGGTCCGGGCGACCTTTCGCTGGGCCTGGGCCTCTCATATTTGTATAAGATACCCTACCAGCCTGTTGCAGGGGCTGATGTCTGGTTTAGCCCAGCCAGCGAGTTCAATATCTCCCTTGCGGGTGAATATGTCTTCCTCGCGGCAGCACGCCAGATTACTTTGCTTGCTGACCTTGGCTTTACGGTGTATGGGGCGGACGAGTATGGCGAAACCGACCCGGTTGAAGTGGGGGCCAAATTCAATTGGGCGCTGTTTGGTGCCACGGAAATGGTTCCCGGACTGCCGGCCAGCGTGCGTCTGGCCAATTACAAGAAGGGCGCAAACACACAGGGTCGCATTGGGGAAACCAACAAAGAGGCAAGTGATCTGATAATTACTCTGAAGCACGGTCTGCCTCTTTTAATTAACAGCGCGCCCTATGGCATGCTGTCGCTGGGGACCTATTCGGGCGGTGGTAATAATTTCGGAGACGCGTTGGTCACCACAATTGGGGGCGGCGTGTCTCCGCGATTGTCCGAGCATCTGTTTGCCAATGGTGAAGTTGGTATTGACCTTGGCGAACTCGGAGGAGACTTTGTCTTTGGCATGGAAGTGTACGGAAAAATCCAGTACAAGTTCTAAGGAACAGGAGAAAAACATGAAATATATCATACCTGTGCTGTGTGTTGCTGCTGTCACGCTGTTTTATTGTTCAAAAAGTCCGGTCAATCCGGAGCAGAGTGCGGCCCAGGGAACAAAACGGATATCGATCAATTCCAACCAATTGTTTTCGGGCCATGCAAGCGTGATTCCGGAAATGCGGCAATTCGATTCGCTGAAAGCCCTGTTTTCAAAAACGCCTGATACAACGCCTTCTGCCAGGAAAGCCCAGGCACTCATCAATTTTTCCGAAGCAAAGGTTATCGTTTTTCGATATGATTATGATTATTTTCATACTGCCGCATGGTATACGCCGTGTGATTTTACCAGGGCCACGGTGGAGGCTTTTCAGGGGGTGGATCCAACGAATTGGGACGAGGTTATCGGGGCAATACGGCAGGTGTGTGTTGGTAGTATCATGGATGTTGTGTATACCGGTGATATGGCAAAAGACGGTAATTATGTAACCGGGAATGTCGAGGTCAGACCCGGCGCCAATCTGGTGGTGGTGGGATTTATCCAGGACAATAAACTGATCTGGACCCAGCAGAGGGAGTATTACTATTTCCCCGATGAATGGAAAGACATGATGGAACCCTACTGCCACGGAGATTGTGTGCTCGATGGATGGATGTACGATTGGTCAGATGAACAATATATAACTAGGCAAGTGACTGATATGTACAATCCCATGACGCCGTCTTTCCCTCCATTTGATACATATCAATTTCCCGGGGTATTCGGGCCATTCAAAACAAATATGACGCAGGCTTTTTCTGACGCTGTCTGTTCGGGATTGGCCTTTATCTGGTTTTAGACAATATGATCAGACTCTGACCATTGCCGATTCTCTGTCATTGTAGGTCAGCACCACTTCAATGTCCGCGTCTGGCCGTTCCCTCACCATATTCCTCATGGCTGCATGAGCGATTTTACTCAGAGCTTTTTTTTTCAATAAATGCGCCCGTTCGCGAATGCGTTGTTTGCAAATCTTGTATTTATCGGATTAGGCTTATAGCTTTCTCAAGCTGGGCATCTATTCTATTACTAATCGCAACTGAACCATATGGAACAGGGATATCAGGGGAAAATCCGATTTTTTAATAGATTTTGCCATTTCGAATTGATGAAAATGTGTATGCGGTCTAACCTTCAACTTCATACAGGCAGCGCAGCGAGAAACAGCCTGCTCTTTTCCGTTAATGAAAGCACATTCACATGGCCTATACGCTCGCATGCCACAAGGCCATTCCGTGTCAAACGAAGCGCTTCGGCATAAACAGGCTGGTATGAGAGATTTATCGCCTGCGCGGCTGCGCGAATACTTGTATGCGCATGCTGAGAGAGCCAGAACAGAAGATCTGAACGTATTGAGGGGCCAAACGCTGCCCGAAATGCGAGATTTTTGTTTCTCTGAAGCACTGTCTTGGACGTCTCAATCGCATCGTCCATTAATCTGATCGTTGAAGAGAATAGCCCCCAAGCCTTAAAGTCGTCGAGAGCATTGTCCTTTTCATGCTGCGCTGTGACATTCATGGCAGCCATGGAATGGAAGAGAATTTCCGGTTCGGGCTTTGGCTTGCATTTTTTTATGATATTGTTCAGCTTTTTGTCAGCGTTGTTTTTAATTGCAATGGAAAGCACAGCACCTAACACTGCGATATCCGCTTCAGGAAGCATGCGAACCAGGCGTGCGCTGTTCAAGAGGTCCGCGAATTGAACAATCCAGGTAAGCATGGCCCATAGAAGACGGGTCTCGTTGCGTCCTGCATACGTAGTCTCAACAATGAGCTTTTCCGGATCAACGTCTTCCGGATATGGTTCAGTGCCAAACCTGATACCGAGTTTGCACCAAGAGGCGCGAAGAATGTCAGACAAGGCCTTTCTCCTTTAAATACAGTTCTATTCTATGGGCTGTCTTTGCATCAAACCTGGAGATCTTGTCTATGGCACTTGTAATGGTGGGGATGTCCTTGGTTTCAGGTTTCAGAAATACAATGTCTTCGATATCTTCGGGTCTGAAGGCAGCAAGTTTCATTATGATGAGGTCTACCCTGGATAATGCATACACTTTGATATGCTTAAAAGTGGCCTTCAGCCGGATCAGACGATCTCTGAAATCGTCAGGGAGATAATCGATGTATCCTTTTGCGCCATCGTTAATCCATTTTTCCGGAAGCCCGTGTTTATTTGCAAGCGATATAATGTGTTTTGAGAGTTGGGCAACAGGCGGTTCTCCGGCAAGAATATTTATATCCAAAGTGTCACGTTCAAGGCCATGTACTAGAATGCCAGCAGCGCCACCGCAAACAATAATTTGGGTTTGTATGGAAAGAGTCTGATCCAGTTCTCTAAGCAGAGAGACTATGCCTTCTTTTCCAAACTTTGTGTTCATGGTATATAAAATATAAATAAATAATGAATAAAGCAATATCAATATTGCTATAAGCAATAATAATATGCCAAGCACTCACTCATTCGCAGCTAGGATTACAATGCTATTTTCTTCGATTCTTTATCTCTATAGGTCAGGGTAATCTCAATTTCATCCCGCATGCAGAGTTTTAACGTTTCCTTCATTTCTTTTTGCGCCAATTCAGGTTTGTTACATTCTGTGCTGATATGCGCCAGCACAATGGCGCGCGGCATGCGGCTGCTTAACGACAGCACGGTCCGTATGAAATCACAGCTTTTTTCATTGGATAAATGCGCGCGTTCGCGTATGCGCTGTTTGAGATAATACGGCCGTCCGCTGTTTTCGAGCATGATTGGATCGTGGTTTGATTCAATGACAATCAGGTCAGAATCGCGGAACCTCTCGGCCATGGCATGGGGCGCCTCGACCAGGTCAGTCGCGTAGGCGATTTTTTTGTTTCCGCACTGCACGGTAAACCCATAACAACCGCCTTCTGAATCATGGGAAACTTCAAAGGGCGCAATTCTGAAAGGGCCTGCTTCAAAGGGCTGGGTCATAAAAAGCCGGACAGTGGCATTGCCTTTGGCCATTGCGGGCAGGGAAGCTTCGTAATACCCGGCGATTGCCGCGTTGCCGAACAGCAGGGGAACGCCGTTGGAGCGGAAAAAATTGCAGCAGGCATTGGAAAGGTGGTCTCTGTGGCCGTGGGTAATAAGCGCCGCGTCAAGTGTCAGATCATTTTTCTCAAGGTGCTGCTTTAAAAGGCCCACGGGTATGCCCGCGTCAATGACCAGGCAGCCAGTCGCGTTCCAGAGCAGCGTGCAATTCCCGGCACTGGAGGAGCGGACAACCTGAAGGTACAGCATGAAGAGTGGGCCGCTGTTTTATTCCGGCCTATTGATAATAAGATCAAAGGCGCGTTGGTTTTTCAGGTCAATGGAAATTGACCAGAAGTCGGGCACTGCATCGGGGAACATGACGGGTTCGCGCGTCCAATCGGGAAGGTCGTTCTGGTTTTTTGTCCAAAAGAGGTTCACGAACACGCAGCTGTCTCCCTCGTGGACAAAGCCGAAATACTGGCGCCTATATTTTTTCAGCGCCTGCTTGGGTCCCTGTTTGGGCGGGCATTTTTTCAGGGTGTCGGCAAGGAGCGATTCAGCGATGAAAATATCAGCGCACGAAGGAAACCATTTTGTCTTGAAATGGTGAAAGTCAAAGGTCCCGGCGGTTGTTGTATCCAAGATGACGCCTTGGAACCCGGGCGCCTTCACTAACATAGTTGTGGTAGAATCAGATACTGGTCCGCAGACGGTCTTTTGGACAGGGGCCGCGAAACATGCGGCGCAGACGCATGCGAACAACAGAGAGGTTTTTTTAAGAATCATACAGCACAAAAATATGCAATTGTCCCATAGATGTGGTCAAGAGATATAGACCCACTCCAAGAAACATGCTTCTTTTCCTCATCAAGACGCCATTAATTATATTCTGTGCATACCATGAATCCCCTGTTGATTGTTGTTATTGTCCTGGCGGTGTTTGTCTGCGTTCTGGCCATTGTCGTGTTTGTCAGGCGTCCGCGCACTGACGCCACTTCGATGCTCATGCTGCAGCAGCAGTTCGATGCGCTCAAGACGCAGATTGGTGAAAATTCTCAGAACTCAGGCCGCTTCTTCACTGAATCAATGCTGAAACTCCAGGATTCGATAGGCACCAATCTAAAAACAATTACCGAGAGCATTGGCGTGCGCCTGGGCGAGAGCCGCGAATCCATGGACAATACCAACAAGCGGCTCGATGTTGCGGCAAAATACATGCAGGAGCTTGAGCGCAGGCTTGGCATGCTCGGTGAAAAAACAGACCAGCTTTCCGCTATCGGCAAAGACCTCAACCAGCTATCCGCGCTTTTTCAATCGCCAAAGCTGCGCGGAAACATCAGCGAAATGTGGCTTGGCAACCTGCTCAAAGAGGTGCTTCCTGACGCCCACTATACACTCCAGTACCAGTTTAAAACAGCCGGTACCCAAGTCGACGCTGTGGTGCGCATTGAAGGCCGCCTGGTGCCAATTGACGCCAAGTTTCCCTATGAGAATTTCAAGCGTTTTTCATCAGCAGAGATACCCGAGGCTGACAAGGCAAAATTGCGCAAGGAATTCATGAACGATGTTAAAAAGCACATTGACGCCATTGCTGAGAAATACATACGGCCCGACGAAGGCACCTATGATTTCGCGCTCATGTATATTCCGGCTGAGGCGGTGTATTACGAGATTATTATACGCGACGAGAAAATGGCTGACGGCAATTCGCTGCTCGACTATGCTAACCGGAAGCGGGTGATACCTGTTTCGCCCAACTCGTTCTACGCGTATCTGCAGGTCATTATTTTTGGCCTCAAAGGCCTTGAGATAGAGAAGAGCGCTGAGCAGATGCGCGAATGGCTCAAGCGCGTGCAGGTCGATTTTGGCAAGTTCTTCGACAATTTCACAAAGGTCGGGACTAAAATCGACGCGGCGAAGAAGGAATACGACGATGCTGCAAAACGGTTCGACCTTCTGAATCAGCGTATGGGCCGCATTACCGGACAGGACGCTTTTTTATCAGGGGATCAGGAACCCCCGCCTCCCGGAAGCCTTTTGCTCTGAGTTTGCACGCCATGCATTTGCCGCAGGGCGGAAAGACGCCCGTATAACAGGTGTGGCTGTGCGCGAGCGCGGGCAATGCCCCGATTTTTTCCGCAAGCCCGATTGACGCGGCCTTTGTCAAATGTATCAGGGGCGTGTGGATTTTAATCCGATGATCAAGTCCCAGGCACAGGGTCTTTTCCAATGACCGTATGGTACGCAAACGGCAGTCAGGATATCCTGAATAATCAGTCTCACAGACCCCAGTGATCAGATGGCCTATGTTGTGCGCATACGCGTATGCCGCGGCAAAGGTCAGGAAGATGATATTTCTCCCAGGCACAAACGTGTTGGGCAGTTTTCCTTTTTGGGCCTTGTTTCCGATGCGCATGTTCCCGGTGAGCGCGTTGTTGCCAAGCTGCGCAAAGGTGTCTATCCGCAGCCTGACCAGGGGTATGCCTGCCATGCGGGCAATGGTGCGCGCGCACGCGGTTTCGCGCGCATGCCGCTGTCCATACGAGAAGGTGATCGCGATAACCGCGTCCTTGCCGAATTTCCTGATGGCCCAATAGAGGCAGGTGGTTGAGTCCTGGCCGCCGGAAAAGACAACAAGGGCCTTTTTTTTCAGAAGAGTGGTGATAAATAATTCCTTTCAATACGCGCCATATTGATGGGCAGCATCAATGAAACGCAGGTAATTTTCCTCTGTTTTTTTATCTAGAGGCGAATTTATGGGCGCTGCAGTGGGCATAATGACATATCCATAGCCTTCTTTTGCCTCGTCCATGCATGTTTTGACTGCCTTTTGCACATCTTCATTGCTGCCGTGTTCGAGCAGCTTCAGCTGTATATTCCCAAAAAGGCACATCTGCTTTCCCACGGCCTTTTTCACATCTTTAAGAGATATATCGCCGTCGGGCGGCGCTTCGCAGGGATCAAGCGCATCAGCGCCTGTGTCCAAAATAAGGTCGAGTACGGTGTTTATTTTTCCGTGGCTGTGTACCCTGGCTATGGCGCCTTTTTCGTGGATAAGGGTTACCATGTCCCTGACGCAGGGAAACACGAAGCGCTCGAACATTTCACGCGGCATATAGGGCGGGGTCGCGTATTCGGGCCCTACGATGCGGTAGAGGTCCACAACCTGTGTGTCGAGCATGTGGCGCAGGTTTTCCATGATGCGCTCGTGCATGATTGCAATAGTGCGCTCAAAATGGTCTGTTTCCATAAGTGCCCACACTGTTGCCTCCCCGAATTCCATAAGGGGAACCGTGGCGCAGACCGCATCGCTGAGCGACGTCATTATGACACCGTTCTCGCTAACCTCGTTTCTGACCTGTTTATAATCGGAAAAATCAAAGGAGACTGGTTCGTAGGGAACAGACAGGGCCTTGTCCACGTCCGCAATGGTCTTGCACGGGTGCTCAACCTCCCAAACAGTATGGATGTTTTTGGTGATTTTGGTTGTTCTTGTAAGATCGCCCTTTGGCGTATGCAAGATGTTTTTGCTGACCGTGATATCGCCGTTGATGTTTTTCGATACATCTGTATCAATGTGATACGCTGATTCAAACGCGGTTGCATTTGAACCAGGGTCCCACATGCAGATACAGTCGGTTGATGCGCGTATATAGTCCATCAGTTTTTTGTAGGAAGGGTCGTTGTTCTCGAACGCTTTAGTGTTATACCCAACCAGTTCGTACGTAGATATGGGCACGCGGTCAGTGGGCATGCGTTTCAGTGCGGCAAAGATGCGTTCGCGTGGAGTCATGGTTTGGTCCTCTGTCAGATCCCTTTTTTTCTGCCTGGCCAGACTATTTTATGCAGTTGCAGGTTGAGGCGCACGTTCAGTTTGTCGTTGAGTATCCACTGGGCAAGGTGTTGGGCGCTGCCTTGGGTTTGCTCGGGCGACAGCAGCACCCTGCATTTTTTATCAAGCTTGTATTTTTTTATTATTTGCCTGGAAAAAGAATAGTCACGTTTGTCTGTAATAACAAATTTAATCTCATCTGTTCTTTTTAAAAGCCGGATGTTTGACAGCATATTATACTGTGTCATATTACTCGAAGGGGTTTTTATGTCCATGATTATTTTGATCCTGCGCGGTACAGGGGAAAGGTCGCACGAACCATTGGTTTCGAGCAATACCTCATGGCCTTTTTTTAACAACGCCTTCATGAGGTCCACGCTTTTTGGCTGATGCAGGGGTTCGCCGCCCGTGACTTCGACCAGGGGGCAGTTCAGTTTTTCTACCGCGGTTATGACCTGTGCCAGTGTCATTTTTTTGCCGCCAGTGCGCGCGTAACGCGTGTCGCAATAGGCGCAGTCAAGATTGCAGCCTGCCAGCCTTACAAAGGCGCAGCGGCGGCCAGCTTCGCTGGATTCTCCCTGCAGGGAGACGAATATTTCAGAAACAACAAGATCCATAGCAAATGCAAAATACGATTGTCGTATTGCCGTTTCAAATGAAAAATAATTATATAGAACAGGAAGCGTTCAGTGCTCTGGATGGACCCGGTTGCGTTTGATCTTAAGAATGCGGGTGGGGGAGCGGGAACGCCAGGTGGAATTGCAGTCATGGCACACCCACCGATTGTCCCCGGTAAGGAATCGGTAGAGTTTTTTAAGGCCCTTGTCGAGTATTCGGATGCGCTCGCTCTTGCAGACAGGACAAACTCGCATAGTATGGGTTATATATAAAAATGCACAGCCACGATTCAATAACAAAAGGGGAAGGGCCCATTATATTCTACGTGGAATCGGTCGATGTCAGCGCGGCTGTCCACGATCCCTCAGTCCTCTCGTTTAAAATAAAATATTATTAAAAGGAGCGTTTTATGGATTTAAAGAAAACAATCAGGACGGTCATGGATTTTCCAAAAAAGGGCATAGGATTCAAGGATATCACAACACTGCTTGTCAATGGGCCCGCGCTGCACCAGGCGATCCGGGACATGGCAGAGCCCTTCAGGAAGAGCAACGCGGCCAAAATCGTCAGTATCGAATCACGCGGTTTTATTTTCGGCATGCCCATGGCCTATGAACTGGGGCTTGGTTTTGTGCCTGTGCGTAAACCCAAGAAGCTGCCTGCGGCAACTGTCGCAGAAACGTATGCGCTTGAATATGGGACCGATTCCATTGAAATCCACAAGGACGCCATTGTTCCTGGCGAAAAGGTGCTTTTGGTCGACGATCTTCTGGCAACCGGCGGCACCATGGAAGCCGCAGTCAGGCTGGTGAAAAAACTGGGCGGCGAGCCTGTGGCGGCCGCGTTCCTTATAGAGCTTGATTTCTTAAAAGGCCGTGAGAAGCTACCGGGCATTCCAGTACATTCATTGATTCATTATGACTCAGAAGCATAAGAGTCTTGTTGCAGCGGCCGCAGTACTGGCCGTTGTTGTCCCCGACTTGGTCTTTTCCCTGTCAAACGCCTATCTTCCCGGCAGCGCTGCGCCGCCGCAGGCGTGGTTTCCTTTACGCACTGCTGATTTCTCCCCTGCCCGCGCGCTTGCGGATTCATTGCTCGGCGCGTATATCAGGTCAGGCAAAGCGGAAAAGAACGAGGCGCAAAACAGGCTTGACGGCGACACCTGGATCGATAAACGCCTTGCCGAGAGTGTGTGCGGAAACAGGGTGGGGGAGGCGGGCGTGGTTTTTCTTGAAGGGAAAAAGCTGGGCGAAGTGGCGCTTGCGGGTTTCCATGTGAATTGGTGCGATTTCTATGGCGCGCTTCTCGAAACCGAATATATTCCATCAAAAAAATTCGACCTGAAAAAATATATGTCTGGCGCGCTTCTGGCAATGGGTCCAAAAAGCAAAACCGTGAGACCCTGCGTTTTTTCCCGTTTGCCCGGGATGGATAAAAAAATCGCTTTTTATTACCGGTCAATGGACCCGCAGCCGTTCGAATATATACAGGACATGTCAGTGGACGCGTATGAATATGTGAGAAAAAAACAAGTGTGCGCGATTGTTAATTTCACAACAGGTACGGGTTTCTCTCCGGGCATTGTCTGTCTTCTTGAGGAGAGCGCAGACACGTTCATGCTCAAGGCGCAGTATTTTATCGGAGAAAAGGCCGCGTTGGTCCAGGCGGTATGCGAGGAAGGCGAGAAAGACCCGGTCATCGAGGTGCACACGTCGGGAAGCGGGACAGAGTATATTGTTCTTCAATATAACGGCGAAGAATTCAAGGAAATATACAAGAGAAAAGAGAACGAATTTCCGTGAAGGACTTTACGCCAGCAATGCCATCATGCTGTTTTTATTCACGTCCCTGAAATTTTTCATCGCGGCCATGGCTGTCTGGTTCAGCAGCCGCTGCTTAGCTTCTTCCACAATGCCAGCGGCGAAATCCTGGTCCCGTATGCGCGATTCCGCGTCCTGGGTCATTGCCGCCTGGTTGTCGTTCAGATCGCGCGCATAGCCCAGCCGGTTGATGTTTGCGCCAAGATTGGTCCGCTGGCCCGAGACATTCTGAATTGCCGTGTCAATGGCGTTGATGGCGTTTGACGCGTTTGCGGGCGATGAAATATCGGTCGCGGCAACTCCCAGGTTCGCGGCCGTGAAATCAGCGCCTTCAACAGGCAGGTCGCTGCCTGGGTTGGGGCCTGCCAGCACAGTGCCGCCAGCGGCCAATCCAGTGCCATTGGTCAAGTCCTGCATATTGAATTGGGTGGCGTTTGCCTGGCGGGTGAGTTCCTGGTTTATCTGCTGGTATTCTACATTGAGCGCCTCACGGTCGCGTGCTGTCAGCGTACCGTTCGATGATTGCACCGCAAGTTCGCGCTGGCGCTGAAGCATGGATGCAGTCTCGTTTCCCTCGCCTTCGGCAATGTATTGGGCAGCTTCAGCATACTCAACATTCACATTTGCCATCTGAAAGCCGCGGATTTGCGTGCGCATTTGTTCGGAGATGCTTAGGCCTGCGGCATCGTCACTTGCCCTATTTATTCGCAGGGCAGTGGCAAGCCGTTCCTGGATTTTTGAAAGGTTTTTGTTTGATTTCTGGGCCGCACCGATGAGCCCGATTGTTTGGGCTTTATCTATCTGCATAAGATCCTCCTGATTAACGAGTTACAAGAGTTACGCAGATGTCCTTATCTTTGTCTTCCGTGCGTCCCTGCAAGGAAGGGATAGAATACTCCATTTCTATTATCGGCAAAAACAGGGAAAACTTTAATTAAAAAATGACTCACCAGCGGGCTTTGTCCCGTTGAGAGGTCTTGGGACAAACACCGTTTTTTCCAGACACTACTGACAAAAAGGGCGCCTTAGAATTTCTTGATATACACGACTCGCACCTCCCGGCTGGTACCGGGTTCGGCATACACATATTCATCGATGGGTGACGGGTAGGCGCGTTTGTTTTCCAGAAGATCTTTAAGGTCGAGTTCGATGATAAAGGTCTCGATAATGGCCCAGCGCACGCCAATGTTGAGGTAGCCGTCAAGCAGGTTGTGCGAATAGTTGTCGTCCAGGGCCGCGTCGTATTCGGCCATGAGGCTGAGTTCCTCGTTTATGCTTTTGTCTATTCCCACGGCCATGTTCATGAACTTATTTGACGGATGGAGGTCTGATTCTTTTTCCGATTCAGCCTGGTTGTTGTCGACCGCGCTGTAGTTGCATTCAAAATGGAGCCCCAGGGGATACCCGAGCAGGAGATAGCTCTTACTGATTGCGACAAAAGCGCCTTTTGATTTGAAATAGAACCTGCCGGCTGTTTCGCCGAATTTTTCAAAATCACCCGACCCCTGCGAGTCGAATCCCAAGGCCAGCGCGGGCAGGTAATAACTCTCTTCCATGAGACGGTATTTGATGAGGCCGCCGGGATATGTCTGGCCGATGATGTCCCTGGTGCCAATGACATGCATGGCCTGGTAGGCGATGCCTATGGAGAGGCGGTTGGTAAGCCCCACGTTGACAGCGGTACTGATGCCACCCTCGTTGAAGAACTTCAGGTCGAGGTCGAAATACCCCCTGGGAAGCGAGCCCGCGGTATGGCAGTCAATGAGTTTGCGCGGCTGGATTTCAGTCCCGGTTTCGGCCATGCACAAGAGCGCACAGCCCGCTAGGAAAAGGGCGAACGCAGTGCGGATTACCATGTTACTGGCCTCCTTTTGGTTCCGGTTTCAATGGGATATATTTCCCGGTTCCCTTGCACAAGAAACATTTTCCAGTGCCTTCGCAATAATGGCATTTTCCCGTGCCATTACAGAACTGGCAGGGCGCTTCGTACCAGGCGTCCTTGGTCCCCAGGAGCCGTTTGCCTTTGCCGTCGCAGAAGGTGCAGACGGCGGTCCCTTTGCAGATGAAGCACTTTCCCGCGTCTTCGGCGTGGCCCCAATGGCTGCACAGAAGGCAGGCGTCCGCGTCGTAGCGCGGGCTGGGATCTTGTTTTTTTACGCATGCGGGGAGCATGGCCATGCAAGCGCACAGCGTGATGAAGATGATGGATCTGTTTTTTAGCATAGGCTGGTGAGTCCTTCCTTTATCCTCTGCATTCCTTTTGAGATATTTTCCATGCTAGTGGCGTACGAGACCCTGATGCACGCGTCGTTGCCGAACGCGCTTCCGGGTATTGCGGCGACCAGCTTTTCCTCGAGCAGGTAGTGGGCCATGTCGGACGAGTTGGCAATGGCGCGGGCGCCCGCCTTTTTTCCATAGAAGGCGGAGACGTCGGCAAAGACATAGAAGGCGCCGTCGGGATCAGTGCTGATAACCCCCGGGATTTCGTTAAGGTTTGTCAGTACGAATTGGCGCCGTTTGTTGAACTCCTCGACCATCCGGGTGATGCAGGTTGCGTTGTTGCGCAGCGCGGATGCTGAGGCGGTCATGGAGATGGTGGAGGGATGGTGCGTTGTCTGGCTTTGGATGGCAGCGATGGCCTTTGCAATGGGTTCGGGAGCGCCCAGATAGCCAATACGCCAACCGGTCATGGCAAAGGACTTGGAGACGCCGTTGACTGTGACCGTTTGTTCAAAGATCTCAGGGCCCAGTGAGGCAATTGAAATGTGGCGCGCGTTGTTGTAAATTATTTTTTCGTACACTTCATCGGCGATACAATAGAGATCTTTTTTAACCACGACCGCGGCAATGTCCTTGAGTTCGTTTTCACCGTATACCGCTCCCGAGGGATTGTTCGGGGAATTGAGGATGAGCGCCTTGGTTTTCGGCGTGATTGCCGCTGCGAGCTGCGCGCCGGTGATTTTGAATTTGTTTTCACGGACACCCTGGACAAAGACGGGCGTGGCACCCAGGAACTTCACCAGTTCAGGATAGGTGACCCAGTAGGGAACTGGTACAATGACTTCGTCGCCGGGGTTGACCAGGGCCAGCAATGCGTTGAAAATGGAGTGCTTGGCGCCCGATGAGACCACGATTTGGTTTTGCGCGTATTTGAGACCATTGTCTTTCCGGAACTTGTCCGCGACTGCCTGCACAATGTCCTGCGAGCCAGCGGTAAAGGTGTATTTGGTGAGGCCCGAGCGTATGGCGTAGATGCCGGCGTTTTTAATGTGCTCCGGGGTGTCGAAGTCTGGTTCGCCCGCTCCCAGGTTGACCACGTCGCGGCCGTCGATCTTCATCTGCTTTGCTTGTGAGGTGATGGCGATGGAAAGGGAAGGGGAGATGCAGGAGACCCGCGAAGCCAGCTGTTTCATTGCGCTTCTTCCTGGTGCACGGTCTCGAGTATGGCGTTGTCGTAGACAATGTTTCCGCCCGCGAGGCTCTGGCCTTTGGTTGATATCCAAATGCCCGGGACCAGGCGCGCGACCGAGAAAAACCCGTGCGGGCCCGAGAAGAGGGGTTCGGTGTCTATGATGAGCGATACATTTTTCTGGTCGATATTGAGCACTATGTCGCGCACCTTGCCCGATACAACCGCCGCGTTACGGCCCCAAATGAGCCGGGGAGCGCTGTTTTTTTCCTTTACCTCGAGGAATTCCATCTGCGACCGTTTGAAGAACCGGATGTACGAGGCCGGGTGTCCCAGACTGTCGAAGGAATCGGGCGTTGCCGTGAAGAAGATGGAGGAGACCAGCGACTGGTTGTCCAAGGGAATGGTTTGTGAAATGCGGAAGTCGACTGACGCGGATTCGGCGCTGACCTGTTTGTCGAGTGTCAGCGAACCCTCCTTGGGAAGGCGCTTGCGCGACCGGACCGGGACATTCAAATTACCCGCGCTCTCGTAAAATTCTATGCTGCCATGGGGTTTCCAGGCCGTGTGTAATTCGTTGTTGTCAAAGGCGTCGAAGAAGATGAGTTGCGCTCCTTGGCGCGCCTCGTATGACTCGGCGGTCTTGTATCCCATTTTGATGCCAATGAAGCTCCGCTTGCCTTCGCCGGCAAAGACGGCGCAGCAAAGCAGCAACAGGACCAGTGTGAGACGAAGCGTTGTGGCAACCATTTCGATAATTTATACTTCCGTGAATAATATACAATATATATTTTTTATCAAACAACCAAAAACCTTGCGCGGGAGTGATACGCTAACCTATTTTACTTTATGGTTCTTTCAGCCGTTCTTATCGTAAAAAACGAAGAAGCCAGGCTGCGCGCCTGCCTTGGGTCGCTTGCGGGGCTTGTTGACGAGACCGTGGTGGTTGACACCGGCTCCTCGGACGCCACCATGGATGTGGCGCGCGACCTGGGTGCGCGTCTCTTTTCCGAGCCGTGGCAGGGCGATTTTTCCGCTGCGCGCAATCGGTCCATTGCCGAGGCGCGCGGCGAATGGATCCTCTGGATCGACGCGGACGACTTGGTCCCGGCCCATGGACACGCGGCAATCCGCGCATTGTGCGCTGGTCCGCGCGACCGAGCCTTCTCGTTTATAATAGAAAATCTCTATGATAACCGGCCTGGCCAGGTGTTCAGGCAGACGCGCCTTTTTCCCGCGCGTCGCGCCATATGTTTCGATGGCAGGATCCACGAGACCCTCTCGTATTCGCTGGCTCGTGCGGGCCTTGCCGTGGTCCCGGCCGATGTGCGTATTATCCATACCGGATACAATACCGCGGCCGAACGCAGCGCCAAAATTGAGCGAAACCACGCGCTCCTCCTGCGCGAGCGCACGCGCTGTCCCAACGATCCCGCGGTTCTTATGGAGTTGGGAAACTCTTATTTTCAGCAGGGGCGATTTGCCGAGGCTGTGGCGCAGTACCGGGCCATCGCGGACCTGCCTGGCGTGGAACGTGCCCAGCCCGATATTTTTCGCTCTATTCCCTCCCTTGTAGGAAACGCCTATCTTGCGGCCGGAGACCGTTGTTTGGCGCAGGAATGGTTTGAACGCGGGGTGCGCGATTTTCCCGAACGCATGACCCCGCGCTATTTTCTGGGAAAAATCGCCCTCGACAACAATGACGCGGACGCGGCCCTGGCCCATTTCCTCGCTGTCACCGGAATGACGGCCGCGGTCACTACCGTGGCGGTAGACATTTCAGGCATGCAGGCCAACGCCTTTGCCTATGCCGCCAACATTCTTCTGGGCAGGGGCGACCATGCGCGTGCGCTTGCGCTTTTTTCCGAGGCTGACCGCCGGTTTCCGGTCGCGGCCTTTTCATATGGCGCCGCGGCCCAGGCCGCGCTGCGCGCGGGTGATGGCGCGGCAGCGCTCTCATTTTTCCGCAAAGGTGAGGCGCGGGGCGACCTGTCGGCGCAGGAGTATTCGGATTACGGGGTGCTGGTCTGGGAGACGGGCGAACAGGAGCGCGCGCTCGGTCTTTTTGAACGGGCCCTTGACAAAGATCCTGGGTGCGCTGTCGCGGCCGAGAACTACGCTGACGCCGCGGGCGCGGCGCATCAGGGCGCTCGCGCGTCCGCCTTTATCGCCGGTCTTGGCGCGCGCATTGCTCAGGGGGGGGGCTGATATGGCGCAGGTGCAAAAGCTTCTTCTGCCGGGCAACCTTCCCTCGGTCTTTCCGCCGCATACGCTGTCGCTCTGCATGATCGTGAAGAACGAGGAAAAGGCCCTGCCCGAGTGTCTTGCCGCGCTGCGTTCCGTGGCCGACGAGATCGTGATTGTTGACACTGGGTCAACGGACCGCACCAAGGAAATCGCCCGTTCGTTCAAGGCGAAGATACTCGACGATCCCTGGCAGGGGGATTTCAGCAGGGCGCGCAACTGTTCCATTGACCATGCCTCGTGTTCGTGGATACTTTGGCTCGACGCTGATGACCGGGTCGAACCGTCCTCACTGCACCACATCAGCCGCATCAAAAAAGAGGCGCTGCATCTTGATACTGCCTTTGGGTTCAAGGTCAAGAACCTCAAGGCAGGCGGCCTGGGCGATGTGTTTATGCAGATCCGCATGTTTCCCAACGATCCGCGCGTGCGGTTCGAGAAAAAGATCCACGAACAGGTCTCGCCCGCGCTTGCCCGCGCCGGCTACACTTTCATGTATCTCAACGACACCGAGATTGTCCATACCGGATACGCGCACGAAGGGCTCAAGCACGAAAAGGCGTTGCGCAACCGGACGATACTCGAGGACGACATGAAGAACTATCCCGGCGATATCAACTACGTTGCCGCCTATGCTGACACGTTTTTCATCACCAACGAGTGGGAGCGGGGAATTGAAGTGTACAAGGAGGTCATGGCGATCCCCGGTGCGCGGGAAAAACAACCCGACCTCTACAACCGGTGCCCGGTACTCATTGCCCTTGGCTACCAGCAGCTCAAGCGGTTCCCCTCCGCCTTGCAATGGGTGGAAAATGGGCTCTCGATCTGTCCAGGCCGCGCCGACCTGTTCCTTATCGGCGGCGAGGTCTCCTTTGAGATGCGGGAGTTTGCCAAGGCCCGCGGCATGCTGGACCAGGCGCTTGCCGCGCCCGAGGAACTATCGTCCGTGCCCATTGACTACCAGGCCATACGGGCCAAGGCGGCCATTATGCAGGCGCGTATCTGCAGGGAGGAAAAAGACTTTGCCGGCGCCGAGAAATGGTACCAAAAGGTCATGGAGACGCACTCCTATTTTTTCGATATGCCCGCGAACATCGGCGAGGTCGTGCTCGCACAGGGCCGTTTTCTCGACGCCATGCGGTTCTTCAGCGATTCGGTGATCCGTTTTCCGGGCGCGGACGTGCGCGCCTATCGCCACTTGGGCCGCATCAGCGCGTCTGTGGGCAAAATCGACGAGGCTATTGACATGTACAGCAAGGGTTTGAGTTTTTTCCCCGCTGATCGCGCCATGCTCGAGGCAATACGCGATCTTTACCGCATGCGCGACGACACGGAGAAATATCTCGAAATCAGCCAGCGTCTCAGCGAACTGAACCAGACAGTCTGAAAGGACCGCGCCTGCCATGCGCAGAACCATCTCTCTCTGCATTATAGTCAAGGACGAGGCGGTCTTTCTCGACCGGTGCCTGGCGTCGTATGCGGGTCTTGCCGACGAAACCATTGTTGTTGATACCGGATCAGCGGACGGCAGCGATACTGTGGCTGCCCGGCACGGGGCGCGGGTCTTTCACGAACCTTGGGAGGGCGATTTTTCCAAGGCGCGGAACCAGTCGCTTGCACGCGCAACGGGCGATTGGATTGTATGGACCGACGCGGACGACATCGTCACCCCGGAAAACCGGGAAAAGATTGTCCAGTTTCGGGATGCACATGCGCTCAATGTCTGTTTCAGTTTTCTCATTAAAAATTCGCAGGACGGCGTCTTGGGGTCTGTGTTCAACCAAGTGCGCATGTTCCCGCGCCACAACGCCATCAGGTTCAGAAACCGGGTGCACGAACAGGTGCTGCCTTCCATACAGGAATTAGGGTTTTCCACGGTCTATACGGACATCATGGTTGTCCATACCGGGTACAGCTCGCCCGAGGTGGTGGAGAAGAAGCAGGTGCGCAACCTGGCAATACTTGAGGATGAAATGCGAAAACACCCGGACCATCCGGTGATCCTCTTTTCGTACGCCGGAACCCTGGTCGACCTGAAGCGTCACAAAGAAGCGGTCCCCTGGTATCTCAAGGCCATGGAGCTTGCGGAAAAGCAACAGAGTGAGCGGCATATCTACGAGGGCGTGCCTGTGGCGCTTGGCGCGCTCTATGGCAGGCTCAAGGAGTACGGCAAGGCGCGGCCCTGGGTGGACAAGGCCTATGCGCTCGATCCCTCTCATCCTCAGACCAATTCCATGCTGGGAGAACTTGCCGAGTTGGCCGGTGACAGCGAGGCCGCGATACGGCATTTTGAGTTCGTGCTTACCTGTGAGGAAAAACCCACGTTTATTCCGGTCGACGTAAATATGCTCAAAATCAACGCCTGTGCGCACCTCGGCGGACTGTATATGAAAAAGGGCGACAAGAAGAAGATGGTGGCCATACTCGACAAAGCGCTCGAGATAAAAACCGGGAAAAAAACCAGGCCGTCGGACCGGGGACGCGTATTTTTTGACCGGGGCGACTTTTTGCAGGCGGGAAAAGAATATCTGATCGCGGTAAACGATCCCGCGTCCGATGATTGGGCCTCGTTTCTGGGGCTTGCGCAGGTTTTCCTCGCGGACAATTCCCCCGCTGATGCCGTGGCCATTCTGACCATGGGACTTGAGCGTTTTCCCGGAAATATGGATCTCGTTGCGCTTCGCGGCCGCCTGAAGGCCTGACTTGTGAACAGCGGCGGCTGTTTGTTATTTTACCCATACGACAATTCACTATAAGGAGCGAGCGCATGGCAAAACTGGGCATTATCGGGTTTGGCATTGTAGGCAAAGCCGTTGAATACGGGTTCAGGGGCAGTGGAAATATCATTACCGCATACGACAAATACAAGGACCTTGCCACGCTCCAAACCGTGGTGACATCTTCGGAATTTATTTTTGTCTGCCTGCCCACTCCCTACAAGAACGAACGGATCGACCTTTCCATCATGGACGAGAATATTGAACAGGCGGCGAAATTCGCCTCGGGCACTGATAAAATCATCATTATCAAGTCCACGGTTGTCCCGGGCGTCACGCGCGCGTACGTGAAAAAATATCCCGGCGTTAAATTCTGCTTTAATCCCGAGTTTCTCACTGAAGCGAATTTTCTCGAGGATTTTGTAAAAGGCGACCGTATTGTTATCGGCGCTGACGATGACAAGGTGTCGCTGCGTGTCACAGACCTCTACCGCGAGCGCTTTCCCCTTATGCCGCTCTATCGCACGGACCTTACCACCGCTGAGATGGTCAAGTACATGGCAAACTGCTATCTGGCGACCAAGGTCATTTTTGCCAACGAGATATTCGAGCTGTGCGAAAAGCTGGGCATTAAATACGAAGAGGTGAAATCAATGGTTGTCGCGGACAAGCGCATTGGCAACACACATCTCGACGTTACCACGGTAAAAGGATTTGGCGGCAAGTGCTTTCCCAAGGACATGGTGGCGCTCATGGGACTATACAGGGAGCTTGGCTTGGACTGTTCCCTTATGGAAGCTGCCTGGAAAAAGAACCTGCGGATCAGGAAGATAAAGGATTGGGAAGAGATTCCATTCGTAAAAACGTAAGAAAAACGGCGGCTACCGCTGGTATGGATACCAGACAAGTCTCCGCCGTCCCCACTCCCCCCTTTAATGAGGCAGAGAAAAAGACAGCATATTTTGTTCCAAAACGGATAAAAATTGATAAAATATTAAGTTTCCAGCATATATAACTATTTAAGTTTTAATAATTTATGATACTATTGGCGAATTTTTCACCAGTTTCTCTTAACTGGTGGTGAAATAATCGCCAAAATTTGGTTATTCGATAAAACTGGATTTTTTTATGCGTCTTCATTTCATTCTTGTAGAACCTGAAGTTCCTGAGAATATCGGCTCGTGTGCCAGGGCCCTGAACACAATGGGATTCGGATCGCTCAGGCTTGTGAATCCAGCATGCGACCATCTCGATGCCCGTGCCTGTGCGCTTGCGCATGGCTCTGAATCGGTCTTGAAAAAGGCGAAAGTGTTCAAGTCGCTTGGAGCGGCATTGGAAGATCTGGATTTTATCATTGGTGCCACAAACCGGACAAGAACGCTCAGGCACGAATACTATTCCAGCACCCAGGTAGCGCGTATTCTCGAGGATAAAGGAGAGAGCGTTAATGACGCGGGCATTGTCTTTGGCCCTGAGCAACGCGGGCTTTCAAACGAGGATTTACGGGAGTGCGACCTGTTGTCGCGAATACCTTTGTTCAGGCGGCAACCGTCGCTTAACCTTGCCCAGGCAGTGCTGCTCTATGCATATGAATTTTCCCGTTTCACCATAGGCAGAAAAGAACGGCGGATGCGGCAGGCAGACCCTGATGAATTGAAGATGTTTATGCAAAAAACAGATGAATTGTTCCGGGGGCTTGGTATTGAACCTTCGGGTAATCTTTATCGCCGAGCCATGGAACGTCTTGCAGCTCTCACGCACTATGACATGAGAATTGCCTATAGTATTATATCATTCATTAAAAGATAACGATACCTCTATAAGGGGCAGCGAGTATGTATCATAATGTCGAGCATCGAGTGCTGGCCAATATATATGCTGTTGTCGGACAACGACTCGGATAGCGCTGGCTTCAGAAAATAGGTCCCGGCAGCCAGGGAAACAACATACAGAGTATCTGAGCTTGTTCCGGTTTGTGCTTTAATGTTTAAAACAATGAACAATAATAGAAGGCACGTTTTCAATCTGGTCTCTCTGGGAGGTAGTTTACCTGAGCAAGACCATCTTTTTGGTAAGCATTTTGTTTCCTGCTTTCAAACTCAGGATGTACGTTCCACTTGGCAGGCCATGACCGTCAAAATTGAATGTATATATCCCACTCTTTAAGGTGCGATCAATGATTTGCGATACCATTTGGCCTTGAATATTATATACCGCCAGTTTGATTTTGCCAGATGACGGATTTTCCAAAACAATCTGGGCCGTTGGGTTGAAGGGGTTAGGTTTTATATTTAAATTCAACTCTTTTCTGGCTGTGCCGGATTTTTCTGTGGCAATGGCACCGCCATTATTTGTTTTCAATACTGTGAAAGCATCTCCAGAAACCCAACCGTGCATAGTGTCGGAAAAAGAAACTGAATATAAATTAAGAGTTGTTCCACTATTTTGAACCTGCCATGTCTGGCCGTTAAAATACAGAATTGTTCCACTATCTCCAACAGCCCAACCATGCATCTTATCGACAAAGAAAACCTTATTTAAATGATGATTTGTTGGGCTTGCAAATGGATGCCATGATCCGCCTTCAAGTTTCAGAATTGTTCCACTTCCTCCAACAATCCAGGCAGTTGCTGAATCAATTGCATAAACCGACAGCAAGGGGACTTTTTGATTAATAGCAACAATTTGCCAGGCACCATAATTGTACGTAAAGACATAAAATAGGGTATCTTCGGGAATTGCCGGACTTCCAACTGCCCAACCATGGTTTTTATCTGAAAATGAAATGTCATTAAATGCATAAGGATGCGGTGAATAAACGGTTGTATCCACAACCCAATTATTTACAGGATTATAATGGAAAATAACACTCATTTCTCCTGCAGCTTCCAGGCTGTTTGAGTCTTGGTTCGTTATGGCACGGATATTTGAGTATGGCTGCAGGTTAGCCTGAGTGAATGTATTATCAGTGAATTTAAGAAATATACTACCCGCGCATCCTATCCAGCCTTCCCTTGTATCTTTAAAATTAATTGACATCAGGGAAAAAGGGCCGCCGGGACTTTTTTCTGACCACGTACTGTCTTGATATCGGTATAAATTATTATGTGTTATGGCCCATGCATTAGCGGGGTCGATTATTTGGATGGCTCGGACCAGCATAAGCTCATCAGTATGTTTTGCAACATTGATGAATGTATTGTCGATATTCCAAGCGCCAATGATCAATTGAGATAAAAAGAATGTAAATGCCACGATAAGTTTCATATTCGTTCCTTTTTTTTAATTCGCTTGATCAACTACCCAAGACCAGCCGACGGCGTAGTAAGTTAAACTACCGACTGGTATCCGGTTTGTAGTATTTATTACCTTTATTCTGAAGATTTGACCTGAAACTAAATTTGCATCATTAGAAGCAATATTAATAATTTCATTATTCGAATTTTTACTCACGCAAACTTTTAAATGATTATTTGGAAAAGCGACTAAATCCATGTCTGTCAAATCATTAGTATTCGTTGAGGTATTTGCATTGCTGTTCCATGTTAATACAATTCTTAAATGTTTTCCTGCAGGCTTGGTTGTGGGCACCAAACACCAGAAAGAATGGTTGCTGGCACCGGACTGGTACCAACTACCACCGTAAATCCCAGAAACACAGCTAGTCGTTGCGGAATCGCCATCCTGATTTACATGCGTTGCATTGCGGACAAACAATTCAGCATCATACCCTGAAATAACACCTGCTCCGTCCCTTCCGTCAACAAACTGGCTCCATTCCCCTCCATCAACATTCTGTGCTGAAACTAATAAAGCTACCCTAACCCTTTCAGGCCATTCCCACCAATAAGAACTATGGCTCTTTAAATTAGCAACAATTCCACTCGTGATTGGAGCGCTGTAACTAGTACCACAATACAAAGCTTCTACACAAGACGCCTCCATGCCGATCCCTGTTACAGGAGTGATTCCTGGCGCTACAATATATGGCATCTCTCTGTCTGTATACGAACTCGAATATCTGTTTGCGGGATTTGTGGTTTCAGTACATAAATCGGAAGGAAAACAATAATGATGATCTGTGTCACAACGTACGTTTCCTATGCTCAAACCATTATATGCCCCCCAGCCCGAGACATAATTAAACCCATGATTACCAGTACAATTACAAAACATTGTGTATGGATATTGGTTGACAAACCAATCCATGAGAACCTGTTCTGCATCTGTCGGTAAACTATAATCCCTGTGATAACTTAAACTGACCGAAGCAATCAGATGATCCTGCATCCATTGGATTCCCGCAGTATTGTAATAAGGCGTATAGAGACCATAATTATAATGATGTGTGTAGCAATTTGGAGAAGTCCATTTCATAAAGTGAAAACACCCTTCCGAATGCAGATCTGCGCTTGCCGGTGCGACACCATGGTCCGCTGTAATTCGAGTTAATTCAATACATGACAGATACGCATTAGACAATCCGCGTTCATAGGTTGCGCAACAAACACCTGACCCTAATAATGTCATAGTTCCGGTATTATACGATTCGGTGACTAAATCATATTGAGGATAACTAGCTGGTTCTGAAACTCTAAATTCGTTAATATGAACAACATCTGAATCGAATGCCAATGCCGATAATTTAGCCCAACTATCGTTTACTCTTACAACATAATTATTTGTATCAATTTTATCAAAAGGTACTAATTGTTTATCTCTGATATATTTTAAAATATCAACTTGTGGTGCTAACAGATTAATATAATTACGATGTTTATAATCTTCGGATAAATGCGGCAAAGTCTTATCAATGAGAGGGACATCATTATGTCTGAGCACGATTTCAACTTTTATGGGATCTTTTAGTAGACCATTTTTATGCTTATATACCATTTCATGGGAAAGAGCGCCATATCTTTTCCTGAATTCCGCCTCATTCTGTCTTTCAAGCGCCACAACGTCTTCTCCCGTGCTGGTTTTCAGAGCTATTGTTCCTTTCGCCTCATCGTATTCTTTTTCGATGGTTATCGTCTTGTTGAGATATTCAAAGGTAGCCGTCTCTGGACTGGTGATTTGTACGGCTTCCGAGACCAGAAAAACGGACAAGACAACAAATAAGACGAACTTCACTTTTCCCTCCTTCACTTTTTATCAGTTCTGTTTATGCAAAACAGATTTTCACCATGTAAAATATATTTTAATTTGTCGTATGTCAAGATATAGAATGACATTTATATGTTTTTTTATCACTTAGTTTTTGTAAAAAAACGCAATTTTTCTTTATGATATATCTGATTTGTATCGAATTTGGTGTTTGTTTGATGAACGACAATTATAATTGAGGTTCTTGAAAATAGTCTCCCATTTTGAAAACGACAGATTGCTGGTAATCATCACACTGCCCCGTTCATATCTGGCGGCGAGCAGTGTGAATAACACTTCCATTTCTTCACGGCTCTGCTGCACATAGCCGATGTCGTCTATCATGATGACCTCAAAGCGTTTGTTTTTGAGAACGAACCAGATTCTTGCGAAAATATACGCTAGTGTGTGTCCAGAGAAGCTTTCTTAGAGATTTTACAAATTTTTCCCATTTCGGCAAATTATATCATAGTTATTTTACAGCGCATTAACCTTTTAACTTAAAGTTTAAGCAAAACTTAGTTAACTTTTTAAATTGTGGTATAAATGTTGCTTCAAGGTAAATGGAGATGGTCTTTTTACGGGTAAAGTCTATTTTTATCCTAGGAGGAATTTATCTGTTACAAATGTGACACAGGTTACAGATATATAACTATAATTTATTTAAAATTAAGTGGTAATATATGTATTTCATAAATATCTTGACAGCAAATAGGATTTTAGGTTATTTATCCAGAAACAAGACCTATTTTTTGAATGGTTTAATGGTCGGTTTTGTGGATAGCCTAATTTAATGAAATATAGGAGGTTAAGGGTTATGGAAAAGTATTTAACAACAGGACAGGTTGCAAAAAACCTCAGGGTCTCCATCTCAACGGTAAAGAGATGGATTGGTTCCGAGAAGATCCTCTCGGATCGGGTCAACAATTCTAACGGTTGGCGGCTTTTCACTGAAAAGGACCTTGAAAAGCTGAAAGTATACAAGCGGGAAAAACGTAGAAATGGGAAAAAATTCAATTCCCATACGCTGACACCAGTGGGCAGAGGCTAGGATCCTGGCTCCAAAAAGGGACAGTATGAAACAAAGATCCATTAAGATGCTTGGGCTGCTCTGCCTGCTTGTACTGCAGCTCCACGGCCAGATAAAACGGTCGCGTGCAGAGGCAATGCCAGGCATTGAAGCATCGAACACCATGGGCTTCGGCAACATTTACTGCGAGTCCGCGCTTATGTTCCATTACCGGAGCAATGGCGCCTCCCTTTTTGAACCCTACCAGACCATTGGGTTGGGCCTTTCACCTTACCTCGACATTTTTGCGGGCGTGGTGCCCTTTGAAAAGAGCATAAAACAGGTTGTGGGAAAGGCTGACGCGCATCTCAAGGCAACGCTTCCGGGCAATGATAACCTCCGTATGTTCGGTATTGCCGTGCAGGGCGACCTTGTGCTTTCTTCGGAACAGGACACGGTAAGCGAGGGCCAGAACAAGGAACGGCCCGCGTTCAAACCGCGGGTTGGCATGACAATAATAGCGGACGCTGATCTCATCAAGAAATACAACAGGTTCCCGTTAAAAATTTACCTGAACTGGTCCTTGTTCGACAATGACAGGCTGCTGCAGTTCTACACGCAGCAGAGCATACGCGCGGGCGTTGAATACAAGGGGCCAGGCAACACCTATTTCGCGTCGTTCAGGTATGGTCTCTACAAACGGATTTTCCCGGGAACCGGCGCTGTTGCGGAAACATACGGTGAACGCACCCTCCATTTTATGCCCGGCGTCAGGTTCCGTGTCTTCAACTGGCTCGCTGTAAATGCGGCGCTCACCATTGGCCTGACAGCCGCAAAAGCGGCGGGGTCGCCTTTGTATTACGAGAAAATAGGCGTGCGGTTTGGGGCCGAGTTTCCCCTGTATCACCGGGAGACCAATGCCGAGGCCATCCGCGCCATGATATACCTTGACCAGAAAAAAAGCGAGCTCGAAAAACAGCAGGCAGCGGCCAGCGGCAATGGAACACCGGCGGGTGGATCGCCTGACTCTGTCGCGGTTGAGAGCGGCCTGCTTGATGATGGGGGCGGGGACGCGGCCGCGGTCCAGGACATCAAGAACATACTGGGTAATGACGCCACGCTTTTCGAGCGGCAGAAGAAGATAAAAGAAAAGCGCAAGGAGATCCAGAAGGAACTTGGCAAGATCGAAGGCCTTCTTGAGGAATAAAGGGGTGACGTATGAACTACCGTAATTTTGTTTCCATTCTGGCGTTGTGCGCGGCTTTTTCCACAGGCATGGCGCAGAAACTCGATCGGGGCGAAGGGCTCTATTTCACCGAAAACTCCGATACGTATGGGGCCGGCAACATTTGGGTCAACGGCCATGGCAGGGCCTTTTATTGGGACAATCCCAATGTCGAAACCGGCTTTCCCCTCAAGATTTTTCCCTGTCTGGGTATTGATGCGGGCATACTCCCGTTCATGGACGCGGGTATTTCCGCTGAACTGCTCAGCTATGGTTTCGCGGTGCCCGGCAATGTGAAGGTGCGCACAAAGTTCACCCTGCCTACCAATACCAAACTGCGGCTTTGGGGCGCGGCGCTTTCCCTGGCCTACAAAAAGAATTTCCTTGAGACCCCGCCGTCCATAGGCTTCCGCAACCAGGGGGTCGCCTTCTATGCCGAAGGGCTCATGTATCTGGGGAACTCGCTTGAAATCAAACTGATCGGCGATGCTGATCTTATTGCCTGGAAATCGTTCCTGCCGCTCAAGGCCTTCCTGAATATCGGCTATGCCATGCCTCTTGACCGGGACTACGCCTTTTTCGACCAGTACACCTTTTCCGCAGGCCTGGCCTATAAAGGGCTGAACACTGATTTTTTTGTCGAATACTCCATGGAAATCCTCAATAGTTTTACCAGTCCGCTTAAAGTCGAGTTCACTGACTGGACCTCGACCAAGGTTTTTGAGCACTATTTTTCCGAAAACCCCCTGTACGTTACCCCGGGTGTGCGCATCCGCTACGACAACGGTCTCACCCTGTTCGCGGCAGCGCCCCTTACGGTAAGCAAGGAGGTGGCGCCTCCTGCGGGTTCGCTCAACAGTGTTACGAGAAAACCGGGATACACGGACGGCTTTTCGCCCTTCTACACCAACTGGAAACTTGCGGGGAAAATGAGCTTTCCCATCCGGTTTGTCATGCCAGGATCGGAGATGATGCGCAAGTTCATGCTTATGAAGAACAAGAAGGAAAAACAGACAATGGACATTGACGAGGAGATAAACCGGAAGCCTGGTCCCGAAGGGCCGCAGCCCAGCGAGGACGAACAACGGATGCAGGACCTGCAGAAGGAAAAGGAAAATATCACCAAGGACGGGTCGCTCGAATAACGGGCGCGGAACATATACATGACGCGTGTTGCCATACTCATATTTCTGACGGTTCTTCCGCTGCCTTCGTTGGCAGCCTGGGGAAAGAGCGCGCCTCCCTCCGAGGAACTCAAATGGTTTGAGCTCAAGGGACTCCAGGGCCGTCTCGAGCAGGAATATGACAGGCTTGAAATCGTGGAACGCGAGGTTGACCGCCTCAGGAGCACGGTTGAGGACATTGGCGCGCTCCGACTCTATCCGGCTTCGTGCACAAACCTCTCCAAGGAGCGCATCCTTTCCCTCGACAAGTCGCTCAAGGAATACCGCAGGCAGGTCACCCGCTTCAACGATGCGGTGGCAGCGCTTACCAGCGAATTGGGCGACGCCATCGGCATTTTCAAGGAGCTGGTCTACGAAGACCAGGAGCGTACCATGCTCCAGACTCTTGATGCCGAGAGCAAGGAGCGGGTCAAACGGGTGATTTTGCTCAAGCGGGAGATCAACAACTTGTGGAAAACCTTTAACGTGACGCTCGACAGCCTTTCCATTGCGGCCGGCATGGCCCTGCCGGAGCGGCAGCGGCAGCAAGAGGGCGATTTTGATTCCGAGTTCTTCGAGGTCCTTTATTCGAACCTGGGCATGTCGTCCGACCTCTTTTTCAAGCGGCTCTCGGCGTATAAGGACCATATGCTTTCACGGGCTGATTCAAACGCCATGGCCTTTATGGCGACCGTTGACCTGAAAAACGCGCGGATCAAGTTCGACCAAGGCAATTTCATTGCCGTGCGGCGCGAGCTCTCCACACTGGTCATCCGTTTCGAAGGCAAGATCAAGCTGTCAGGCATCTATTTTTACCTGGGCCAGGCGACCCAGGCCCTTGGCAAGTACGCGGACGCGCTATTGGCCTACGCGCAGGTGCGCCCCACCAGCCAGTATTATGCCAAGGCGCTTCTGAACATTCTCCAGTGCCATCTTGCCCTGCAAAACCACCTTCAAGTCATCTCACTGTTCGAAAAAGAGCAGGAAGTGATCGATAAAATCGGCACTCCCAACGAGGCCCTATTTGTCGCCTGCCAAGCCTATTACGCGCTCAAAAATGAGAAGGCGATTGTCGAGGTCTCGGCGCGCGCGCGGAAAAACACCCCACTTTACGAGGGTATTCTCTATGTGCTGGGCCAGTCATACCTTGCGCGGGGAGACCGGGAGACCGCGCAGACCATTTTCGAAAAAATCATTGAGATCGCCAGGTCGTACAAGGCGGACCGCCTTTTTGTCGATCGTGCGGCAATGGCCCTGGCGCATCTCGATTTTGAGGCGGGCAACTACCGCCAGGCGCTCAAACAATATCTGGTGTTGCTCGACCGCGAGAAGCTCTTTGCCGAAGCGCTTGAAGGCATTGCCTGGTGTTATCTCTACCTGGGTAACTATGAAAAGGCAGAGATCGCGCTAAAGAAACTGGTGAATCAGGCGCCGCAGAGCCCCTCGGGTTGCGATGCCCTGCTCACACTCGCCAAGAGCTATCTGAAACAGGCCACCCTGGAATGGGAAAACCGGAAGGACCTCAAGGCCGACGCTGACCATATCGGCAGGCTGCGGCGTCTCCTCGATAAGCGGCGCGCGTCCGGCGAGGTTGATTCCGCCAGATACGCGGTCGCCTGCCAGCGGCTGGACCAGATAGAGGTGGAGAGCAAAAAACGCGACGTTTTATCATACGATGACATTAATGCGCTTTATGTCAGGGCGAACGACATCGGCGCCATGCTGGTACGCAGTTACCGCACTGGTGAATTCATCAAGAGCGCCTCGCAAAACCAGCAGCAGGAGCTTCTGATAAAGTTGCGCGACCTTTACCTGCGCGTTACAGCGGCCAAAACAGGCATGCTGCAGAAGGATGTCTTCAGGGAGCGCGAGGAACAGTCGCGCGCCCGCGAAACCATCGCCGCCACTGTTGTCCAGACGCGGCTTTTCCTGGTAAAGACCTTTCTTGAGCGCAGGGAATGGGAAAACGAATACCTCCAGTTTTACATAGGCGAGACCGACTCCCGCATCGCCGCCATGCAACGCGACAGCACGCTTTCCGATTCCGCGCGCATCAGCGGGATTGAAAACCTCGTGCGGAGAAAAACCGCCGCTATTGCCGGCCGCGCGGCTCTCGACGCGTCAGACCGTACGGCCATGATCACTGAGCTGACCGCACTCTCCGGCGAAAACCTGACGGACAAGGAGGAGCAGTTCGTACTCTACTACCTGGGAGAGCTTTCGTACCAGGCCGCTGACGAAAGTTATGGCAAAAAAGTGACCACCTACGAACAGGCCATGTCCGATTTTAGGAATGGAACGGTGGCGGAACGGCCCGCGGCGCCGGTCATGGACTATAGCATGGTAAAAGCGTATCTCACAAAACTGATTGAAAAATACCCGGGGTCAGAATTCGGCGACGGCGCTCTATACTCGCTCACCTTCTGCCACCGGTGGGAGGACAGTACGGCAACGGCCATCTGGTACGCTGAACAACTCGTGAAAAAATATCCGCAGAGCCAGTACGCGCCCCAGACGTATATGATTATCGGCGAGTATTATTTCGACGAGAACAAGCTGGAAATGGCACTTGCCGCCTATCAGAAAGTGCTCCAGTTCCCCGAGAGTAAATGGTTTGACAAGGCGCTATATAAGATAGGGTGGGCCTATTACCGGCTCTCAAACTTCGAGAAGACCATCAGCTCATTGTTTTATATAGTCAACGAACAGGACGAACTTGCCGAGGGCGGTCTCAACCTCGACGTTTTTGCCAAGAGCCTGCTCACCAAGGAGTCCATCGATTATATCGCCATCAGTTTCGCCGAGGGCGATACCACGGGCGAGGAGATGGCCGGGCTCAAGCGCGCCCGGCGCTTCGTCGACAAAATCAACAACGAATATATCGGCTCCAAGATCCTGCATAAACTGGGGGACGTCTATCGCGAGCAGCTCAAATATGAGAACGCCATTGCCACCTACAAGGCGCTCCGCGACAAGTATTCCAATTACCGTGAAATGCCGCGGGTCATGTACAACATAATTGAATGCTACGAACAGCGGGGCGGCGAGAAGGACTTCCAGGCCGCTCTGACGGGCAGGCAGCAGCTGTTCAAGAAATACAACCACACCGCCGAATGGAACAAGGCCGTAGGCGATAGCGTCGCTGCTGTGCTGGGCGATAGTTTGGCGGAACAGGCGCTCATTGAGGCGTCGAGTTCGCTGTATTCGCGGGCGCTTGAAAAGAACAGCAAGGACTTGTATCGTCAGGTGATCGATATGTACTGGGACTATATCAAGACCTATCCGTACAGGGAAAAGGCGGGGGAGTATCATTACTATATTGCCGAAATCCTTTTTGGCACGGGTGATTATTCTGAGGCCGCGAACCAATATATCACGGTTTCGCGCACCTACCGCGCTTCCAAGTATTGCGAGACCGCGGCGTGGAACGCGATTGTGGCCGCGCGCCGGCTGCTTGAGGTAGAGGAAAAAGAGGCAAACGGAGGAAACAAGAGCCAGTGAAACGGCCTTTCGGGAAGACCTATGCCCTCATTGGGGCGCTTCTGATTGCCGCGCTGTTTGCGCTTTCCTGCGCAGGCGCCGGGAAAAAGGGTGAGGCGCAGCCTGCCGCGTCCCAGGCGCCGGCACCCCAGGCGAAGACCGTTGCCGGCGACTCCCTGGGCATTGATTCTTTGACAATTGGGAAATTGAGCAAGGCAACGCAGCTCTTGCTCCGGGCCGTGGACAACTATGTGGAGATACTGCCCAATTCCAAACGCTCTTCTGAAGTGATCATGCTAAAAGGGCATACCTTTTATAACAACAAACTTTTTCCGTATGCGCGCGCCGCGTACCAGCGCGTGGTACGCGACTACAAGGCGTCCATCGACGTTCCCGAGGCCATAAAGATGACGGCCCAGACCTATTACGAGGAGAGCAAGTTCGACGAGGCTGAAGTGTGGTACAAGAAACTCAAGGATGTGGCCGTGACCGGTGAGGACAAGGAAGAGGCTGACCTCAGACTTTCCGAATCCTATTACCGGATTGCCGAACGGCACCGCGACGGCGGGCAGATCGATATGGCCATAAGCGAATTCGAGCGCGTTGTGCGAGAATATCCCTCCTGTAAACTAGCGGACGTGGCGCTCTTCAATGTTGGCCAGCTGTACGACGGCAAGAAGTCGTGGTCAAACGCCATTCTTTCTTTCAATAAGCTGATCGCCTCGTATCCGCAGTCCGAATATATCGAACAGGCGCTTTTCAACACGGCCAAATGTTACGAGGAAATGGGCAATTGGTCCAAGGCGGCCCTCACGTATATCGAGGTTTTCAAGCGCTTTCCCAATTCCAAGCACGTCAAAGAAGCGCTTTACAATGCGGGGCTCGCCTACGAGAAAGAGGAGAATTGGACCCTGGCCGCCAGCGTTTTCGAGAAATACGCCACGGTCTGGCCCAATGAAAAGGACGCGCCCGATGTTCTCTTCCGCGCGGGCGAGCTTTTCGGAAAACTCGAAGACTGGAAGAAGGTCGAGGAAATCAACACGCTTTTCAGCAAACGGTATGGCCAGGACAAGGACCGCATTATCATGGTGCTTTGCATGACCGGCGTGGCTTCGTATATGCAGAAGAAGTATGAACGGGCCCTGCAAGAATTTGAAAAGGCGATCAAGGCGGGCGCGGACGTGGGTCTGGATAAACAGGTCAACGCCTTCTACGCAGCCAAATCGCAGTTCACCATCGGCCAAATCAACCAGGAGCGCGCCGCGGCCATAGAACTCACCCTGCCCGAGAACGAGTATAAGCGCAAACTCAAGGACAAGGTGGCCTATACCGAGGCCGCGGTCAATGCCTATACCCGTGTCAGCACCTACAAACTCATCGAATGGACCACCCAGTCCATCTTCAAGATCGGCGAGACCTACGAACAGTTCGGCATTGCCATGTACCGTCGCGAGCGGCCCATGACCATTTCGTTCGACAAAATGGTGGCGCTCGAGGAAGGCATTGCCAAGGTGGTCGAGGAATACCTGGTTGATAAGGCGCTTGCCACCCATGAGCAAAACGTGAAATTCGGCATCAAATACCAGATAGAGGACGAATGGATCAAGCGGTCGCGGCAACAGCTTACCAAATTGCCGTATCTTTCCGCCGAGAACTACACCAAACTGGTCGAGATCGTGACGGTTTCGGGCGACAAGCGCGCGGCCTCTGACCCTATGAAGATCATCCAGGAAAAACTCGAGGCGCTGCAGAACATCGCGCCGTTCCAGGACAAGGCGATCAAGCTTTTCCTGAAAACACTCGAGGTCGCGGCCCGGTATGGCGTGGAGGACAAGTACAAGCAGCAGGCGTCGTCCGCCATCACCAAGATCTCGTATGACGTGGGCAACACGTATGCTGAGGTTGTCAATGTGGCCCGGAGCGCGCCAGTACCGCCGGCCTACGACGGGTACCAGAAGTTTTTCTACAAGGTGACCCTGCTCACCGAGGTCCTGGGCGAATACGAGGAAAAGGCCATCCAGGCCTTTTTCAAGAATATCAAGATCGCCGAGGCCTACGAAATCAAGGACGAATGGGTGGTTCGCTCCAAAGAGATGATCACAGAAATTCTTTTTACCCGCAGCTTTTGCTATGAAATATTGGCCGCCGAGGCGCTCAAATATCCGCCCATACCCGTTGGTGCATCCGAAGAAGAAGCCGAGGAGTATAAACTCCAGTTCGAGGAATTGGGATTTAAGCTGCAAGACGAGGCATTCGGCATGTACCGCGACATCCTCGAAAAGAACAAGCAGGGCATAACAACGGGGAAAAACGTGGACCTCTGCTATGTCAGGCTCTATAAGAATTTTCCCAACGAGGTGGGCGAGCGGGTCCAGCGCGACACCCTGGTTACTCTTGCCACGGGCAAGGAATGGCTTTTCATGGATTCAGCCTATGCCGGATGGGAGACCGCCGGGTACGACGATGGCGAATGGAAAAACGTGAAAAAGGCGCAGAAGCCCGACTCAGTGGACCTCTTGGGCTTTTCCGAGCCGGTGTCCGGGGTCTGGGGCGGCGCGATACGGGAAGGCGCTTTTGTCCAAGAACAGGAGCTTTGGCTCAGGCGCTCCTTTCCTGTCCGGGAGAAGCCCTCGTCGGTGTCCCTTGAATTCGCGGCCACCGGCGCCTATGATTTATATGTCAACGGCGTGCCGGTCAAAAGCGACTCGCTCGAACGTACGCGCGCATGGTTCAGGTGCCGTCAGCGGAACGACCTGACCAACTACTTTTTGAAAGGGAAGAACGTGATAGCGGCGCATGTGGTGAACAAGGAACATTCGGCATTTGGCTTTTATCTGCTCTGCAGGTACACGGACAAGATCGATGAGGTGAAACCGAAACTTCCCATGGAACAGAAGCTGCTTTCAAACGACGAATTCTACCAACTCAAGGTTGAGTACCCCGTGGTCCCCAATTTCGATTACGACGAAGCGATCTTCAATGCAAAGAGGTGAGGTATGAGGATTCTAACGCTTTTTGCCCTGTGTTTCGCGTTCGCTTCAGGAAGCGCCGAAGCGCAGAAACCGGCCAAGCTGGCCGCAGTGCCAGCAACGCCTGCGCAGGATGAATTCGTTATTCGCAAGCCGGGTGAAATCACCTTTACCACAGGCATTGTTATCGAGGGCCGCGTTGAAAAACCCCAGGTCATGCTCATCCTTACAAAAGAGCGGCTAAAACTGCAGTCCATCAGGTTCGAACGGTCGTTTGTCAATCGTATTACCGAACCGGTCGCCTACTCCACATTTGAACTCTCACGCGACAAGGGAACCTCGGATGACCTTATACGATAACGCGTGCGCAGGGATTTCAATTGACACTCGCTTTCAACCTTAGTATATTTAAATGTTTTAGAGGATAACATTCTAAAATATAATGTGATACATGGTGTTCCATCAGTTGCGCAGAAAAGGAGAAATACGGTATGAGTCAGATGATCACCTTCATTGCAAAATTCTTTCAGGAGGGCGGACCGTTCATGTTTGTCATCCTCGGGGTGCTTGCCTTTGGTGTTGCCATAATGATTGAACGGGCCTACTACCTTATCATTCGGTGCCGTATCAACGCAAAGACCCTGCTCTCCCAGATCACAAAGCTGGTGAGAAGTGATAAGGTAAGCGATGCGCGCAAACTGTGCGTGCAGTCCAAGGCGCCGCTCGCCATTATCCTGGAATCGGCTTTGTGGCACTATGAACAGGGTCTTTCCAACGAGGAGATCCAGAACGCGGTCGACGAAACCGCGCTGCGCGAACTCCCCAAGGTCCAGCGCCGGACCCACTATCTTTCGCTCAGCAGCAATGTCTCAACCCTTTTAGGTCTTCTGGGTACCATCACGGGTCTCATGGCAGCCTTTGGCGCCCTTGCCGCTGCCGATCCTTCGCAGAAAGCAGTGCTTCTGGCCCTGGGTATTGCACAGGCAATGAACACTACCGCATGGGGCCTTATCGTCGCCATTCCCTGCATGGTTGCCTTTTCCGTGCTTTCGGCGCGCGCGAACGATATTATTGAAGAAATCGACGAAAGTTCAGTGCGTCTTCTGAATTTCCTTTTCATCCAGAGGAGCGGCAGATAAGCGTCGCATGGCATTCCAACCCTCAAAGCGTAAGGACAAGGCGTTGAGCACGCTGGTCGGCGACGTCGATATCGACATTACGCCGGTCATGAATTTTTTAGTCATATTGCTGCCCTTCCTTGTGTCCATGGCTGTCTTTACCCAAATCGCGGTCATTAATTTTTCATTGCCGCCAGCGACCGAGGAGGGCGAGGGGGAGGCGGGGGCGCAAAATCCTGAAAACCAGACCCTCGACATCTCCATTGCATTGACCGACAAGGGCATCACAGTCACCGGCACAGGCCAGGTCATGCCTCTTATTCCCAAACGCGACGGTCAATACGACCTTATTGCACTCGACCGGATTCTCCGCGCCATCAAAATGCAGTATCCGCGCCAGGAAGACCTGGTGCTTATCATTGAACCCGAAGTCTTCTACGACGATGTGGTGCATGTCATGGATATCTGCAGGGACGCCCAGTTTCCCAACATCGGCCTGTCCGGGGGCTTCCAGTGAAAATGAAGGTCAAAATCAGCGATACCCGCGCTGTGATTTTCCTGCCGCAAAAGCTTTTACGGGAGAGTACAATGTTTTTTACGGACGCGGTGCAGGAAGCGGTCAAAAAAGGGGCCACCACCATAGTACTCGACATGAGCGGCACCACCATGCTCGATTCATCGGCTCTGGGCGCTTTTATCTACGCGCGCAAGCTCTATCCCCGCGACAAAGTCGAAATCATTATCCACAAACCTCAGGGGTATATCCGGACGCTCATTGAAAACGCGCGCATCAACGTGCTTTTTCCGATTTCCGGAAACGGGGAGGCGGCATGAGTTTTCCCGCGTCAAAAACCAGCAGAAAAAAAGTAAAGAAAAATCATCGGTCCGAAGTAAAGACCGCCAAGCCGCAGCTTACGTCGCTGGTCGATATCATGACCATTCTGCTGGTGTTTCTTCTGAAGAGCTTCTCCGCCGAGGGCGACATCATGACCCCGGCCGAAGGACTCAAACTTCCCGAATCAACGGCCAAAAAGAAACCCGAACAGGCGCTGCGCATCTCGCTGGCCCAGGACCATCTCATGGTCGAAGGACAGATTGTGCTCAGCATGGCGCAACTCGCGGCAAACGAGGACCAGCTTATTCCCGAGCTCGAACAGGTGCTCCAACAACGGCGGAATACCACCGAGAAAATCGCCGAGCAGTCCACCAAAGTCGAGTTCAAGGGCGAGGTGATCATTGAGGCGGACAGAAAAATCCACTTCAGCGTACTGCAAAAGATCATGTACACCTGCGGCCAGGTCGGGTTCAGCAATTTTTCACTTTTAGTTCTTAAAAAGGAATGAGAGCGGGAATGGAATACGCGGGCCACGCGCCCCTCCAGCAGCGGAATGACGGCGTTGTCCGGCCGTCAACAAACGACGCCGAATGGAAATACCGCGCTATTATCGCGGCCTCGTTCCTGATCCATATCATTTTTGCCGTGATCATGATGCGGACCGACATAACCATGCTTAAGCCGCCGACGGTAGAGGAACTGCCGCAGCGGTTGATCAAGATCATCATGGACAAGCCCAAAAAGCCCGAGGTAAAGGTCGCGGAAAAGGCCGCGGCCAAAGAAGAGGCGCTGGCGCCTGAAGTCAAGGCCGAGAAAAAGGAGCAGGAAAAGCAGGTGCGCCGCCAGGAGGCGCAGAAAAACGTGGCCGCAAAGGCGCAGCGCGTGCAGCAACAGATGCGGACCACAGGCATGCTCGCCCTGCTCGCGGGCAAGGGACCCACGCGATCGCGCAGCAGGGCCGTGGTCGACGTCCTGGGTGGCCAGGGCGTGCAGACCGCGGACCTCGACGATGCGCTCAAAAATGTCACAGGCCTGCGCAAGGCGGGCAATGCTTCGGACATGGAAATGAAACTCTCCACCAAGGTGGTCTCGACCAAGGAAAACATCTCCATAGCCGACATGGTGAAGGGCCTTGATGGCGGTTCCATGAAAAGCCTCGAGAAGCTGGGTAGTATCGAGATCGCAAAGCCCAAGACTGTGGGACAGGCAAGTTCCAGCTCCCTGCGCGATGATAAGTCTATTTCTGACGTTGTGAAAAAGAACATGAAGAGCGTCACACTCGCTTACAACCGTGCGCTCAAGGCAAATCCGAGCCTGGGCGGCAAGATCGTGGTCAAATTCACCATCCAGCCCGACGGCAGCGTTACTGACGTTGAAATCGCCCAGTCAACCATGAACGATTCCTCGTTCGAGCAGGATGTGCTCCGAAGGGTGAAAAACTGGACCTTTCCGGCCATAGCCGAGAGCGAGGGCAGCGTCACGGTCAACTTCCCCTTTATATTCCAGTCACAGGGTTAGAAATCCTAGTTGATACGAAGGTGTTTTCCTGCATCCTGTGCCAGTAAGGAGATCCCCCTGTCTGTGCGCTTCAGCGCGCAATATTATTGTCATGCATAAAATTATCTTACGACAGCAAATTTCGCAAATATCTTCTGATTGTTACTCTTTATTCCAAGACAGAAGACTCCTGCGGGAAGGGTGCCTGTGGTGATCCACACTTCTCCCGAAGCGATGGAAATAATATTGGTATAAAGTCTTTTACCAGTTATACTGAAGATGGTAACTGTTGCTCTTGACGAATGTAATGCTTGCGGTACTGTTATGTGCAAAGCATTGGGGATGAGATACTTTACAAATAAGGGAGCAGTGTGTATTGTGGAAAAATGATTTTCTTCAATTGATACGCCGACAGCTGGTGAAGTAATAATAGCACCGCCGTTACCTATAGCAACAAATGGTCTTCAGCACTGCCTGGGTCAGCGCCTGGAAACCCGTTTTTATGGTTCCGGTTGCTTCCTGATACAGCTTTGCAAGCCAAGGAGTCACTGTATTCTTAATCTGGCTTACTGCGCGGAGTATGACTCGCAGGGAAAGGCTCCACTGATACTTCGCTATCCGATAGGCGGACATCCCGTCTGCCAGGGCATCGGCAATGCCTATAAGACCGTCCAGAAAAAACCGGCAGTAGGGCAAGACATTCTCCGGCAATACTGAGAAGGTATGCTCGCACGGTGGATTCAGGCACAGATAGCGCTGAATCGCTACTGTTCCGTGCTGGTGCTCCGATTTGGGCCGATGAAAGCCTTTGCGCTCGTAGGTGGCGTGTTTCCAGCACCGGCTAAACCCGCAATACGGGCAGTCTGGGCGTGATAAATTTCCTTTGCTTCCAGGCTTGCTGTTTGGTAATTTATACTTGGGTGACATGATGAATGTATCCTTTCTTCTCAAACCACCGGTCAAAGTAGTAATGAGAAGAAAGAAACTAAAATGTCACCCGCTTTTTTCTCTACATCTTTTACATCAATGTTCCCGGATGAAGAAAATAGCGCGGAATTAATCAGCAGATTTCAGAGAAACTTAGGTGGGATTCAACAGCAGCACCCACCGCGCATAAAGATAGCTTTTGAATTGACTTTTATAAATTAAGAAAGTATAATTAAGAAGGGGTGTTACGACGATTATTTGGAAAAATATTGTTTTAAACAATAAATACGGAGTTATAAATATCAAGAAAGGATCGTTAATATGAGCACCAAGATAATGTTATTAATCTTTGTCTGTTTGCCAATAACTAATTTCGCTGACATTTCTTATTGTCCCCTTAATGCGGGAGATACCTGGACATATCATAGAGTACAAGAAGCGTCACCGTGGGGTGGAGGCGAGGCGTATGATGATTCCGTTATATACGCAATAATCGATACATCCTATAAAAGCGATTCATTAACCATTAATTTTAGTACGTATAGTACACAAGATACCATATCAGACACTCTTAAATATATTATTGTTAATAATATATCTAATTTCAGATCCCAAGGTCAGGGAAGCATATTTTTGCCCGTATATGCACTTGGAGAGACAGCAAGTACGTGTAACAAAATATTTTACAATGCCGAATCACTATACCTATGTACATATAACAATAACCCACTATGCCAAGCTGAAACCATTAATCAACTTGAGCATTACGGGTTGTATCAATATTATCTCATGTCATCTTGCCCTGGGCCTGGGCCCTTCACACTGAATTTAATATCCTTCAATGGCACAAAAATAACAGTGGATGTAGAATCCATCAAGGATAAAGAAACGAGCAAAGAGACTTGTCCAAATGTTCTTAAGCTAGACCAAAACACGCCTAACCCGTTTAATTCAACAACTAATATTATTTATAATACTGGCAATAATTTATTTGGCACAATCTGCATTTTTAATGTATCAGGGAGACTTGTCCATTTAGAACAAGTGATGGGTAGGGGATCAATCACCTGGAATGCAGGAAAGAACCCAAGCGGGATTTACGTGTGCAAGCTTAATATTGGAAAACAGGCGCAATCAATAAAGATGATGTTGATGAAATGACAAACCCAACTATTTTTCAATAAATATTTATGATGTTGCCGGTAGACCCCTAAATTGTGTACGGTAAATTGATTTTATCAAAGGAAGATATTGACAATCACAAAGAAGGTGTATATATTTATAATTACTTAAGCGATTAATGAATATGGGGTAAGTAGAATCTGTGCGTTGAGAAGGAAATGTAATACAATTTATTCGCATAAGGTATAAATATTTAAGAAGGATTAACCGCAATAAATAAATTTCTAGGGGTGGCCATGAAAAATAGAGTATTTAATACAATTATTTTACTATTAGGCATCGATGTTTTTTGTTGCACATGCCCTTTACCGCTTGTTTCTGTTGACACCTTGTCGCAGGATACGGTTGTTGCTACGTATTGTGATTATTTTGAAGCCAACTGTCGCGTAGATACGAACATTCTCACAGAAATGATGAATGTCTTAATTAGTAGATATGGTTATAGTGAAAATGTAATAATTGGGCATTATGATTCGGTAATAAGAACAGTGCATCCAACTCTAAGGTTGGGCGATTCGGTAAGGGTTATAATAGATACGGCCTTAAAGATATCTGCAATAGAGGATACCTTCTGGGCGTTCAATAGAATAGCTGATGATTGCATTGAAGGGTTGCATAATCTGAAACACCGACAGTTTATCGCTTTTTTTAATAATCAATATATAATGGGAGATGGGATAGGGTTCAAAGAATATTTTTGTGATCTTATAAGTGATAGCGTAAAATTATTGGATGGGTTTTATTTAAAGAACAACATGATCGTGAATGATCGATATGTGGGTATTGGCATTCCTTTGGAATCATTTTTATCGGAAATATCTGTTATATCTTCCGAAAATAAAGTTAGAGATGTATGTTCGGCGGAGCGAAATTTTCTATTATTTCCAAATCCATGCAATTCTATGCCGGTAATTGTATCGAAAGAAAGAGTTTCTTTTGTTCTGGATATTTTTGATGTTAAGGGAAAAAAAGTATTTAGCAACTATTATTTCAATAGAAAAAAGCTTGATTTGAGAACGATATTGCCAAGAGGAATTTATATGATTCGGATTAGCTATAGTTCAAACCAAAATATATTACGTGAGGTTTTTCAATATATAAGATATTAATGGAGGAAGTATGCGTTTCTTGTTAGCCATGTTGATAATTGTTTCTTGTATTAGCGCAAAGGATAAATCTATTTACTATTTGGATAGTTTGTATGCGGCGGGAAGAATTAATAAAAAAAAGCTAATTAAGTATAAATTATACTTGTTAACGAATAAGGCCAAGCGTATCCCTATCTCAGGTAATTGGAATAAAATAACATGCGCTGAGGAATTGATTTGGCAGGTAAGGCAGAATATAAACTTACTTGACGATAAAGACAAGGAGATGTATTTTGATTATTTTGATCGACCAGATGAACCTGGTGATGCGAGCACACATTACAGTCCGGGTTCAATTCTTTATTACTTCGCAGACACAGTGAAAAGCGCAGAATATGGTGAAGCATATGCTGATAGAATAATTTGGGTTAAATATGTCACGAACGATCCAAATCATTCGCTGGCCACTCTTACAGATTCGGACACTCATGAACAATCTGAATTTAATCAACATAACGCCCCTGACGTTATCGAAGCTTTGGCGGATAATTATTGTAAAGCATATGATTTTATTGTAGGAGACCAAAATGGTAAATTGGGGTTTCTTGCGCCTGCTGATGATGAAGATGGAAATATTGATGTATATGTCGGTCATTGGGGTACCGCTGGGGGTTCAATTAATGGCGATGAAGTGCCACCTAATAGAATTTCTGGATTTAACAAGGTGAGTATTATAACCTTTTTTGGTACAGAGAAATATCAAAGGTCTATAGCACTACACGAATTATTCCATTTGACAACTTATGGATATGGTGCACATGGCGGCGCTAAGTACATAAATGAAGCCTCAGCAGTGTGGGCAGAGTATCGTGGAACCGAGTATAACTCAAATGATTATGAGATTGGATACTATGGCTATGACAACATGGTTTATTGTGATAAATCAATTTATTTGGGAACATATGGAAACGGGAGTTGGCTGGCATATTTAGAAGAGAGCTTATCTCCGGATAAATACTTTGTAAGGGGCATGTGGGAAACTATATGGGAAAACGTTCTTCTTGATCCAAATTATTTTTGGTCAATTTGGACGAACCCAAATGCAGTATTTGATCTTTACTCGGAACAGCTAACATCAAAAGGAATGGGGTCGATTGAAAATGCATTTAAAGGCTATACTACTTGGAGTTTGCTGACGGCTGGATTTCAGCAGGATGTCGTTTTCCCAAGTTACAATGTTAAAATGGCGATTGGGGTATATAATTGGGGAGGGCCTACGGGACTTGAACACGTTCCTTATCTTCATGAAGGATACCGAATGGATGAAGGTCTTCAACGGCAACTACCAATCCCGCTTAATATTAACAATGGCATATTAATTGTTGGTTCAGACCAGAATAATTATAATTCTGCGAAACCTATTCGACTGCCTGCATTTTCTCAAAGTAATATATTTATTGATGTTGGATCGAATTCGACTGGAGCAATTTCCATAGGGGTATATTTTAATGATGATTTGGACTGGAAATGCAGGATGTATATATTTAATAATGTTTCAGCGGATTTCACAAAATACGATCTGCTAAACATCGTTGACAACCCGGTTATAAAGAATATGGAAAATGGAAATGAGGGGTATTGGTATCTGCATGGAGGCGATGTTGAAGAGATGAGAAATAAAAGGGTAATACTCCAAGTGTTGAATGCTTCAAGTAATTATGATTACGCTACAGATGGTATCTCACCAAGAGAATATAATTATAACTACTTTATATATAATGATCAGATTGATTACCCAAAAGTATTTATTCCTCATAATTCAGCCACACTAAATCAAGCTTTCGTACATTACCCTTGTTCTGATGACCGTGAGTTTGTTGTTTTATCCCATATTAATACACTTTCAGATAATATTGAATGTTTTTTATCGAGTATGATCTCTCTCAAGAACGATTGCGAATTGAATATTAATGGTTATAATTTGTATTTGCCAAATGGCCAACTAGTGCTTGGCGGCCTTAATGTACTCTCGAATAATGGGCAAAGTGTATATTTATTGAAAAAAGAAGATGGAAAAATAATTGGTGTTTTTCCGTCATTGGCAGATGCTGCAATGAAATTAACATCCAATTCTGAAGATATCATTGAAAGGTTCCCGCCAACGCCGAAAGCGTTTGTGGATGTCTCTCAAAATGTTAGAGTTGCGAACTACGATAATTCTCTTTTAGATCAAAGATTATGGACAAATACAGCGATTACGGGTAATTTTACTTATAAGCATGGCACCAGTGTTTGGGATAATTATTTATTTTTAGCTAATGGGAGGGTCGGACGCCCCGTCGATAATAATAACTTGAATGTTCTGTATAATTTTGGATTTATAGGCCCCGACAAATACTATTTCACAAGTTTAAACAAAGATATGTTCATTGCGGATAATTTCGATTGGAAATTTATGGAAGAAAAATATCAAACTGTCGGTGTGTTAAAAGTGGATTATAATGATGATGGATACGACGATCTTTTATTATGCAACACATCTGGTCTTATAGAGGAACAAGAAGGTTACCCATTTGCACCAAATAGGCTATATACAAACAAACAAGAGGGTAGGGGATTTGCGCCCTGGATTGATCCTAATGAGGATACGCCCGATTTTACAAGTCTATTGGGTCAAACAAAATCTGCGGCAGCGTGGGATATTGATGGATGTGGATACCCTGAAATATTTCTTGGCCACGACAATGTTCGTACGCAAACAAATATGGAGGGGGCCATTAGTGTTTATAAATATGCAATACCTGAAGGCAAAGAAGAATATGAATTTATTAACATTACTGACAATATTATTAATCCGGCGTTCAATTTTCCAGTAAAGGCTATCAAGTTATATGACACTGATTTATTAAATGGACCCGAACTTTGGATGATTTCAGGTGGATCGTCAATGGGGATGGGATTGTATAAGCTGGAACGAATTGGAGGTGTTGGTCAATTTACATTAATAGATGCGACACCTGGCATTGGCTTTTTCCCTTTAATGGAAGCTTTGGAAGATTTTGAATTCGGAGATATTGATGGGACTGTCGACGGTGATGTTGAATTGTTTGTTGGATTCAATGTATGGAAAAGAATTGGAAATGTATGGTCAGTCGTATATACATTGGAGAATAAGGACAGCTGGGGGCAAGTGTGGGGGTGTAAGTTGATCTCGATAGATGCGGATAAAAGACTGGACTTGTATGTGACTACTAGTAAAGGGTTAGACCTCTTTTATTTGAATAATACAAGCACGGATATAAGTTTTTCATTGGAGGATTTTATTTCTTCCCCACCCACGTATTCGACGGGGGCCGCATTAGGTGATTTTAATTGGAGTTCCGCAAGTTCAAAAATTGATGTGTTTAAATGTTCGGCCATTCCATCTCGTTCGCCAAACAGGTTGTTTGAGAACACTTATTCTGGTACTGCGTATTACAATGTCTTTTTAGTTGGAAAAGCAAATATATATGGGGCTGGGTACAGCAACAATAAGTGTATTGGTGGAAGAGTATTGTTATATCAAAACGGACATGCTGGAGATAATGATTACCTTGTCGCTAGTCGGATGATTACAGAAAATCAATCAGGGAATATTGGTTTTAACAGATGTTTTGCGGCCTTTGTCTTTCAGCAAGAAAACGTATTCGATGTTAAAGCTATGTTCCCTTCAGGGAAGATTGAGTATCTGTATAACATTAACGCAGGCACATATGTAATCGAAGAACCGGGCCCAAAGAAAAGGTTCGTTTCTGTTGGTAGCGCATCCGATTATTCCACAGGGGCTATCAGTATTACTGCCGGTAAGAAAGAAATTACCGGAACAAGTACTGCGTGGCTGGCGGCAAATAGGGGCAAGGGTGATAGCATTATTATTAACCAGGTCGGTTACACAATAGATTCTGTTCCATCAGAAACACGTCTTGTACTTTCAACTTATCCCTCGCAGACCTTCTCAGGATCATATGTCATTAAACGTAAATATCCCACCTTACAGATATGGGCAAGCACACACCGGGACCTTGTTGCTACCCAACAAAGCGAAGTTGCCGTACTGTACAACGACGGCGTGGAATTCACCGTCAACTGGCAATCTCACATAGACGACGGCTGGAAGACCGATTCCCTGTACAGACTTACCATAACCGCCAATGAAAGAAACCGTCAAAAAGGCAGGGAAAACACCGGCGTAGTAATAAACTGCCAGGGAAGCGTATGGAACCTCTACAAAGGCTGGACCACGTTAGAGAACGTAGAGGTCAAGAATTCATCAA